>Ga0172369_10002719_pt1 | contig 23917 bp, 22 predicted proteins | sample LakKiv25m_FD_114539 | JGI IMG/M metagenome (GOLD analysis project Ga0172369, IMG submission 114539) | Freshwater microbial communities from Kabuno Bay, South-Kivu, Congo - kab_022012_11.25m | ecosystem: Environmental > Aquatic > Freshwater > Lake | place: Democratic Republic of the Congo...
CAGCGAGTGGGGGATTGAGAATGGGCTGCACTACCGCCGAGATGTCACGTTTCAGGAAGATGCGACCCGCATGACCGTTAAATCCTTAGCCCGCGTGATGACGACTATCAATAACCTCGTGATAGGGCTGCTCAACCAACGAGGGTATAAAAATCATGCCCATGCCCGTCGAGTTTTCAGCGCCAACCCTGCTAAAGCCTTCGCTCTCATTTCTGGACTTTAAGAAAGGCGTGTGCTTCTACCGCGTACTGGTTGACCTCGCCGCCATATGCAAATACAATCACTTTGGTGTGTCTGATCCGAGCGTGGCTGGCTAGGCTTTTGGCTTGGGTCAGACATTCCTTTCCCGTCCTGGAGTAAGCCTCCCAGCATACCCCACAGTCGCTTCCCAAACAACAAAAAAGCCGCTCTAATCGGAGCGACCCTCCTCATCCTATTAATTCGGCTTTCCCTCTGTCACCAAATAACTCAGCTAAAAACTAAAGATTCTTGCCATTTTAACAAGACGCGGACATCACTGAAGACCAAAGGTTTGCCAGAGGACGGTTGAACTCATTCACCCAGACCTTGCTGATGCCAGGCAGTGAGGAAAGCGCATTCAACGAAATGGCGCCCCCGCCCATGAAAGGTTTCCTGAATTCAGTGATCTGAAAACGGTGCATCCTGCTGGTGATTTCGGACATAATTGGCTGGCTCAATTTCGACTTGCCGCCTGGATACCGGAAAAACGATTTCATATGCTATCTCCTGTTCGTGTTGGAGGGGCGAATTCCCCTCGCACTTGAGATAGCCACCAGCCGCGAAAAACATTTTTTAAGGTTGAGGAAGTTTTTTCAGGACACCGGGTGACAGAACGGATCCGTGTAAGAACGAAACGAAATGTTTTCAGAGAATTTTTGGCGGAAAATTTTTTGGCGTGGAAAAAGAATGGGGGCTGCGGTGAAGCAGTTTTTGAATAGACATTGAATCTGATACGGTGCTGGTAAACAAGACCACCCCTAAGTGCATCTGCTTAGGGGTGGTCTTGTTTGGAGAATGCCAGGCAACTTTAGAACATAAATGACACTGGATGAAAATACGTGGAATCTGAGCCGGAGATTTTCTGGTATTGCCATGAATAATCATTCAATAAAGGCGAGGTCATGAGCTCGATCCTTATCGGTGGCTCAAAGCTTTTTTAACCGTGCCAGAAGAATGGTTGTTGAGGAAAATTGCGACGTTGTTTTGATGTGCCTCTATGAATATGCTCAAAAACCGCTGGAGGAAAACGGACCGCATTTTACGCTGATTGGCTATATGAAATGTGTCGTAAGGATTTTTGTAGGCCCTCCATGGGCGTATCCGGGTCTTAGAACGTCAGGTACTGTCATGCTTAGGAAAGAGAAAGATCAAACTTATGCCGAATTACTGCCTTAATATCGTTGACATTGGTGGGGACCAAGCAAAAATTGAACGTCTTCTGCAGAGTATTCAAGGGGAAACGGAGTTTGATTTTAATAAAATCGTCCCGCTGCCCAAAAAGTATTCTGGAGATGGTCCATCCGATATGCAAGCCAAGGACGTTTTCATCAATAACCAACGTAAATGGTTCATCAAACATTGGGGAATGAAGTGGAACGCCATCCATCCGGAAGTTGATTTTTGGCCTTCTGAAGGAAGGATGGATGGCGGCATACAAAAGAATCGCGCTATACTCATCTTTGAAACGGCCTGGAATCCGTCACTTCCGATTACGGTAGCTTTATCAAGGATGTTTCCAAGCCTATACTTTAGCCATCTTTATGAAGAGTCAGGTGTATGGTTTTCAGGGTTAATGGAGTGCAAGAATGGGAAGGTTTTATACAATGAACGCGGTGATTTTGGGGCGTACCGCTGCAATAATGACGAATACTATGACGATTTTTGATGCAGAGGATCTGTTTGATAATGATGAATTCTAATCTGGCGGAAGGCGACCAGTGTTTTCGCTTCACTGCATGACTTTCATAGGCTCTCACTCATTGCTGGGGATTGCTTTGGGAATTTTGCTATCTAAAACGCAGGAACTGCCGGCCAACTTTGCAAACTCAAATTGATCACCGGACACTTTTTAGCTCCCATAAAGTAAGGGAAAATCGAGCGATTTTTCCTTTGGAATAGTGTGTTACCTGCACACTTATCAAACGATGAGCATCTACTTTTTCGGGTAACGCACCCGTTCCATCCGCTGAGTGGGATGACCTACCACGCAGAAATGTGCCACAAAACCTGGGGAGAAGAGCGGGTTTACTACCAGAATGAAGCCGGAGAACTGGTTTCCATTCCGCTGGCATGGACCAAGATGGCTCCAGAAGACCCATTTGTCCATTTTAGCGAGGGTAGGGCGGTATTTCGGCTCTCGGACTTGCTGGAAATATCCCGCTTGCTCAGAAGCTGGGTCGAGAGGAAATGGATGAAGCCTAACCCACCCTCTCCAACGGGCAGGAACTGTAAAGGGTATTTTGCCGTACCTGTTCGACCCCCGCGCCCTGGTGCAGGTGAAATACGAAATGCTGCGCCGGGTCCTTGGCGAAGGGCAGCCAGCTGGAAAGACAGCCGCCAGCTCTTTCTTTACCAGCGACCAACTTTCTGAATATGAAGATGCTTTGCTCCATACCTATGGAACCCGGTTTACTCCCGTAAGAAAAGACAGTCGAGGTCGTCCTCCGTTTCCTCGTCTCATCCCTGCGGAGGATCTTCTTTACGCCCAGGTGGTTAAAGTTCGCGATGGTGGACGCTTGATCGAGGTTAAGACCAAGACCATCTTTGGAAAACCCGATGTGATTGCGGCTCAACTGGCAAATTCTCCCATGAGCGATGCCATCATTACCAGTTTTGTCGAACGTGACAACCTTACCCAGCGCCAAATCAAGCATCGGCTGATGCGAAAGACGAATGGCTTTTCAAAAGACCTTGGCTGGTTTGAGAAACAACTTTGGCTGACCTATCACCTGGTCTTGCCTCATCTCAGCTTGCGACAGGCAATCGAAACGCCTCAGCCGACTTGTGGGACAGGAACGCCAAAGAAATGGGAACCGGTTACTCCGGCGATGGCTGCAGGAATTACGGATCATTTCTGGTCAAGCCATGAACTGCTTTCGTACCGGGTGCCTGCGAGGTCATGGATCAATTGTCAAAGAACAACCCTTATTTGCCTTGCTCGAAGAGGCTATCCATCAAGTCAAATAAGGGACACTACCCGAATTCTTGAGTTTACATACTTTCGCATGCGGGCGAATAGATCGCCTCTGCATTCTTGGAGGTGATGTGTTCTGCAATCCATTCCGCATCGGATATCGACAAATAGCTGCTCTCAACTTTTTCCGCAAGCGCTTCCGACAAAATGGTCTGGAAGGCGAGCAGCGAACCCAGGCTTTCCTCTGGCGTCCAGGTGTCGCATCCCCAGCAGGCCTTGTGCGCTGCTCCACATTCGACGATTGCGGAAATCATCTTCCTGGCTTCATAACTGCCCAATTGGGGCAGCCAGGCCAGGTCGGGATAAACATTCGCATAGGTGCGCATCAGCGCTAGCAGGTCGTCTATCCATGGATAGCTGCAGTGCAGCAAAACGAAGGTGGTCGCCGGATTCTTGCGGATGACCTGCTCAAACCACATCGCATGGGATCGCTCCAGCTTGCCCATGCCCGTATGCACTTGCAGGGGCAGGCGGCGTTCCGCCGCGATCGCGCAGATTTGAAAAAGGATGTAATTCTGGAAGATCTGCATGTCTTCGCTGTTTGCGCTGATTTTCAAGCGTTTGAAAGCCTGTTCGGCGCTTTGCTGGCTGACTTCTTGAAAATCCAGCCCGCGGTCATAGGCGATGGGAAGTTTGAGAGCCACGCAGCCTTGATCCTGCTTCTCGGCGATCACCTTGCGTATCAAGTTAACATACTCATCCAGGCAGGCCACATCTTTTGCCTGATTGTACAGGTGCAGCGCGTTGTTTTGATTGTGGTCAGAACTGTCCAGGCGGCAGCTGAATAAAAAGGCATTGATGCGGAACGCGGGGTGATACAGGTCTGGGTTGTCGTTGTTGTCACCAGGATTCCAAAACGAATCCTGGATGATTGAACGATACCGGCAGCGTTCAGTCAGAATTTTGGACCAATGGCCTGGTTGCTGGTGGTCTGTCTGGATCTGACGGGATAGATCGTCCCATATTTCTGGGGTAAGGTGCCGATTGAACCCGTAAAGATTTTTCAATCCCTCTTCCAGCCAGTGGAAGAACGAGTTGTAGCGCACTTTGGACAGGAAAGCTTCGCGCGATTCTTTGGTTTCGTCCCATGTGTAGTTGAGCCAGCCGGTATAGCTGCAGCGCAGGAGTTTGTCCAGGTCAAAATCTGGCCCGTCGATCCGCGGGTTTTGGTGGGCATGGGTGTTGACCACCGGCATTTGCTGGATGGCCGACAAAAGGGTTGTGTAAGTTTTCCTCATGCCTTGATCCGCGCGGCGACCATTTCAGTCATTTTTGCCAGGATTTTCTCGCCAAATTCCTTGGAGGCATGCTGGCGTGGATCCTGCCCCATCACCCCGATCGGAGCGACCGCGGGGTCGGGATTGAGCTCGTCGAGATCGACCAGTTCTGGCGCCAGCGCCAGCATCAGAGAAGTCTCAAATGCGGCGGCATGGTCTCCCGCATCCAGTTTTTCTGAGTACATCGGATCGCTCAGCACGATCGGCGTGCAAGTGCCGCCTTTGCTTTTGTAAGCGGCAATCGCCCAGTCCAGTGGCCCAAACAGTGGATAGTGCCCAGGGATCAGCACGGCATAGCGGAAACCGAGGGTTTGGATCTGGAAAAGGATGTGGACGAGCAGCTCTTCCCACAGGCGCCACCCGCCGTTCTCAATGGAGCGGCGGCCGTCGGCTTCAAAGTCGGCCTTGTTCAATTGCATGGTTGCCATGATGTCGACCGTGTGGTCGGTTGTGGCCTCTTTCAACCAGGGGGAGACGGCCGGGTCAAAAACCAATTCGCAGATTTCTTTGCGGTTGTCCCCCCAAAACAGCGGGGGCATGACCACTCCGCCAAGCTGTTCGGCCAGGTGCAGAGCGATGCCGTTGGCTTTCCAGCCGTCCAGGCCAAGCGGATTATGCACGCCGTGCCATTCCAGGATACCCAGACCAAGGTAGGCCACGGGTTGTTCACTGCGTCTTTTGACCAGTTCTCTGGGCCGGAGCTTGTGGTACTCTGTGTTATTTTTGTCCATAGTGTTCTTCAACCTCCTCGAAGCCTTGGTTTGCGAAGAAAATTTCGCCTGTAATTTCATACTGCGTTCCGGGTACCAGGTCCGGAACCGCTGGATCTGCGTGAATGCAGGGATGGAGGGGATTTGAAATCAATGAGTAGGTGTCGCTGAACCAACTGAAAGCAATGATGTGGTGTTCTGTTGTCTGACAGGCGATCACCGGGAGATCGGCGATTGGGGGGCCACCCCGCCAGCCGAAATGGTACAGGCCATCTTCCCCCGCCATGTTTTTGGCCCTGGCCAGGTCAACCCACCCCTGCGTGGAGGTGTGGATCCATTTATTGGAAAGTGTATACGCGGACAGCGAATAATACGCGCGCATAAACAGGCAGGTCTGCAGCCGGATGGTTGTCAGCGCCTCGCTCGACCCGTTGCTGATCTGTAAGCGCAGTTTAATCGCTTGCCGCCCATCCTGGCTGATGCTGCCGCGCCATGAAACCAGGTTAGGCAGGAGCCGTTGATAGTGAATTTCACCGCCGTGTTCTTCCCATTCCACTTTGGCAAGCTCTGTAAACCTGCAAGGAAACTGCGGGTTGATGTGGCTGAGGTACAGCAGCCCCTGATCGCTGAAGATCGCTTCGGGAAAATCCAGCCAGATAAAATCATCACCGCCCCACGGCGGGCTAATCCAGGCGATATGCTCCCACGGATACTGCGGCCGCCACATTCCGGCGGCGATGAGCGGTTTTTTCGGGTAACTCATGGGTTGGGCCTGTCTTCCGCGTCCTTCGCGGCATCGGCAATCATTTGCAACAGTTCAGGTGGGACTTCATTGTGGTTAATCCAGTGTTCTTTGAGGAAAATGTTTTTGTCAAAAGTCGCTTTGACGACCATTTCAGTAAAAGGTTCGCCCGCGGCCACCAGTTCGCCATTCATGCCCCAGATGTTGCTGTCACCAGATCCAAGCGCATCGGGCTTAACGATGACGACATTGGAACGCACGACCACCATTTTGAGCAGGGTCGCCAGGGCAGCCTGGTTATTGAGCACCATCTGGCGGTGGGCCCAGAAAGTCATGCGGCTTCCGTCCGGTGTGTCGATGCAAGGCGCGATGTCGTTAAAATGAGGGGTGAATAACAACCTGACGCCCTTCCAGCGCAGATAAAGGGCTGGTTCGACAAATGAAGTGCTGTGGCAGATTGCTACACCGAATTTAATTCCGTGGGCTGTAAAGACAGGCAAGTCCAGGTCGGTGATGAAATAACGGTTGTCATAGCCCTGCGTTAGCATTGTTTTGTGGGCAATTCCCAGGATTTCACCACGATGGATGACAATCTGCGAGTTAAAAATTCCCTGCGGGGTCTTTTCGGCAAAGCCGACCAGCAAGACTGTCTTGTGAGATTGGGTGGCACCGACCAGCCGGGTAATTTCGGCACTCTCCACCGGCAAACAGCAATTCTTGATGGCCTCTGGCGAGTAGCCCGTCAGAAAAGTTTCGGGAAAGCACAGAAAATCAAGCTGGCTGTTTTCGGCCTTTGCCATCTGGTTCAGCACAGTGGCCAGATTTGCGCTGACGTCGCCTTCAACAAGCGGACCCTGATAGCTGCCGATGCTGACCGTTTCTGTCATATCAGCTCCGTGAGGGGATTTTCCAGTTAGCATACCAGGTGGATTGTGGGTCGACATTCACGCCCAGGCCAAAGTCCAATGACATACTCTTGAACTGCGGCAAGATCGGGCGGATTTGCTGATCCCAAAAAGCTTCGACGGACTCGAACGTGGCAAGCCCGGGCGCCTGGCTGGTTTCATCGTAAGCGTTCAGCAGCTCTTGAGCTTTGTTGCTGAGCCAGCGTACCTCGTCGCGCACCATGCGCGCCCCAATTTCCCGCGAGGATAACTGCACATTTCCGCCTGCCGCGAAAAACGGGGCGGCGTTCACGATATCCATGCCCTCCCGCAGGGGCTGTTCTCCCGGTTTGGCGGCTGCTTCAAAATGAGGGATCGTTTCTGGCACGGCCGGGCGGGCGCCCGCGGGCAGCCTGGAAATATCGACACAGGCGGGGTCCAGCGCCCACATCAGGGAAGTCTCGACTTTCCCGGCATGGTCGCCGCCGCTGCGCTGGTCGTTATCAAAGCCAGGCTGGTTGGCCTCAAAATCGGGCAGGCCATACAGGCGTGTTTTGGTATACGGCTGGATCAGGCTCAATAGAGTTTTAAGATCCTCCCAGTTTGGCCCATAATGACCTGTCAGGAAAATCGCCGCGTGAAAGCCCAGGGTGTCGGCCGTACGGACATGATAGCAAACATTTTTGAAATGCACCCAGGGCGGCACTCCGGTCAGCCACTTCCGTTTCAACTCGCCGACATATCGCTCACCAAAGATCGCGTACCCACCTAACTCATGGACATGCCAGAAATCAGGCGGCGCGACGATCCCGCCAAAGCTTCGCGCTGTTTCACAGGCGATCGCATGAGCCTTTAATGCGTCAAGCCCTAGGACATTTTGCGGACCGTGGGGTTCACACAACCCGTAGGTGAAATATAGAACCGGGCACTGCAAAAAAGCATTTTCAAGTTGATCAGGGAACATGCGTTCCCATTGCACTTCGCGCATCGCGGCACCTCGTTGATCTGTCATAGGTTAAGAGTAATGTGTTACAGTCTGTAAATAGACTTGTACGGAGAAATCTTGTTATTTCTAAGGATGTATGTATATATGTATATATCATTTTGTTTTTAAAGTCAATCTGTGTTAAGATAAAAATATGAAATTGGGGATGTCTTTTCGAAATATGGGCGATGGATGTAATTACGCTGCGGGCGTGTTTGCATTCTAACCCCTGGATTTTTTGGAGGGTGCATCCTGCTGATTTGTGTTCGCATAGGGCGGCGCATGGGCGAGATGGTTTGCTTTCAACGGTATAATATTTAAGCCCGTCCGTTGAATGAAAAAGATGCATGTCGAGTGTTCTGTGGTTAAGTGACTGAAGGATGTGTAGATTCTATGGCATTAATTGATCGTAACAGCACGCGGCCTCTTCAAATCCAGATCCAGGATTACATCCTTGGGCTCATTCTAAAAGGTGAACTCAAACCAGGCGGCAGCCTGCAATCTGAACATGAGCTTGCCGACCAACTGGGTGTCAGCCGCTTAACCGTTCGCAAAGCATACACCGAGTTGGTCAAGAAAGGCACGCTGTACACCGTGCAGGGGAAAGGCACCTTTGTGGTCGAATCGCTGGTCAAGGAGCAAATTGGTAAGCCGGACCGCGAAGCAAAGCCTGCCAACCGGATGATTGGCATCCTTTTTCCAGAAATCACGATGTATTTTGGCCCCATTGTCAAAGAGATCGAAATGCGCGCGGCTGAAGACGGATATACGATCAGCGTGATGTTCAACGAAAGTGAGGAGCGCGAGCGGTATGCGCTTGAACAGATGCTTGCCCAAAATGTATCGGGGATCATCTTGACGCCAATCTGGCAAAAAAGGATTGGACATGTGAACGAGAACTATGAGAAGTTGATGCGGTCGACGATGCCTTTTGTAATGATCGGTGATCCCCCGTTCCACGTGCTGTGTGATGCTACGTATGTGGATGAAGCTGTGGCTATCTACGATATCGTGCAAGCTTTACAGTCAATGGGCCATGAAAAATTTTTATTTTTATATGACAGTTACAACACCCACCCGCATGCATTAATCGCACGTTCGGAAGGTTTCCGCCTGGCTGCCCGGATGCTCTTGGACACCAATAAGCCGCTCATGATTGACGTATTCAGGAAGAACTGGAAAGAGGATTTCCGCGAACAGATCTTAGCTGATCAACCAGTCACCGCGGTCATTACAGCCGGAGACCAGGTGGCTGTTATTGCCTACAATGCGATTTATGACTTTGGTAAACAAATTCCATCTGATGTTTCCGTGGTTGGTTATGATAACACCTATATTTGCGAGAATTTACAGGTGAAATTATCATCTGTCGCGCATAATAGTAAATTGCTTGGTCAGACAGCCTACGACCTCTTAAAGACGCAGATCACACATGGGGTCAATGTGGCGAACAATGGCAATATGACTCATCGAATCGTGCTCAAACCTGAACTGATCATGCGCGAATCAGTCGGTCAGCGAGCAACTCGCTAACGCAATCTCCCTTTTTCCGCCTCGGATCCAGTTGGCGAGTTGGCGCTGCCCACTCTTTGGCCCCTAAACCAGAATTTTAATGGGTTGTGATGGGACTTTGTCCCGTCACAGCCCTCAATACACCATACTCTCAGGGCCAGGGGTGTGCTTGACAGTCACCATTTATTGGACTGACATGATGGAAAGGCTATTTTTATTCAGCCGCCTGAGTTCAGGAGGTTGATTCGCAGTTTTCATAGTTGACGAAATTTGCAAAAGGGTGCATTATATAAAACAATGTTGTATGTATATAACTTCGATTCGGAGGCCGTGATGAAGGATGATGTGAAAATTACGCTTGTTCAGCTGACGGATAATGGAGATGGCGATTATGTCGTTCAGCGGATGCCTGATTTTTTCCGGCAGGCGGCGGAGAATGGCTCGGACATGATCGTTTTTCCTGAGTATGTGTTGGGGTATAAAATACCAATTGGGCATGACCGCGTCAAACGATTCCTCGGGTTGGCGGCAGCGCACTCGATGTACGCGGTTAGCGGGCTGGTTGAAAATCATGGAACGCGCTGGGCAACAACCGCGATTGTAGCGGATCGCCAGGGAACTATCCTGGGACGGTACCTTAAATCACATCCTGCTTCAGGAGATGCGCCGTATTTTTGGCCTCCTGTCTCGACTTCACCCTCCGTAGCTGAGGCAAAAGGTATTCTTGGAAACCAGTTTCAAGTTTTTCACCTCGATTTTGGCCCGATTGGCATCTTGCAGTGTTATGACGGTTATTTTCCCGAGGCATGGGGCTGCACTTCCTACGCCGGGGCCGAAATAATCCTGTGGATCAACGGCCGCGAAGGACAGATTGAGGACGCCTACTGTATGACTGCGGCTGACTGCTATGGCTGCGTCGTCGCCGCAAATATTACCAACGGCAGCAACACCGGTTTCACTGGCCCGCGCGGTTCCTGCATCTCAGCGCCAGGCCAACCTGAGCCAGGCAGGTTATTCCCCCGCATCGCGAACAGGGGCGATGGATGCGTCCATGCCACCATTCACCTGCACGACCTGAGAAAGCAGCGCAAACATCTCCGCCAGATGCACCAGCGGCGGCCTGAGATGTATGGACTTTTGACCCAGGACGTGAAGATATGGCAGGATTATCCGGATATTCCCTGGATTCATCCGGAATGCGAATCGCTAACCAACAAATCGCAGCTGTAACCGCCGATTTAAGATTTTTTTCGTAAGCGCCCGAGATCATCGGGCGTTTTTATTTCGCTGTTACGCCGGGCTCCGGGCACGCCGGGGTTGTTTTGCGGGCGGGGCGAAGATAGCCCAGATGAACTTATATACTTGACTTTTTCAAAATCGAGTTGTATATTTATTTCTATGAAATAAAAAGTTGTATGTATATAAATTTGCATTTCTTTTTGCGGAGGATTTCATGACTAAATAATCAACTGTGCTTTGGAAATATTCCCGTCCTATGGTTGGTTTCGGCGCGAACGACCATGATTTGCTCCCAGCTATGTAATTTTCCCTGTATGCGCCAGGATGATTGATTCGGAACGGGTTTTTCACTATCCAAGTGGTTTAGAACAATCAGGAGGTTGAAATGTTGAAGAGAAAAGGTCATCGCAATACGATCCATATTGGCACCATCGCGATCATGCTTTTGGTGATGGTCTTGACGGCTTGCAGTCCAGCTGTACCAGCCGCGACCGAAGCCCCGGCCGCGCAGGCCACCGAAGCGCCAAAGGCGACGGATGCGCCAAAAGCAACCGAGGCGCCGAAAGTAACTGAAGCGCCAAAACCAACCGAGACGAAGGCTGAACCGACGAAAGCACCTGCCGCAGCTTCACAAACGCTGTGGAAGATGGACCCGCCGGTAGAGATGTCGGTGATCAAGACAGCAGACTCTTTCTTCAAATATTTTGAAGGGCAGACGCCGGGTGACAATGCGGTCTATGACATCTGGGAAAAGACGATGGGCATCCGCTTTGTCAACAAGGTCGAGACCGCCATGGAAGGCTACGAGCAGCAGGTTAAATTGGCGATCGCTTCGGACGATTTGCCGGATGTCATCGCTGGTTCCGCGAGCGAGTTTGAGGAAATGATCCAGAACGATATGCTGGTCGATATGCGCCCGTATATCGATAAGTACATGGATCCAGTTGTTAAAGAAAAAATGATGGCATTTAATGGCGCTCTATTTGCTCCTGTGACCAGGGGCGAAGCCATTTACGGCATCCCCGCCACCTCGAACGTCGAAGGTTCATTGCGCACCTTGTGGATCCGCAAGGACTGGCTGAAGAAAGTCGGGCGTGAAGTTCCGCAGACCATGGAAGAAGTGCTCGACCTGGCGATCGCCTTCACCGAAGAAGACCCGGATGGCAACGGCAAGAAAGATACCTGGGGTCTGCCGCTGGATAAAGATGGCCCGACCTCACGGCTGCTGAATACGTATGAAATCATGGCCAACGCCTGCGGTTTTTATCCCGCCCGCCTGGTGAAAGGCGCTGATGGCAAGGTCACCTATGGTTCGCTCGATCCTGGCTTGAAAACAGTGCTGGAAAAACTCCAGCAGCTGTACAAGATGGGCGGAATCGACCCTGAATTTGCCTCGAAGGATTTCGTAAAAGTTGACGAACATGTGGGCGAGGGCCGGATTGGCCTGTGGATGGGTGTGTTCTGGAAACCGGTCGACAATGGCTTCCAGACCACTTACAAAGAGGGGGTTGAATGGATTGCCGCCCCAATTCCGCCGTGCAAAGCCACCGGTGTTTACAAGCCGTTTGTCGATCTGCCCGTGACGGCTTACTACGGCGTGCGCAAGGACTATGCCACGCCTGAGGCGTTGATCGTGGCGGTCAACAACTACCTCGATCCGGATTCGCTCAAGAAACCCGGAAGTTTCCAGAAAGAGATGTTAGCCCTCAGCAACCAGGAAAAATTCAAAGGCATTCCGACCAACAACTGGGCCGCGCTGCAGTGGCAGGATCCGACGTTCTTCGACTCGAGCCCAATCGTCAAGGCGATGAGCGACCCGAATTTCGACCCGGAAAATCCGCCATTCCAGATCCACATGCAGGCCTACAACATCATTTCTGGCCGCAATAATGCCGAAAAATGGCAGATCCGCCAGTTCAGTGACATCTTCCTCGAGTCGATCGGTGTGCATGAGAAATATCCGCCGGAGAATTACGTGTTCACCGCGTACTACGGCGCTCCGACCGAAACCATGCAAAAGCAGGGCTCGATTTTGGAAGACCTGGAAGTCAAGACTTTCATTGATATCGTGACTGGCAACGCACCGCTTTCAGCGTATGACGAATTTATGACGAAATACCTTGAATTGGGTGGGAAGAAGATCCTTGATGAGGTGAACGCGAAGTAATGCCAGCGTTTCCCCCATCTTCTCAATGGCCGTGCGATCTCGTGCGGTTGTTGAGGAGATGGGGGCTGGCAAGTTCATGTACCTTGTTGAGCGATCCACAGTGATCACCAACCTCCGCAAAAGGAATATCCACGATGCAGACTCTGAGCAATGGAATGCTGGCCGAACAAACCGGCACGGCCAAACAGCCGGGCGTTTCTTCAAGCAGCAAAGGCTATTTTCGCAACCTGAAAAAGCGTATCACAGGAAAGTGGCCGCTCTATCTGATGATGGTTCCTGGCCTGGCGGTGATTTTTGTTTTTAACATCCTGCCCATGTATGGCCTTTCGATCGCCTTCAAAGATTTTAAGCCATCGAAAGGGATCATCGACAGCCCTTGGGTTGGATTTGAGCACTTTGAGTATTTGTTTACCTTGCCCAATATCTGGCAAGTTTTTCAGAACACCCTGACCATCGCTATCTTAAAAATTGTGATCGGGTTTGCGATTCCAATTGCTGTGGCCATTTTGCTGAACGAAATTCGCAAGACCTGGTATAAAAAATTTGTCCAGACGTTGATCTACTTGCCGCACTTTATCTCATGGGTGATCTTGGCCGCGATCCTTAAGAATATGCTCACCACGGATGGCGGTATGATCAACAGCTTAATCAAAATATTCGGGGGCGAACCGATTTTCTTCCTGGGCAGCAACGAATGGTTTCGCACGATCTTGATCGCGTCGGATATCTGGAAAAACTTCGGTTTCAATACGATCCTGTATTTAGCGGCGTTATTGACGATCGATCCCCAGCAGTACGAATCAGCCAAAATTGACGGGGCCAACTGGCTGCAGTCGACCCTTTATATTACGCTGCCCGGTCTTATGCCGATCATGCTGTTGACCGCGATCCTTTCGATTGGCAATATCTTAAACGCCAATTTTGACCAGGTGCTTAACTTGTATAACCCGCAGGTTTATGCGACCGCGGACATTATCGACACGTTTGTGTACCGCATCTCGCTGGTCGACTTTAATTGGGAGTTGGGAACCGCGGTAGGATTTTTTAAATCCATCGTCTCCATGGTCCTGCTGGTCGTGTCCTATGGCCTGGCCTATAAATACACGGATTACAGAATTTTCTAGCCAGGTTTCGGGTTGACCGGCCCATTTTATTAGGCTTACGCTGCTGGAAATTCCGATCCTGCCAGGATAGGTTAGAAAAGAGACGATAGGAAATGAAAAGAATTTCGGTTTTCTCAGTTTTAAATTATGTGTTGATGGGCCTTTTGGCATTTATTTGCCTGGTGCCATTGCTGAATGTGCTGGCAATGTCTTTGTCTTCGCAGTCTGAGATCGTCAAAGGCAACGTGTTTCTCTGGCCCCAAGATTTTACGCTCGATTCCTACCGGGTGATTTTGGGTGAGACTGCTTTCCTGAAAAGTTTTGCGGTCTCAATCGTCAGGGTCTTTGTTGGCACCATTCTGAGCACTGTATTTACTGTGCTGATGGCTTACCCGCTCAGCAAATCAGAATGGCATCTTCCGGGACGCAATCTGGTGATGTTTGTGATCATCTTTGTCATGCTGTTCAACGCGGGCTTGGTGCCAGCCTACCTGTTGATCCGCAGTCTGGGGCTTTTGAAGAACTACTTGGTTTTGATCTTGCCTTTCTTGCTGCCGGTCTTTAATGTCATTGTGGTGATGAATTTCATCCGCATGCTGCCGCATGACCTTGAGGAAGCTGCAACTGTGGATGGGGCTGATTTCTTCACGATCCTCACTCAGGTGATCGTGCCGCTCAGCAAACCGGCGATTGTCACGGTTTCGTTATTTACTGCGGTGATGTTCTGGAACGATTATTTCACGGGCTTAATTTACCTTGATATTGGAAAGTATCCCCTGCAAACCTACCTGTACACGATGAATGTCAACCGGGATATCACCAACCTGGAACAGGCGTTGTTGCTGCAGAACGTCAATGACAAAACGCTGCTTTCCGCGCAAATGTTTGTTGCGTTGATCCCTGTGCTGATCGTCTATCCTTTCCTGCAGAAGCATTTTGTCAAGGGCATTGTTTTGGGAGCCGTCAAGGGATGACGGGTGAGGTTCAAGGGGGCCGCGGGAGAAAGCCCATGTGTAGCACATACCTGTGTGACGATCAATGGCAAAAAATGCTCCATTTTTTAAGAGGCCACAGTCATGTCTACATTCGCAATGAACTGGAGTGCCGCCGTTTTATCGAGGCGATCAGCTGGATGCTGAACAGCGAGGCGCGCTGGCGCATGTTGCCAGCGCAGTATGGCCATTGGAACAGCGTATACAGGCGTTTTGCCCGTTGGCGTGACCTGGCTATTTTTGATGATATTCGTCAGCACTTTGCAAATGACCCGGATATCTATCATATCCTGCCCGCGAGCAGCCGTGTTCGCACGCGCAAAAATATCCAACACAACAAAAGTGGGTAGGTTGTGAATGAATTGGAGGCGCAGCCGCCCAATTCATTCACAACGCACCTGGCTTGAGATGATACCCGTTAATCGATAGGAGACTTCATGGCTAAAATTGCCTTTATTGGCGCGGGAAGCACAGTTTTCGCGAAGAATCTGCTTGGTGATATCCTCAGTTTTCCGGAACTGGCCCAGTCGACGATCAGCTTGATGGATATCGATGAGGCTCGTCTGAACACCACGCGTTTGGTGGCAGAGCGTATCGCCAGGGCCGCCGGGGCTCACCCAAAAATTGAAACACACACCGATCGGCGTGCCGCCCTGGAAGGCGCGGACTATGCCATCATCATGTTCCAAATCGGCGGCTATCGACCTAGCACGCTGATCGATTTTGAAATTCCCAAAAAGTACGGCTTGCGCCAAACCATTGCCGATACCCTGGGAATCGGCGGGATCATGCGCGCGCTGCGCACTATCCCGGTATTGCTTGACACGGCCGCCGATATGGAACAGGTCTGCCCTGATGTGACCTTCCTCAACTACGTCAACCCGATGGCGATGAACATGTGGGCGCTCAACCGGGCCAGCAAAATCAAGAATGTTGGGTTGTGCCACAGTGTGCAGGGGACCGCGGGACAGCTGGCCCATGATATCGGCGTCCCATACGAAGAGATTAATTATCTTTGCGCCGGCATCAATCACATGGCTTTTTATCTCAAGTTCGAGCGCAAGACCCATCAGGGTATGGAGGATCTGTACCCCCTGATCCATAAGGTGGCTGAAGATGGGCGCGCGCCGGAATATAACCTGGTGCGCTATGAAATGTGCAAGCGCCTGGGCTACTTTGTAACCGAGTCGAGCGAACATTTTAGCGAATATACGCCCTGGTTTATTAAGCGCGATCGGCCTGACCTGATCGAAAAGTTTAATGTGCCGATCGACGAGTATATCCGGCGCTGCGAAGTGCAGCTGGCGGCCTGGGAGTTGACGAAAGCAGCGATCGAAAATCCGGAAGTGCCCATCGATCAGGAGAAGGTGCGCGCGCACTTGTTTTCTGTGGGCGCTACGCCCCTGGACATTGACTGGCTCATCCGAATGGTCACAAACTTTGATGAAGTTAAGCCATCTCATGAGTATGGCTCGTATATCATCCATAGTCTTGAAACGGGTGTTCCGCGCGTGATTTATGGTAATGTTGCCAACCACGGCCTCATCGATAACCTGCCGGTTGGCTGTACAGTGGAGGTGCCTGTGCTGGTGGACCGCAACGGCCTGCAGCCGACCAAAATTGGCAGTTTGCCTCCGCAACTGGCGGCCCTGATGCAGACCAATATCAATGTGCAGTCGCTCGCGGTTGAGGCGGCGCTGACACGCAGGCGCGAATATATCTATCATGCCGCGATGATGGATCCGCACACAGCTGCAGAGCTGGATTTAGCGACGATCTGGAAAATGGTCGATGACCTGATTGATGCACACGGTTCGATACTGCCCGCTTACGATTAAATGAACCCGGATTCTCAATCGTTCAAAAGATTATCGTGGGTATTTGGAGAGTGATGTAGGTGGATTCAAAAGAGCGTGCAATGTTAGCACTATCGCATCAAACGCCTGACCGGGTGCCAATCGACTACCTTTACAACGATGGCATTGACCGGCGTTTAAAAAGCCATTTTGGGCTTCAACCCGGTGACCATGAGGGTCTGCTTCAGGTTTTAGGGGTCGATTTTCGGTATCTTGGCCATATCCCTTACAAAGGTCGCAAGCTGCATCCCGAACTGCCAGGCAGGTTCGTGAACGAATGGGGGATTTACACCCGCTGGATTGAACACGAAACAGGCGGTTATTGGGACTACTGTGAATTTCTGCTGCGGGACGCGACCCTCGCAATGGTTGCCGAGTTCCCTATGCCGTCGCCGGATGATTATGATTATTCTGATGTTGACGTTTTCTGCACACTAAACAGGCAGTATTGTGTTGTGGCAGGAAATCCAGGCCTGCCTGACATGATCAATGCCTCCGGGATGGTATGGACGATGGAAAAGGTTTTGATGCATATTGCCAGTCAAGAGCCGGCTTTTCTGCATTATTTGGATCGCCGCCTTGCCATTCTACTGGAGATTTGGGCCAGGGTTCTGGAAAAGACGCGAGGTATGGTGGATCTCTTTTATCTGGGCGAAGATTTGGGGACCCAGATTGGCCCAATGATCAGCCTGAAAATGTTCCGGAATTTTTTCCGCCCGCGCATACAGCAATTTGTCGACCTGGCGAAAACATATAATTTGCCTGTGATGCTGCACTCATGCGGTTCCAGCAGCTGGGCTTTTAGCGATTTTATCGAGATGGGCATCTCCGTCATCGATACGCTTCAGCCTGAAGCCGCTAAAATGGAACCGGCATATCTCAAGGCGCAGTTCGGTGAGAAACTGGCGTTTCACGGCTGTATTTCGACTGCCGGGGCAGTCGCCTATGGAACGGTGGCGGAAACCGTCCAGCATGCGCGTGAAGTGCTTGAAATTATGAAACCGGGTGGCGGTTATGCGTTTTCGCCTTCCCACCAACTGCAGGATAACTCTCCCACGGAGAATGTGGTGGCGCTTTACGCCGCCGCTCAGGCATATGGCTTATACTAAAGTGCTTGTTTACAGGATCTCGCCGCCGTAACCCCCAAGGAGAATGGAATGGATTCTCAAGAGCCAGATTCAATCCCTCATCCAGATTTGGAGTTTGTTGACTCAACGGATTTGCTGGGTAATCCATCCGCTCTGCGGCAGCGCGCGGCCGAGGAGGGTTATCTGTTCTTTCGCCAGCTGCTGCCCAAAGCCGAGGTGCTGGCACTGCGCGCCGAAATGCTGGCGGTCGTCGATCGGTACGGCTGGCGCAGGCCTGGGCAAGATGAGCTGGGTGGCTTGATCGACCATGCGGCGATTAATCGCGTGCCCGAAGAGTTGATGCGCACGGATATTGGGGTCAGCGCGGAGGCATACGACGCGGTGCAGAAGTTGGAGCGGTTCCACCGCCTACCTCACCATCCCAGGCTGCTGGCCCTGTATCAGGAGCTGTTTGGCGCCGACGTGCTGGTCCACCCGCGCCATATCGCGCGTATGATCACGAGCCATGCCAGCGTGTTTCCCACCCCGCCCCACCAGGATTTTCCGCTGATTCAGGGCACCGCCAACACCTGGACGTGTTGGCTGCCTGTTGGAGACTGCCCTCGCGAGTTGGGCGGGCTAACGGTCCTGCGCGGTTCGCACCGTTATGGACTGCAGCCCATCCAACCGGCCAGAGGCGCCGGCGGGATCGTGGTGCCACTGTGCAGCTATGATAAAGATTGGGTAACCTGTGATTTTTCGGCCGGGGATGTGCTTACCTTTCCCGCTTTTACGCTGCACCGTGCCCTGCGCTGCCAGTGGAAAGATCAAATTCGGCTTTCATTAGACGTGCGTTACCAGTCTGTTGATGAGCCCGTTGAGGAAAAATCCCTTCTGCCGCACTGTGGCCTGACCTGGGAGCAGATCTACGCGGGCTGGGAAGATGACGCATTGAAATATTACTGGCGCAGCCTGCCTTTGCGCATGATCCCTTGGGACGACAGCTATCTTCAGCCCAAACGCAGGATTTGTTAAGGCCAATTATCAGCATCCAGTTTCCATCGCCGCTCCATGATGGCAGCGGCGTTTTCATTTGGTGACCAGCCCCAAAGTTATGATCAGACTACCCGTTGTGAAGCGCTAGGGCGCCTTGTGTAATCGGTTTGCTGTTTGATGTCGCTGTTATTCGGGAGAGTAAAGAGTCTGGTTTGTGTCCATGTATTGTCCGTTTCTTTTCCCTGACCAGCGAATGATCTTTTATAATTGGGAAAGTCCATTTTATGGATGAAGGATTGGACACGCAAAGGGGACTGCCTGTCATGACGATGGAGGCTTTTTATGCTTAACCAGCCGGTTTCCGTTTATATCAATTGGTCTGCTTACGACGAATTGTCGGATTGTGTTGAACTCACCGAAGCGCTGGCGCTGAGCCAGCTGGACCAGCTATTACGCTGGCGCAGGCTAGGGGCGAAGCTCGATTATTACATCGTGGATGCTTTTTGGTATGCCCACGATGGGGGCTTGCGCACCTTCCGCGCGCCGCACTGGCCAGAAGGCCCCGAACGTTTCTTCGCGCGCTGCCAGGAACATCACGTCTTACCTGGCTTATGGCTGCCGACCAATAACCAGGGGCAGCATGCACAGTTGGATGTAATCCCTGAATGGGCTGATTCGTGGGATGCGTTTCATCGTAGTTTTTGCATGTTTCATGGCGGCTTCTTTCCCCATTTTATGGAAACAATGCATCGGTGGTACATAAAAGGGGTGCGCGCGTTTAAATTTGACTTCGCAAATTTTCATGCCGCGCCTCCAGAAGTGGCGGGCAAACTGCTTCCGTCTGAAATCTGGACCGCCAATCTGTCCGCTTTGCGGGTGGGGCTGCTGGATTTTCGGAAGCGACATCCAGAGGTGCTGCTGCTCGGTTATAACGGTTTTGAAGAAGTGGACTCGATCTCAAATACCAGTTTACCGTTTCGAAAAACGATTGACCTGCGCTGGTTGGACGCCTTTGATTCGCTATATTGCGGCGATCCGCGCCCGGCGGACGTGCCCGCGATGAATTTTTGGCGTTCAAAAGATGTTTATTCAGACCATATGCTGAGAAGTTTTCAGTCGATGGGTTTTCCGCTTGCGCGCATCGACAACGCGGGATTTATGATTGGCACGACCGGCACGTGCTATTTTCGAGGGGCGGCGGCGTGGAAAGGGATGCTCCTGCTTTCTCTGGCACGCGGAGGCTGGGTGAACACCTATTATGGAAACCTGGAACTGCTTGACGAGAACGATGTGAGGTGGTTTGCGAAGGCCCAGGAAATGTGGATGCCGCTGCAGGAAAATGGACAATTTTCCACCTTCGGAGGGCTGCCGGGGAAAGCTCAGGCGTATGGCTACTTGGCCCGCCACGAACGCGGTGCGTTGATCGCAGCCGTGAACCCGGCCCAGGCTGTTGAAACGATCGCGCTGCCACTGAACATCCCCGGCAGAGTGTTGTTCCATGATAAGGGGTTTCTTCCCATCCTTGGGCAAGGCAGACTGACTTTGGGTCCTGAGCAAATGTGCCTGGTCGGTTTTGGCGAGTATACGCAGCCTGATTACGCCTTGGGGATTCAGGAGGATGTATTGATTCCGGCCAGCATTCATAAGATTGACGTACTTTTCCACCAAGACGACGGACGAAGAATTCACTGCGTGCTGCCCGCAATGAACTCCCAAACCTTGAGGGTAGTCGTGCGCCAATTCGATGCGCAAGGGTTTGCGTGCCGTACAACGGGAGGATCTCCGCCGAAAGGGACGTCTCTTGGCAGCCTGCTGAAAATTAGGGCGTCACAGGATCAGCGGCCGCTACCCGTCACCGTTCAGTATGATAAGGCCATTTGGAGCGGTCTCTCATGGGCAGTTGGCGAGTTAAAAACCGGCGACCGAGATGGTGGGGGGCCGGTGGTCATTGAGTGCAGTTCTTCGGAGAAGCGAGACGTGACTCTCTCCGTAGAAATATTCAAAGTAGAATATGCAAAACCGGGGTAGCAATGGAGGTAACATGCTGGAACACTTGGGATGTCTACCACCTGATGGCGATGACTCACCTGCCCTCTGGGCTGCGCGCCACACTCAAACTGGAAGACCCAGTCACTGGCGAGCGCGTCTCCCAGTTTGACTGGCGCAATAACCTGCGCCGCCTGGGTCCACATGCGCCGGATGGCAGCTATCAAGAGATCCAAATTGCCTGGCGGGGAGAGACATTTGTCTTCGAGGCGGCCTCCGAGAGGAATTGTCTGGCCTGCCGGCTGAGCCCAATTGCCAATTCCCAAATCCGCGCAAGCATGATCCTGGAAGGAGCGTGGGGGAAGGCTGTTGAGTCAGAGGTCACTCCAGATGGATTAACCGTCAAGAGCGGCGGCCAAGACTGGCGGCTGCGCATACACTCTCCGGATTTACAATGCTTTGATAGAGACTGGTCAGTCAGCCTTGCGGCTCCCCTGATATATTCCGTCGCCCCAGAGCAGCGATCTCAGCCGGTTGACCCGCTGGCGATGATTGAGCGCCAGCGCGCGGCCTATGCTGCTGCTTGCTTGCGGACCGCGGGCTGGCTGGAAGACGCGGCGGATGGAATGACGCGCGCCCTGCTTTGGATTACGATCTGGGAGCCAAGCAAAGGCAGGATGTGCACGCCGGTCTCGCGGGAGTGGTGCGTTGACCCGAATTGGGGTGGGTATGTGCTCTTTGATTGGGACACCTTCTTTGCGGCCTTAATGGCGGGTCTGGAAGATCCTGGCCTGGCAGCCGCCAACGTCCGCTCTATTTTGCAGGAAGTCACCCCATGCGGGTTTGTGCCTAATTTTGGCTCGGCGCGCGTCGTATCCTACGACCGCTCACAGCCGCCAGTCGGCGCCTACTGCGTGTTGAAGCTCTTTCGAGCCTCAGGGCTTGAACCTGGCGGCACACATCACGCGGCTGTTAACCTGGCCTTCCTCGCGGAGGTTTTCCCGGCGCTGCTGCGCTGGCACCGCTGGTGGCTGCCGAACCGTGATGGCAACCATGACGGTCTCCTCGAATGGGGCTCTGACCCGCTCCCGAATGAGCTGGGGTGGGAAGTGAACACCTTGCGCGCGGCGATGTATGAATCGGGCCTGGATAACAGCCCGATGTACGATGAGGCCGAGTATGACACGGATGCCCACACCATGAAACTGGCGGATGTGGGATTAAACGCCCTGTATGCCCTGGACGCCTGGGCGCTGGGTGAGATCGCTCGCGAACTGGGCTTTTTGGACACAGCGGGCGAGATGCAGGATGATTACCAGCGCATAAGCGAGAGGATCAACGAATGGCTGTGGAACGAAGAAGCCGGTATCTACCAGAACCGGCATTGGGATGGACGGTTTTCTGCGCACCTCTCGCCGACCAATTTCTACCCATTGCTGGCCGGGATTGTTCCACCAGAGCGCGCGAAACGCATGGTGACGGAGCATTTGTTGAACGAAGACGAATTCTGGGGTAGGTTTGTCATCCCGAGTATCTCAAGAAATGATCCTGGATATCATCGAAATGAGATCCTGCGCGACAACATCTCCCAGACGATCGGCGAATACTGGCGCGGGCGCATCTGGGGGCCGATGAACTTCCTGGTATGCGAAGGCTTGCGCCGCGCCGGGTTCAATATCGAAGCGTATGAGTTTGCCCGAAAAGGGCTTTCCTTGTACCTGGGCGAGTGGCAGGCCGAATCGCATGTGCATGAAAATTATCATGATATCAGCGGGGATGGCGATGACGTGCAAAACTCTAATCCGCTTTATCATTGGGGCGCCCTACTCGCGTATCTGGCCATCCAGGAAGTGGCAGACGCCGAATGTTGGGACGGCTGGCGTTTTGGCTGTCCGACCGAAGAACCAGCCGATTTGGATGGTTTGCGGATAGCGGAGGGCCAGCTCCGCGTCCAATCTGGCCTAGACGGTCTTCATGTGAATTTAAACGGTCAACTGCTGCTTTCCGCCAATGGCCCGGCGGTCATCCGCGGTTTCAAACGGCAGGTCGGGCGGTTAAGTTTCCGAATGGAAGCCCAAAAACCGTCCCTGAGGCTGGTCGTGGGCTGCCTGCCAGCCAACCGGCCGGTCACCGTCACCTGGAATTCACCTGGCAATGCAGCCAGCCGCCAATCGATCCCGGCAATTACAAATTCGTCTGGCAATCTTGAACTGACCGTCACCCCCGTGGCTGTTGTGGAGCTGTCCTGGCATGCAGAATCAGGTGGTGATACAGTAGAATCATAAAAATTGGCTCGTCCGTGAGGTCCCCATGACTGCGTCTGTTTCCAATCCCTCGGCTAACTGATCCACCGATCTGGTAGAAATGGTGCAGGAGATTCAGACGCAAACAACGCGGTTTGCTCTGATCGGCCTTGGTGTGGCTGGCCTGCTGCTTTTGGCCTTGTCCACGCGATTTCCAGGATCGACCTGGATCATCGTGCTCGGACTGGGGTTGCTGGGATTAGATTATTTTTTATGGCGTGTCAGCCGCCATAGCCTGGTGGCGGCCTCTTTTTTGCTTGCAACATTATTTGCTGCAGCGGACCTGCTCCTGGTTCACTTCGCCAGGATTGAAACGGCGGTTTTTCTTCTCGTCCTACCGGCCGGTTTTGCCACGTTGATGTTCAATGCCCGCGGCGGGGTAAGTGCGGCCTCGCTGATCAGCCTGATTTTTGTGTTTGCTTCGCCCGAATTATTGCCGGTCAGCACGGATGCGCGCGTGGTGTGCGCCGTGGTGGCGTGGGGAATCGTTCTCATGACCTGGCTGGCCCTACGCCCTTTGTTTGAAACCGTGGAATGGGCATGGTACGGTTACAAGCAATATCGATTACTGCTTGAAGAAAGCCGCGATTCTCGCCAGCGTCTTGAGCAAGCGCTCGAAGAGGTTAAACTGGCAAACGCCCAGATGACCCGCCTCAACCGCCTGGCGCAAAATTTACGCCAACAGGCCGAAGAAGCTGAACACGCGAAAATGCGTTTCGTTGCCAATGTCAGCCACGAACTGCGCACACCGCTCAATATGGTCATTAGAGTTGTTCCTGAATAGGATCAAAGCAGGAGGAAGTTCCATAATCCAGCGGCGACGGCGATGACATCGTCCTCCATATTGATTTTGCGATTGCGAAAGGCATGCACCAAAATATTGA
>Ga0172369_10002720_pt1 | contig 23914 bp, 26 predicted proteins | sample LakKiv25m_FD_114539 | JGI IMG/M metagenome (GOLD analysis project Ga0172369, IMG submission 114539) | Freshwater microbial communities from Kabuno Bay, South-Kivu, Congo - kab_022012_11.25m | ecosystem: Environmental > Aquatic > Freshwater > Lake | place: Democratic Republic of the Congo...
ACAATATAGCGCCATAGACTACCTATTTCTATTGATCTTGAAGCCCTACGGGCTAAACAATATACAATTTCCATTCTCGTACGAAAATAAGAATGTATTTCATGAATTTTGGGGATATGAGTTCTCAGGATTACTTTCTGGCTGGCACATCAAACAATAATTTAGCCATGGTTAATAAAATCGCTATCACTTAAAATTATTATTAATATCTTTGGACATACTTTATCAGTTTATGCCCGCACTTCTTAATGAATACGGCAGGATTACCCGCAAACACTACAACATTCTGTTAATGTCGTGGGCGGGATGGGTTTTCGACTTTTATGACCTGATCCTTTATACATTCCTTATGGGTTCCATTAAAGCCGAACTCAACCTTACCGATGTGGAAATCTCGCTTGTACTTGGTGCAAGTCTAGCTGCAACAGCGATAGGAGGTATAGTTTTCGGATACTTATCTGATCGTTTCGGAAGGAAAAAAGTACTTCAATGGACAATATTAACTTATAGCCTTGGAACATTCCTGTGCGGGTTTTCTTATAATCTTGGGTTCCTACTTGCATTTCGTATTATTACCGGCCTTGGTGTTGGCGGTGAGTGGGGAACCGGCCAAACTTATATCGGCGAAACTTTTCCCGCCAGAGTAAGGGGTCGGTTTGGAGCCTTTATGCAAACGGGAGCGCCTTTAGGTATTGCCCTTGCTTCACTTGTCGGTGGCTATATTTCTCCCATCATCGGCTGGAGAGCCAGTTTCTTTATCTCAATACTGCCGGCCATCCTTGTGCTCTTTATCAGAAAGAACATGCAGGAATCCGATGTTTGGCTCGAACGGAAAAAACTTATCACGGAAGGCAAACTCACAGCCGTTCAGGTCAGGATTGAAAACAGGAATAAATTTACGCTGCTTTTTACATCTGAATACCGAAGGCTTTTCATACTATGCCTTGTACTTGCCATTTTTGATATGTCGGCTTACTGGTTCACCTATTCATGGATGCCGGGTTATTTGCATCGTGAAAGGGCTTTCACTATGGCAAAATCAACAGAATTCATGCTGATCACACAATTGGGCGGATTTTTGGGTTACTTCTCATTCGGATTTGTGGCCGACTGGTTGGGAAGGAGGCCGGCCTATTCGATATATTCTGTTTTTATGGCCATTGGCCTTTTAATGATAACTACTTTCTGGAATCACATCGTAGCGCATAATTATCTGATCCTCGTTTTTATGTTCACTGTTGGCTTTGGTACCGGAATGTTTGGAGGGTATGGGCCTTTGTTTGCAGAACTTTTTCCGACAAAAATACGCGGAACCGCTATGGGTAGTGCTTTTAATCTTGCACGGGGAATTCAGTTTTTTACTCCGGTTATCATTGCAGTGGTTGCTACAGGTTACGGTTTAAGCGGTGGTATTTCAATCGCAGTGCTTTTCGCACTCCTTACCGGGACATGGATTTGGACATTACCTGAAACTAAAGGAAAAAGGATCAATATTTTATGATCCTGCAAAATCTCCAACTGAGTAAAGATGATATATTCCAACTTCAATTCAGCCAAAAAGCAATTAAATCATATCTTCGCAAACGCAAATAGTGAGTCCACTCGGAAAAGTACCGCATACAATTCTGTTTTGGACTAAAGTCCACTGTGTAAGGGACTTATAATAACCCCAGAATTAAATTTGTGGTTATGGAAATCATAATATTAGTGGGCTTTAGCCCTGAAATTTTAACTTTTCGGAGCAGGCTCAAATTGAGGCTATAAATTTGTTTTATCTTATTGAATGAAAAAAGATTACGGTTCGGATAAGCTGAGCGCCTTAAATGCCAAGTTCGAAGCTCAGAAAATAGCTTTCGGCCCAATTATGTTCCAGGCTGCTCGCCTGCTAAGAACTCTTGGTATACTTAAAGAAATGAATCTGGCAAGAGAAAAAGGAATGAAACCGGGTGAGATTGCTTCAAAATTAAACCTGTCACTTTATTCAGTTAAAGTCCTTTTGGATGCAGGATTGAGTATGGGACTGGTGAAAATGAAAAACGAAATTTTTTTTCTGACAAAAACCGGTTTTTTTGTTCTTTCTGATGAACTTACAAATGTCAATTTTAATTTTGTCCATAATGTTTGTTATAAGGGATTTTTTCATCTTGAAGAAGCTGTTAAAAATGGTAAACCTGCCGGACTAAAGGAATTCGGAGATTGGGAAACAATTTATCCGAATTTGATGTTGCTGCCTGAAAAAACCAGGAAAAGCTGGTTTGATTTCGATCATTTTTATTCTGATGTGATGTTCCCCGAAGTGTTGCCGGTAGTCTTTAAGGAAGGTGTGAAAAAATTGCTTGATATTGGAGGTAACACAGGAAAATTTGCAATTCAGTGTATCGGCTTTTCAAATAATGTACAGGTAACTATAATGGATCTTCCGGGCCAGTTGAAAAAGGCAGCCGAAAACATTATGGATAATGGATATCAGGATCGAATTCATACTTATTCGTTGAATTTACTTGATCAATCTCTTCCATTTCCAACCGGATTTGATGCACTATGGATGAGCCAGTTGTTGGATTGTTTCTCAGAAGAACAGATCATCAGCATTCTCAAAAGAGCGCATCAGTCCATGAGCAAAAATTCTTTTTTATATATACTTGAACTCTTTTGGGACAGGCAGCAGTATGAGGCATCGTCTTATGTTCTGAACGCAACTTCACTTTATTTTACATGTCTGGCTAACGGGAACAGCCGGATGTATCATTCGGAGGATATGATCCGGTTGATCGGAGAGGCAGGATTTGAGATCACAGAGGAGTTCGATAATTTAGGCATTAGCCATACACTCATCAAGTGCAGGAAGAGATAGATGTTTCAGGTTTCAGGTTCAATGTTTCAGGTTGGCTGCTCATTGCGGGCGGTGTTACTTGTTTCTGGTTCCGCGTTCGAAGTTTGGATTATTGAGTTCGGAGGATTTCAAGTTCTCAGTTCTCTGTTTTCAGTTCTCAGTTTTCAGTTTTCAGTTTTCAGTTCTCTGTTCTCTGTTTTCAGTTCTCAGTTTTCTGTTCTTAGTTTTCAAATCTAAATACTCAACACTAAACATGCCCCAAAAAGTATTTATCACAGGCTGCGGAATGATTTCGGCGATTGGCGATTCCTTCAAAGAAACGGAGAAATCGGTTCATGCCGGGAAATCAGGGATCGGAGCCATCACTTTACTCGAAACCGGAAACAGAAATCAGTTGGTTGCAGGAGAGATAAAGCATACAGATGTAGCTCTTGCTGAAATGGCCGGAATTTCATTTACGCCGGGATTAACACGTACAGCTCTGCTGGGAATCATCGCTGCTAAAGAAGCATTACAACAGTCACAAGTAAAAGACACCGGAACTCTTGCTTTAATCTCTGGAACTACTGTGGGTGGAATGGTGGCAACCGAAAAGTATTATAACGATTTTCTAACCAATGATACAAAAAATGACTTTATCGAATCGCACGACTGCGGTGACAGTACGGAACGAATCGCCGGTTTTTTCGGAATGAAAGGATACCTGTCAACAATAAATACGGCATGCTCGAGCTCTGCTAATGCAATCATGCTTGCAACCCGGCTGATCAAAAGCGGCCGGATACAAAGAGCCATTGCAGGCGGTGTGGATGCGCTTTCTAAATTTACCCTGAACGGATTTAATACCCTGATGATCATTGATCCTAATCCCTGCAAACCATTTGATGAAAACAGGAACGGACTTAACCTCGGCGAAGGGGCCGCCTTCCTTGTTCTCGAATCGGAAGATGTGATCGGGAAGAAAGAATTTTTCTGTGAGATCAGCGGTTATGGCAATGCCAACGATGCTTACCATCAAACAGCTTTATCACCCGATGGAAGAGGCGCGTTTTTGTCAATGAGGGCAGCCCTTGAAAAAGCGAGATTGGATTCCGGCGAAATTGATTACATCAATGCCCATGGAACCGCGACACAAAACAATGATCTGTCGGAGGGAATAGCCATTGAAAGGCTTTTCGGTTCAAAGATTCCGTTTGTAAGCTCAACAAAACCCATGACAGGACACTTACTGGGGGCAGCCGGAGCTGTCGAAGCAGTAATTTCCATCATTGCCATGAAAAATGGCTGTGTTCCTGCAAATCTGAATTTCACTTCGAAGATGAAAGAACTTGGCTTTTCACCGGTAACTGAAATGGTGCGGAATGTTGAAATCCGGCACATTATGTCGAACTCGTTTGGCTTCGGAGGTAATAACACGACTTTAATTTTCTCAAAGGCATGACAGCATTCATTAACGGAGCCGGGAATATTTCGCCTCAGAAAACCTGGGACAACCGATATTTTCTTGAAGAAATAACCGGGTTTGGTTCCAATAGCCTTTGCTGTGCCGAACCAGGCGACTACGAAAAATTCATTGATCCGAAACTGCTCAGGCGCATGAGCCGGATCATCCGGATGAGTTACACTGCCGCCCGGATTTGTCTTGAGGATGCCGGTTTGGAAATGCCGGATGCGATCATCACCGGGTCGGGCATGGGCTGCCTCGAAGATACCGAAAAGTTTCTGAATTCGATTTATCAGAACGACGAAAAGCTGCTACCTCCAACCCCTTTTATTCAATCCACGCACAATACTATCGGCGCACAACTCGCATTGATGCTGCAATGTACAAATTATAACCTGACCTATTCGCAGCGCGGGGCTTCCTTCGAAAATGCGCTGACAGATGCCATGATGCTTTTGAATGAACCAAACTTTCGAAATATCCTCGTTGGCGCTTTTGATGAAATGACACCGAACCAAATGATTTTATACAACCGGCTTCATTTTTACAAGGATGAGCCGGTGAATAACCTGAACCTTTTTAAATCCGGAACTCCCGGAACCATTGCCGGAGAAGGGAATGCCTTCTTTATTCTGGGTTCTGAAAAGAAAGAACAAAGCTATGCGATTTTTAGGGATGTTGCTGTGTTCAATGATCCGCCGGATGTGAATTTCGTTATCGGGAAAATTCATGAATTTCTGGCTTCAAACCATAACTCTGCCGCTGACGTTGATTTGTGCCTGGCCGGTTATAACGGGGATGCGGGTCAGGATAAAAACTATAACCTGATTTTCAGCAAAATCTTCCGGAAAACAACTCTGGCTGGATTCAAGCATCTTTGCGGCGAGTATCACACGGCTTCAGCATTTGCCGTTTGGCTGGCGGCAAATATCCTGAAAAGGAACCGCATTCCGGAAGCGGTGCAGCTAACACCGGTTCGAACCGGCCTGATAAAAAATATCCTGATCTATAACCAATACCGAAACAGGAATCACTCGCTGATCCTCTTGTCATCGTGCGCATGACGACCACCTGCAGGATACAATGTTCCGGATTTGATATCCTGAATCGAAATGATACAGTCCTAATCAAATCCTCACTACTTTTACTTTACTAAAAAACTAAAAAAATGAAATCAAACGGTAAAATGCCATGGGTTCCGCCTGTAGCTTTGTTCACAATCATCAACCGTACGAGGAGGTTATTAAAAAAACTGGACAACCGCTTTATGCCTCCGACGGTAACCATATTCGAAAAGGCGCAACAAATCTGGATTGCCAAAGCGATCGGCGTGGCCAGCGAACTTAACCTGGCTGACATCCTTGCGGAGGATTCAAAAAAAATTGATGATATTGCTTTGGAAACCAAAACCCATCCACAGTCGCTATACAGGCTGATGCGGGCGTTGGCTGGGGAAGGCATTTTCAGGGAATCGGCAGGAAGGGTTTTTTCGAACACGCGTCTTTCGGAAGCTCTCAACAGCCTACCCGGTTCGATGAAATTTATGATCCAACACCAGCTCAGCGATAACAACTGGGAGATCATCGGAAAACTTAACTACAGCGTTACAACAGGCGAAAATGCAGCACGGAAGATTCTGGGAACCGACATTTTCGATCATCTTTCGAAACATCCCGACAAGAATGAGCTTTACAACAAAGCCATGACCAACACATCGGATTTGTCGGGTGCCGCCATTCTATCAGCATATTCGTTCACGAACCTGAAAAAGATTGTGGACATCGGAGGCGGCGAGGGTCACCTGCTGGCAAATATTTTAAAGGAATATCCTAAGAGCGAAGGAATTCTGTTCGATTTTGACCATGTAGTGGCTTCAGCCGCAGAAACCTTTGACCGCAGCGGAACAGCCAGCCGCGCTCAGATCACCGGCGGTAATTTTTTCGAAACCGTTCCGTCAGGCTGTGATGCTTATATCATGAAAAATATTCTCCATGCCTTTGACGATCCAACCTGTGTGCAACTGCTGATGAACATCCGGAAAAATATGGCGCCCGGAGCCAGGCTGCTGATCATCGAAGCCGTGATCGGCGAAAATAACAAACCGGAGTTCGGCAAACTCTTCGACCTGCAAATGCTGCTGGGAACCGAAGGAGGAAAAGAACGCACACGAAAGGAGTTTCAGTATATTATTGAGGAAGCCGGGTTCAGACTAAAGCGAGTAATTCCCACCGTGTCGCCCTTTTCGATTGTGGAGGCGATGAAGGGATGAGGACGATGCTATTGGCTTTTGGTCATTTGCTGATTGCAAAGCGCCGACTGTGAAACAAAAAATTTTGAAATATTATTTGTCTCCCGCAGATTTCGCTGAGGGACGCAGATAAATCTTCTGCGAAGATTTGCGTGATCTGCGGGAAATAGTTGCTTTACGCCAAAACATTAATTGTGCTTGCCTAAAGACGTGCATATCAAATCCCTTCCCGGTTACAGGTTATATATTGACTGACCAATCAGGTGCCGACCTGCATACAGGTTGCTCTTTGACTGACCTGTCAAATGCCATCCTGAGTATAGGTCGCCCATTGACAGACCTGTCAGAAGCCCTCCTGCGTACAGGATTCGACCTTTTAAAGCTGACAACCAGCTAATTATGTCACGATCAGGAATCATCCTGTAACTCCGTTAAAATTTTGTTAAATTTATTTGCGATACTTTGTGGGAGCGACAAAAAAATTACCTTAATTTTACATCATATTCAAAATTCAAAATGAAAAGTTAAACCATTTAAAACATCAATCCTATGGCATCAAGAACCGGATTTACACCCTTGAAGTTGTGTACAGCAGCCCATGCTGGCGATCCTGTTCCCGGCACAATGCTGGAACTGGCAGCCGGAATGCAGCATGAAATATTTGCCAGTGTGCTCGGCGCCGAAGGCAATACTTTCCTGATGGTTTACAACCCCAGCGAAACGGAAGCAGGGGGATGGGAAGTGATGGAGGGGGAGTGAAAGGATTAATTAGAAAATATATAGGATAGATATAAAAATGGAGACAAGAATCCATTTAAGAAAACTTGTCTTTGTTGAAAATACATAAATTACTAATAAATGTGGCGACTACGCAAAACGAGATGAAAACAATTACCATTACATTATTAGCATTATTCATTCTATTTGAATGTGGTAAATCGCAAGTGACTAAATCACTTAGTTTATTTACATCAAGTGTATCTTCTGATTCTTTGAAGTCTGATTCAAGTAATGTTAGTGAAGATTCACTTAAATTTTTACAATCTATTTCGACTATTTCAGTAAGTGGACTCGGTACATCAGAACTAACAACTAATCCTTCAGCAAGTATTAATGCTCAAATAAATCTTTGCCCAGTTGAAAACAAAAGATGGAATTTCATGATAAATTTTAATACAGGATCAAGTCAAGATACTACTGATTTAAAAACTCTTTCTTTATCAAGAATCTTTTACCCGGAAAATAGTAGTTTTGGATTTACAGGTGGTATTGGATTTGATATAATGCCCTGGTTCAAAAAAGCATATTCAATTCATAATGTTAATTTTGGGAAAGACGAGGATTATATGTATTATTCAATTGTCCCAGCTTTTTATTACTTATATCGTAAAATAAATATTAAGGATTTAGATATTGACACCCTTGTGTCAAGGTTAGAAACACATGTATTTAATTTTGAGATTGATTTTGCCGGTCATTGGAAAATTGGGAATAACATATTTAATTTCTCAGTAAAACCATATATTAAAAAACAATTTGTAACTCAAGGTACAGATTCTACATATCAGTATATTTTTAAAGAGAAAAATGACGGTAATTACTTGTCCAAATCTATAGCTTCAAAAGGCATTAACGTATCTGCTCAATTAGGCAAAGTCCAACTATCATTCATCTATGATTATATAAATCCAAAGGTTATCAAGGAGCCTAATCTTACAGGCGGAACTTTCATAGTTAAAGCAACCGTAATAGCAGATTTTTTAAATTTTAATTTTATACAAAAAAATTGAATACATCTGTTCGGCGTACCCTCTGCCTCAGCCGAACCAATTCTTACCGGCTGCAGGCTGGTAAAAATGATCTGTCTTTTCTGTTGCATTCTTCCAATCACGTTATATGGCTAAGCAAGATTGGTTTCAGATAAAATGACACCCTGTCGAAGAAAGGCGGTTTTTGTATGAAAAAATATTATTTTTGAGGAAAATTATAAAGTCATGCAAATAACATCTTTAGAACTTTTTGAACTGCTGAAATCAAAGTTAGGCGAAAAGGAAGCTAAAAGCTTAGTTGAATATGTTGAAGAGAAGGCGGAAGAAAAAATCAATCAGAAGAAAGATGTTTTTCTAACCAAAGATGATAAAGTTGACATTATGCGTTCCATGTATATCGTTGGAGTGGTTCAATATCTCGCCATACTTGGTTCTATGCTTGCAATATTTAGTTTTATGAAATAATAATTGCTACCCCCGTTCGTCGTAAACTCTGCCCCCATCGCCTTTATCTTATCAGGATCCTGCCTGCTTTCTCTTTTTACTTTTAACCCTGTTCGGCTCTGCCTTAGCTGAACCAATTCTTTCAGACTGCGGATTGAAATAATTTAAAGCCATATACTGTTAAATTTCCAAACCGGGAAGCAGGAATCCGGTTACGGGTGTTAAAATTTTTGGGAAATTCTTAAGGAACTACCAAATCGTAGAAACATTGTATTTTTTGATACTCTCGTCTCTTGTAATAATGGTCAGATTTTCTGCTTTGACCTGTGCAACAAGGATCCTGTCGAACGGATCGCGATGAGTATATTCAAGGGATGAAACAATAAAGGTGTGTTCAATTGTAACTGGCAAAATAACAAATCCGCTGTTTTCGGTTAATTCTACAAACTTTTTAAATCCACCTGTAAAATTAAATTTTCCGAGGCTTGTTTTTATTGCGAGTTCCCAGAAAGTGGCAATACTGATATATTTTATATTTGTGGTATCTTCAATTGCCTTCCGGGCTTTGATTGATAAATTATTATCGCCCTTCAAAAACCAAATAAGGGTGTGGGTATCGAGTAGAATTTCCATCACATATATTCTTTGAAATCCTCAAGGGGTTCATCAAAATCCGGTGAAATAAATATCAGTCCTTTGGCACATCCAAATTCCGGCGGTTTTTTGGATTTGAGATTCTTACTCTTGGTCAAAAGAAAATCAACAAAATCATTCACCTCCGATTTAAGATGCTCTGGCAAGTGGATTATTTTTTTATATAATTGAATTTGTTCCATTTCTCTGTTTTTTTGCAAATATAGGCTAAAAATGCCAACTGTGTTTTTCAGCTCTTATAATAAACTCCCTGTTCGGCTCAGGTTTAGCCTTAGCCTAAAAACATTTATTCAAAAAAGACATCACTGGTATATTCCGTTTAGGATGCATGGATAGAGTAAGTCACTTTCCAAAAAAATGTATCTTTGCCATTGCTAAATGAAACAACAGATGGCTCAAAAAACATATCATATCATAATCGAACAAGGACATGATGGCTACCTGATCTCATCGGTCATTGAATTGCCCGGATGTCACACACAAGCCAGGTCTTATGATGAATTGACCGAAAGAACCCGTGAAGCTATTATCCTGTACACAGAAGAGAACAAAAAATTCACTGAATAAAATCATAAAACAAGACCTGCAACTTACCATAGACGAATTCTTAAAATTACGATAGAACCCCCTCAGTAGGCGGTGTTCCGCAGGATCACTTGTGGCAATAAACCCGCCTGCCACCATAAGCCCATGCAGAGACGGGCAGGTAAGCAAAGTTTGCAACTTTGCAAAACCCTGTTCGGCGAAGGATCTGCCTCTGTCCCTTATCCTATAAGCCTCTCTGCCTTTCAGTTTTAATGAGCCATGAGGGCGGGGATTGTTTGCCACTGATTGAATTTTCGATTTTGTGAGGTAGTAATCTGTTACAGGAATACGCTTCAGATATTTAACAACTGACCGTTCAATGAGGATTTGGTAAGGCACTATTAGTTTTTTTTGCGACTGTTGTATTTTTCAACCTTTTCAAAGGCAATGTAAGCTTCAACGGGATCAGTCTTTTTCGATTTTGCTGTATCATAGGCTTTAATATCCTCAAGTTCTTCCCATGCTTCGATCAGCTTATTGTAATCTTTAACAGGAATTACAACACTTATCTTCTTGCCTTTTTTATCAGTGATATATTGTTGTTGCGACATGATATTTCTATTGAATCCTACAAAGATATCATAAATTTTATTTACTGCGTTCGGTTCAGTCTTTGTCTAAGTTGAGATTGTCCCAGGTTCGGACGAGCTTCTGCTTCCGCCGCATTTATCTCATCAGGCTCCGGCTTGTTATCGCTTTTTATTTTTAACCTTGAGCTATTTTGCCACTAAAGCACAAAATCACTAAATTTCACTAAAATTAATTTATTGATTTTCTGTCTTTTGTGGGTTTCGTGATTTAGTGTTTTCGTGGCATTTTTCTTTTTTTGGCTTTTTGTAGTGGACTCAACCTTGTTCGGCACAGCCTCTGCCTAAGCCGCTCCAATCCCTACAGTCCCCTGCCTGAAAATCCACGCTCCTACAGTTTTTTTCTTTGTTTTTCTTTAAAACTTAAAACTCTGTATTTTTGCAGGGTAATTTTGGTAAATATATTTTGACAGGTAACTCGTTAACGAATTCAACCGGTGAAAGAAAAAGATTTATATGTGGACTTTAAGGCTCAACAGGCAGTGTATTATGTTGAGAAATCCGATGAATCTTATGGTCCAGTCGTTAGCGGTTCGTTCCTTTCCAAATATTACCTTGATGATTTTTATGAAAAGATGAACAAGCAGGAGCAGGCGCTGAGGGAAAAACTTAAAGCCGGAGAAATCAGTCCGGTATATTATTATTGCATCGTTCGCGAGTTTGGAGAGGGCGACCTGGCATCTAGGGTTGGTGTTAGCGTCAGGAAGCTTAGGAAACATTTTAAAATGGAAAACTTTACAAAGATGAAATTGTCATTGCTAAAAAAATATGCAGATGCTTTCGACATTCCGGTTACCAATATGTTCCATTTGGTCATGACCAGGCAGGAATTTACTGAAAAGCTGAGAATCGTGGATTCCGAAACTAAAAATCCATTTTTTGTTATTTCAAAAATAGAGGCGAAGGGAGAATGAAGGAAATAGTTTTTGAACACCGGATGGCAGCCCATTGCGAAACCGGAACCGTGACTGCTCTATTGAACCACGGTGGACTGGAGATTACCGAACCCATGGTATTCGGCATTGCCAGCGGTATTTTCTTCGGATATTTTGAATCATCGAATTTCTCCTTTCCAACTTTCATTGTTCGTAACAAGCCCGGTTCGATCAGGAAAAACATTTCCAAAAGGCTTGGGGTTAAATTCTACGAACAAAAATTCCATGATCCTCTAAAAGGTGAACGGATATTGAATGAACTTATCTCAAAAGAAATTCCTACAGCCGCCCAGGTGGATTTTTATTATATGGACTACATGCCGGAATACCAGAGAGTGCACATCAATGTTCATTTTATAAATGTGATCGGCAAAAATGAAAACACCTACCTGGTGAGCGACAGTTATTACCCGAAAAAAACCGAACTGAAAATCGGAACACTGAACAAAGCGCGTTTTGCCGGAGGTTTTATGGCTCCAAAAGGATTTTTATTTTATCCTCTTTCACTACCCTCAGAGATTAATTTTGAAAAAGCCATAATTAGAGGGATAAGGAAAGCCTCATATAATATGCTGAAACTGCCTGTTCCCTTTGTCGGGATCAAAGGTATGCGGAAGTTTGCCCGCAATGTGAAAGACTGGCCAAAAATTTCAAGAGACATTGACCACCTTTCGCATGAAATTATGAGGATAAATATTCTTCTCGAAGACCAGGGGACGGGTGGTGCAGGATTCAGATATCTTTATGCTACATTCCTCCAGCAGGCCGCACTGAAGTTAAATGAAGAAAGCTTAAAAAACATGTCGAAAAGGATGATGCTTATTGGCGATAGCTGGAGAAATATTTCTTATTTTGCAGCAAAAGCCGGTAAAAACAGGGATCTTGGCCCGGAACGACTGGGTGAGCTTAGTGATATGATCAATGCAAGAGCCGATGAAGAACATCAGTTTTTCAGCGATCTTGCCAGACTGGTTAAATAAATTCTATAGGACAATGGAAGCAAAATCTATCGAAGAACTAAAGAAAGAAATAAAATTATTAATCCTGGATACTCTGAATATTAAAAACATACAGCCTGATACTATGGATGAATCCATACCACTTTTTTCGAAGGAAAATATTTTGAACCTCGATTCGATAGATGGTATCGAACTGATCATGGCGATCCAGAAAAATTATCATGTCAGGATAGGCGATCAGAATTTGGCGCGAAATGTACTTGAATCTATTAATACCATTGCTGATTTTGTTGTGACGGAATCGCGTAAAAAATTGTAATTATCTATAGATTTGAATGGGAATAAGTAATAACTCTATCATTGTTAAGATTTCATGAAGCATTCATACCTGCTGGCCGGAACCAATTTTGGAATTTTAATGAAACTTCTTATGAAGAACGGGATTTCCATCAAACCCCGGTTGCTCGTCAGAACACTTTTCCTTTTACAAAATGGTATTTGGGCATCTATTTTTAAGCGCCTGGAGCGGCGAAAATTTGGAATGCAATTGCAAAACTTTCATGTCCCGGATAATCCGGTCATAATTATAGGCCATTGGCGGACAGGGAGTACATTTCTGCACCAACTGCTTAATCTTGATGAAAATCTTGCCGCTCCCACAGTCTTTCATGTTTCATTACCCGATAGTTTCCTGGTTTCAAAAAAATACTACCAACCTGTAATGTCTGCAATGATAAGCTCACGGCGCCCGATGGATAATGTTAAACTCGGCATTGATGAGCCCCAGGAAGATGAATATGCGATTTTTAAATTAACCCTTGATTCACCCCTGAAAGATATAATTTTTCCAAAGACAAATACATATTTTCTCAAGCGATACGATAATTTTGAGCCCGCCGACAGGGAAAACTGGCAACAGGCATTGTTGCAGTTTTGCCGAAAACTTGCCTTTGAATCGAAAAAAAGAATAGTACTGAAGAATCCCTTTCATTCATTGAGGATTCAAATGCTGAGGGAAATATTTCCGAATGCCCGGTTCATTCACATTCACCGGCATCCTTACCGTGTAATTCCATCTACTATTCACCTATGGAATATTGTCGCAACGCAAAACATGCTTAAAGGTAAGTGGGTAAATCCGGGGGTTGAAGATGTTGCAACAGTGCTCGACAGGATGCTTACCAAAATCAGGACAGACCTTGCAGTGTTACCTGACGAGGTATATTGCGAGGTTGACTTTGATGACCTTGAAACAGATCCAATAAATGAACTGAAAAAGATATATCAGGCCATTGGATTGGAATATACCGGTAAGTTCGAACAGAAAGTAAGGATATTTCTTACTGAACTGAGTGATTACCGAAAGAACAGCTATTCGATCACCGATGATGAAAAAACAATAATAAGGTCCAAACTGGCCGCACATTTTTACCACTACAAATACTCACGCTGACTAAAATTAAAACTATGAAATTCCAACTGATATACCCGAAGTGGGAAAAACTGCCGGAACAAACCCAGTTTAATCTTCCTCCTCACGGTCCAGTTGTATTTGCTGCTGCAATGCCCGGTTATGTTGATGTTGAATTCATCGATGAAAATGTTCAGAAGCTGGATTACGATGAAACGGTTGAATTTGTCGGTATATCAATGATGCTCACGTCACAGATAAAACGAGGCTGGGAAATTGCTGATGAATATCGCAAAAGAGGTTTAAAAGTAATTTTTGGCGGAATATCAACCATGCTTCATGCTAATGAAACTCTTGAACATGCCGACAGCATTTTCCTTGGAGAGGCTGAAGGCAGAATGGAAGAAGTTCTTAACGATTTTAAGAACAACCGGTTGAAAAAGGTTTACAATTACCTTCCTTATCCGCCCGACACTAATCTGATAGGCCCGGCAAAAAGGGAGATTCTTCAAAAGGAATTGTATTATCACAAAGGTGTTCAGATGCTCGATCTGTTTCATGCCTCAAGAGGATGCAGGTTCAGTTGTTATCCTTGCGCTGTCTCGTATTTGGGTGGCAGGAAATTCAGGCCAAGACCCTTTAATAAAGTTGCTGAAGAACTGGATAAGATGGAAAACAACCGCATGTTTGTGGTGGATAACTCATTGGCGCAGGATACAGAATGGGAAAAGGAACTTTTCAGAACGATGATCCCATTTAAAAAGAAATGGTGCAGCCATACCATCGAGGATAAACCCGATGTGCTTGACCTTGCCGCACAGGCAGGAGCGTGGTATGTTTATCAGGCTGTCTTCGACACCTCGGATTACATTAAAAATCGCATAAAACGGTATCATGACCATGACATTGCTGTGGAAGGTACCATTTTGCTGGGTATGGACAACCAAACCGAGGACGACATCAGGAGACTGATAGACTTCCTGCTTGAAATTAATCTCGATTTAGCTGAATTTACCGTTATGACACCCTTTCCTCATACCAAAGCCTGGGATGATATGATCAGGGAGAAAAGAATTTTCAATTATAACTGGAACGATTACAATGCCGGCCGGGTGGTTTTTCAGCCCAGGCACATGAGTCCGGAGCGGTTGCAGGAACTTTATTATTTTGCATGGGAAGAGTTTTACCGCCACGAAAGTCAGGAACAAAAGATGTTCAAAATGATCATGAAGATAATTGCAAGAGAGATGCAGGACGGTACTTATCGTTCACCGAAGAAAGAACTTGCTGATAAAAGTTTTGGAAAAGAAATTGTAAGATAGTAGCAGGGGTAGTGGCAGCGGCAGTGGCAGTGGCAGGATTGTTAAATACAAAAAATATTAATCAATAACTTTTATAATATGAATGGCGGTTACAAAAGTCTGAAGGTTTATTAACTGGCCTATCAATTAGCAATGGAGATTTTCGAAATTTCTAAAAAATTTCCAAAAGAAGAAACCTACTCCCTGACGGATCAAATCAGGAGATCCTCAAGATCGGTTTGCTCTAATATCGCTGAAGCTTACAGAAAAAGGAGATACCCTAAGCATTTTACCAGCAAAATTACTGATGCTGATGGAGAAGCTAGTGAATCATTGGTTTGGATTGATTTTGCGAAAGACTGCAAATATATTACTGAGGATATTCAAATATCATTGACGACAAGATATGAGGAGGTAGGGAAGATGTTGGGTAAAATGGCAGATCATCCTGAAAAATTCCTACCCAAATAATGGAAATATCCGATTGCATTTCCAAACTGCAACTGCCACTGCCACTGCCGCTGCCACTTATGATTTTTTTTTTCGAATTGACCACTATTGCATGATTCCCGAATCAAAATACATTGACCAAATTTACAACTTCAAAGGCGACTGGGATTTACCTTCCGTTTGCGGTTTGAAAATCATTCAAAAAAAGGACAAAACTATCGTCATTGCAACCGAATTTTACAACTCCAATCCCGGAAGCTCGGTTACAAGCCGGGTTGATAAGTTAGCCACTGATCTGATTAATAAATTTCATATTGATCATGAAAAACTGATATTCATTGTGCACAATCCTGACCGGAAATCAAGCCTCGAGTTTTTTAGGGAAACCTTCGATAGAGTACATTTTGAGTGGGATAGGATGAAGTTATTCAATCCATTGTGGGAAAGATTAACATTAGAAAAGGTTGAGGAACTTGTAAAAAAAAATAATTAATAAAAACTATTACTTACTTTTGGCGTTAGTAAATTAGCAAATGCATGATTAAATCATTCGGTTCGAAAGAGACTGAAAAGATATGGCAAGGTTCCATATCCACTAAACTTCCGAATGAAATTCAGGTTATTGGACGAAGGAAACTCAGAATGTTGCACAATTCTTTTTCAATGATTGACCTTAGGATACCTCCTTCCAACAGGTTGGAAAAACTTTCAGGCGTATTGAAAAGTTACTATAGTATTCGGATCAATGATCGGTGGAGGATTATTTTTAAATGGCATAATGGCCATTCTTTTGAAGTTGAAATTATTGATTATCACAAATAGTATAAGTTATGAATCATCTTAAGAACATACATCCCGGTGAGATATTGCTTGAGGAGTTTTTAATTCCAATGAAAATTTCGGCTTACCGGTTGTCGGCCGACATTAATATTCCTCAAACCAGAATAAGCGAAATCATAAAGGGGAAAAGAAGAATAACCGTAGATACCGCTTTGAGGCTTGGGAATTATTTTGGCAATTCTGCGAAATTTTGGCTTGGACTTCAGAACGATTTTGATTTAGAGGAATTATTTTCAGATAAACCGGAATTTTATAAATCAATTAAGAAAGCCAATATTAAGTTTGCCTAAACTCAATTTTTTAGAATTTCGTATTGTGGATTTTAAACCATTTCCCGGTTAAAACAGGTTATTACATTCAATAATTACTAATTTCGCTGAATGCAATGCTCAGTTCAGAAAAGTGTTTGTCTTATATTCATTTCGATTTTATCCGCTTCGGATGCCTTGCATTGCCAAACAGAATTCTTTCAGATCATCAAAGGAATCGTAGTCGATAAAACCACCCAGGTTCCTTTGGCTGGAGCAAATATTATCCTCCTTAATTCTTATCCTTTAAATGGCACAGTTACCGACCATGATGGAAATTTCATCCTGAAAAATGTACCGGCAGGCAGGCAAAGCCTCAGAGTCAGTTTTATTGGCTATCAATCTCTTGACCTCACTGAAATTATTGTATCGAGTTCAAAAGAACTGGTTCTGAAAATAGAGCTTGAAGAAAATATTTATACTACCGGTGAGGTGACCATACATAGTGAAATCCGGAAGGACAAGCCATTAAACCCAATGGCATTAGTGAGCGCCAGATCGTTTACCATTGAAGAAACTGATAAATTTGCAGGAAGTTATGGAGACCCTGCACGAATGGCTGCCAACTATGCCGGTGTACTATCGTCACGCGACAACAGAAACGATATCATCATCAGAGGCAATTCGTCCATGGGCCTTCAGTATCGCATGGATGGAATAGAGATTGCCAATCCGAATCATTTCGGAGCCCTCGGAACTACAGGCGGTCCGATTTCAGTAATAAATACAAATCTGCTTACCGATTCCGATTTTCTGACAGGTGCTTTTCCTGCAGAATACGGGAATGCACTCGCCGGAATTTTCGACCTTAAAATGCGAACCGGAAATACTGAGCGTCGTGAATACTGGACACAGATGGGTTTCAATGGCCTGGAATTTGGAACTGAAGGCCCGGTTTCCAGGAAAAACAGTTCTTCTTACCTTGCGGCTTACAGGTACTCATTCGTTGACATCCTTGAAAAACTTGGTGTCGAAATGGATGAAAGCGCCAAATACCAGGATCTTTCATTTAAACTGAATTTCCCTACAAAGAACGCCGGAACATTCAGCCTGATTGGTATTGGAGGCACCAGCAGGATAAAAATACTTGATTCCGAATCCGGCCGGGAAGACTGGACATTTCAATCACATGGTGAAGACATCAATACCGGTTCAGCGGTTCTCTCCTTTGGAATTTCAAACCAATATTTTTTTAATGAGACCACCCGCATCAAAACCGATCTCTCTTTTGTCGGTTCCAATGTTGCAACTAACATTGATACTTTCGGTATTTCTTCACCTGAAAAATTCAACTGGGCGGGTGAAAAATCCACAGAACTTAAATATACCATCACCAGTTCATTAAAGAAAAAAATTGATGCAAAAAATAACTTCGCCTTCGGGATAACAGGAGATATGTATGATGTGGATTATTCCGACAGTACTTTTTATAAAGGAAATTACCAGGTTGAAACGGATAACAGGGGCCTGTTCAGCCTCCTGAGAGCATATTGCCAGTGGGAATGTAGATATCTCAACAGGCTGACCAGTTACCTTGGATTGAATTATCAATTTCTGACCCTAAACTCTTCAACATCTTTAGAACCAAGAGCCGGACTGTTGTGGGAGATCAGCCCGTTACAAACCTTCAATTTCGGAATGGGTATGCACAGCCAGATGCAGCCACGGATGATGTATTATGTGGAATCGCTGGATACTGATGGGAAATCAGTTCTTTCGAACCGGCAACTCGATTTTTCAAGAAGCTTTCACTTTATACTTGGCTATAACTTCCTTATCGGTGAAAAGCTAAGATTAAAAGCAGAATCATATTACCAGCATTTATACAATATACCGGTATCGGAGAGCATTCCGCAATATTCCATCCTGAACGAAGGCACCCAATATTTTGTTGACCGGCAGGACAGTCTGGTTAATAAGGGAACTGGAACCAACTACGGGATTGAACTGACCCTGGAAAAATTCTTTGCCCGAAATTATTATTTCCTGTTTACCGGTTCACTGTTCGAATCGAAGTATAAAGGTTATGACAGAATTGAAAGAAGCACTTCTTTTAATTGCAATTATATACTGAATGGTGTTGCAGGTTATGAGCTACCTTTTGGAAAACATAAAAACCGGTTTCTGATACTGGGATTACGAATGACGTGGGCAGGTGGCCGGCCATATATTCCCTTTGATCAGCAGGCAACTGTAGCAAACGGAGAAGTGATTTACGACTGGGACAGGGCTTACCAGGAAAAATATGAAGACTACCTGAGAGGCAGCTTCAGGTTTGGAATAAGGAGAAACGAGAAAGGATTTAACATGCAATTTTATATTGACCTTCAATACCGTGCAAATTATACTTATGTTTATCTCTACAGAATTGACGTCGTTACCGGTGAGATTGTTAAAACTTACAAGATGGGATTTTACCCATTGGGCGTTTGGAGGATTCAGTTTTAAGGTTCCCGCAATGAAAAGTATGATGAGTCAGAAATGAAGTATTATGTCTCTATTCTTCACTTTCAGTACCGTTCCCGTTGAATTTTATAACCCGGACTTTCCGCTTCTTTTCAACGATATGGAAGGTAATATACATATTATCCACCTGGCCGGTAAGATCAATCTTGTAATCGTTCTTTAAGATCGAATATCTGCCGTTAAGAATGGTTTCATCAAGGGAAATGGTGTATTCACCAAAAGGAAGGTAAAATTCAAATGTACCATCATGCCCCGTGAGCGTGCTGAAAGTTTCTCCGTTTACTGCTGTGATCTTGATTCCGGAAATGTCGGTTTTATTGTTTTCGGCCGGATTAATGTCTTCAAGGTCAAGGAATACACTGCCATAAATTTTTACCCCTTTAACGAATGGTATCCTCACAGTTTCATCACCGAAAACGACGAGTGAATCAGAATCCAGCGGGAACCAGCCCTGTAAATCAACGAGCGATATAACGGAAAACTGATATTTACCATGGTTTACATTTTCAAGACTGGCAACGCCTGAAATGTTGGTAATTAAACTCCATTCGCCAACACGAATAAGGATATTTTCTATTTCCGGCTCTTGGTCATCCTGTTTCTTGTTTCCATTCACATCATAAAAAGCTATAAATCCTATATTGCTGAAATTGCCAAAAGTAGCCGGGATAGGGATTCCGAAATCTTTTTTAATACCAGCGCTTATGACAATATTATCATGCGAATAACGCTGAAATTCATAACCCTTATTAACGACATAATCGGGTAATTCGCTGAAATCGGTTGTGTATTTTGAACTGTAATAGGTGTAGGTGGGATTCACTGAGAACCTCCAGCCTGAATTAGTAAAGTAGTATAATTCGGGACTGAAATTAACTGAATGATGGTTGTAAATATTGGTGTACATATAGCTCATACCTGTTTCCAATACGATATGGCGGTTCTTAAACATATATTGATGAATAAGCGATACCCTGAAATTCTGAGGCATTATGCCTTTTTCAGTCTTAATGTAAACCATTGAGGGAGATAAAGGCCCGTAATTGTAAAAGCCGGTAAAGCTTATATTATGATACCTCAGCATGGCATTCAGTTTATAGAAAAAATGATCAGCGCTTGCCGGTTCATTTATTATTCTACACAAACCCAAAGTGGATATCAGCGACAACTGCATGTTTTGATTTATATCATAGTTACTGTAAGCCAGGTTTAAGCCGCGGACATGGAAATTGGAACCCAGATTGTATCGGATGTCATAAAACAGGCCTGGCTTAACCGAAGGAAAATATTTAGCTGAATACAAATTGAGAGAATTAAAGAAATAATAATTAATACCATACCCCGGGATATAGTTATAGTCCTCAGGATCGTACAGGTATTGATTGTAATTATTAACTATGGCTAATTCAAAATCCTTGCTTAAAGCGACATTCGAATGATGGCTGGCAAACCATCTTTCAAATCCATAACTTCCGAATCCCCTGGAGGTATAAGTTCCTCTGAGATTAAGTTTCCATCGGTTGCTGAAGAACTGGCTGGTATAACCGACACCTGTGAGATATCCGGTATTTTTATTAGTATTTAATGAATCAAAATAGTTATATCGTCCGCTGAAGGCAGCTGTGACTCCAACAGAATGTTTCTTCTTAATTCTTATCTGAGGCGAAACAGAGACTACATTGGTTTTAACATCAGCCATTTTTTGATGGCTGTGTGCAAATTCAACCGGCATCGAAAATTTGGATCCTTCGTACCGGTAATTTACTCCCCACGACTGAAGCCTGTCATCCGAAAAGAAATAGGGCGCCCTGATAAAGTATGCTCCCGCCCAATGATCCGGGATAAAATTGTATTCGCCTTTTATTCCTTTGCCGCTGCTTTGAATGCCAATAGCACCTCCGTTGATATAGCCCGTCTGGATGCTCTTTGTTTCATCGAAATAGCCGATATACCAGGGGATGTTTTTTACATATTTTTCACTATAAAAATTTTGCTGGGATGAAAAGTAAAGGCTTGTGTTATAAATAAGCATACCGTTGTTCGAAAAATATTTCTGTCCGCGAAGATGAAGACTTGAAAAAACGACATCATCGAGTAAATTTGAAACCCTCAGATAGGCAGATAACGGGATGACATCACTTCCATAAGGATTGACTTTACAGGTATTTCCAACTTTATGGAAATCCACACGTGCATTCCGGCTGGTCGTGGAATAGCCAAATCTCCGTGGTTCTTCCGAATGAAAATAAAGGCCGAATTCCCGGTCCTGATCGAAAACGGCGGGATTATAATTTTCAAGGTCAATGTTTTTAAAATTTCTTTCACCATCAACATATTTCACTTTGTACGAAAACGATGTATCAGCCCAGGGCTTAAGTGAAAAATCATGTTTAAAGCTGGTGATAGCTTTTCCGGTAGTATCCATTACGATAAGCGTACTCCTTGCATTGGATAAAGTCAGCATCAGGTCCTGTTTTTCATTTCCCGAATTAAAAACATTTATGTCAAACTGAGCCGTGTTTTCATTATTCCTGAAGTAAATGCGTGATTCGGGATTTACAGATAATTCCCAACGGCTGATTTTTTTTGTAGATGCAAAAAAGTACTCGGTAATCACCTGATTCCTGTTTTCATCTTCGATGAAGATATTTATATAATACTTGGTATTTCCATACATCAGCGCTCCTGGGATTAACCTGATGGGTATAAATAGTGAATCTTTAGCAGGAATTGTGTATTTTTTATCTGTATTAAGCAAGGTTTTCCACGAGGCCGGGTAATTCAGGCTGGCATAAAAGGATATTTGGGTCTCAGAAGTATTGATTACCCTTAAAACATTGGAAACGATCTGGCCTTTTTCTATAACAGTTTCTCTTTCGTTAAAGCTTATTTTAACTGACTCCGCTATTGAAATATTACGTGTAATTGTATTTACCTGCGAACTTGAATTAATGCAGAAAAATACAAGCGATATAGCCAATAAAAAGATTACTTTGAAATTTCTATTTTTATTCCTCTCTTTCATTATTTTACATTAGGGAACTTCAACCAGTTCAAATTTTAGCTGAAGCTGGTACATTCCGGGATCGTAATCAAAGCCCGGAATGATTCTGAAATCAATTTGAAAATGAAATTCATCATAATTCATTAAATAGCTTCCCGGACCATTTACATTGGTGGTGCATGAACCGGCATCAATCCTGATTCCTGTATTTTCAATAATTTCAATAATGTCTGTGGTTTGGGTAAAATTCTGGTAAACACCATCAATCGGGGATGTATTACAAATATTTGTAACCCTGACTTCAAGAATTTCAATTTTTGCAGGGGATAAAGTTCCAACTCCATAATTCACCAATTGCTCCCATTCATCTGCCGGAGTTCCGGAAGCCGGATTATTTTCAACCGACATCGAAAGCATCCATTTACAATTTGGATTTGGTGGTAGCTGGTCATCAACTTTTACATTGACTTTCGCTATTCCATGGAAAGCTATTCCTGAAATATATTTGCTGAAAGAATCAAAAACAAAATCAGCCCTTTCGCCTGAGGCCGGAAGTATCTCAACATCTGCACAAACGATCTGCGATTTTGCCTGCATAGTGCATATCAAAATCGCGATCGTTAGCAAAGAAATTCCTCTTATTTGGTTATGATTCATTAGCGTAATAAGGATAAAAAAAACCGTGATGGCAATTTATTGGGAATTGCCATCACAGTTTTACTTTTTATTGGTCTTCAACCAATACATATTGAACATACATCGTATAGACGCCTGGTTCAGCATAGCTGTCAGCGCCGTTCACAGTAACAAGGTCCTCTGCCGTTGCTGCATCAGCATCAAAGGCATTCGGGAAAATTGCCGGCAAACCTGGCATAAGTCTGTAATCAATTACATAATAATAGTCGCTGGTGTAACCACCTGCAGTCAGGTAAGATCCGCCTTCCATTGCATCGTCTCCAAGAGCTGTTGTACCGGAATGTCCGGCAATGTATTTATCAGCTACGGTTGGAGGAGTCAGAGTCCCGTTATTGACATAAAGGCTGTTTGCGCCGTTATGAACATTTGAGGCGGGGAATGGCGTGGAATAGTCAGGATAAGTTGCTGTAATTAAAGCTCCGCCGGCCCCGTTGTTGGGCTGCGACTGATGTAATTCAACAGCACTCAGAGGAATTTCGTTAATTGAATTGGTTCCTGTTCCTGAACCATAATCAATTATCTGATCCCAGAATTCTGCGCCGGTTGTACCATTGGAACGTCCAACAGCATATAAATCCCAGCTGACAGTAGAAGAAACTTTTAAAATAGTTGCACCATACTTTGTGATACCAGCGTAGTAATCTTTGATATCATCAAATACGAATTCGATCTGATCTGCAGTTTCCATATCCAACTGAAGGATAGGCTGCAAATCCATTGTGATAGTTACTGACTTTTCATCCTGTAATTGTGCGAAAAGTCCATTGTGTAATCCCATTACCAGTGCGATCACACCAAAAAGAAATAATTTGCTTTTCATAAGCTTAATTTTAAATAATTAATAAATTAGTAATTAGAACTAGTGTTAAGTTAAGTATAATATGACGCATATTTCAAATATTGTATTATCTTTGCAAAAACTTTTGCAAATGATACGTTATACTATTAAACTCACAAAAACAGAGGTTGATGATCTCAAA
>Ga0172369_10002721_pt1 | contig 23913 bp, 33 predicted proteins | sample LakKiv25m_FD_114539 | JGI IMG/M metagenome (GOLD analysis project Ga0172369, IMG submission 114539) | Freshwater microbial communities from Kabuno Bay, South-Kivu, Congo - kab_022012_11.25m | ecosystem: Environmental > Aquatic > Freshwater > Lake | place: Democratic Republic of the Congo...
AAGGGGTTGCAGCAGCGGCGCGTGGCCCTCTCTGCGGAGCTGCGGGCGACTCTGAGCGCCTACCTGGCGGTCCGACCCGCGATCGCGCAGACCGACTCCTTCTTCGTCAGTCGAACCCTGAGGAAGCTGGCGCCGCGCGATGCCCAGCGGATCGTCGCCGAGGCGGCCAGGCGCGCGGGCATCACCCGCAAGGTCACCCCGCACACGCTGCGCCATTTCTTTGCCACCCGTTTCCTGCAGAAGAACGGCGGCGACATCGCCACGCTGGCCAGCATCCTGGGCCACGCCAACATCAGCACAACCACGCGCTACCTGCATCCCAATGCGCAGCGGGTCCAGGAAATGGTGGAGGAAATGTAGGACCTGGAGGCAACGCGTGTGAGGCGGCAGGATACTGCCAGGCAAACACGATTTGACAGGTGTCTGGAGTTCGGGTAGGATGCTCCTATCACACAAGGAGCGCTTCGCAAGAGCGAGTATCGTCATGTCGTTACACAGTTGGCAGCGGATAGCGATGGTTGACCTGTGGCGGGAATTCCCGATCACAGATGCGTTCGCGCGCGGCTCCGCCTGTGCAGGAGGTGGAGGGTAGTTTTCTATCCTCATGCTAACTGCCATCAGCGAGCCGCCGAACAGGCGGCTTTTTTGTTGCGTGCGATTACGGGAGAGTAGTTCAGCGGCCAGAACGACCGACTCCAAATCGGTTGACCCAGGCAGGAAACTGCACTGTATGTATTCGAGTCCTGGCTCTCCTGCTGTGGGGTGTTGGTGTAGCGGCCTAACATCACGGTTTGTCAAACCGTAGATCACCGGTTCGAATCCGGTACACCCCGCCTTGGAGATCGTGGTGGCTGTAACCGCTAACCCTCCGGTAATAGGCTGCGCAGAGGCATGGCTAGGCCGAGCGTGTCAGTCCTGCGGCCACCATGATCGCCAAACTGCCGAGGTAGCTCAGTGGGTAGAGCGCGCGTCTGAAGAGCGCGAGGTCCCTGGTTCGATCCCAGGCGTCGGCACCTGATCCTCCTTTAAGGAGAGGAGGAAGGCCCAATGGTCGCTCAATCAATCCTGCTGCTCAACGCGTCGTATGAGCCACTGACCGTGGTGACGCTGGCGCGCGCCGTCAAGCTGCTGCTGCGCGACCGCGCCGAGGCGGTCAGCGACGAGCATGTCACGGTCGCCAGCGCCGCCGAGATCCTGGCGGTGCCGCAGGTGCTCCGGCTCAAGATCTACGCACACGTGCCGCATCGCCGGACGCCGGCCTGGACGCGCCACGGGGTCTTCGAGCGCGACGACTTCACCTGCGCTTACTGCGGCCGGCGCTACCCCGCGCGCGAGCTCACGGTAGACCATCTCATCCCCGCGTCGCAGGGTGGGGCCGCCACCTGGGGCAACACCGTCGCGGCCTGCCCTCGGTGCAATCAGCGCAAGGCGGACCGCACGCCGCACGAGGCGGGCATGAAGCTGTTGATCGAGCCGAAAGCGCCGCGCACCAGCTACCTGGTCGCCAGCGGCGACGTGCCCGCGGCGTGGAAGGTATGGATCGAGCTATAGGTCAGTGGATGCTCAAGCTCAAAGTGTATCCTACTGAGATAGGGTCTGAAGAACTATCTCAGTAGGATACTGCTCGCTGAGAGGGGGCGAATCCGCGGCGGCCTGACGTTTCAGCAGAAGCGTCGGCGTACCTACTCTTCTCCCGGTTTCACGGTGTCGAGATACCGGTTCACGACCCTGAAGCCCACCGACTCGTAGAGTCGTCGCGCTGGCGTGTTCGTCTCCCCAGTCGAGACACAGACACGGTCTATCCCGGCCGCCTGCAGCCGGCGCAGACATTCCAGCAGCGCCGCGCGCATGAACCCCTGCCGGCGGTAGGCCGGCCGCGCGCTGACCGCATCGAGCTCACCGATCCGGTTGACCGGGTCGGCCCAGCCGGTCACCAGGGCGGCGATGGCTCCATCCGGCGCCACAGTGATCATATCGAGATCACGGCTGTAGCAAGGTAGCCGCATGAAGCGGGCGTAGTCCTCGTCACTGATATTGCCGTCCGTCCACGGCAGCCACACCTCGCGATAGGCGGCCATCCGGTCGGCAATCTCGGCTGCGTCGTCGGCCAGGGGCCGGACCTGGCAGCCGGGGGGCAGCACCGCCGGCGGGATTGGCTCGGCCAACGCGCGCAGCATATTCACTTCGGTGAATTCCCCGCGATAGCGGAAGCCGTGCTCTTCCAGAAACGCAATGCGCTCGGTATTGTCCTGCCGCACGCCGGCGACGAGCGGCCCGCCCCATTGGTTGGCAGCGCGCCGACGGAGCGCGTCAAGCCGCGTCTCGGCCCAGTCCAGCGCCTCAGCCTCCAGCCCGGCCCCGGCATATTCCGGCGCCACCTCGCAGTCGAAGGAGGGATCCTCGCCGAGCAGCGCGTAGGCGACCAGTTGCCCCCGCCGGTCATGCCAGAGCCGGACGAATTCATAGGGGTTCAAGTGGGTCGCCACCATGAAGAAGCGAAACGTGGCGACGCCGATGTGGGGATAGCGCCAGTCATCGGTGGCTGCGCGCGCGGCCATGAGCAGGTTCTGCATCTGCCGCAGGTCGTGCTCGGATTCGTAGTAGCGGGATGTGAACACAGGCTCTCCTAACCGATCAAGACGGTCGCGAGGCAGTTGTTGGCAATGTGCGCCAGGGTTGGCGGCCAGATGGACGCGCTGTCGAGGTAGAGTCACCCGGCCAGCAGGCTGAAGAGGAAGACACCCCCCGCATTGGTCAGCAGCGTCGCGCTCAAGCCACCGTGAGACAACCAGAAGGGCAGATGAATCGCGGCAAAGAGCAGCGCGGTCAGCAGCACGGCGGCCCAGCGCGGCAAGCGCGCGGCCAGCTCATACAAGAGGAGCCCGCGAAACAGCAGCTCTTCAAGGAAGGCCGAGGCGGCGAGCGCGAGCAGGCCAGGCACCGTGAGCGCAGCTTGAACAGTACTCAGTGCAGGCCGCCTGCCGCCCACGAGGATCTCAAAACCAATCTGCGCGGCCAGGAACAGTGCGAGGACGATCAGGTACTTGATCCATTGCCGGGCAGATGGCAGGGTCGCAAGGCCCAGATAGCGGAGCGGCGATTGCCGCCGCACCCAAAGCGCATAGCCGAAGGCCGGCAGGCCCCAGAGGACCAGCTTTACTGTGACCGAACAGACGGTGCGCAGTCCATCCGGCGCAATAGATTCGTCGATCGCATAAAGATATGTGGCGCGGACAGTCCAAACCACGAAGAAACATACGATAAACAAGAGCAGCTCTCTTGCTGAGCGTCGTGTTGCGGTTGACATGGCGCCATCCATTGCAGGAGATCCGTGGAATCTCAGTTACGAAGCGACATCAGGGAGGCAGGCACGACCTGCGCCCCCGCCTCGCCCAACTTGCGGTTCCACTCCTCGATGAGCCGCGCCGCCTCCTTGCTGTAGCTGCTGTGCCCATCTTTGGCCAGCACAACCTCGTAACCCAACTCCAACCCGCCCAGGCACGTCGCCTTGACGCAGCCATGTGTCACCAGGCCCGTCACAACGACGCGGCCGACCCCCCGGTCGGCCAACTCCGCGTGCAACGACGTGTCTTCGAACGCGTTGCCATCCTAAAAGGAGGCTGCGCGCTGCTGCTTGTGGACGATCAGATCGCCCTCGCCAGGATGGAGCCTGGGATGAAGCTGCCAGTCCGCCGAGCCAAACGGCAGCACCTTGTCGGAGGCGTGCTGGATGTAGACTACAAGCGCACCGGCGGCATGGGCGCGGTCGATCAGCGTCGCGATCGTGTTCAGCAGCGGCTCAGCCCGGTAAATGGGCGTGGACTTGCGGAAGAGTCCCTGCTGCACATCAATCACCAGCAGGGCTGTAGCCTGTCCATGAATAGCTTGCATCGGAACCCCCGTTGTCTGGATCATCGGCAAAACCCTCCTTGTGGATACCTTCTTACCTGGCGCTGACTTCGACCATATAACGTTCATCGTCCCGCTCGCCCCAGAAGGTGTAGCGGCCGGCCGCGCCGTGCGCGCTGGTCGCGGCCGGCTCGCAGCAGTAGGCGATGTTAATGCGGTCGTAGGCCGGGCCGAGCCGCTGCCCGTCGTAGACCACGAAGTACTGGTCATCCCGCCGCGCAACGAAGATCAGCTTGTCCTGAATCGCATACGGCGCGTAGGCGGCTTCGATGTTATGGGCCAACCGCAGGTCCGCGCCGCCGTACACGACGGTCGCCACGCGGCCGTCGTCGAACGTCCAGGCTGCGCGGCCGGCCAGGGTTGCCAGCCCAAGATCGGGCGAGTAGGTCGTGAAGCGGCCCAGGAAGAGCTTACGCAGGCGGCCGTTGGTGGTGAGCGCGTACAGGCTCAGGTGCGGGATGGGGGTCCCGATCTCGCGCGTCTCGTAGACGTCGGCGCCGATGGTCAACCGCCAGCCGGCCGCGGTGCGCTCGCCCGCGGCCGCCCGGTCGGCGTCGTCCCAAGCCAGCGCCGGATGCCCGAAGCACGCCTCGGCCTGGCGCCACTCCTCGATATCCGGCTGCACGGGGCATTCCCGCCAGCGCAGGCCGGCCGTCTCGGCGGATATCTCGCCGGCCGCGTAGTGATCCCGGCAGTTCGGCCGCACCCCGCGCAGGTAGAGGCGCTCGCAGATGCTCGGATCGGCCGCGGCCTCGTAGACGGCCTGCAAACAGGCGTCGTCGATCGCCATCCCGACCAGGGTGCAGATTTCCGGCTCGAGCGCCTGGACGGCCTGCTGCTCGATGCAGGGGTAGCGTTCCGCTTCCGGCAGGCTGGCGCAAGCACGCCGGGCGGCCTGCGCGGCCGGGTCTGCCTTGGCTGCCAGCCGCGGGGACAAGCAGCCGGCCAACAACAGGGCCAGCGCGATGCCGACGGCCAGGTTGATCGCCCTCACGCTTGTTTTCTGGCAATGATGCATAGGAAATCCCTGTGCCGGTCCGACAGATGCTCCGTGGTCACTTGAAACCCGCACGAGATCGCCATCTGCTCGATCTCATCCGCTTCATAGCGCGCCACATGCCGGGCAAAGCTGCGCTTGCGCAACGACTCCTTGCAGGTGAAACAGATCACCGCAAAGCCGTTCCCGGTCAGAACCCGGTGGAACTCCGCCAGGGCCCGCTGAACACTCTGCCAGTAGAAGATGGAATTGACCGTGCAGACCTTGGTGAAGACCTCTGGCGGATAAGGCAGGGACTCGGCCGGCGCGCACTTGAGTGCCAGCCTGCCTTGTTGGATGATGGGGCGGTAGCGTCTTGCGCAGAAGGCCACCATCGCGGGCGAGACGTCAACACCGGCGAGCAAGCCATCTGTAACGACCGTGGACATGCGGCCCAACAGGTAGCCGCCGCCGAACCCAACCTCCAGCACGCGGTCAGCCGGACTCAGGGTCAGACGGTCAAAGATGGCATCGTTCAGGCCGGCATTTCTCCGGTTCCATGCGTGGGCCGCCAACGGGCCGATAAGCCCCGACGGATGGCTGAGCTGCTGTGCTATGAATCTAGCGAACATCGAGTCTATCCTTCCAGTCAGCACTTCAGAGGTTCAGCCGCAGCATGGTTTGGCTTAGCCACCGATCAACTCCTGCGCCATGCGCCGGCCCATCTCGGCGGCGCGACTGGCGAGCTCTGCCGACGTGGTGCAGTTGGCGACGACGTACTTGCCGGCCACGACCCCGCGCATGTAGGCGATCTCGCGGTCGAACATCGCCTGGATGAGGTCGGCGTTGTCCTCCGCGTCGCCGCCGCAGGTCACCAGCAGCGCGGTGCGCTTGCCGGCCATCAACGCCGCGGCGACCTCGCCCTCCTGCCATTTCACCAGGCAGTAGTGGCGATCCAGCAGCGCCTTGAGCTGCGCGGGAAAAGCCCAGCAGTACACCGGCGCGGCGTAGACCACCAGGTCGGCCGCCAGGATACGCTCTAGCAGCCGCACGGCGTCATCTCGCTGCGCGCAGCCGGGCTCGGCCAGCACGCCGAAACAATGGTCGCAGCCGAGGCAGCCTGCTACGTGGTGGTCGGCAATGTTGATCCGGTCAAGCTCATGCTGCGGCGCCACGAGCGCCTCGAACGCGCCCAGTGCAGCGGCCGTGTTGCCCCGCTTGTGCGGGCTGCCAAGGATGGTTACGATCTTCATGCGTTCACCCCGGAATCACCTGTAGTGCCCGTACCTGCGCCGCGGGAGTCACAAGCAGCACATAGTCCCGAATATCCCGAAGATGGGCCTGCACTGCCTGTGCGTCGATCCCGGCCGGCGCATACACCGCAAAAAGGACATTGCGTGTCGCGGCCGTGATCTGGGTCCGTTCGTCCGGGCCGTACACGATACTGGACATCACCCCTGCCCGATCCGCCATCAGCATATCGCCCGCTTTACACCCTTGCGCCTGGCCGCGGAGCAGCGTGTAGCGTTCCTCTCCGCCGGCAACGCCCACGGTGATTGGGAGCTGTAAGCGGTCGAGGTCGTGTCCGGCCGTCAGCAAGCCGTTCTTGACTTCGGCCATGAACATCGCTTCCACCAGCGCGGCCACGCTCGGGATCGCCTTGCCCTTGAAGACGATCGAGGCGAGCTGCGCCAGCACGTGATAGGTCTTAGCGAACTGTTTGTAGTAGGCTGTATAGGCCGGGATGGGGCCAAAGGTTTCGAGCGCGTGGCGGTCTTGCCCGGCGAATTGGGCGCGCAGGCGCACTTCCAGGGCTTGTTTCTGGGTTTCCAGGCCCGGATGGAGCGCGGGGTTCTCGACATCTCCCATCACCAGGAACCCGGCGTGCGCGTCGGGGTAGGCCACTCGCCAGGCTTCAGTCATCTCGAACATTCTGGGTCTCCTCAGCGCAAAAAGGAGCGAAACGCGATGGAGAAGATCTCCTGGCTGTACTGATACCCCTTTTCTTTGGGCGGAAACCGCTTGTCAAAGTCCTCCACGTCGCTCTCATGACATTCATAGACCGGGCTGGTCTGAAACCGCCAGGCGTGCACGATGTAGTGCTCACTGCAGCCCGGAAAACAGAGGTTCCAAAAGGCTTCTCTTGTCACCTCTTCAACAACACTGGTGTCCTCTTCGCTTTCGTTTCTGATCAGGATTTCCATCAATGCTCCTTTCACGGGTGTCTTGGGGTCTTCGAGCGCAGCCACCTGCTGGGTGGTCAGGTTGCTGATGTGTTGCGTTCACCACACGCCGGGCAACAGGCGATAACGCACCCGCCGGGCATAATCCCGGTAGCCTTTCAGTTCAGCCTGCAAGGTCCGATCTTCCAGGGCGGTGCGGATCACCAGGATGACCACGATAAACAGCGTGGGCAGGAACGCCCAGCGTGAATCCAGGAAGGGCGGTATTGCCAGATAGGTCAGCAGCGCCCCAGCGTAGCCGGGATGCCGCATCCAGCGGTAGGGTCCGCTCGATACAGCGTGATGGCCGCGTTCTGTCTGGATGCGCACCACACCGGAAAAGAAACGGTTTTCGATCAAGGCATAGGAACCCAAGGCATAGCCGGCCAGGATCACGACCAGCGCCAGGAGTTTTACTGGCAGACTGAACGTGGGTGACCAGCCGAACAGCCTATCCAGACCGGCAACCAGCAGGACCAGCGCGCCACCAATCCCGAGCAACGGGGCTAAGCGTCTGTCCCAGGGCTTGGCGTCCTCATGCTGCGTGGTGCGGGCGCGTTCTGCGATCAGATCTGGATGCCGCCGCGCCGCCAGCACCCGGCTGATGGCGAAGCCCAAGATACCCGTGATGGCATAGACCCAGGCTTCCCACCAGTCCCAGCGCCAGGAGATCAACAGCGGCAGGAATGGGACGACAACGATGAACAACAGCATTTGGAGAATCACACGCGGGGTGATGATCCTTGGTTGATTGCTCATGTTTCACCTCATATTTGCCGGAAGCATCGTTTCGATAGAAGCGCCACGCCCCAGGTGATGAGGAGCGGTATTCCGACCAGGATCGCGAAATGATAGCCCTGCGCCGGCACGCCATCCAGGAATTCCAGCTCCCGTGGCGGAAATGCCAACCCCGCCAGGGTGGCTGCATAGCTCGATCGGCAAAAAGTGAGTATGGTTGAGCACGTGAACAAGCCCAACAGGATCACGGACCCCCACCACGCCCAGGGCCGTCGCTGCAATGTGCCCCATGTGATGCACGCCAGGCTTGCGCAAGCAGCTCAATACCAGGATGGGCGTGGGCAGGCCTTCAATCCAATACGACCGTGGGTCTTTGGTCGCCAAGGTGTGCCGGATATTTCGGCCGCGGTAGAACCGGATCAGCAGTCCCGGCGCCACCAGATAGGACAGTCCGAGAAAGACCAGCACTGCCAGGACTGCCGGCAGCGACAGGTCTTTGGAGGCGGCCAGGATGAAGGAGGCCACAGCGCTCAAAGGCGCGCCGACGACCAGCCAGGCCCACAGCAGAGCCAGGGCGAGCGGCCTGACCCAGCGCCGCATTTTTAAGTGTCCGTAGCCCAGGGGGATGAGCAGGGCTGCGATCAGGCAGTACATCTCAAGCGGCCCCAGCAGGCCAACGGCGATACCGCTCAACAGCAGAAGAACCCCGCTGACCTTGAACCATCGGGTGCGGTCTTGGTATGCCGACTTGCTGGTATGCGCATCCATATTTCTTCGGATCCTTCCTTAGCTGCCGAGACCAAGTATGTTCCCGACTGCGAATGCGCTCCAAAATACAGCCGGAATCACACCGGCTGCCAGGCCGACCCATGTCGGCCAGAAGCGGTCATGTCTCAGAACAGCCCCGACGCCGATCATGACCGCGGCGGCTGCGCAAGCGATGGACGCCAGGTTCCCGCCCATTTTGGCGTCTGTGAACACCCCAACCCCAAAAGCCGCGGCGGCCGTGATTCCGCTCGCGAGCGTCAGCCAGCCGAGCGCCGACGGTCTTGCCGATGCGCCAGCGGGACGGGGTTCCCGCGTGCGGAAGACCACAAGCACGACGCTGGCGACGGCGACTCCGCCGAGAAACGCAATCGTAGCCCACATGATACACCCTCCCTGGGGCGACCCCCGGCCTGTCCTTCAGCCCCGGATTCATCTCTCCCTGGGATGTGACTACCACACTCCCGGCAGCAGCCGATAGCGCACCTGCCGGCTGTACGTTTCATACCCCGGCAGCTCCCGCTGCAGCGTCCGGTCCTCCAGCGCGGTGCGCAGGATGACCAGCGCGATCAGCGCGGCCCCCACTGCCAGTCCCCACCAGGAGCCCAGCACCAGCGGCACGCTCACGTCGTAGCAGATCATGCCCGCATACATCGGATGGCGTATATACCGATACGGCCCTGCCGCGACCACCGCATGTCCCCGCTCCGCCTGGATCCGCACACGGCTGGACAGGTAGGCGTTCACCCGCGCGGCCCACAGCGGCAGCCCGAACGCCGGGATGAACCCCAGCAGGCCCAGGGCGCGCACCCCGAGCGGGACCTCCGACCAGCCGTATCTCCCGGCGTCCAGGCCGATCACGGCGAACAACGCCAGGGTCAACAGCAGGCTGAGCCCCACCAGCAGGTTGTCCCACGACTTGGCGTTGCGGCCCGGTCGGGCCCGTTCCTGGGTCAGCTCCGGGTTCGTGCGCAGCATCCAGATAGCAGTCACGAGTGCGATCAGGAAATAGATGCTCAGGAAGGCCCACGCCGCCAACCAATCGAGGCGGCCGGCCGCGAGGAACAGGACGCTGCCGATGACGAGGAACATCGCCAGCGTCTGAAGCAGCTGCGCGGCCACAAGACGCCCGGACGGCTTGGCTGTGCTTGCAGGTGTGTTTGGCGCGTTCATAGAGCCTCCAGGAACTCAGGAGCGCGGTGCGCCCACCAACCAACTCCTATCCCACCGGACCGCGGCCCTTGCTGCCGCGGCGGTAGAGCAGCGTGCCGATCAAGACGCCCACGACCACGCCGGTCGTGGCGCCCAGCCAGCCCGTGGTCCGAAAGATGGCATAGCCGAGGATGCCGCCGAGCAGCGCCAGGAGCGGGATCCAGTAGATAGGTTTCATATTCAAACCCTCCTTTCGTGTGCTGGTTGGCCTGTTTGCAGCACCTGCATGAGCACCTCCGACCCGGCCAGCCGGTCGTAAGGGGTGCGATGGGACTTACTGAACGCCAGTAGCGCCAGGTAGCTGAATACCATCAGCCATACCAGGCCAAAGCCCACAATGACCCAGGCCGGCGGCGCAGCCGGCGCCAGCGGCCAACCGGGGATGTGAAACAGGCAGGTGTGGGCGATCTGCCAGGGCAGGAATTTGACGAGCGCGCGGACGAACGCGCGGCCCAGCGGCAACTGACTGCCATCCAGCGCGGTCACGCGCAGCCCCAGCTTGCGCTTGCCCCACGTGCCTTGCCGGGCCGAACCTTCCTGCAGGGCAAAGTAAAGGATGACGGGCAGAACGACGGTCACGAACGCCACGGCGTCGCGGGAGGCCGGCGTTGCCAGGAGGGCCGTCAGGAGGCCGCGTAGCGGATTGGCAGCCAGTAAGGTCACTGCGGCCAGTCCAAGCGCGTAGACCGCGATCACGAGGTAGTCCAGTGCAAAGGCCAACAAGCGCGGCCGCACGCCCGCGCGCTGCGGTGCGGAAGCCGGCTCAGGACGTCCACTTTCATGCATGGACATGGGCGGTTGCGTCAGAGCGGATCCCCTGTCACCCACGTCTCACCCCCTGCCTGCTCCTGATGAGCCAGCCACTAACGGCCACGCCGGCCAGGGCGCCGGCCACGGCCAGACCGATCCGCACCGCGCGCCAGTCGAGCGGGATTTCTGCACTGCCCGCGGGGATCAGCGGTGCGGCCGGATCGAAGTGCGCGTACAGCCGGTCGATCGCGGGGGTGGGCACCGTGGCCAGCCTGGCCAGCTCCAGGAACTCCTCCGCCAGGTGCTGGACCTCATCCCGGGCCGCGGCCGCGTGCTTGGCCAGCGCCACCTCCACCAGCGGATGGCGCAGCCGGCGCTGGAAGATCGCCACCAGCAGCGGCTCCGGCGCCCACGCGAAGATGCCCAGCTCCTTCGGCGTGATCTGATAGCCCAGGGCCTGTAGGACCCGAAAGCCTTCCCGGACGGCGCGCAGGGCCAGCACCAGCGCATCGCGTGTGCCGGCCAGGCGGATGCGGTCGCTGCCGCACCCGTAGAACGCCGCGGCCAGCGACGGCATCAGCAGCGCCACGTGATACTTCAGCCAGGCGTCCATGTCGGGCCGCACCTCGACCTCGAAGCCGGGCATGCGCGCCAGCGCGGCCGCCACTTGCCGGATGCGGTCCGTCTCGCGGCCGTCAATCTCCCCGATGGGCACTTCCATCTCGTCGCCGGGCCGGCCGGTCAGGACGTGCATCACGTGCCCGTCGCGGTAGCCGGCCGAGGACGGGAAGCCGATCAGCAACCGCTCGCGGCCTAGCGCCTGGGCCAGCGCGTCCGGCCCGGCCGCGTTGTTCATCAGGAACAGGACGTGCGGGATGTGCCGATTGGCCGCCAGGATGGGAAGGAACGCCAGCGCCTGGTTCTTGCGCATGATGACCAGCGCCAGGTCGTAGGGGTCGTCGGGCGTGAGCTGCTCGATCAGGGTCACGTGGTCCGTCGTCGACTCGTCCGTTTGCACGTCGTGCAGCACGATGCCGTGCTGTCGCAGGTCGGCGAGGCGTTGGCCGCGCGCGAGCAGCGTCACGTCGTGTCCGCCCTGGTGCAGCCGGGCCGCGAACAGGCTGCCCAAGGGCCCTGATCCACAAACCAGGATCTTCATGGTACATCTCCTCCCTGTTGCCGTGCCTGGGCTTGAACCGATTCTTGCTGAGAATCGCGCCCCAGAATCAGCGTGTAATAGAAGAAGCTCCCGAGCTTGTTGACCGGGTGCAGGCCGGCCGCAGCCGCCCAGCGGGTCACGGTGGCGGCGCGCGGGTAATCGGGGTCGATCAGGATCTCACTGGCGGCCACCCTGCCCGTTGGCTTGAGCACCCGGCGGAACTCCCGCAGGGCGCGCACCGGGTCGGGAATCTCACCGGTCACGGTGATCAGGTAGATCACGTCGAAGAACGCAGCGGGGTAGGGCAGCTCGTAGGCGCTGGCAACGCGCGCCTGGATGTTGGTCACACCCTCCGCGGCCGCGCGTGCCTGCACGCGGGCGATCATCTTCGGCTCGATATCAATGGCGTGCAGGCAGCCGGCCGGGCCGATGCGCCGGGCCGCGGCGATGCTGTAGCTGTAGCGGCCGTTGCCTGGCCCTACATCCAAGACCGTCATGCCCGGCGCGAGGCCGTGCCGGATGGCGGTGGCGTCGGGCGGCTGCAGCCGGCGCCGCAGCGGGTTGTCAATGAAGTTCGCGAGGAACTGCGGGATGGGGAACTTGTAGAACCGCCGGATGATCCGCACCAGCGTATGCCAGGCGACCAGGATGACCGGCAAGAGCAGGATGGTTTTCAGTAGACTGCGCCACATAATGACCTCCTAATTTCGGGCCAGCGCCTCAGCGCGTTCCCTGATGCCGAGCAAGCATCTCCGCATCATGATGATGTCGCCTACGTCCAGCAACAAGTTGAAGAGAATCGTTGGCGACAACCAGTCATAATGCATCCGGACGCGGGAGACCAGGCGCGTGGTCTTCTCGTCCACCGGATACAGTCCCCAGACCCAGGTCATCTTGCCCTGTCCCTGGTCATCCCACAGCAGCCACCGGCGCGGCTCGAAAGCGCGGACGTAGATGCCGAACTCGCCCACAGGACTCATCGGCACCAGGGCGCCGGCCCGCGGCTCCTGGTATTCGGGCAAGATGCGGCGCGCGCTGGGGTGCCCCAGGTTGTCTATCAGGTCGTAGCTGTACCAGCCGGCGCGGCCGATGCCCATCTGCAGCAGCCAGGGCCAGATGTGCTCCGGGCCGGCCTGCACGGTGATGGCTCGGGTGGCATTGAAGTGCGGCCGGGTGACGAGCTCATCGCCCGGCATGGGCCGGCTGACCTCTGCATCAGTCGCCCCCCAGCGCAACTGCCAGGGGCGAATCCAGATCAGGTAGGCGGACGCCGTGACGCCAGCCAGTGAGAGCCATGCTGCTCTACTTGTGGCGGACATGGATCTCTCCCCTTCTCCAATACGACCAGGTCGTCGCTCCAATCCGGGACGAACAGGCAGCCGTCGTAGTAATCCATGCTGCAGATCAGCGGCAGGTTGAGCTTGAGCGGGTCGGTCTCGGCCGGATCGTTGCGTATGCCCGGCTCGGCCTCGCGCTTGCCGGCGATGATGGTCGTGCGCCCGGTGGCCCGTTCCACCATGCGCACTACATGATTATACGTGTCGCCGATGAAGATGTTGCCCGCCTCATCCAGCGACAGGGAGAAAGGCCCATCGAAACGCGCGCTCGGGTCGCTGCCGAAGGTGGCCGCCAGCGCAGGGATGTTTGCGGCCGCGGGGCCTGGCTCGCCGGTCCCGGCGACCAGCGAAACGACGCCCCGGTCAACCTCGATCCGCCGCACGCAGTAGTTCTTGCTGTCCAGGACGTAGAGGTCGCCGGCCGGTCCGAGGCGCAGGTCGTAGATCCAGTTGAAGCGGGCCGCCTCGAACGGTACAGCCTCACGCTGGAAGCCAGGCTCGCCGCGGCCCAGGACCCGGACGGGCCGGCCGGCGAGATCGAGCTGCCAGACCCGGCAGCCTTCGATCTCGTGCGCCCACACGCTGCCCCTACCATCGTACACGCAGTTGCCGATGTCCCGAAAGCCGAGCCGTCCGGTGTCGGCGAACAGTTCCGCCGCAGCCTGGGCTGGGCGAATACGGAAGATCTGGTTCGTGCCGTTGCTGGAGACCAGCAGCGAGCCGTCCGGTAACTCCGTGATGTAGTGTGGGTGCTGGATGCCGAACGGGATATGCACGCGGCTCAGGCCCTTGTCCACCGCGCCGGCCGTCCAAAGCCACTCATCCTCGGCGGTCAGGCGGCCCAGCCAGTGCTCGTTGTAGTGGAGGAAGTACTGCGCGCCGCTCCGGCCGTGGAAGCCGAAGTTGACGTAACCGTGCGTCCAGGGTTTTTCCAGCGGGAAGTTGAAGATGTGCTTGATGCGCCATTGCATGCTCATCACCCCATCTCCTTTGCCAACTGGCGCGACTTCGCAATTACGCGTTTTATCCTGGCCGCCTGGCTGGCCGACATGTTCCCCAGCCGCTTCTCCAGCACCGCGACAAACGCATCAGCGTGCGCCGCGTCCACGGCCGGCACGATCGCCTCCGCGTGCTGGGGCACATCCTTGGGCCGGCAGGTCTGGAGGTGTTGGAGCAGATAGGGGAGCAGCTCGGCCCGGTAGGCATCGTCCGCCGCCGCGACCGCGGCCAGGACCTTGACGCCGTTATCCACGGTGATCACCGAGCCTTCGGCCAGCGCGTCCTGGATGCGCTGCCGGTGCAGGTACAGCTCGCCGGCGCGCAGCGGCGCAATCGTGCTCAGCGCCAGCATCGCGCCCCAGACCATGCGGTTGTGGCGGTCGCGTAAGAGCCGGACGAACTCGCCGGCGTAGTCGGCGATGAGTTCGGGCTTGAGGTAGCCGACCTCGTACAGGGTCTTCAGGCAGTCGCTCCGCACGTTCTGGTCGGCGTGGTGCAGGTTGGCGGCCAGCTCGTGGATGCTGGCGCGGTCCTCCTGTTCGGCCAGCTCGCGCGCCAGCTCCTGGTTGGGCGCCTCGTCGCGACGGCCCTGCGCGGCGGCAATGCGGTTCAGCACTGACATGGCTTCCTCTCTCGTTGCGTGTCCGCCGGAACACCGCCGGCGCGGTTCTCAATCAGAACATCAGCCTCTCCTGCGCAGCCTGGGGATGATGAACGGCACCCGACGGCGATAGGCCAGGTACGCCTCGCCGAAGCGCGCGACCATCTCCCGCTCCTCCACGACCTTGATGTAGGTCAGCAGCGCGGCCGCGCCCAGGAGCACCAGCAGTGCCGCGCCCGGCGACTCGGCGATCACGCTGACGCCCAGGTAGAGCACGATGGCGCCCAGGGCCATGGGGTTGCGGCAGTAGGCGTAGGGTGGTTGGACGATCAACTTCTGGGTCGCCATGACGGGCACCGGCGTGCCCCGGCCCAGGGTGAACTGGAGGTAGTTGGACCACACGCCCAGCAGCCAACCGGCCAGGATCAGCAGTCCGCCGGCAATGGCATTCACCGGCGGGTAGCGCAGCGCTGGCCACCCCAGGCCGCGATCCAGCCGTCCGCCCAGGTGGACGAGAGCCCACGGCAGGATGACCAGGAACAGCACGCCCGCGGCCGCGAGCAGCGCCGCCCGCTGCTTGGGACTGTATTCATGGCCTGCTTGCTTGAAGAGCCGCTCTCGCATGGATCACCGCCTTTCAGCCCAGCGGCAGCGCCTGGCTGATGAGCACGGAGAGAATGGTGTTGAGCACAATTGCCGCATAGTAACACCCCCCGATGCTCTGCGCCACCAGCTTACCGTGCTCCTCGGCGACCACGAAGTCCAGCCAACTGCGCTGGAACCGCTGCGTCTTGGCGCGATAGATCAGATGGACGACGAGGCTCAACAGCAGAAAGCTGACCAGGAAGGCTGCCATCCTTGCCAGGCCAAACAGGTAGCCGTAGCCTGCCAGGAAGCCCACCAGGATCACGACCTTCAGCGCCTTGTACCACTTGGGCTGCAAGGTATGTGAGCTGACGAAATTCACGTCCAGCTTGATCTCTTCCAGCAGGTTGCTCATATTCAGTCTCCGCCCTACGGGTGCCGGAAACGAATGCGTGTAAAGAAAGGACTGTTGCGCAGCATCTGACCGCCGGCGCGCGTCGCCACTCCGGCGTGCTGCCGGCGACGCCCTGCCAGCGGGAGGACATGGGGTGCATGCGACCGCCAGCGGGGACATACTGCTGCCGGCCGACTATCGGCGTGAGGAAAGTATAGCACGGTTGCCTCGGGGAAGCTAACCGACCGCTCACTGCGCAGGGGAGGATCAGGTTACGTTCGGGCCGATATCACCTTGAAAATCCCGCATACCCTGCGGGATTTTCAAGGTCAGGTGCCCAGAGACGTGTAGAAGCCTGGAGTTAGCCTGGCGTGGTGGGATCGCCGGCATCGGCCGGGCTGGACGCCTCGGCGTCGTCTGCAACCGGGGGTAGGCACCGGCGCAGCTCGCGCCAAACGCGCTTGAATAGGTTCATGATCGCATGCACGATGTGGATGACTTGCTGGCGCCAGGGCGGCGGCAGCTCGGCTGTGGTATCGGCGAGCGCGACGATTTCCGCGTGATAGGGCCGGCGCTTGGCGTTCTGTGCGGCCTTGCGTGACGGCTGGGCAGGCGGCTTGGCGGACTTGGCAGGGCTGGCCTTGGCAGGCGGCGCGGTGCGTTTGTCCGGCGGGCCGGATGCGGAATCCGCCGTCGTGGACGACGCGGGTGCGGGCTTGGCTGCGCGGCCGGTGGTGGATTTCTGAGCGTCGGTTGTCATGTTGCTCTACTGCTTCCCTGGTCGCGCCAGGCGCTGCCAGATCAGGTGGACCGCCGCGGCGCCCAGCCCCAGGAGCGCCAGCCGCTTGGCGTCCTGCAGCCGGTCTTCGAAGCCCGCCACCAGGTTGTCCAGGGCGAAGATGGGCGTGTGGCGGCCCAGGGAGCGCCGTTCGGGCACGAAGTAGGCGCGCACCACGCGGTGGATGTCGGCTGGCGTCACTGCTGCCAGCTCCGCCTCAACACCTGCACCCACCTGCGGTGGCCGCAGGTGCGGTGTATCGGGGGGTGGCTGATCGGCCGGCCAGTCGAGGATCGGGTCGGCCAGGGTAGCCGCGCGTTCGGCGTTGTTCGCATCGGCGGCCGCCCAGTTCGCCCAGACCCGTCGCGCGGCGCTGCGGACCGCGCGGCGGCTCGGCGCAGCGTGCGTGAGCTCGTCGATTTCCCCCAGCAGGGTGTCGCGCGCCCATTCCTCGTGGCGGTCGGCGACGGTGACCTGCGCGGCGAAGTAGCCGCTGTCGCGATGGGTGATCAGTTTGCAATCTTCCACTCAGGCTTTGTAGATTGCAGCAGCCGAAGCTGATCACCCTGTGGAACCGATACTTTGGCGTTGGGATTCTCGCATAACCGCGAGTATATGTCTCGCGCGGCGTCTTCGTTGGCCTCGGGCAGAAATCTGAATGCGGATGCAGCTAAATAGCGTTGTTCGATCTCAAAGGCAATCCATTTGCGCCCTAGGGTTTCGGCTGCTGCGCCGGTTGTATTCGAACCGGCAAATGGATCGAGTACCGTGTCACCCGATTCGGTCAGGAGTTTGATGAAAAACTCAGGTAGCTTCTGCGGAAATCTCGCCGGATGTGGCTCGCAGTCCGCCAGTTTACAGAAACGGAGGTATTGGGAATTGCTTTCGGTGTTGGCGATCTCTAGGAGATTGGAAGGGATTGCACCCCCTTTGTCTTCACCGAAACGGTCGCTTATATCATGCCCAGAAGGTCTTTTCTTAGGTGAGTAGAAACCCTCAGCATCAGCCAAGAGCCGTTTCATCCGTTCGGAATATGGTACTAACACCTGAGAGATGTCAGCTTTCGGGAAATCGCTCTTGCTGAGCCACCAGACGGTATTGACTGCATCCTTAGCGCGAATTTTCCGTTTATTGACCCATTCTATGGGCGAGGGGAGCTTGGCGGGGTTGTACCAAAAGAACTCTTCTGCTAACTGCCATCCTTGTTCATCGCATAATCGTATTAGCACCCGGTAGTTATACAGAGATCGGACGGGCCTACCTTTTTGATATGCACCGCCGAGATCAAGGACAAAGCTGCCGGTTTCTTTTAGCACGCGCTTGATGCCGACAGTGAACCCCAACAGCCAGTCCACATACTGCTCTTGATCGTGGTTTCCATATTCCTTCTGCCGTTGCAGCGCGAACGGAGGCGAGGTCATGACCAGATCTACGCTGTTTTCTGGCAAAGCGGCGAGCAAATCAAGTGTATCACCTACATATGCATTGCCGTTCTGTGTGTCGTACAGAGGCGTCGGTAGTCGATTAACCATAGGTTTCCAATCCGAAGATCCAGCTATTCATGACCTGCCAGAGTACCGTCACGGCAAAGTAAACCTCAGGGTCTCGGTCGCACAACGCCTCGATCTTGTCAATGTACGTATCAGGTGGTTGCGTGCCGAAGATGAATGCGACCCAACGGCGCGCATCGTCGTCAACCAGTGCGTCAAGAAGCTGGCTGGCCTCAAACTGACCAGACTTGCTCAACGCCCACGCGATAGCTGGCCTTTGATCGGGACGAGCGATACGCAGTGACTCAATGATCGCAGGACCAAACTCGTTGGCAAGTTTGGCGAGTGCTCTTGCTGCTTCGATCCTGACGTCCTGCTCAACGGCTGCGAAGCTCTCAATGAGTGCCGCGAGCGCTGACTCGTGACCCTGTTCGCCCAGCGCCCACGCAGCACCGGCGCGGATTTCTGGGTGCTCTCCCTGTCTGCGCAGGGTTTCGATCAACAAATGCTCGGCCGCTTCAGTCGCTACTTCGCCCAACACGATGACAGCTTCAAGTCGCTGCTGTGCAAACGGCTCCGCGAGGCATTGCCGGATGAATGCCAGACCGCCATCGTCACCCCGCCGCGCCAAACTCGATGCAGCCTCCAGCCGCACATAAATGTGGTCCTTCGTATCGTTAGCCTTGAGTGCCAGTGCTTGTGTCGCCGGTTGAGAATCGAAGTGCCCCAACGCTTTGGCTGCTCCATACCGCTCGCTCAGCGATGAACTGGCAAGCTGTGCAATGAATGTGCTCTCGGCGGCGCCACCAGCGCATGGGAAGGTCTGCTGAACTGGAACTACGGATGCAAGCACCTGACCCTCCACAACCCTGTCTCCAGGAGTCACGAGCGGGGTCAGCGCCTTTCCCGCCTTGTTGAGTTGAAGCGTTACCATACGACCGCTGCCCGAAGCTGGCCGATACTGTAATCGTTCATCTGTGATCGCGACGACGCTACCGCTTGCGCTCGCTACAGAAGCGGGCCAAGTAAGTCTGGCCTCGAACCCTTCTTCGGCTCCTTTGGGTCGTATATCTATTATGAGTCCTGAGCGTTGGGCATCCCTTAGTCTAGCTACAGATACGTACTGCACGAGTGGGTCAGCTACCCAAGCGATTGGGCTTTCGCCCGCTTTGCGACACAGCACCAGTGCGATCAAGTCGGAGTCTTCCAATCCATAGTCCCAGCTTCGTTCAGGATCTGAATGCGAATGAGACATCGAAATCTGCAACTGGGTCTTGGCTCTCGACTCGATACGATGGTTGCAGTTGATGCAGAGAATGTCAGGAACCCGGATGCGTTTGATCTTGACGGACTTCCGATCTTGTAGCTCATCGACCCGCGTTCCAATTCAATCGGATGATGGCCTTGTGTGCGAAGATTCTCGAAAACCTGACGGGTTCCGATTGCACCCATCGATATTTTCTCAAGAAAGCTGGTATCCGACTTGAAGGCGTAAGCGTTGGGCACAGGTTACCTCTGGCAGGTGTCGTATGGCTGGAAGGCGAGGCAGTAGTTAGTGAGCACAATTCTCGGCTGTGGTCCGGTCACCACCTGCAATAAACTTCAAGTACTGCGTAGTGCCCCGATCATACCACAACTCGAATGAATCGCGAGCATTGATTATCTGCCCAGAACCGACTGGGCACATGGAAGGAGAGTTTGCTAAAGCAGGTCTGGCAACCCCTCGTGCGACAACGGCAGCGAGATCCTTATTTGAGCTGGGCGAGTAGCGTCAGCTCTTGCACAACAGTCCTTAGGTCCGGGATAATCCTGTCGATGTCAGAGCGATGTGCGACGAAACGACGACTGTGTGCTGACTGATCCCCAATGTCCTTTAGCCTCGGCAGGGCAGTCTTGGTGTTCCTTCCCAGATTCCAGGCGCTCTCCGTGAGTGTCTTCGAGATCAGTTCGCTCAGATACAAAAAGTCACCGCTGCTATTCTGAATTCTGGCCGCGATGCCGTAGCTCTCGAAGACCTCGATGATCAGAGTCTCAACTAATCTGCGGATCATCACAGCGCACGCATCATACCAACCGTGTTCGTAGCAACCATTGATTTGGTTCACTACCTTTTCGACATAGCCGCGTGTGCCACGGACAAGCGAAAAAGCGAGAACCTGCTCCGAACAAGGAGGGGTGCCTTCATCAGGTGGTCGGTGGCCGCCCGATACCTCCTGTTGTATAGCTTTGGCTACAGCCAATGCTGCCTTGGCTAGATCGGTCATCGCGCCTCGGGATTGTACCAAGATTTCAGGTGTCTTGCCATACTGCTGAAGATTTGATCGATCTGGTCTGCTGAAGCACTCGGATCGATGTGAATCTGGATGTCCAAATGGATGGCTGGTGCCGGCAATGGGTTTGCAGATGAGGCAGACGAGGCTACTTGCTCCCGCTCGATTGCCGTGACACCGTTGCCGTCCGAAACTAAGGGAGCCTTTGTTGTAGGCTCGGTCTTTTGCCTGGCAGCCATTCCAGGCGAGGCGTTCTTCCTTGCGACTGATGACGTGCTCGACCGGGTCTTTCTGGCGCTCGGATCGGCTGCTGGGTCGGCCTGGCACAGTAGCACGAACAATGCTACCATCTTTTGCACGTGCTTTGCACTGGCTTTGGTCTTCCTAGCGAACCAGCGTTCTGCGGCGGCACGATCTTGGGATGGATCAGGTACGGCGTGAAATAGCTCTTCTGGATAGACTTCCTTTCGGATTTCCTCGCAAACCGCGGCATAGGTATCATCGTGCCTCCATCGCTCTGCGCGATCCTGAGGTTTGCCATCAGCATCGATTAGATGGAGGGATTTCAGGCCGACGATGAAAATTTCTGCGCTCCTTTCGCTAATGTTGAGAGCCGTCGTGAGGTAAGACACATTCACCATGGGCGGAACGCCGCCGCGCCTGAACTTGTCCCGCAAGCTCCACCACTGTGAGCCGACAAGCGTTGGAAACGTGGTCTTGACTTCTTCTAACATATGAACACCTCCCTCGAGAATACGCTTGTGCCCACGAACCGTTTATACATGGCAGCGATGAGCCTGCGATTCATGGGCAACTCTCTTTACGAAATGCTTGATAGGGATTCTGCTGTGGCTGCTCTATCACTCAGACTGTTGGCCACGGTGGCCTCCCTTGGGTCGTTTGATTCTTCCGTTAGCGCTTCTCTCATCAGATGTAACCACTTCTCAATCAACTCATAGTTTTTCCTGCTGAGAGGATGAGGAATGCTCAGCACAGCCATCCCTCCCCCCACCAGTGGAATCGTGATATTCCGTAGGTCAGCGGTCGACAAAGTAATAGGCTTTGCGACATCTCGAGGGCTGAAGACTGTGGCTTCAACTGTCGACCCAGAAGCAGTGGATGGCCTTATCTCCCGCGCGAGCGGTAGTTGTTCCCAGACTTGAGCGAAGCTAAACGAGTCCTTCAGTTCTTTGATGAACTCAGGTGCCGCTTTGGGATTGAATCCCATATCCTTTATGAGTGTGGTTTCAATGGTAGCATCCGAAGGCAAGCCACCATGGTCCTTCCATCTGGCCCAGAGCTCATTATGTATTTCCGGCCTAAGCGCGGCTTGCTTGATGGCGGCAATCCGTTCGGGTGACTCCTCGCGTTTGTCTAGCACGATCTGCCTGCCCAGATCTGAAAGCCAAACTACCCTGCTGTCCTTTGAACCCTCTTCTTCCAGAAGTCCAAACTGTAGCATGCTGGCTAAGACTCGGAATCCCGAGCTGCTGCCTGGTCCATATCCTATGTGTTCAAGTGCAGCTTGAACAGACACCTTGTGCGAGCGTTCCTTCTCGAAGAATAGTTGCGCTTTGTCGATAGCGGCCGGTAGGCTGAGAAAGGGATAGGCGGGGCTTCGATGCCGGCGCACCATGGATGTCGATTTCTCGTTGACCATATCATGCCTCCTGTATCTAGCCACAGTATGCCATATATCGACTGAGATGCCAATATCATGCATGGTATTTTATTGAGCAAGATCGATAGTGTCGCCGATAAAGCCAGCGTATGGGTCGGATGTAGTTGTGCGTGGGGGGACATAATCGTCCCTATGGAGCTTCGCGCGGTAGATAGCTGCATACGAGAACAGATACAGAAATAAGATGGTAATGTCTGGCGAGATCGAGTGTCTCGAACGCAAGTCTATTGGCTGCGGTATCGTGCGTTTTTCGCAGATACAGTCAGTCGCTAATCCGGCATGCATCGTCGAGTATCGATAAGTCACCCTTAGCCTGATAGCAATCCTTCAAACACGCCAAGCGTTCTGAGTTCGGCAGCTAGTAGGGCTTTGCCGGCGAGTATCTCGACGCCGGGATCTCCGCCAAGTCGGATTCGTACCGGCCCGCCCTGGCGCAGCTCCTCGAGGATGCTGCCCGAGGGCGCTTCGATGTCGTGGTGGTGGACAAGATCGATCGCTTCTACCGCCATCTCAAGGGGCTCTTGATCGCCCTGGACACCCTGCGAGAGCGCGACGTCACGTTCGTCTCCGTGCAGGAGAAGATCGACCTGTCGACCCCGTGGGGCAAGCTGACGCTGACGGTGCTGGGCATGTTGGCCGAGATCTACATCGACAACCTGCGTTACGAGACCCGCAAAGGCAAGATCGCCCGCGCCCGCAAGGGCTTGTGTAATGGCACGCCGAAGGCGTCCCCCTGGGCTACTGCGACGGGCTGTGCTCGACCTGCACCGACGCCAACGGCAAGGACTACTGCCCCCAGTACAGCGGGGCGGACCGCTCAGACGGCCGCCATCTGGTGATCCACCCGGTGGAAGGCGAGGCGGTCCGGCGCATGTTCGCCTGGTACATCACCGGGGAGTACTCGGACGGCGAGATCGCCGAGCGCCTGAACGCCGACGGCGTAGAGCTGCCCGATGGCCGGCGCGTCCCGTTTCGCATACATACGGTGTAGTTTCCCGCCAAGGGCCGGGCGCCGGCGCGACTGCCGACGGACTTCACCAAGGACGCCGTCCGGGAGCTTTTGCAGCACGAGTTCTACTCGGTGAAGCTGCGGCCGGACTGGGAAGAGTGGGTCATGAACAACCACTTCACACCGCAGGAGCGGGCGGCGCTGGCCGAAGCGGCCATAATGCCGAGAACGAATGGGCGATGTTTGGCACAAGGCCGTACTAGAAGAGAAGCGGGATATGCAGCTGGTGATATTTGCCGCGTTTTGCGTAGATGTAACCACTGGGAGATCACTGGGCTAAAGCCTAAAACGTCTTCGCATTATATGGGTCAATGGCTCATTTCGAGACGCAGAAGCGACAAATGGTTTGAAGTGAGGTTCCGCTCGATTTTCACTCGTAGCGGATAACTCCCCATGGGAAGCTACTACTTAGGTCGAGCAAGTGCATGTTGTCTAGCCAAAGAGACAGGACCTTATCCATGAATCGCCACGGCTGGACCAACAGGATTGGGGCTCCGTTCTCATTTGCAAGTTCCATTGGTTTAAGGAAATCATGCCTGAACCGCCAGCCTGGCATGGATTTCCCATGTTGCTTCTGTAATGGCATACCCTCATGGGCAAGCCCGTCCCTAATAATATTCCAGAACGCTTCGGCCGTATTCTTATCGGTCTCGAAATCAATTGTTAGTTGCTGCCGCTTCGCATCGTCGGTAACCTTGGTACCTGACCTTGTAATGACGGTGACTGCGTAGCGCTCGTATAGAATACAGCTAATCGTGAGAGCAACGAAAGCACCATCGCCATTCGGTATCTCCTTGAGCTTCTCCAACGGCTGTATGTACCAGCGAGTGAAAAGCACGCCTCGGTTACTTTGGTAGACAGCACACATGGATTCCCTTTCTGAGCTGGATTATAGCCCGGATCATCTGCATCAACTGAGGTGGACGGGTTTGTCAAGACACGGGATCGGCCCTGATTAAGGTACCGTCTCCTCCTGTTCGTTGAGATGGCTGGCAATGTTAGTTGCAGTTTGCTGGTTCAGAGATTCTGTTACGCTGA
>Ga0172369_10002722_pt1 | contig 23910 bp, 21 predicted proteins | sample LakKiv25m_FD_114539 | JGI IMG/M metagenome (GOLD analysis project Ga0172369, IMG submission 114539) | Freshwater microbial communities from Kabuno Bay, South-Kivu, Congo - kab_022012_11.25m | ecosystem: Environmental > Aquatic > Freshwater > Lake | place: Democratic Republic of the Congo...
AAACAATTCCAACGCCATAATTTTCGGCAAACCGCACTGGTGCAATCTTAAATGCGGTCCGACCACAATTACGCTACGCCCGGAATAATCCACGCGTTTTCCCAGCAAATTTTGTCTAAACCTCCCTTGCTTACCTTTAAGCATATCGGCCAAACTTCGAAGTTTTCGCTTTTGGCCAGTGGAGGCAGTTACTTCTTTGCCGTGACGGATGGAGTTATCTATCAACGCGTCAACCGCTTCCTGAAGCATTCTTTTTTCGTTTCTGGTAATAACTTCCGGCGCTTTAATTTCCAATAATTTTTTTAACCGGTTGTTGCGGTTAATTACCCTACGGTATAAATCGTTTAAATCCGAAGCGGCAAACCGTCCCCCATCCAACTGGACCATAGGCCGTAAGTCCGGAGGAATAACCGGCAAAGTGGTAATCAACATCCACTCGGGGCGTAGCCCTGAATTAATTAAAGATTTAATTAATTTTAAGCGTTTTAAAGCTTTCCTCTGTGCTTGCCCTTCCAAATTTACCAGTTGGGTGTTTAGGTCCCCAACTAATTGTTCCAAGTTTACTTCCTCAAGCAAACCCTTTAAGGCTTCCGCGCCAATGGACGCGCTAAATACCGGACCATACTTTAAAGACAAATCACGATATTGTAATTCGGAAATAATTTGGTATTTTTTAATAGATTTAAGTTCACTTCTGGCCTGATCGCGAATACTTTCCAAAGCTTCCAGCTCTTTACCCCAGGCGTCTTTAAGCCGGGTAACTTCGGCGTCAATTTCCGCCTGCACGAGCTCGGGATCTTTGGTGGCGGCCTTTTGACCCAACGCAGATTTGGATTTGCCGATTAAAGTTTCATATTTTTCTTCAATGGTTTTTTTCTTAGCCTTAAACTCATGTTCAATTTGCACTAAAGTATTCTGGCGGGATTCTTCGTCTACATTGGTAATAATATATGCGGCAAAATAAACAACTTTTTCCAATTCCGTAACGCCCAAATCCAAAACCAATCCTAAACGGGAAGGAACTCCGCGCAGGAACCAAATATGAGCCACCGGAACAGAAAGTTTAATATGCCCCATGCGTTCACGGCGCACGGAAGATTTGGTAACTTCCACTCCACACTTGTCGCAAACAATTCCCTTGTAGCGAATTCTTTTATACTTTCCGCAATAGCATTCCCAGTCTTTAATCGGACCAAAAATCTTTTCGTCAAAGAGACCATCTTTTTCCGGACGTTGTGTGCGGTAGTTAATAGTTTCCGGCTTTGTAACCTCACCGTGAGACCAATCCATAATTGTTTCCGGAGAGGCCAATCTTAACCGTACACCTTTGAAATCTTCTGTTTGAGTTAACATGATAAAAAGTTATTAGTTATTAATTACTTGTAAATAGTGATTTAATGCTATTTACCTTTTTTCTCTTTCTTCGGTTTCTTTTTAACTTCATCTTCAAACAAAGAGATGTCCGGCACGGCCGGCGGCATACTGACAGAAGCCGGAACGACTACCTCCGGCTCTTCGGCAGCCGAAGCCACCTGTCCATCCTTGCCCAATAATTCCACATCTAAACACAGGCTTTGCAATTCTTTAACCAATACGCGGAAAGACTCCGGTACATTTGGTTTTTTAATCGGTTCGCCTTTTACAATAGCTTCATAAGTTTTACTTCTACCGACTACGTCGTCGGATTTTATTGTTAACATTTCCTGCAGAGTATGAGCGGCTCCATAACCTTCCAACGCCCAGACTTCCATTTCTCCGAATCTCTGGCCACCAAATTGTGCTTTTCCGCCCAGAGGCTGTTGGGTAATAAGGCTGTATGGTCCGGTACTTCTGGCATGGACCTTATCGTCGACAAGATGGTGAAGTTTTAACATATACATAACGCCCACGGTAACTTTTTCGTCAAAGGGCTCGCCGGTTTTTCCGTCGTAAAGCGTCATTTTCCCGTCTTCGGGAATGCCGGCTTTTGTTAATTCTTCCTTAATTTGAAATTCTTTTACTCCGTCTAAAACCGGTGTGGCAATTTTATAACCAAGGCGGTAAGCGGCCATACCGAGGTGGGTTTCCAAAATCTGTCCCAAATTCATACGGGACACCACACCCAACGGATTTAAAATAATATCCACCGCTTTTCCGTCAGCCATAAAAGGCAAATCTTCCACCGGAATAATTTTGGAAATAACACCTTTGTTTCCGTGACGTCCGGACATTTTGTCACCGACTTGAATTTTACGCAACACCGCTACCGAAATTTGGATACTGCGAATAACGCCGGAAGGCAATTTGTCGCCGGCCTGCCGGGAAAATTCGCGAATATTTACCACTTTACCGTATTCGCCGTGCGGCAGGGTTAAGGAAGTATCTTTAACGTCGCGGGATTTTTCTCCAAAAATTACGCGGAGTAACTTTTCTTCGGCAGTTAAATCGGTCTCGCCTTTCGGGGTAATTTTCCCAACTAAAATATCACCGGCTTTAACTTTTGCGCCAATGCGGATAACACCGTTTTCATCCAAATCTTTTAATTTTTCTTCCCCGACATTCGGAATATCGCGAGTAACCTGTTCGGGTCCGAGCTTGGTATCACGGACATCTATTTTAAAATCATCAATATGAATAGAGGAAAAACGGTCGGCTTGGACAACGCGTTCGGAAACCAAAATAGCGTCTTCGTAGTTACCGCCTTCCCAAGACATAAAAGCCAGCAAAATATTTTGACCCAAAGCCAGTTCGCCGTGTTCCGTGGAGGCTCCGTCGGCAAGCAGGTCGCCTTTCTTTACTTCCTGCCCTTTGCTTACGCGGGCAATCTGGTTAATGGAAGTCCCAGAGTTGGTACGCAAAAACTTTAACAGCTGATACTCTTTCTTTTTTCCTTTTTCCCCGACTACCACAATTTTGTCGCCGGCTACGGAAGTGACCGTACCGTTTTCTTCGGCCAATACAACGGTGCCAGAGTCGCGGGCCGCTTTACTTTCCATTCCCGTTCCTACCAGCGGAGCGTCCGGTTTAATACAAGACACCGCCTGACGTTGCATGTTGGAACCCATAAGCGCGCGGTTGGCATCATCGTGTTCCAAAAATGGAATTAAAGAAGTGGTAACGGAAATAATTTGTTTAGGAGATACATCCAACGCATCTATATCGTCGGTAGCGGCAATTGACGGCACGTTACGTACGCGCACGCTGGAACGACTTTCCACAAAATGTCCCTGCTCGTCTATGTCTATATTACTTTGACCAATGACGAGAGCTTCTTCCTGAAAGGCATCCATATAAAGAATTTTGTCAGTTACCCGTGGCTTAATGCGAATTTCCAATAATTGAACATTTTTAGAAATTTCTTTGGCTTGCACGGAGGTAATTGTAGCGCCGGCAGATACAATCACCCGGCCTTTGTCGTCTTTAACATCATAAATAGATACTTCGTCAACCGAATCTTTGCCGTCATTTTTGGCATTCTTTTTTACCAACCGATACGGAGTTTCTATAAACCCAAAATCATTAACTCTGGCATAAGTGGCCAAGTGAGCCACCAGTCCGATGTTTGGTCCTTCCGGAGTGGTAATAGGACATAACCTGCCATAGTGACTTCTGTGCACGTCGCGGACTTCAAACCCCGCGCGTTCGCGCGACAGCCCGCCGGGACCCATGGCAGAGAGTCTGCGTTTATGTTCCAGTTCGGCCAGCGGATTAGTCTGGTCCATAAACTGGGACAGTTGGGAAGATGAAAAGAATTCCTGCATAGTCGCCACAATTGGACGAACGTGGATTAATTGAGCCGGGGTAACGGTTTCTAAATCGGCCAGCGACATTCTGTCTTTGGCAATTCTGGCCATGCGAGCCAAGCCAACACGAAAACGAGTTTGAATTAATTCCCCTACCGCGCGCACACGACGATTAGCCAAATGGTCAATGTCGTCGGCCGGCTCTTGAGTATTGTTAAGGCGAATAACTTCGCGTACCACTTTGGTTAAATCTTCCAAAGTGAGTAACGGATCTTTACTGTTTTCCACATGAAGGCGCTGATTAAATTTAAATCGTCCGACATCGGAAAAATCGTAACGTTCAATATTAAAAAACATACCCGAGATTAATGACTTAGCATTATCTACGGTGGCTAAATCCCCCGGACGAATTCTTTTATAGACTTCCTTAAAACCTTCGTCGGCGTTGGTGGAAGCATCTTTGTCCAAAGTATTTTGAATATATTTAGTGTCCGGGTCAGTGTCTATATCTTTAAAAGCCGATAAAATTTGTTCGTTGGTGGAAAGTCCAAATACGCGCAAAAGTGCGGTTATTGGAATTCTGCGCTTACGGTCAATTTTTACGCCAATCACACCGGCGGCATCGGTATCCAATTCCAACCAAGCACCACGGTTAGGAATAATTTTTGCTCCGTAATATTGTTTACCGCGAATATTTTCCACGGAGAAAAAAACGCCCGGTGATTTAATAAGCTGGTTAACCACCACGCGCTCCACACCGTTGATTATGCAAGTCCCACGGGGAGTCATTAAAGGAAAATCCCCAAAATAAACATCTTGCGTTTTGGTTTTGCCGGTAACTTTGTTTATTAACTTGGCCGAAACATAAAGTGGAGCTTCGTAGGTGGTGTTTCTTTCGCGAGAAGTAAACTCGTCGTACTTGGGCTTGTCAAAAAAATATTCGCCAAATACCAACTCCAAATTTTTACCCGTAAAATCCCTAATCGGATTAACTTCACCAAGTAAATCTTTTAATCCTTTTTCCACAAACCAGCGGTAAGAATTTAGCTGAACCTCTATTAAATTAGGCAACAGAGCGGTTTCGTGGCTGGAGGTAAAAAATTTGCGCGCACCAAGCTTCTCCTTCTGCGGTTTTACAGCTACCGCAGAGGTGCTTACTTTGGATTTATGTGCCATTAAATTGGGCTTTCGGCCAAAAAACGCACTTTTTGGCTTATTTAAGATTAAAACTATTAACCTATGTAGAAAATTGATAGAATTTTCAAATTTGAGCCAAGTTCTAGGCGTTTTTCGGAAGATTTACGAGCCGTAGTCTGCACTACGGTGAGTAATATCTTACAAAAAAACAACGAAGAAATTGGCCAAATTTGGGAATTCTAAGAAAAAAAATATTTTATGCCCTCTATCTGCCCAAAATCATGTGATGAAGAGCGCAAAACATTGCCTTTTTTACCTCTAACCCTAAAAATGAGTTTTGGTTGCGTTATTTAAATATTTTTGGCTTGTTTACAAGGAAAAATATTTTATAGACGCAAAAATTTTTTGTGGGGTATACAAAAAAGGCCGATCCACAAAGGCTTATTGGCTATGTAATTGTGCGTATTTGGATTGTACCAGTCAAGCAGAATTTGTCAAGTAGATGCTGTTATCCCCAATTGAGGATATTTATATATACCTATACTAGCATAAAAAAACTCTTTTTGCTACCAAAATAATTAACCAAGAGTTTTCTATTAGCGATTTAATCGGGCCGCTTGAGCAAATTGGTTAAGATACTTGCTTAAAGTAGAATGTTTGTCCAAATTAAAATATTCTTCACAAGCTTGTTCTCTTAAACGTAATAATTCTTTTAATCTATGGTTCTGCCAGCGCGGATCTTCTATGGTCAAATCTAACAACTCCAACATCCTATCAAAAGCCTTGTCCGCGTATTCCAAACGGTTTTTCCCCTTCCACTGCCAGGCTCGGCCGTATTCACTTCCCACATTTCCTAGTTGTTCAGATAATGTCATTTTAAACCATTTTTCGTCCGCTAAATTTTTATGCTGGGTTTCCATAAACTAAAATTTAATTAAACTGGTTACCAACGATAATATTTGTTCCCGAACTTTTGGATCTTCCACACTACGAGAACGGTTGTTTTGCCTCGGGCGAATATTTATCATGGAATCAAACTCCAGCATATCCGGCAAAGGCATATCTACATATAAGTTAATGCCCCAAAGATTTTCTTGCTTGCTTCCGCGCTCAAGTAAAAAAGCCTCCTCGTCCGCGTGCAAATCACCGCCTAGGGCCATAATATTTTTTTCCAAATCAACCACCCCTTTGACCATGTCGCCAAAACGCTCCTTGGCTAAAGTTTTTAAATCTTCCAAAGTTATGTTGGTTTCTACTAAAATAATTTCTTGATTCATAAAGAAATCATAGCATTTTTTTCTCTTTCCAGTCCACTGTCTTTCTCTTCTACTTATTGCAGTTTCCTGCTATAAGTAGCAGAAAAAGAGACGGGGCTGCTGGCAAACATGCTTTTTGATGCAAAATGAGATGGTTTGAGGAAAATTTTCAAAATAAATTTTGATGTTTACCTGAAAAGGTAAGCGGATAAATTTTTTGGAGAATTTTACCAGACCAGTTCATTTTGGGCAAAAATGATATTTGCCAACAGTTCCGATTATGACAATGTCCTGGAAAGAGAAAGGAAACGGCTGGCCTGTGCAGGGCACAGCCGTTTCCAAATAAAGTGTGGTGATTTGAATGTCGCCTCAAAGGTTTGGGCAAGACATCCTAACGAGGATTCACCTGTATCCCGGATTGTTTTTTCTCCAGAACATATCCCCGACCCCGCATGTGTGCGGGGCTACTTAATAATTAGACGGTCGGGAGACCGTCAAGGGTCTCATCGAGACCCTCATTGCCGTCCCAGTGATACTGGGGCTGCACTTCGGGGGATGTGGCCGGCAGAAAGGCCTGCCTTATCTCCCCCTCAAACCGTGCCACCTCTAGGTGGCGCAGGGCAGCGAGGCCCTTGAGGGCCTCGCGCCCAGACCAGGGGCCTGTGCCCCCGATCTGCTCCGCCAGGTAGCCCTGGCGGAAGGTGACCTCTCGGTCGAGGCAATCGACCGAAAGGCCAAGGAGGCCGGCCATGGCCTCCTGGGGGTCAACGAAGACGGGCTTGCCGTCTTCGTTCCACCTGGCCACGGTGGCCAGCGGGAATGCGACCCAGACGAGGGACGGGCGGTTGCGCCCGCCCCCAAAAAACCCGAGCCAGCCCTCGGCGGGGCCGAGGAGCTGGCAGAGCAGGTGCGACGGCACCTGCTCGACGATGACCTGGTGACCAGGCCACCAGAAACTAAGGGCCCGCAGGCCCTCCTCGTCGGGGGGCTGACCCCCGACGAGCATTTCGTTTCGGCTGTTGCCGATGCTAAGCATCGGCTCACAGCCGAAACTTTTCGGCATCTGCGCAGATGCCGAAAAAGTGAGCCGGTGGTGGCTCAGGTAGGCGGAACACCGCCCACCGAGCCACGCCATTAGGCCGTTGTACTGGTACACAACGGCCGTTGACCTCTCCAGCGACTCTATCGTCGCTTGAAGCTTTTGGAAAGCCACTTGGTTCATGGCTTCCCCCCTTTCTCGACTGGGAAAATTTTTGTTTGCCCCGGCCGAATAAACAGAAAATTTCTCTCTACTTATTTGGCAGGAGCAAACTTTTTTAAAAGCCCATTACCCTTCAACAAACTCAAGATGATGGGTTCTTCTAAACTCACCAACAACCGCCAAATTAAATTATTAATTGCGGGTGATGAGCTTGGAAGATTAAATTTTTAAAGAACATTGTCCTTCTTTTTAAAAACCCTTCCGTTTTACAGGAAGGGTTTTTTAGCAAGGACTGTTCCCCTCACCATCAATTAATGATGAAGGGTGCACTCTTTGCTATGTTGGAAGCAAGCGGTTAGAGCCATCTGTTCCTGCGAAAGATAACACTAAACACTTTTATAACTTGCCTCTATAGCTGGCTTAAGCTTGTCCATATCCTTCCTGTCAGATATAGACTGGGGTAAATTGCCCACTTTGTTATTAGTGGTAACAAACCTTTACGCATTGCCTGTTGTTTTTTTACAGAGCTTAACTGCTCTTGTTATTCAGTTGTTAATGTCAACCTTGTTTTATGTTGACTAAGCAGTATACTCCTTTCTTGACAAATTGTCAATAATGTACTGATATAGTTATTTAGATATTCAATATTATTAATGTTTATAGGTTATATTTATATTACTTTTTGTCAGTTTTCATTTGACAAGATTCTAAAAAAGGTATATAATACCTATAATTAAGCGAAAAATATATGGAAACCAACAATCTTTCAAAATATCAAGAAACCCTAGTAAATTTAGGTTTAAATGACAAAGAAGCCCGCATTTACGAGCTTTTATTAAAAGCCGGAGCCACGGGAATAAAGCCCCTCTTGTCTGACACGGGACTTAAGCGCGGGAATGCCTACTACCATTTAGACAGCCTCATAGAAAAAGGTTTAGTGGAAAAAATAGACGAGCCGGGCAAAACTATTCGGTTTTTAGCCAAACACCCGGAAAACCTGGAATTAATTTTGGCCAAACAAAAAGCCGACCTTAACAATGCCCAAGATCGGCTACAAAAAACCCTACCTGAACTGCGAAGTTTATTTCAACTTATTTCTTCCAAACCCGGAGTTAAGTTTTACGAAGGATTACAAGGCGCGCTGGCAACCGTTAAAGATTCCCTGACTTCGTCCACGGAAATTTTATCCTTTATAGACAGCGAAGCGGTCAACAAACAGTTTCCTGATTTAAACAAACAATTTATTTCGCAAAGAAAACAAAAGCAAATAAAAAAACGCATCATTGCCATGGACTCACCTTTCATCCACAAACATGCGCGCGAACTTGACCCTAACACGACTTCAATTAAAACCATTTCCTCGCCTGTGCCTTTTTCCACAATTATGTATATTTACGACAACAAGGTTTCTTATATTAGTATGCACCAAAACCAAATTGTCAGCATGATAATAGAGCACCCGGCAATTTATCAAATGCAAAAAACTTTATTTGAAACAATCTGGTTAAATGCAAAAGCCACCTAAGTAATTTAGGCGGCTTTTTCTAATTCGTGCATTTGTGTGTCTTGCGACGGAGACCTTTCCAGCTGTAAATAAACTTCTCCGGTATTTTCATAATTATCTATTTTACCTATTTCCTTAAAACCCAACATTTTATAAAATCTCCCAGCCGGGTTGTTTTGCCAAACAATTGCTTTTAATTTATTTTCTCCGCCCTTTTCCTCCAAAGCAGCGCGAAGCATTGCTATGGCAATAGGGCTGTCTTTGGCTGACGGATGCAAATTTAAGGACCCCACATATATTTCATTCTTATTTGTTTGGTCATAATGTAAAAACGCCACCAAACGTCCTTGATGAACCAACATTCTAAAAGTATGTCCTGGGGTCTTTAATATCTCGGTAAAATCTTTTTGAGTTTGTTCTAATAATTTTTCCGGGTAATTACCCAGGCGATTTAAAGTAAATATTTCCATCATTTGCTTTTTTTCTTCTTCTGTTAAAGAAGCCGAACCTCGGTCTTCAATGCTGGTATTTACAATATCTTCAAATCCCACCTTTGCCTCTTTAGGCATTATTTTATAGCTGGCGGCAAACAATAAAACTTCCGTTTTCAGCTGTTCTAATTTTTGCACTAATTTTACGCTCTCATATTCTGTACCTTTTTGACTAATACTGTCTGCAAACACTGCTAATAAATCTTTTCCTTTTTTTAATAATTGCTCGGCTAATTTCTGGCTACTGTGATTTTTTTATTCATCTTGGATCGGAAAATGATCCCGAATATATTCGGCAGCCTGGCTTGCGGCATCCACAATTTCCCCATATTTTTCAAACAAAGCCCTGGCTAATTTAGCGTCTAAGTTTTCCCCTATTTTAACTATCTTTTGTCCCAAACTTACATCTAAATCCAAAGATAAAAACGCCCTAACTCCAGGCAGACCGTATTTTTTTGCATGTTTAATAAGTTTTTGTTCGTCATTTTTTTCCAGCAATGCCCTAGCTAAAACCAACTGCTCGCTCCAAGGCAAATTATGAATGCCAATCCCCGCCTGCCCAAAAAAATTTGTGACTTTATTTAATACAAAATCTGGATTGTCTAGAGGCTTCACTCGTTTATAATAATTTGTCGGGTTTTCGCCGGGTCTTGGTTGCAAATAATCTGTAATACTATATTCCTTCATTAAGTTCTGCATCTGTTTTTCTCCAACAAAAGTATGCTGGGATATTTTTGATGCCGTTGGCTGACTTCCTCGTTCAATTAATCGTTTTTTTACAGAAATCTGCATTTGGTCAAGTTCTTTTTCTCCGAGCAAAGAAAATACTGCAACAATTATTTTTTTACCTTGTTCATCTTTGATTATTGCCACAGTATCTTGATCTAACATTCTTGCCTCCATATAATTATGGTCTATTTTCAAACCAGTACCAACCAAACTTGCTCCGCCAATATAATAATTGGCATATTGCCCATTTTTGTTTGTAAAACCAATATTAGGAATTTTCGGATTTAAATGCCGAGCGTGGACATTAAACTCCTTAGCCGTCCTGCTCCCGGCTAAGGTGCGAAAGTCAGATTGTTTTAAAAACCCGTCACTTACCAAACGCGGCAAAAATTTATCTACATAACTAAAACCATTGGAATCGAAAGCAGTTTTGATTTTACCTTCGGTTGTTTGAGGGTTAATCCCCGCAAATTCTTTTATATAAGAAGCCCGAAAAACTACCCGCTTATTGGTTTTCGGGTGAATTATTGTCAATTTTCCATTGTCCTCTCTTACAGCCTCCCATTTTTTTAAAATCGCCACAATTGCCATTTCCCCCAAATTCACCTTCTCGCCGGATTTGAGAATAAAATCATCTGTCCATGATTTATGTTTTTTCCCAATCTCCCAAGGCTCTAATAAAGAATGCTTATTATTTTCCCCATAACCCGTATCCCCGGCTGAAAATAAATCTTGTATACTTTCTGGCAAAACCACCACCTGCTTTTTATTTAAACCTTCTGACTGCTTCCCAGAACCATCATCTACATAAGCCTCCTGGCCTGCTAGCGCTTCAATTAAATCTTTATAGGTAAGTTTGCGGGATCGATAATAAATTTCGTTTTTGGAAGACCAGTTTTTTAAAACGTCAACATTTACGAACATTTCTTTTTCGTGATATTTAACTGCCCCATATTTAACCAAACCTTCAAGCGCTGCTTGGTGGATTTCTTGCCTTTCTCTGCCTTGGAATTCTACCTGCTCTATTGTATTTGGATTAACTGTTTCTCTCATATCTCTAATTATACCGTAAACCGGAAATTAAAAAAATGCTATAATGACCCTATGGAAAATGTTATAGAAATATCCAATTTGGTTAAAGTTTTTCCCAAAAAAGGGAAAAACAAAGAAAAACTTACGGCAGTTGCGGGAATTTCCTTTAATGTCAAAAAAGGTGAAATTTTCGGCCTACTGGGCCCCAACGGCGCGGGCAAAACCACCACTTTGGAAATTATTGAAGGGTTAAAGAAACAAACTTCCGGAACAGTTAAGGTTTTGGGTTTGGATAATATTAAAAACGTTGACGAAATAAAAAAACGCATCGGCATCCAACTCCAATCCAGCCAATATTTACACCATTTAACTTTAGGCGAACTGCTGGACTTATTTGGCTCGCTCTATGGCCGTAAAAACGACAAAAAAACCAAACTCCTCCAACTTGTCGGCTTGGAAGATAAAATCAACGAGGAAGTGAAAGATTTATCCGGCGGACAAAAACAGCGTTTTACCATTGCCACTTCCCTGGTTCATTCCCCGGAAATTTTGTTTCTTGATGAACCTACCACCGGTCTTGACCCCAAAGCCCGCCGGGACTTGTGGCAGTTAATTAAAACTTTAAACCACCAAGACATTACTATAGTACTGACTACTCATTTTATGGAAGAAGCGGAGTTTTTATGCAACCGCGTAGCCATTATGGACAATGGCAAAATTTTGGAAATTGACGAACCAAAAAAACTAATTGACCGCCTGTCGGAAACCACCCAAGTATCTTTTTTCACGGAAGACAAAGTTGACCGGGCACTCTTTGCCAAGCTGCCGGAAATTACCAAGGTTTACGCCAATTACCCAAAAATTATTCTGGAAATCAGTTCTTTGGATAAAATTTCCACTATTGTAAATTTGCTGAAAGAAAAAAATATTATTTTTTATGGCTTTACGGTGAAAACGGCTTCCTTGGAAGACGTTTACTTAGACTTAACCGGAAAGGATTACGGCGATGAATAGTTTTATTGAGCTTTTTAAAGCCAACCTAAAAATGTTTTTCCGGGAAAAAGAAGCGGTTTACTGGACACTGGTAATGCCGGCATTTATTTATGTTGCCCTTTCCGTCTTGCCGATTGGGAAAATGTCCGGCGCGAGCATTTCTTATTCCAACTATGTTCTGCCGGGAATTATTGCCATGACAATTATGCAGGGCGGAATTTATTCGCTTGCGTATTGGATGGTGGATTTAAAATCACGCGGAATAATAAAGCGCCTTATGGCCACTCCAATAAAACCATGGCAACTGGCTACCAGCTTGGTTAGCGCCCGACTGGTTATTATTCTTGTCCAGGTAATAATTTTAACTTTGCTTGGCGTCTTGTTTTTTAAAGCCAACTTTATGGGGAACATCCTGTCATCGCTAATTTTAGTTTTGCTGGGCGGAGGCATCTTCCTTTGTTTGGGTCTGATAATTTCCAGTTTTGCCAAAAGCTACGACACCGCGGCGCCGATTACTTCGGCCGTGGGTTTGCCTTTAACTTTTTTGGGGAATATTTTTTATCCCATTGAATCCCTACCCAAAGCTTTGCAAATTTTTGCCAAACTTCTTCCTATAACCTATCTTTCAGACGGCTTAAGACAAGCTTATCTATACGCTTTTGATTTCAAAAAACTAGGCCTTAATATTTTAATACTAACCGTATGGCTAGTAATTATGTTGCTAATAACGGTCAAGATATTTAAATTAAAAGAATAACAGGATTATAACCAATAGGCTCATCGGTCGCGACCGATGAGCCTATTTTATTAAAAATTTACTTTTATTTAAATATTTTATAGGTACCTTCCATACAAAACCCATTGCTTGGGCAATGGTTACTCCCACGCGTGTACCGGTATAGCTCCCAGGGCCTTTGTTACAAACAATTTTTTTTATTTGAGCGCTTGGAATTTTTGATTTGCTTAAAAATTCGTCAAGTTTGTTTATTGTTTCGTGCGATTTCTGAGGATTAATCTTGTAATTTTTCTTTTGCGTCTTTTCTCCATCGCTAACCGCAAATGTCACTTTATTAAAATCTGTTGTATCAATAAATAAATTCATACTTCTTAATTCATACTTCTTAATTCTTGTCTCACCACTTCCCTGTCGTCCCAATCTATTTTATTATTGTCCGGAAGAACCAAAAACTGTTCACTCCCTTTGCCGGTAATTAACACCAGATCTCCGGGCCGCGCAATGGACAGCGCGTACTTAATTGCTTCCCGACGATCAAGGATAATCTTTATACTGTCTGCTGTCTGCTGTCTGCTGTCTGCTGATTTTATTCCTAATTCTATTTCTCTGGCAATTTTATTCGGATCACTGCCATACACATCGTCATTGGTTATTATTATCTCGTCGGCATACTCAGCACTTGTTTTCCCAAATTCAAAAGCCTTCTGTTTGTCCCGATGTCCGCCGGTGGAACCAAATACGTGGATTAATTTTTGGTGAGGTAATTGATTCGCCGCTTTTAGTGCAGCCGTAAATGAAGCCGGCTCACAACCATAATCAACCAGTACCCTAAATTCCCGGTCATTTTTAATGTCTTCCATTCGCCCCGGAATAACTTTAAATTCCATCAAAGCGTCTGCACAAATTTTTAAATCAACCCCCAAGCTTACAGCCGTGACCGTAGCCAACGCCGCGTTAAAATAATTAAACTCTCCTAAAAGTGAAATTTGAAAATTTACGCCTTCCATCATAAAACCATCCGGCATATCACTAGCCCGATACACTTTGTCGCATTGTTCGGATGCCTTGCCAAAAAAACTGACTGCCAATTTTTGTGCTGCCGGGAAAGCCAAATAAAACTCAGCCTCTTTGTCGTCCAAATTTGCCACAATAGTTTTTTTGGCTACGCCGGTCTGCGAAAGACCAACAGAGGCAAATAATTTTCCTTTGGCTTTTTTATAATTCTTTAAACCTCCATGCGCTTCCGTATGAGCGGGGCTTAAATTGGTAAACAGCGCGTAATCAAAATCTACCCCCAAATGCCGGTTTTGCGCCAAGCCCTCGGACGTACACTCTACCACAGCAAATTTACAGCCGTTAGCCAGCATAATTTTAAGCTGTTTTTGTAGCAACCAACCGCCGGGCATAGAAAGCCCGTGTTTGTTAATTACTTCCTTGTCGCCGTCGGAAAAACTCACCGTGGTTATAAAACCACACTTCTTTCCGGCAAAGTTTAAGATTTTTGCCAACATTTGGGTAGTTGTGGATTTGCCGGCTGTGCCGGTTATGCCAATAACTGTCATATTTTTACTGGGTTGGTCAAAATAATAACTCGCAACCAAAGCCACCGCCCCGTGATACCACGGGCGAGCAAACTGTAGAACTACTTCTGGGATAAAGGCTTTCAACAAATGCATAAGTAGGTTCATTATACTGCAAATAGCCAAAAAATAAAAAATCTCTTATAATACTATCAAGGTTATCTCTTTCCTATAACGATACCAAAATAAAGGTTCCTCGGAGTAGAACTAAACCTATATTAGCTCCTCGGCTCGCTCGTCCCGATAGAATCGGGACGGACTCACTCTTCGTCGCAAATAAAATGACAGGCTTAAACCAAAGCTTAAAATACCAATCTTCCGGCTCCGGCCCCTGGGGCATTAGCGCTCTTTATGAGGGTTATTTATTGGAATTTTCCGGCCTGCCGGATAGGGAGCGGATTTTCAAAGAAAAATTACAAAAATTTTTGCCCTTTTTTAAACCTTCCGCCAAACCCGAGAGTCAAAAAATAATCAAATCGGTAGATATTTATTCCTTATTTAGCCCCAGTGCTAAGGCCTCCTGGAACCGCGCCTGCCTGGTTGCCTTAAAACATAAACGGGAAATGACAATGGAGGATTTATTTTTAGCCCTCCTTAATGCTCCGTCAATAACAAAACTTTTTGCCAAACTCAAAATTGACACCTCGGCAGCGGAAAGATTTTTAAAAAATTATTTAAAAATTTCTCACCAGCCAGAATCAAGCAACATCAAACAAGTGCCATTTGAGGCTTTTGCCCTGGCGATGAAACTCCATAACCGTAAAATCGGCAGCCTTATGTTGCTTGGAGGTTTATTGCACCTGGCTCCGCCGGACAATATTTTGCAGGCAATTTTTTCCAATATCGGACTAACTTTAGGAAAATTGGAAATCCTGTCGGTCTGGATATTAAATTTAGAGTATGAATTTCTGCCTAACTCCGCGGCCGCCCAAACCGCTTACTGTTGTCTGCAAGCCCAAAGTTTGGAAAATCATTTCGGGTATTTTTTTGAATTTCCTGCCATAGATGCAGCGGTAGAATGCTCTCAGAGTTATTATAAAGATCTCCAGGGACAAAAAGCCCTGCAATATTTAGTTAAGGCAGGAAAACTAGCTAAAGAAAAAGGGACAACAATTATTAGCGAAAGATTGGTTCACCAAGTTGCAGGTAAATAATCGCTTTATAATCAAATAGCCCCACCCTGATGTACCGGGGACGGGGCTATTTTATTATTCTAACCAGTTTTCTAAATGCTTTATAAATCTTATACCAAACCGGTTTTAAAACTAAATCGTAAGCGCCGGCATATTGTATTTCTGTCCCGCCAAAACCCAATTTAAACCGGACAAACCCTGCGGGCTTGCCGGCAGATGTTTCCGTCCCCCAAAAATCATAATGTTTTAACCCGGCTAATTTAGCGTCTTGCATGGCTTGCCAATGCATTAAATAAGGAGCCATCACATTTTTATTTTCTTCCGCCGAACCGCCAAATAAAAATGTCCGCGTACTGCCATAATCTACCATGATTGCTGAAGATAAAAGCTTATTTTGATAAATTGCCTTGTAGATCCGCAAACGTACATCCCCACGATTTTGTACGGCAAAACAATCTATCAACTGCTGATAATAATTATTGCTATAACCTTTATATCCTTGCCTGGTAGCAGTTTTCACAACCAACTCAGCAGCTTCTTGGGCAAATAATCCGTGGCCAATGGAAATATCAAATTCATCTTTAATTTCCACGCCGTGTTTTTCCGCCAACCGAATATTATACCGAGTCTTCGGATGCATTTGCTGTAAAAGTTCCTCGGCGGTTTGGGAAAGATCAATCACCAAAGTTTTGCCCGGCTGAATATTTGCTGTCTTAGTTGCTAGTTGCGAGTGGCTAGTTGCTAGTTCCAAATTTTTTGGCTCAATTCGAATAAAAAGACAATTTGAAAATTTTGATTTAAGCGTTTCTGCAACCCACTCATAATTCTTAATTCCTAATTCATAATTCTCGGGCCCAACAGGCCCATAAGGCGCATACAAATAAAACTTGCCCAAAGGCAGGGGCGTTTTAATTAATTGGATGGTTCCAATCTGCTTTTTTTCATTATCTACTATCCAATATCTATAGACTTCCCGCCCAAGACGAACTTGCCACTGCCCCCAGTCATAGCTTTGCAAAAAACTTCCACTTTTCGCGTTCGCGACAAAGTGGTTATACTCTTTTTTATCTTTCTCTAATAATTCAACTAAATCCATAACATTCTAGCATTTTAACATTCTAGCATTTTAACATACTAATGAACTGCGCTTGTCCGCTTGTTAAAATGTTAGTATGTTCAGTTTTTCCTCAGAAGTTTCAACGCTTGCTTAATCTGCTCACCCTGGCTTAAAGATGAATCAACTTTCCCTATAACCTCTCTCACTTCCCGTTGGTTATATCCCAAAGCCAGCAACGCATCAAACACTTCACTGCTTGCAGTTGTTTGTTGGGCGCCGTCTGATAATACCTTATCTTTAAGCTCGACAATAATTTTTTCCGCGGTCTTGGTGCCAATACCGGAAATTCTTTTAAAAATTCCAACATCTTGATTGGCAATCGCCTGCTTAACCGAATCTGCGCTTGCTGACGATAAAATTGCCAAAGCCACTTTGGGACCCACGCCTGAGACGGTAATTAAAAGTTCAAAAAATTGCAACGTGGCAAAATTTGGCAAAGCAAACAAAGATTGTCCGTCATCGGACACTTTATGATAGATGTATAGCTTCAGCTGATGACCAATCTTACTTTCCAAAACATCAGGAGTAACAAAAACCTTATAGCCAATTCCCTGGTTTTCCAAAATAACATAGGTTAGGCCTTTTTCCAATATTTTTCCTTCTAAATATGAGATCATATCTTTATATTAGCAGTAAAAAACTACATTGACAAAATCAAAACCAAGACATAAAATCATTCATACAAGGGGCTCCACTCCTCCTCCGATGGACACCCTTCGGCGTGCGCGGAGACCCCTCCGATATTCTGCGCACGCCCGAAAAAAAGAGGAATTTGGATACGGGTTATGGGCCACTCTGGCCTTAAAGATAAGCGAAAAGCCAGCGATGCGGCGGGAACCACTTCCGCAATCAGGCTGAAATGCTTACACCCGGCCCAAAGTGGCGCGTTTGCCAAAATAGGCATTTTCTCGCAAAGAGAAAGAGGAGTCCTCCGACCCCCACGCGCCACTTCCAATTTCCCCGCCAGCACTCGCTGGCACTCCCCCGACCCTCCTAAAGCTTCGGCTAGGAGGAATTAAATCCGACATGGGTCCCGTTCAAGTTCTCTATGCGGTCAGCTACAAGGCACCTCCGAACCCTGTGGCTGTCTTTTTTTATCTTTATAATTTATTCTATTTTCTTTATACTACACATATGGATAAGTTTAAGTTACATTAAAATTTCAGCCCGCGGGCGATCAGCCAAAAGCAATTGCCGGATTATTAAAATCCCTCAAAGCGAAAAACCACTTTCAAACTCTGTTAGGAGTAACAGGGAGCGGAAAAACTTTTACAATGGCAAATATTGTGGAAAAAATTCAAAAACCCACACTAATTATTTCCCACAACAAAACTTTAGCTGCCCAGCTCGCTTCCGAATTTCAAGAATTTTTTCCCAATAATGCCGTACATTATTTTGTTTCCTATTATGATTACTACCAACCCGAGGCCTATATTCCCCGCTCAGACACCTACATTGAAAAAGAAACCCAAATCAATGAAGAAATCGACCGCTTGCGTAACGCCGCCACCCAAAGCCTTTTGACTCGAAAAGATGTGCTTATTGTTGCCTCAGTCTCCTGCATTTACGGACTCGGCGATCCGGCAAACTATTTAGATTTAGCGCTGGATGTCAAAAAAAACCAAAAGTTTAAAAGAGACAAGCTCTTAAGAAGACTTACGGACTTGCAATACCACCGAAACGACACCGAGCTTGTGCGTGCCACTTTCCGCAGTCATGGCGATGTGGTGGAAATAATTTTGTCTTCCGAAGATACCATTATCCGAATGGACTTTAACGGCGACAAAATTGAAACCATTGAACGGCTCGATGCGGTCTCGGGAAAAAAACTGGAAGACTTGAAAGAATTTACAATTTTTCCAGCCAAACATTTTGTCACCCCGGAAGAAAAATTGCAATTAGCAGCCGATGATATTCGTGTCGAACTTTCGACCCGCCTTACGGAACTAAAACGAGCCGGCAAAATTTTAGAAGCCGCCCGCTTACAGCAACGAACAAATTTTGACCTGGAAATGTTAACCAATACCGGTTTTGTTTCCGGCATTGAAAATTATTCCAGGGTTATAGAAGGCCGGCCAGCCGGTTCTCCGCCTTCCACCCTGATTGATTATTTTCCGGATGACTTTTTATTATTTATAGATGAATCCCACCAAACCATCCCGCAAATCGGTGCTATGTACGAAGGCGACAAATCGCGAAAAACCACGCTGATTGATTATGGCTTTAGGCTTCCAAGTGCACTGGACAATCGCCCATTAAAATTTCCGGAGTTTTTGGATAAAATTAATCAGTGCGTGTTTGTTTCCGCCACACCGGGAAAATGGGAAATAGAACAGTGTTTAGCTCAAGCTAACAGCCATAAGCTAACAGCTAACAGCTGTATAATTGAGCAATTAATAAGGCCCACGGGGCTAATTGATCCGACTATAGAAATTAAACCAATAAAAAATCAGGTAGATGATTTAATTGAGCGGATAAAAGATACCACAAAAAAAGGCCAGCGCGTGTTGGTGGCCACTTTGACCAAACGCATGGCCGAAGAACTAACCGAATACTTAAAAGAAGACGGAATTAAAGTTCAATACCTACACAGCGACGTGGATACCTTTGACCGCCTGGAAATTTTACGCGACTTGCGTCTGGGTGTTTTTGATGTGCTAGTCGGAATTAATTTATTACGCGAAGGATTAGACTTACCGGAAGTTTCCTTGGTTGCGATTATGGATGCCGACAAAGAAGGTTTCTTAAGAAGCGAAACATTTTTTATGCAAATGATGGGCAGAGCCGCGCGCCATTTGGAAAGCCACGTGGTTATGTATGCCGACAGAATCACCGGTTCTATGAAAGCAGCTATTGACGAAACCTCTCGCAGAAGGAAAGTGCAGGAAAACTACAACAAAAAATATGGGATTACTCCCAAAAGTATTCTTAAAGCCATAAACGATTCCCGCCTTTCGGGGCAAAAAGTTGAGGAAGAAGACGAACAGATGCGGAAAATTGATCCGTCCAAAATGACTGGCGAAGAAATTAAATTTTATTTGGATGAACTAAACGAGCAAATGGATCTTGCGGCAAGAAATTTGGAATTTGAGTTAGCTGGCAGGCTAAGAGATAAAATTTACGAGGTCAAAAAGATTAAATCGTTAAATAAAAAACAGAAATAAAAAAGCTTGTCCAGTAGCGTCGCGATTTATCGGGTCTGCTACTGGGATAAAGAAGATTCGAGGTAAAATAAAATAGCCCCACATATAAAGATGACCATCGCGTAACGAAATGGCCATCTTTATAATTTACACAAATTTTTATAAACTAAAAGGGTAGTGGTATTCCAACTTTTTCTGAAACCTGCCTAGCCCATTTTTCTAACACTTCTATCCTATTTCTATTTACTATCATTTCTTCTTGAAAGCCTTTGACCATATGCGTCAAATTATCAACTGAGGTCTGTAAAGTATCAAGCTTTTTTTCTACATGGGATAGTCTTGCTGTCATATCCCCAAACTTTTCATCAATATGCAAAACAACCCCGGCAAATTTGTCGAATTTTTCTTCCAGGCTTTTTATTAAAGGCTTTACTTCTGTATCGCTCATAACCTAATTATACCCCTATAAATTTCCTTGTCAAAATCCTTAAACCAGAGCGGTTTTTTCTTCCTCTTTTATAATCTGTTCAAAAGGTTCTGCCGATCCCCAGGCAAATTCGTATAAAGTTTTTAAGGATTTATATACTCCGTCACTACGTACCAATACCGCATACAAAAATGGATCAAAAACAAAAAAGGCGACCTGTCCGTCGAACAAACAGTTATCTGTAAAAAACTCTCCAATCCCTCCGGCAAATCGTTGCTCAAAATATTGACCATGCTCCATAGTTTTTGCATACGCAATATCTTGCGAACTTTTGGTAAGTAGTTCCCGCACATGAGCTTTGCCGGCCATGGCCTTTTCGTTTAATTTTTTTGGAAACTCCGGAAACACGGACAAAATATCCCTGATGGTAGAAAAAAATGCCACATCCTTAGATTCATAAATTTTTTCATATAATGAAAACATCGCTTCCTTGCCTTCGAAAAACTGTACTTGAGGTTTTTCTTTTTTTGATGCATCTAAGTACAAAGCTTCTAAATTTGGTAAAAATCTTTTATACAGTTCTTTTTTTTCCTCAATTTCCCCGAGTAATTTTCCCGGGTCGCTGGCCATAAATAATTTCCGCTCCCCTTCCGGCACAACAGAGACAAGCCCGCGGACATGTAAACTTTCCAAAACTACGTAAGTAATTGACCGCTTGATTCCGGCTTTTGGTGCGATCCTGTACGCTGTTGCTGGGCCTAAAGCTAACATGGCCAAATACACTTTGGCTTCTTTGTCATTTAACCCAATTTTTACTAAAACTTCAGATAATTCCATAAATATATATTAGCCCAATTTAAGAAATTAGTCAATATTTTTGACTACTATTTACTTTAATTAAATTTGCTTATAAATAAGCAATAATTCTGTATAAAAATGGTCTATAGTATCGACTATTAGTAGTTTTTGTGGTATATTCATTAGTTAAAACAAAAACACCCGGCGGGGTATGAATACGCAAGGTTAATGGAGGAAAAATCAATGAGTCTCACACTTAGAGAAGGTAAAGAATGGTTGAAATGGGCAAGTAAACGTTTCAAACAACCCCACGACTTCGATCCATCGGAATCCAATGATCTAGACATGGTCGGAGACAGGGAGTTTTGTTTTACCAAGCCCATCGATGCCGTCCTGGTCTACATCAACCCTGACTCCCCAAGCCTAGATATAATGAAATTTAAAATCAATGGGGATGACTGGTGTTTGCGGGTCGGAGGCAATATACTTTGCATCCCCCAATTCAACAAACAAACCGGCTTCCAAGACTATCTTAAGGAAGAATACCCCGGCCACTGGATTTTCCCTGAAGGTGTCTGGGCCAGTAGTTCTTGGTGGATGCACTATGAGTTGAGACAAATAATCAAAAAACTTATTGAGCAGGGTATTATCGAACTTGTAGACTCTCAGCCTGACCAGCCATAAAACGGTCAGCTCTTGTGGGTAACTTTCAAACCCCACTCTGGTTTATGACTTTCCAATAAAAAAGTCAGCATGGGGAACACTCAAACTTGTTCCCCTCCCTTTTCCAGCTTACGATAATTCGCGAGTTGAAAATTGGAAAAATCCTGAGGAGGATTATTAAAATGAAGTTTGGAAAAGCGCTAAAAGTGACCGGCCTAATTTTTGGCCAAATAATCATCTTTTCCTTGTTTGGACACTGCCAAACCATGGTCACAGCGGAAACCTTAGGCAAAGGTAAAGTCGCAGGCTTTGCCGCAACCAACGCGCTTGTTGTAAAAGACTTTACCACCCTTTCCCTTTCTATGGAACAAGTATGGTACGGCCTGAACAATAAAGTGGATGTGTTTGCAGGCGCGTCCGATACCGCGGTGTTCGGTAAACACCAGCTGGCGATAATGACTGGCGGAAACGTTAACTTGCTCAAAAGCAAGGCCGTGAGCGTTTCCACCTTCCACACGCTGTCGGTTCCCGTTAATCGACGCGCGGATGGAAGCCCCTTGTGGTTTGCCTCACTCGTTGCCAGCCGGAACATTGGAAAAATAGTCGGCTATACCGGCTACAGTGCCAACGTTCCCTTGGGCAACGGCGCGGACAAACTCTTCACTCCCGCTGATGTGGTACACAATATACCCATCGGTATTGCAATTCCTAAAGGCAAGTGGATGTGCTTTGTCGAATACAACTTCGGCAAGACCGTCCAGACCGTGGGAATCGGCATCTCTTGGACCCCGTAAACCACAAGGTTTACGCGGGTCCTTTCAATTTCCGTCAACCCCTGTCAATCCATATAGGTCTTGACATTAAGGGGGTTAATATGGTAAACTTTTTTAGAAATATCCGCTCTTGTAGCGGGTTTTTTAATGCCATTAAATCTGTAGGAGGATTCCATGATTAGAGTCGTTTTTTTGGCGCTTCTCTGCGCCGTTCTGACTATTCCTACTCTGGCCGAAGATAAAGCCAGCATCTCAACCGAAAGTGTCGTGTCCAAGCCCTACAAACGGGCAAGTCTGTCTGTTGAAAAAAACGGGTGGACACTAACACCCGGAGCCATTGCTTCTGAAGGCCTCAAGTTTGGGTTTACTAACCTTGGTTACCATTTCAAACGGGAATTAGAACACGGCGGCGAACTGTTCGTTGAACCACACGTTGGTTTAGCTAAAGGCATAGCCCTTGGCACCAGCGCAGTGCTTGGCGGACGAATTGAAGCTGAAACCCACAACTGGCTTGTAGCCAGCTGGGTGGACACCTACCGAGGTGGGAGCGTCCAGTTCACCACCTGTGAACCGCTGGCCGAAGTAGCACGCCACGTGGGCAAAGGGTTTTTCTTTGGAGCCAGTACCAGCTGCTACATTGGCTCGGTCAATGAAACAACCGTAGAAATCCACGGACACCACGAAGTTAAAGCCCCCACCGAGTACATCATTTTCGTAGGACCAACGGCAATGTTTCGCCACAAAAAGCTCCTTGTCGGAGCAAGCTACGAAGTCGGCCGACATAATGAACGCTTCCTTGCTGGTTTTGTCAACATTCGCTGGCAATGAAGCTAGTATAAACGACCACGCGCTTAGGCCCTCGTGTTGCGCAATTATGCGCAACACGAGGGCTTGTCATTTTCTTTAACAAATGATAGAATATCCAAGTCATCCTAGTTAAATTATTAATGCGTGTCGCATTAATTTAACGGGACAAACAGTTTTCTTTTATTTACTAATAACTATTTCACTAACTCCATGCCCAATACCAAATCAGCAGCTAAGGCCATGCGCCAGTCCATCCGCAGACACAAACGCAATACCACAGCCAAAGATAAATTCAAATCCGCGGTAAAAGAAGTAAAAAAACTTATTACCGCCGGCAAAAAGGCAGAAGCCGCCGAAGCCATGAAAAAAGCCATGTCCACCCTAGACAAGGCCGCCAAAAATGGTGTAATTCACAAAAATACCGCCTCCCGAAGAAAGTCCCGCATGGCCAAAGCCATTGCCAAAATCAAGTAAATTTTCAAAAATCCCCTCCAACCATTCGAGGGGATTTTTTAACTCATTTTAAAAATAACCCGGCTATCGCATGAAGTGCGAAACTAAACAATATCTCAATTTTTTTGATAATTTTTTTCATTCGGTCTGTTTAATAGTTTAAAAAAATAGGGCTTCTAAAATTAGAAGTCTTATCTTATCCTTATTCTAAGTAT
>Ga0172369_10002725_pt1 | contig 23895 bp, 20 predicted proteins | sample LakKiv25m_FD_114539 | JGI IMG/M metagenome (GOLD analysis project Ga0172369, IMG submission 114539) | Freshwater microbial communities from Kabuno Bay, South-Kivu, Congo - kab_022012_11.25m | ecosystem: Environmental > Aquatic > Freshwater > Lake | place: Democratic Republic of the Congo...
AGCGTAATAAAAAGAAATAAATGATTGTTTTGTAGAAAATATTGTCAAAAATATTTGGGATTACCTTCTAATTGAAAAAATAATTTGAATAATTGAATAATTTTTTGAATTTTAGAACTTGATATTTAAAGGATATTTATTGGGTTCTTGATATCCTTCAAGAAATGATTAAATAATTGAATTTTTAGAACCCACCAATAGTTATCGGGGAAAACTATGAATATTACGACGAAATTAAGGTTGAACAACGGTATCGAAATACCGGCTCTAGGGCTTGGTACGTATCTAAGCAAACCGGGTAAGGAAACCTATGATGCAGTACGTTATGCTATTGATATCGGTTACAGACATATTGACACAGCCGCCCTTTACGCCAATGAAGAAGATGTTGGAAAAGCTATTAGAGACAGTGGCGTGCCTCGTGAAGATATCTTTGTAACAACCAAGGTATGGAATAATGACCAGGGGTATGAAACAACTATTAAAGCATTTTATAAAAGTTTACGGAAACTGAAATTTGATTATATTGACCTGTATTTGATTCATTGGCCCCAACCAAAAACAAGAAGCGATACATGGAGGGCATTAATCCAACTATACGATGATAAAAAAGCAACTGCCATTGGTGTCAGTAATTATACCATAAGACACATGGAAGAAGTGCTTCATGGTTCACCTTTTAAACCCTTGGTTAATCAAATAGAGTTCAGCCCCTATCTCTACCAGAAGGATATACTTGCATACTGTACAAGAAGGAATATTCTTGTCGAAGCTTATACTCCACTGGTTCGCGGAAAGAAGTTCGGTGACCCCAAATTAATTTCAATTGCCGAAAAATATTCCAAGACACCCGCACAGATAATGATTCGCTGGGCTTTACAAGTTGGAACGATAGTACTACCAAAATCTGTTCATCCCGAAAGAATCAAGGAAAATGCCGATATTTTTGATTTTGAAATTTCAGAAGATGATATGGAACTTATGGAAGATTTCAATCAAAATTATAGGGTTGCATGGGACCCGACAAAGATTGAATAATCATTGATTCTCTTTACTTAAAGGTGGATTTAATAACTCAATTTTCTATGTCATTCTGAGCGTAGCGAAGAATCGTACTGGTTAATCCATTAGATTCTGGATTCTTCACTTCGTTCAGAATGACAATTTAAAGAACTATTCTTTAGAATAATATTTAATTCATTAATGGGAATTATCTTTCTCAATTAATTATTATAAAACAATATACTGAATATAAATTTCTCAGTGTAAATCAACCCTGTTCAATCCGTTCAAAGCGGCAACTCTGTATGCTTCAGCCATTGTCGGATAATTGAAAGTTGTGTTCACAAAATATCTCAGCGAATTTGCATCTCCTTTTTGCGACATAATCGCCTGACCAATATGTATAATCTCAGCGGCTTCCGGACCAAAGCAATGAACACCGAGTATCTCAAGTGTATCCCTGTGAAAAAGTATTTTCAAAACTCCTGTTGTATTACCGGTAATCTGCGAACGTGCTAAATGTTTAAAAAATGAATGACCGATTTCATAAGGTATTTTTTCTTCGGTTAATTCACGTTCTGTTTTACCTACACAGCTTATTTCAGGAATTGTATAAATCCCCGTAGGCATATTGATTAGTAATTGTTGGTCACTCAAGCCGTGAACTATATGATATGCAACATAGCGACCCTGGTCATAAGAAGCACTTGCAAGACCGGGAGGACCCACAACATCGCCTATAGCATAAATATGATTTAAATTTGTTTGATAAAATTCATTTACTTTAAGCAACTGCCTCACATCGGATTCGAGTCCGATAGTTTCGATACCCATATTCGTAGTATTACCGACTCGTCCCAAAGTATAAATCATCACATCAGATTTTATAACTTTGTTTGATTTAAAGTGAAGATTTACACCATCATCATTTGCTTCCACTGAATCGAGCCATTCGCTGTGCCTGACTGTTACACCGCATTCTCTAAGGTGGTAGCTCAGCGCATCAACAATTTCATCATCGAGAAAACTTAAAAGTTTATCACCGGTATTAATCAAATTTACTTTAATGCTCATTCTTCTAAGAATAGTCGCATATTCGCAACCAATAACACCTGCACCATAAATCGTAATTGTTTTTGGATTGCCGTTATAATCGAGTAATGTGTTGTAATCAAGTATTCTCGGATGTGAAAAATCAATATTATCGGGATGGTAGGGACTTGTTCCCGTAGCAATGACAAAATAATCTGCTTCGAATCTTTCGGTTAAGCCCGGAGGAGAACTAACTTCAATAGTATTTGCATCTATGAACTTTGCCCAGCCGTGTATCACATCAACATCGTTACGGACATAAAAACTTTTTCTCAGTTTCACCTGCTCTTCTATAATGAAATCAGCTTTTTTTACAAGGTCGGGATAACTGATAGCTGCCATTTCCGAATCACTCATTCTTTGGCTCAAATGCCTGAGTGCTTTGCTTGGTATGGTTCCTTTGTGAGTGCAGGCACCACCGACTTCAGGAAAATCTTCGACTATTGCAACTGATTTGCCTTCCTTTGCCAACCGCATTGATGCACCTTCTCCTGCAGGACCTGTGCCAATTATTATCACATCATATTTTTTCATAGACAGAATATTTAAGATTTTGACTAAATAAATTCAAAGATACTAATTTTAATCAAATGATAAAAATTATAAGAGCGAAATTGCAGAAAAATATTTTGTGGTTTTTACTAATTTATCTCAATGTTTTTAATGAGAAATATGCTTTTGTGATTAATTGGAAATTGATTAACTTTGAATATATTTAGTGAGAAGTAGTTTCGTGATATTTGATAGTTTGTGAATATGGAGAATAAAAGTTTCGATTACAACCAATTAAATTCAATTGAGAAATTTGAAATTCTTCAACAGATTGAAGAGGACAAAGAAGATTATTATTCTGCACTCAAAGTCAAAATGATAAATGAAAAATGGACTTCGCATGAAGACTTGAAAAAAGAGTTGGGTTTGGAATAATTCAGTAATGACCTCAAAGCAATAGCAAAATCAATGAAGAAAAGCACAACCGCAGCTTTGGGAGTTAGGGAAAATATGAAGGAAATTAATTTATTTTCGCAATAGATAAGTTTGGAGGTCGATATGAAAAAAACAATAATATTTTTTATGTTAATTTTATCAAATTATAACATGATTTTAAGTCAAAATTTTTATTTATATGGTGGAAAAAATCATGATGTTTATCTTGGTTGTATAACTTGCAATAAGCATAACAGTGAATCCATTTGGAATAAGTTTGGTAATTATGGTTCCAAATATAGCGATTATTCAATTTGGAACAAATATGGTACTTATGGGTCAAAATTTAATGTTTATTCTCCTTGGAATAAGTATTCAAACGAGGCTCCAGCAATTCTTGATAATGAGGGTAATTTCTATGGTTACTTCTCAACAAACAAATACATAGCTAAAAGAACTCAAATTAAATGGTTGCTTGATATTCTTGAAAATTGGGAAGAGATAATTACAAATTTTGATGAATATGTGAATAGCTTAAAATTAAATTAATTTCACTAAACTTAAAAATTTTATATGTCAATAATAGAACTATTAGCTATCTGGGGTGCAGTTGTTTCAACTATTGCTTTGACTTGGAATATAATTTTGTTTTATAAAAACAAAGCTAATATAAAAGTAGAAGCAGGAATTATGCTTGATGAAAATAGAAATGAATTTTTTGTTGTTACGATTACAAATATTGGTAAAAGACCTGCTTTAATAAATTCTGTCAATCTTAAAGAGATAAACTCAAAAAATAATATTTTTATTACCCCGCAAAATTTACCTAGAAAATTAAATGAATCAGAAAGACACGTTGAGTACTATGATTGTGTTGAAAAATTTCAAAATGAGATTGAAAAAATTTGGCTTAATGACTCAACAGGAAAAAATTGGTACGTTCGCAAGAAAATGATTAATTACCTTAATAAACAGATAAAAAAGAGGTTCTAATAAAATGAAAAATTGTTTTTTGTTATACATTATATTGTTTTTTACTTTTTTTAATGAAACATTAAATGCTCAATTCTTTTCAGCAACAGAGATTTATAAAAAATGTGTTGATGCAGTTGTATTAATTTCAACACCTTATGGTATAGGAACTGGCTTTTTTATTAATGAGCATGGTTATTTAATAACTAATCATCATGTTATTCAAGATGCAAATGGCAACACTCTTAAACCAAAAAGTATTTCAATAAAATTGAAAAATAGTTCTACTTTTCAGGTAACTTCAGTTGATGACACACCCGACTATCCTGGACTTGATTTGGCTATTTTAAAAATTGATAAAAAAATATCAAATTATTTATCTATAAAAGATAAAGACGTTTTAGTCGGTGAAGACGTAGTCGCAATTGGACATCCAAATAGAGATTTTTGGAATCAATCTAAAGGAATTATTTCTAAAATATCCTTAACTGATAAATTTCTTTTACAGCATGATGTACCTACAGATGAAGGTAATAGTGGGGGACCATTGATCAATGCAAAAGGGCAGGTAGTCGGTGTTGTTACAGCTTATAAGAAGATGATAGATAATGATGGCTATTCTAAAATTCAAGAAACTGGAAAATTAGCTACAAAATCTATTTGGATCAAAGAAGTATTGGATAAAAGAAAGATTAAATATTATCAATCAGGTATAGTTATTGAAGGACTTAATGAGGTTGAAAGACAATTCAATGATTTATTGAAAGATCGAGAATTACTGAACAATGATCGTGAAAAATTGCGCAATGAGAAAGAGTCACTTGAATATGAAAGAAGGAAATTGGAAAAAGAAATTTTAGATTTTGAAAAGAAAAAACAATCAAGTATTGGGATTATTGAAAATGCAGAAAAGATTAAAAAAGAAATAGAGGAACGAAAAAATTTAGTAGAAAAGAAAATACGAGAATTAGAAGAAAAAGAAAATTATTTTAAAGAAAGAGAACAATGGTTAAGAGAAAAGGAAGAAGAAATTAATAAGAAAATTGCAAAAAGATTAGCGATTGAAGTTATGATATTGCCAAATTATATATATTTTCAAAATCAAGACAGTCATTTTATAAATACAAGAGGTACTATCGGTCTATTTTATAAATTTGGTATTGAAAGAGATTATTATAATACTGTAATTTCCTCCGATAGGATTGGGATTATTTATGGTGTCCAAAAAGTATTTTCCGTTAAAAATTTCACAATGAATAATGAATATAATCAAGATATCTCACTTGTAATTGAATTCGATGAAATATTTCGCCTTGGATTTGGTAAAAATCTTAGAAATAAGTATTTATTTCTTGGTAATAAGGACTATAATTTTATTTATGTTCTAATTAATACTAATGATTATCCATTTTCTTATGGGTTTAATTTAGCTTATTATACCGATAATAAATTTTCAATGAAAAATTATTGCATTGGTTTATTTGCTGGAATTAACTTGTCATTTTTGAGATGGTAATTTCCCTTTTCCCTTTTCCCTTCTCCCTTCTCCCATACCACCACAACCCAACAATCGCCACTACTCCAAACAACAAAAACGGATACCATATTTGATAAGGATGATATATGTTCCAAAGCAGTTCTGTTGCCTGTTTTGCGTTCATTCCGCTGACTTCCTGAAGTTTCAGCATTGCATTTTGCAATGTGATACCATCAGTCAAATGATAATGAGTTTGCAGATACTTCAAAGCAAGATTCGCTTTTTCTCCGAAATACTGGTAGATATATCCGCCAAGCAAAGCACCTCCGCCCAAGCCGAGTGCAAATGAAATATTCAGGTAACTCATATATTGTGCTTTCTTGTTCATCGGTGCAAGCGAATTCATCTGCTCGGTGAATTTCGGATTTGTGATGAGTTCACCGAATGTATAAACAATTATTCCTGCAACGCTCAACCAGCCATAAGTTGTCGCTCCGCAAAGAAGCAATCCGGCAGTCGCCAAAAAACATCCGAGCATCAAAGCATTAATCCTGAAAAGCTTGGACATGAGCCACGAAACAGGTACTACAGCAATAATGATTAGTCCCGAATCAATTATTCTTATCCACTCGTAAGAATACATCACACCATAGGCATTAGCGGATATCATGAATGATGGCAAATGCAATAATGTTACGAAACCTGATGTATCAATCCAGTCAATGAAGAAATTCGGGAATGTCTCGTAAAACTGCATATAAATAATTACAAAGCATGACATCAGAAGAACAAAAACATAAACTTTTGGTTGGAAAAAGTCCCTGAGAATTTCACTCAGTACTACTTTTGATTTTTTTCTTTCTATTTTAACTTCCGACTTTTCAGGATTTTTAATTAAATACAAAAAGATGGAATTTATAGATATGATAATTGCACTACCATAAAATACAGCATGCCAGTTGATTTCCTTTAGATATTTACTAATCGGTGGAGCAAGAAATACACCCAGATTCAGCAACATGAAATAAATTCCCCACCCGGTAGATTCATTGTCTTTTTTCATCGTTCCTGAAACAAGTGCCTGAACGGCAGGAAGGAAAATACCGGAGCCAATACCAAGAATCAAAATTCCGAGAAGAAACAACCAAAAATCTGTTGATGCTCCTAATATCAGATAAGCTAAAATAATAAAAGTAAAAGCAATTTTAATTGTTTTTTTGTAACCGATTCTATCGGTAAATCCACCGGTAAAAAAAGGTGTCAAGCGCTGGACTATTACCCATCCGAAGAAAATGAAACCTTTTGCTGATTGGTCAAGATACATTCCACCTGCAACATCCTTTTGAGCAAGATAAATTGGCATTTGCAAAAGAACGACTACATAAGCCATTTTCTCGAGCATTTGCAGGAGATTAATTACCCAGAAGTTTGCAGGAAAACTTTTTACTTGTGTTAACAATCCTTCGACAAGCTCTGTATGACGTCCATCAATTGGTTTTGGATGCCCTTCGACAGGCTCAGGATGACGGTTAAAGGTGTTCACTCAACTACCCGCAAAACTGTAATTCCTGTTTGCTTTCTGACTCTTGAGATGTATTCGCTGATTGTTCGGTCAAGATGAACTCTTTTCTTAACTGATGAAGCATGTAAAAGTCTTCGGTTGCCTTCATCGTCAACATAAACAAATCCGATGTGAGCATAATCCATTCCACTGATATTTGTTACCAAAGCAATTATGTCTCCTGTCTGCAGTTTCTTTTCAATGGGCTGAATTTTGTTCTTTAGTATATAGAAATATTTTCTTGAATTTATTTCTTTTTCAAACTCAGCGATAACAGGGATAAATTCAGGATTCACCTGAAGGGCTTTGTAATATTTCGGAAACTTTGACATGAAATAAACATTTACAGGCAGATTGCTCCCTCCTAATTCTTTTGTAATATCTTTTACAATTCCCTTTTTCTCGTTATCATAAATCCAGTCAGATGAATAATGCAAACGCGAAGTGTAATCAACAAGGTTTCCTTCCCTGTATCTTATTTTTGTAACTTCACTTATTAAATCAGTAAAATCTGATTTTCCGTTTTTAATAACTTTTGCAAGACTAAGAACAGCTTCGACAAAGGTTACACAATCAAGTTTTTTTAGATTCACAATACATCTTTCGGGTTGTTTCTCAAGAGTATAACTGACGTAAGGAGTACCTAAAAGTTCATAGCCGACTTTTCCAATCAACAAATTTAATTTCAAAGTATCCCATTTTTCTGTCTTGGCTTTCTGAATTAAATAATCAAAAACAATTTTACTTGAGTCATCAATTTCAATAATCGGCTCTTTTTTTACTTCTTCCTTTTGCTGATTGTCCTGACTATTGCACGATACCACAGATAACACAATAATCATAAAAATAATTTTCAGAAATCTATTCATTACTCTCCTCATTTTCATCAAATAATCCGAATTTAACATATCCTTCATCTTCAGGCAAATCCACTTGTGATGCCGCTTCCTTAGCAAGTTGGTCACATCTTTCATTTTCCTTTATGCCGACATGGGCTTGCACCCAAATGAATTCAACGTTGTGCTTATTAACCAATTTATAAATTATCTTCCATAAGTCAGCATTTAGGACAGGTTTGGTCTTTTTCATCCAATTGTTTAATCTCCATTTTTCAATCCATCTCTTTTTGAAAGAGTTTACCAGATAGCTAGAGTCAGTATGCAATTTTACAATTTGTCCGTCTTTTTTAAGAGCTTTCAGTGATTCAATAGCCGCTGTAAGTTCCATCCTATTGTTAGTTGTGAGCTTGAACCCACCTGATAATTCTTTGCGGTGCTTGCCATATATCAGAACAGCTCCCCATCCACCCGGACCGGGATTCCCAAGCGAAGAACCATCTGTATATATAATTACCTTTTTTTTCTTATCCATAAACTTTAATTTCCTGCATCATTCCTTGAAGGAATCAATGTCATCAACAAATCAACTTGAAATCCTCATCGAACTTAAAACTCAAAAATATGGAATTTTTTATTTTTTATCCCGATTAATTCTATAATTATTTCAATTTAACATTTATTCACGCTTTAAATTTATTAACTTACCTTTCTATCAAATTAAATAAAATTTACTATTTTTGATTTTTTAAAACATCTTATTATTGAATTGTGAATAATTTTAATATAAATAATATTCTGGCTTGTCCTGATTGCAGTGAAGAATTAATTACGAATGAAGCAGTAAATGGAGAAGGGAAAAGGGAAAAGGGAGAAGGTAATGACTTTGAATTATTATGCAGAAATTGTAAAGCTATGTTTGAAGTTAAGAATTCTATCCCTGTTTTGCTCCCTTTAACTACAGATAGTCAGGGCATGAAGTACATCGAGCATTATGAGAAGGATGCCGAGTTATTTGATTATTTTGAATCGAGGGAATGCCAAGCAACAGAGCATGAGGAAAGAAGATTGAGAGAATATATAGTTTCAAAAATCCCACCCGAATGCAATGTTGTACTCGATGTTGGTTCAGGTGGAGCTTGGCTCTCAGATGTTTTCGATTATAACAAGCATAATCTTATTTCATTCGATATTTCAAAAAAGAATATCACGCAAACTTTGAAAGCTCAATCCAACGAAAATCATTTTGGTGTTGTGGGCGATGCCTTGAATCCACCATTTATAAAAAATTCCATTGACTGCATTGTCGCTTCAGAAATTATCGAGCATTTGACTAAACCGAACGATTTTGTAAATAAGATGATTAACATTCTCGCTCCGGGTGGACATCTTATCATCAGCACACCTTACAAAGAAGTAATTCCCCAATATCTTTGCATTCATTGCAACCAAATGACCCCGAAGAATGCACATCTACACTCATTCGATGAAAAGAAACTAACTTCTTTGTTCGATATGAATACCGGCTCAATCCGATATTTTATATTCGGGAACAAAGCATTAACTGTTTTAAGAACACATGTATTATTGCAATTCCTGCCATTCCTACTTTGGAAGTTTATTGATAAAATTGCTAATTTAATTTTAAAAAAACCTGCACATATAATCATTGTTTACCAAAAGAAAAAATGAAAACTAAAACATATATTATCGGATTGCTCACAGGTGTATTGCTGGCTTTGGCATTTCCTCCCTTCCCGTTTCACTTTCTTGCTTTTTTTGCATTCATTCCTTTGCTCTATGCACTCGAAGAAAGGAAGGGAGAAATATCTTTCTGGCTTATTTACATTGCCTTTTTCCTTTACCATACCATTGCAAACTGGTGGATTGGAAGCTGGCAGGAAAATGCCGACCCTTTCCTTATTGCATCGGGAGTCATTCTCTCTTTCTATCATCCCTTGTTCTTCCTGGTACCTGTCTATGCTTATTTGTCTGTAAGAAAACGGCTGGGATTGAATATTGCCCTGTGGCTTTTCCCTTTCATCTGGACTGCTTTTGAATGGCTGCACAGCTTGGGCGAAATGAATTATCCATGGTTGTCTGTCGGATATTCTCAGGCATACAACGATGTCTGGATACAATTTGCGGATATATCCGGCATTTGGGGAGTGAGCTTTGTAATAGTTATGATTAATTCCCTGCTTGCAAGAATGCTTGTATCATCTGATGGTTGCCAATTGTCGCTAGTCGGTTGTTTTAATATCAAAAATGTCAGAATGATTTTAGTCTCAGTTATAATTCTGATTTTACTACCATACTTTTATGGTTTATTTAGAATCAATGAATTTCAACATTCCGAAATTATGAAGAATAAAAATTCTATAACTATCGGTATTATTCAACCCAATATTAACCCTTGGGCAAAATGGGAAAGAAATGCTCTCGAGCAAATGGCGGAACATATTCGAATTCAGGATTCCCTTCTGAAAACCAATCCGAAAATCGACTTATTCCTCTGGTCTGAAACCGCCATACCATATCTGGATTTCAACCTGAACAGTTCACATAATTTTGGAGCTTTGAGAAATTGGGTTGAAAAAAATAATATTTCTGTCCTAACAGGTCTTGCCGATGTCAAGCTATATTTATCAAGAGACAAAGCTCCTCCGGCAGCAAAGAAACTTGGTAATTCCAATATACATTACGAGTCCTTCAACTCTGCAGTTATGATTAATCCGGGATACATTTCTCCAAAAGAATTGCAAATTTATCATAAAATGCGGCTCACTCCTTTTTCCGAAAGATTTCCGTACGGACAATATCTTTCCTTTTTAACTGATTTTGTTAAATGGGGTGTCGGCATTTCAAGCTGGAATACAGGTGAAAAACAATTTCCCCTGGTTTTAAAGATGGCAAAGGAAAAAGAGAAAAAAGAAAAGGGAATATCGGTGGGTGCAGTAATATGTATCGAATCAATTTATCCAGATTTTACGAGAGAGTATGTCAATCAGGGTGCAGAACTGCTCGTAGTAATTACCAATGATGCATGGTTCGACCATACATTCGGACCGGAACAGCATTTTATCATGTCGCAGGTTCGTGCCATCGAAACACGAAGATATCTTGCAAGGTGTGCAAATTCCGGCTTGTCGGGTTTCATCTCCCCTTCAGGTGAAAGAATAAAACTGCTGAAACAATACATCGTTACTGCAGATACTGAAAAAGTACCTTTACTCAAAGAAAAATCTATTTATATAAAATATGGCGACTGGCTTGTTTACCTTTGCACAATTCTCTCAATAGGAGTAATAATATTCGGAGTTTTGAAAAAGAGAATCCTTCGTTAAATCTAAGATAAAATTTCTGATATTGTTACTTTTTAAATTTTAAATTGAAAAAATTACAAATTATTTTCACTTTTTTTGAAACGTTTTGCCTATTTTTGTGTCTATATAATATAAATGATATACGAAATTAATATTTTTATATAAATTTCTCGGAAACAAAAGGGAGGATACCCTTATGAAGCTGATTATTACTACATTTGCAGTGCTATTAATAAATGCACTATCAATTTTTTCGCAATTCGACATCGAGCAATACAAGGAATATCTGAAATCTCATCAGGATATGACAGTTGATGAATTGCTTAAGGAATATCCGGCAGGATATTTTAAATACAGTGCTCCGACAAACTTTTCTGAAGCCAATTTTTCCGGAAGAATGGATTCAGTTTTAAGGTTAACCGCTTACGAAAAGGAACTCATTAATAAGCATGGCTTTATGGTAACGGAAAGATTGGAATACAATACATTTCAGAGTGCTTTCGAGCATGCATGGAATACTGATTTACCTGTGTATATTTCGGCTGATGCAATACTCCACGCAATGCACTATTCGTTTAACGATATGCTGAAAGATATTGAGAAAAACTGTTTAATTAGAATTTTATATACTTCTTTGAATGATTTATACAATCAAACTTCTAATCTGTCCAAAGCAGGAAATTCTGAAATATTTAACTTAGCTTTGAAAGATTATGATTTATATGTAACAATGGCTTTGAATTTACTTAATTACGATAATTTGATTACTTTAGAAAAGAAACCTTACTTTTCAGATAATACTGCAATGCTAAATACATTGCTTGCTAATATATCCAATCTTCAACCATCTAAAGTAAAGCTTTTTGCCGATAATGAAAGAGAAATTGATTTCAGCCAGTTCAAACCGAGGGGACATTATACGGAAGATGAAGAGCTGCAAAGATACTTCAAATGCATGATTTGGCTTGGTAGGACTGAGATTTTGATAACAAATCCTGTTCAGCACAAATATCCGGATTATTCAGAAAAAGATTTAAAAAGGCAATTGATGTTAGGTGCTTTGTTAACCGAATCTGCAGGAAAAACTGAAGCATTGGACTTATTGAAAATAATGGAAGATATACTTGTTGTTCTCATTGGAAGACAGGACAATATCAGCATATTTGAGATGGATTCAGTCATGAAATTATGTGGAACCCATTCTGCTATGGAACTTGAAGAACAGTCAAAAACAGATTTGTTTCAAAGTGAGCTATTGAAATTACAATCTGCAACTCAACTGTATAATTCACAAATCCTTTATTCTAATCCTGATTTAGAACAGCAAATAGAAACTCCTTCAGCTTTTTTATTAATGTGTCAAAGACCAATTCTCGATGGATTTCTAACCCGAAATGTTGTATATGATAAAATAATCTACCAAGGTCGAAAAGTATCAAGAATGCTACCAAGCACTCTCGATATTTTATTTGCTTTCGGGAATGATGCCGCAATTCAGCTACTTGAACCGGAATTGAGAACATTCCCTTATTCAATGAATCTGGCGGCTTTGAGATATTTAATTAATGGCTATGATTCTGATTTTTGGAACAGCACCTGCTACAACAACTGGCTTAGTGCAATTAAAGGACTTAATCCAACTTTGAAAAGAGAAGGTCTTCCGCTGTTTATGCAAACTGCCGCCTGGTGGCAAAAGTCAATGAACACTCAACTGGCAAGCTGGTCACAATTAAGGCATGATTATATTCTCTATGCCAAACAACCATATTCTGCAGGGTCAATCGGATGCAGTTACCCTGACGGTTTTGTTGAACCTGTTCCCGAAACTTATAAGTCAATATCACTTTTTGCTCAAAAAACTATCAATGCGGTAGATAAAATTCCCCAGGGATATGATAAGGATGATTTAAAAAGTAAGATTTGTTACGTTTTAAATAAATACATTTTAACATGCGAAAAACTCGTTGAATTGTCTTTGAAAGAATTATCCAATGAACCTTTTAATTCAACTGATTTGATATTTCTTAATTCTGTTACACATGAATATCAGATGGATGTCGGTTGTGGCTTCGAACCTGCAAATGATGGCTGGTATTATGAGCTTTTTTACGAAGGATATGGTAACAGAGGATGGATAAAAGATGAATGTGATTATGCTGTTGCCGACGTTCATACTGCTCCGACTGACGATGAAGGTAATCCTGTCGGTTGGGTTCTTCATGGAGGAACAGGGATGGTTAATATGGCAGTCATTGTAACAAATGGTCAAGATGGGAAACCATGTACTTTTGCCGGTCCTGTAATGAGCTATTACGAAACAATAACCGAAAATTACAAAAGACTGACAGATGAAGAATGGGAAACCTACCACAAAGGAGAAAATTCACGTCGCCCTGCATTCACAAATCTATATCTTGCTGACGGAAATGGCGGAGAAAGACCTAATCAGGTTTCCTTGCTTGTCGGTGTCGAAGATGAACATGGAATTATTAAGAATAAAATCTTTGCGGATAATTATCCTAATCCTTTTAGTTCAACAACTCAGATACATTTTAATGTTCCTCCCGACCTGAGCAATCAATTAGTCCAATTGAATATTTACACAGTTGACGGCAAATTAATCAAAAACATAATTTCAGTAAATCTTCCTCTGGGAAATTATTCATTCGGCTGGGACGCCTCTGATATGTTCGGCAACAAAGTTAATGCAGGTGTATATATTTACAATCTGCAAATCGGGGATATGCAGGAAACGGGAAAGATGGTTTTGTTAGATAAATAAAAAAATTACAAATTATTTTCACTTTTTTTGAGACGTTTTGGGCTTTGATGTGTCATTGTATTTAATAACTGGTACAAAAATGTGGAGGTTTTTATGAAAGTCCTGATTGTTACATTTTTAATTTTCATTCAAAGCATAGCTATTGCTCAATTCGACATAGAGCAATACAAAGAATATTTAGAAACCCACAAAGACATGACATTTGATGAATTAATCAAAGAATTTCCTGCAGGGTATTTCCTAAAAGAAGCTCCGACAAATCTATACGAAGCAGAATTCGGTGAATCAATAAGCAATAAGTACAAATTGTCCAACTACGAAAAAGAACTTATCGCAAAGCACGGCTTCATGGTAACAGAAAGACTTACTTACCCAACATTCCATCATGCTTTTAAGGATATTTTTTATGAAGATATGCCGGTTTATATTTCCTCGGATGCAATATTGCATGCCTTACATTACTCATTCGATAAATTATTGCAAAGTGTCGAAGAAAAAGAATTCATTGACAGACTGAAAGATATTTTATTGAAAATATATAATGAAATAGAAAATCTATCAAAGAAGTCAGACAATGAAGAGTTCCAAAAAGCTATCAATGATTTGGATGTATATATCACAACTGCAAGGATTCTATTAGCATCAACTTATGAACCTATTACAATTAATCCTATATTCGAACAAAATAAAGAAAAAATAAATGAAATATTATCTTTGATTAACAGTAAGCAAAGGGATGAAGTTGTATTGTTTTCTGAAACATTAAGGCCTTATGATTTCAGCCAGTTCGAAGTTCGTGGACATTATACTCAAAAGAAAGAACTTTCTGCATATTTTCGAGCGATGATTTGGCTTGGAAGAACCGAAATTTATATTACTACTCCTAAGCATCAAGGCGTATTTCCGGAACAAACTGAAACTGATATCAAGAGGCAAAATATATTATCCGCTTTATTATCTGACGCAGCTGAAATATCAGATGCTAATGAGGAATTACAAAAAATGGATGCTGTTTTAGAAGTTTTTCTGGGTAGGCAGGATAATATTACAATTTATGAGGTTTCGGATGTTTTAAATAAATTGGGTAATAGAAGTGCAATTTGGGTTGCAGAAGGAGATAATTGGAAAACCTTCCAATCAGAGTTATTGAAACTTAGTTCTGCAAACCAGCTTTACAATTCACAAATTTTAGCATCAGATCCCGGAAATCCTGAACAAGTCAATCCACCGGCGTCTATGATGCTTGTTGGTCAGCGGGCTATACTCGATGGATTTATTACAGCAAATGTTGTCTATGACAGAATAATTTATCATAGTAAAAAAGTAACGAGAATGGTTCCATCAACCCTGGATATTTTATTTGCTTTGGGGAATGACGCTGCTATACAATTACTGGAACCCGAAATTAGAGCATATCCTTACTCGTCTAATCTCGCTGCTTTGAGGTATTTGAATTCTTCTTACGATTCGACTTATTGGAAAAGCACTTGCTACAGCAACTGGCTAAGTGCCATAAAATCTTTGAATCCGCCTCTGGACAGGGTAAACCTTCCCAAATTTATGCAAACTGCTGCTTGGTGGCAAAAAACAATGAATACTCAACTTGCAAGCTGGTCGCAGTTAAGACATGATTTTCTTCTATATGCAAAACAGCCATATACTAGTTTCAATATTTGTTCTTACCCGGATTGCTTTGTTGAGCCAGTACCTGAACTTTTTAGTTCAATTCTTACTTTTTTTAATAAGCTTGATAACAGTGTGCATTCATTAACTGAAGAGGGCTTTGTTGATTACCAATTTGATCAAGTTGTTGATGCTTTCAAAAATATATGCAATAAACTTATTGATATATCAAATAAGGAGATTCAGGGCATACCTTTAAATTCTAATGATATAAAATTTGCAAATTCTTTAATTCGACCTCCTGGTTCGGATAATTGTGTCCCTACCTGGGGTGGTTGGTACTTTGACATATTCTATGGTATAAAAAGACAAAATGAACAACATGGTGATAATTCATTACCAGATATTCCTTGTAACTATACAGTTGCAGATGTTCATACGATACCTACCGATGCTGATGGTAATGAAAGAGGTTGGGTCCTACATGGAGGAACGGGACAAATTAATATGGCTGTAATAGTAAATGAAAGACCGGATGGAAAGAATTGCACATACATAGGTCCTGTAATGAGCTACTACGAAACAGTTACGACAAATTATCGGAGATTGACTGACCAGGACTGGGCTACATATCATTCATCCGACGATTCTCATCGTCCTGCACTGGTTAATTTATATTTAGCTAATGAAAACGGATGGAGTAGGAGTAATAAAGTATCACTTTATACTTTAACTACTGATATTAAAGATGAAATTAATATTTCGAAATTATATCTAAACAATAATCCTAATCCATTTAATAATTACACATTTATTAATTTCACAGTACCACCTAACTATACAAATGAACTTGTTACATTGAATATATTCGATTTGGAGGGGAATTTGATTTCTCAGTTAATAAATAAAAATCTTCCTTCATCAAATTATTCCCACAAATGGGACGCCACTGATATGTCCGGCAAAAAAGTAAATGCAGGAGTATATATCTACAATCTGCAAATCGGGGATATGCAGGAATCAGGAAAGATGGTGTTAATTAAGAATTAAGAAGACAGAAGTCTGAAGTCAGAATTTTTTGTGAAACGTGAACAGTGAACCGAAAACCGAATGACCGAATGACCGAAGGTAAATATCCCGAAGGGATTATATCTATGTAATACTTTGAAAATTTCATATTATTTTCATTTTTTTGAGACGTTTTGCAAATTTTAGGTGGAAACATCACTGACAATTTAAAACGCTTTTAAAATCCTTTTAAAATAAAATAAATTACGTTTCATATCAACAATATTAAATTTGTGATGTTCGCTCTTTGAATATTCGGTTGAGACTTTAACAGAAAAATTAATGTCATTAAAATCAAAAATTTAAAAATCCGATGACAACAGTGCCATTAGTTTATACGGTTAGCACTAACGCTTTGTATAATTGAAAATTAAATCAATTTAAATATGTCATAAAGACAAGTCAGATAAATGACAAACATGACACTTTTTTAAAAATTGAAAATTCTTTTTGCTTTCGGCTTTGTGCTTTTAGCTTTTTGAAAATTGATTGAAAATAGTAAAATTGAAAATTGAAAATTCTCATAGCGTCTCTGACCCTTTGCGACTTAGCGTGAAAACTCTGTGAACTCTGTGTAAATTCTCGGGGAACTCTGTGGTAAAATATTTCTTGTCTTCTGACTCCTGCCTTCTGCTTTAAGCTTTCGGCTTTTTGCAGTTAGCAGTTAAAATACCAAAAACATACATCCGTTAATTTGTCTTAATGTTTAACGAATGTAAATTATGATTAACGCAAATATTCAGTTTAATAATGTTTCGGTGGTTTATGGCAAACATACCGCTATCGAAAACATTAATATTGAAATAAATTCAAATTCCGTTATTACGATTGTCGGACCTAACGGCGGCGGCAAGACTACTTTGCTTAAGGTAATCCTGGGACTTGTCAAACCTACTGCCGGAGAATTGCTGATAAATGGAATTGATACGTGTAGTTTACCGGCAAAAATTATCGGCTATGTTCCGCAAATTAAAACTCTCGATATGTCATTCCCAGCATTAGCCATTGAACTTGTTGCTTCGGGAATTAAGAATAACTGGGTTGCAAGATTGACAAAGGATGAGAAAAAGAAATCCTTGGAATCATTGGAAAAAGTCGGTGCAAAGCATCTTGCGAACAGGTCAATCAGCAAACTCTCAGGTGGTGAACTACAAAGAGTTTTTCTTGCGAGAAGTTTCGTACGCAATCCGGAAATTTTGCTGTTGGATGAACCGGTAACAGGCATTGACCTTGTTGGCGAGAGCGATATTCACAATTTAATTGAAGAGTACAGGAAGGAATCAACCACAACGATTTTAATGGTTACTCATGATTGGGAAGCGGCTTATCATCATGCTGACAAGGTGATACTTATAAACAGAAATCTTGTTTGCTTTGACAGTCCTGAAAAGGCATTCTCGGAGGAAAACCTCAGAAGGACATTCAGCCACATCGGACATAAACACGAAATGATTTTTGGAGTGGAACATCATGCTTGAAATATTTTCATATCCGTTTATGCAAAGGGCAATCATTGCCGGTATTCTTGTGGGATTTATCGCAAGCTATTACGGTGCGTTTGTTGTACAAAGGCGAATGAGCTTTATGGGTAGCGGTCTTGCTCATACTGCATTCGGAGGCATTGCCTTAGGATTGCTTCTGGAATCTGAACCGCTTTGGATTGCCGTACCTTTCACAGTAATTGTTTCTGTGATGATAACATGGATAAAACAGAAAGCAAAAATATCTGTGGATACTTCCATCGGTATTTTATTCTCTGTCTCAGTAGCTTTGGGAATAATTTTTATATCAATGAAGGAAGGTTATTCTGTTGATGCATTCACATATCTGTTTGGTTCAATCTTATCGGTGAATCCATCGGATTTGTGGTTCAGCTCTATCATAGCACTTATAACGGTTCTTACATTCTTCAAGCTATGGCACAAATGGGCTTATGCGAGTTTTGACGTTGAGCTTGCTTCCGCAGACAGACACAAAGTGCAAAGAGACAATTATCTGTTATCAATTTTGGTAGCTGTTTCAATAGTAATTTCAATAAAACTTGTCGGTATTGTCCTGATAGCCGCATTCCTCGTAGTGCCACCTGCCGCCGCAAAACTTTTAAGCAGGACTTTTTTCCAAATGACAATTTTATCTGTTATAATCGGCATCTTCAGTGCTTTGTCAGGACTTTATCTTTCCTTGCTCATGGACATCCCAAGCGGAGCAACAATAATACTTGTTCAGGCATTGATTTTTGTGTTAGCTTTGGTCTTCAGTCTTCTTCAAAAAGAGCGGTAAGTCATCTTTTATTCGACAATAAAAGCCGCTAACTATCAAAAAAAAAAAAACAACTACAAAGATTTTTTTTGGAAATTTGAAATTTTTTTGTAAATTAATATATAAAAAGCCCTGCTTCCCGAAGGTTACAGAGCTAAAACATACAGGTAATTTTACCCAATTACAAATTTAATGAACCTTCGGGATTCAGGCAAATTTAATTTTGTTTAATTATTTTTTGGAGGTTTTTATGAAAAAGGTTTTAATAAAAATTATTTTTGTTTTTAGTTTTTTATTTCTAGCTAATAACATTTTCTCTCAGGTTCCTGGTGGATGTACTCCCGATTGTGAAGAAGATGATTGGATTGGTCCTACGTTATTAATAGTAGATTATGGAGATTGCACTCTAAATATATGGTATAAAAGAAGGGTTGCCTGTAATACTTATTTAGACCTTCAAATATTAATGATAACAACTAGTGGCAGTGGTTGCAATACAATGTTACCGCTTAATCTTCTTTTTAAAAGAGCTTATTATTTGCTTCTACTTGAAAATCCCATGAATTGGCCTCCTCTGTGTTTGCCACCTAATGATAGTGGACAATTTTGTTATGATGAATATCGAATAAGTCAGGCTGAATGCTGGACTGTTTATGAGGTTGTTGTAGTTAATGACACTAATTATGTAAGTATCCCATGTGACAGCGGAGATTGTTGTTTACAAAAAATGAGGGTTTGCAGGGATTGTCCTGAAGGATATTTATCTCTTTATCCATTAGGGGATCCATGGTCATACGACCATTGTTCTGAATCAGAGCCACCAATTCCACCTGCACCTGAAGGTTCGGAATGTGAACTTGTCTGTAACTGGTTTTTATATTTAGAAAATAGAATACAAGGTAATCCCGATAACAAACATTCTATGATAATTCCAACAAGTAAGGAAATTATTTCAAAAATAATTGATGGAAATCTAAATATATCAATAAAAGCACCAAAATCAGGTAATTATATTATTAGAATTTCCGATGTCTATGGCATCGTTCATAAAGAACTATCTGGAAAGATTAACAATAATTTAAATAACATTAAAATTGATTTGAGAGATTTTAATAAGGGTAATTATATTTATACAATTGATATTGATGGAAATTTATTAAAATCGGGTAAGTTTATTTTGGATAAATAGTTTTTTCAAAAGGGAGATATTTAATATCTCCCTTATCATTTTTTAACATTAGTGAGAATAAATGAAAAATTTTATTATTTTTTTTGTCTTCATTCTATCATTGATCTCGAAAGGTTATTCAGAATGGCAAAAAGCAAATTTAGATAAATCACCAGTTGACCCGACGAATTTTAGTATGAATTTTACTGGAATCGATTGTATTGACTCTCTGAATTGTATTGCTATAGCTAATGATGCAAGTTATTATCGGGTAATTTACAAAAGTACAGATGCTGGTAAAAATTGGCATTTGTCATATAATAAAGACTACGGAAAGAAGAAAGATTATCCACTTTTTCGTTCTTTGAGTTGTCTGACAAATAATAGATGCATTATTGGTGCTGACTCGGGTGTAATATTTTTATATGATAATAATGGAAATTTTACTCGATATAATACCCCAATTAATTCAAATCCAATAAAACATCCAAATTTCATAAATATCAGCCATATAAATATGTATGACACAACATTTGGATTAGCCACAACAAATTTTTTTATGATTTATACCAAGGATGGTGGAGAAAATTGGGAATTAATAAAAAAGCCGGATAGTAGTTGTGGTATCAGATGTTCAGCGATTTTATCTCCAAACAATTTTGTCATATACGGAACATGCAAAAACCCAAATGAAAATTGTCCTTATAATAGAACAATTTTTATATCAAATGATACTGGGAATTCATGGACAGCGTACAATTTTGAAAATATTGATGGTAAGCAAGATTCTGCAGGAGGGATAATAAAGTTTTGTTTTATTGATAGTCTTAATGGTTGGGCTATTGGTGGCGTACCAACTGGTCTTGGAGATACAGATACCAAAAAGATAGCTCATACTAGTGATGGCGGTAAATCATGGATTTTACAATATGACAGCATAGCAATTCCACGTTTTACTTTATGGGATGTTTCTTTTCATGATGTTAATAATGGTATTGCTGTCGGTAGATTTGGTAGTGTTCTTTTAACAAATGATGGCGGTCTTAACTGGAGTAATGATAGTGTTGATATTATACAGAGCACATATCCACCAATGTTGTATACAAGCTATAGAAATATTGATAAACCGATTATTGTTGATTTTGGAGGTAGAATATTTTATGAAGATGGCATAGTTTCAGTTAAGGAATATCAAAAAAAAGAATATTCAATAGAAATTTTCCCAAATCCTACCCAAGATTATATTAATATTAATATTACAGCAAATTACAATTCACATTTTAGGATTGATGATTTCAAAATTTTTAATATTTATGGTGAATGTATAAAAAATCCTAAACCAGTTATCCCCAATGGAGAGGGAATAATTAGATTAGATGTTTCGGATTTATCCAATGGTGTCTATTTTATAAATCTTGGCTGTTTAACAAATAAATTCCTGATAATAAAATGACACCTCACTTCAAATCCGATGCTTTCCTTGTGCAAATAAATTATTTTGATGATTAATATACTTCATCATGTGTCCCTAATGACAATAGTATTATTTCCTGCTCATTAGTTTCTGTGTTTTCTCTCATTTCAAATACAATCCTTAAATCATAACCTGCAGAACAAGCCCATGAACCAGTTAAATGACCCTTAAGTTTATGAGTATATAATTTTGGATGAAAAATATCATCCTTCATTCGCTTGATTACTTCATATAACATTATCTTAATGTCGGGATTATTTTTGGTAATTTTTTTATAAGCCCGAACAAACCTTGTAGTCCAAACTATATTAATCACTTTCGAGGTCTTTCATCAAATCTTCGAGAGTGCCTCTTTTGACTTTACCGGCAATGTAATCAGCCCTTCCTTCAAGAACATCTCTTATTATTTCAGAGCGTTTGAAATCCCGAATTCTTTTATTGACAATATCTATAACTAATTCCTGCTCGGAAATTGATAATCTATCAATATTTTCCATCACATCATCGAATGTAGTTTCCATTTTTAACCTCTAATTATTTATTTTTAATTATAAACGTTAAGTATTAAAAATAATTTTTATTGGAAATAATTATTTTCACTTCAAATCCGATGCTTCCCTTGTGCCAATAAATTTTTGGTAAGCTAATAATCCTAAAATACACATAACACCTATTCCGCTGAATAGAAGCCATAGCTCAGATGTATTTGCATACTGAGTAATGACCTGAGTATCGAGATTAATTGTTTTTGCAGCTTCCAGTGCCTTGTCAATTTTAACATCTCCCGAAAGCACAATATCGGAACCTTTCAAGACAAGTTGTTGCCGGATAAAATCAATCATAGGTCTGTCAATCAATCGAACATAAAGAAATGCACCTAAATAACCACCAATGAATGAACCGAACACACCATATAGAAATCCGAATCCCATGTATGTTGCTTTCTTGTCCTTTGGAGCTATCAGTCCGAGGTATGAAATATACTTTGGGTGAGCAGTCATCTCTCCGAGAGAGAAAATAAATATTCCTGTGATGAATACCCAAATGCTTGTGCTGAGTGATAGCACAGCCATTCCGATTGTAGCCAAGCCAACACCAAAAAGCATGGTTGGTAGTGCTTTTGTCCTTTTCACAATAAATGATACCAGCAATTGAAGTAAAATAATTGTGAATGCATTGATGACTGTTACATGCTCGACATCGAACTGCCACTTAATTCCTGTTAGATTATACACAAAATAGTTGATTGGTGTTTTGTCAACAAAGGCATCTACATACCAAAGAACGCTGTCGAACATCTGGAAGTAGAGAATCCAAAACCAGGAATAAATAAAGATAAACAGAATAAATCTCCAGTCGAGAACAACCATCCAAACTTTTGTGAATATTCCCGAAATTACTTTGCCGAATGGCTCTTTTTTGACTTCTTCGCGTGGTGGTTCCTTGTAAATGAAAAGGGTCGGGAGTATCATTATACCCGTACCAATAGCTGATGCAATCATTACATAAGACCAGTCAATTGATTTCAAAGCAGGAACAATGAACATCGGGAAAATAAATGCACCCAAATTGATTGACCAGTAGAAAACACCGAATCCGAGAGTTGATGTCTTCTCATCAGTAACTTTTGCTATAGTCCCGGAAATAACAGGTTTAAAAGTACCAGCACCAAATCCCATGATTACCAGTGAACCAAAGACAGCGGCATAGCTTGTCATCTGGCTTGTAAGAAAATATCCGGTCCCGAGAAGTCCGAAAGCAACCAGCAATGTTTTCCGGTAACCCATTCTGTCGGCTATGGCACCTGTAATTATCGGAAGGAAATAAAGCAGTGGCTGAATTGTACTTTTTATAATTCCAACAGATTCTTTTGTAAAATCAAGTTCGCTGGTAAGATAGACCGATAGTACACTCATCATTCCATAGTAAGACCCTCTTTCGAAGAATTCAAATATTATGGAAATCCAGTAAGTAAATGGAAAATTTTTTAAAACCGATTTATTTTTCTCTTCTGACATAATCACCTAATCAAATTATTCATTAATTACAAAATACAATACTGCAAGATAAAAATATTTCCTGAATTAGTACTGATTGGTAACATTAATAATCGAAAGATGTCAGAAAAACGAATAATGAATGGATGAGCTAACTATAAAATAAAAAAAACACTTATGAAGATTTTGTTTGGATATTTGAAAATATTGTATTATGTTTGCTATATAAAGAAAATTATTTGTGTGTTCAGTACTTTTTTATCACAAAAGAAAGGAGGCACATATGCTAAAGTTACCTTTAAAAAAAAGCTGACGAACCTGAAATTCGCCA
>Ga0172369_10002729_pt1 | contig 23866 bp, 21 predicted proteins | sample LakKiv25m_FD_114539 | JGI IMG/M metagenome (GOLD analysis project Ga0172369, IMG submission 114539) | Freshwater microbial communities from Kabuno Bay, South-Kivu, Congo - kab_022012_11.25m | ecosystem: Environmental > Aquatic > Freshwater > Lake | place: Democratic Republic of the Congo...
CGTGTACTCGGGCGGCATGAACATGGGCCAGGAGTACATCGACGGCGGCCCGCGCTTCGACGTGTGGCGCGACACGTCGTTCCGCCTGAGCGGACCGGTGGTCGCGCCCTACCTCATGCTGTTCGCGTCGACCTGGCTGTACAACGGCGGCAAGGAGGACCTGGCCACGGACTTCATGCCGCCGGCCGATGAGCACCACCGCCACGAGGGGACACCGGTGCAGGTCCTCCACTCCAGCGTCCAGACGACGTTCAAGACCATCCGCGACGTCTTCATCACGGCGCTGGCCAATGCGCGCCAGCGCATCTGGATCCAGTCGCCGTACTTCGTCCCGGACGAACCGCTGATGACGGCCATGTGCACGGCCGCGGCCAGCGGCGTCGACGTGCGCTTCATGATGACCGGCGTGCCGGACAAGAAGATCCCCTTCAACGCCGCGATCGCCTACTACCCTCAGCTCCTGCGCTCCGGCGTGAAGGTGTACCAGTACAAGGCGGGCTTCCTGCACGCCAAGACGGTCACTGTGGACGACCAGCTCTCGATCATCGGCACCTGCAACTGGGACATCCGCAGCATCATCCTGCACGACGAGGTAGTCTCGATCTTCTACGACCAGGGCGTCGCGACGCGCTACGCTGAACAGTACGAACACGACATCGAGGACTGCGAGCAGATCACGACCGACTTCATCGAGTCGCTGACCAGGGGGCAGCGGTTCCGCAACTCGGTGGCCCGGCTGTTCTCGCGGCTGCTGTGAGGCCGGCGGAAGAAGCCCCGGACAACCTCCGACGCGGACAGGTCCGCCCAGACCAGGAGAGGGGCACAGATGTTCCACAAGGGTGAGGACGCGCACGGCGACGAGAGCGCAGCCGACGCCGGGACTCCGCCGACGCCGGCCGTGGACAGGCCGTTCGAGGTCTCCGGCGGTCTGCGCCGCCTCGGTCTGACCAGCTGGTTCTTCGTCGGCGTCGTCGTCGCCGTGGGGATCGTGCTCGCCGGCCTCGTCGTCACCGCCGGCATCGTCGTGCCGCTCGTCTTCTCCTTCTACTTCGGCGCCGTGCTCTTCCCGCTCGTCGACTGGCTGGAGCGCCGCAAGGTGCCGCGCTGGGCGGGCGCCCTGCTCATGCTGGTGCTGGCGATCGCCCTGCTGGCCGGCGCGGCGCTGATCGTCATCGGCGGCATCGCCGGCCAGATCCCAGAGATCGGCGCCGGCATCGACGACGGCCTCCAGGACATCCAGTCGTGGCTGGCGGCCCACAACGTCAGCACGCCGTCCACCGACCAGGTCACGGCGGACGTCAGGTCCGTCCTTTCGAGTCTCTCCGGCGGAGTCCTGTCGGCGATCGGCAGCGGGATCAGCTCCATCTTCCAGCTCGGCTTCGGCCTCTTCCTCGCCTTCAACATCCTGTTCTGGGTCGAGAAGGACGGACGCAAGATAGGGCGCTGGGCCGCCGGCCACGTCGGCGTACCCGGAGACGTTGCCCTGCCGATCCTCAGGGGTTCCGTGAAGACGTTGCAGCGGTACTTCTACGGCGTCACGGCGATCGCCGCATTCAACGGTGTGATCGTTGCCGGAGGCGCGGTCGTTCTGGGCACGCCTCTCGCCCTCACCATCGGGTTGGTCACGTTCCTCGCCGCCTACATCCCCTACTTCGGGGCCATCATCGGCGGCGCGTTCGCCGTGCTCATCGCTCTCGGGTCAGGCGGGACGACCGACGCCCTCTGGATGCTGTTCGTCGTGCTCCTCGCCAACATCCCGCTGCAGACCGTCGCCCAGCAGTTCATCCTCGGCGACGCGCTCAAGCTGCACCCGCTGTCGATCATCGTGATCACCACGGCGGGCGGCATGCTCGCCGGGCTCATGGGCAGCGTTTTCGCGGCGCCGTTCACGAAGATCGCCATCGACGCCTGGCACGGCGTCAAGGCCGCCGGGGTCTTCGACTACTCACGAGACCCGCGGGGTGCTCCGGGTGACGAAGCGGCGGGGCCCGAGGCGCCGGACCGCGCGGCGGCGCCCGCCGAAACGTAGCCGCGGCGGGGACGCCGGCAACCCGACGAGGGTCCTCTTCCGGCATCTTCCATCGCATGATCGCATCATCACGGGAGGGGTATAGTCCCCTCACGAACACACGTCGCCGCCCGACACGCGTCGACAGAGACAAGGAGGCAGATCATGAGGATGAGAAGAAGGCCGCTCCTCGGAGCCGCGGTCGTGGGCGGCGCCGCCTACCACATGGGCAAGAAGAGGAACCAGGCCCAGCAGCAGGAGGCCGACCAGAACGCGCAGATCCAGGATCTTCAGCAGCAGCAGTATCAGCAGGCGCCACCGCAGGCCGCGCCGGCGGCTCCCGCGAGCGACGAAGACCCCATGGCCAAGCTGACGAAGCTCAAGGGCCTGCTCGACCAGGGCGTCCTCACCCAGGCCGAGTTCGACTTCCAGAAGACCAAGATCCTGCAGAGCATGTAGACGCCCGACTCACCGCCGACTACTCACAAGGAGACCGATATGGCTATGGGTCCGGTTCAGATCCTGACGATCGGCTACGGCGCCGACGCGGAGTTCAAAGGCGAAGCGCTCGACGCGCTCGACAAGCTACGTGACCACGACATCGTGCGGGTCATCGATCTGCTCATGGTGCACAAGGCGGAGGACGGCACGATCGAGAAGGTCGAGATCGCCGACAACGAGGAGCTTGCCGAGCTAGGCGCCCTCGCGGGAGCGCTCATGGGCTTCGGCGCGGCCGGCAAAGAGGGCGCCGAGGTGGGCGCCGTCGCCGGCGCCGAGGCCGCCGTGGAGCAGGGCTCCGTCTACGACGACGAAGAGGTCTGGTACCTCGCCGACGCGATCCCGCCGGGGATGACGGCGGCGGTCGTGGTGCTCGAGCACCGCTGGGCGATCCCCCTGAGGGACGCCATCGTGAAGTCGGGAGGCGTGGCACTGGCCGACAGGTGGCTGCATCCCCAGGACCTGCTCGCCGCGGGCGCCGAGATCGGCATGGCGCTGGAGGACTGAGGCCCGACGCCGGCGCGGCATCGTCCCCGACGGCGTACGAACGAAGAGGGGGCGAGGTGCCGTCGGCGCCTCGCCCCCTCGCTGTGTCACGAGCCTTCCGCGACCGTCGGCCGGGCGCCGTGGCGACCCATCCGGGCAGGCGCGCCACGACGTCGGCGACGACCAGGCGCGGATCGAGGTCCTTCTCGGCTCGGGCGGAGCGGCGGCGGACATCCGGACAGACCCGCGGACGAGAGGGCGCGGTGGCCGGCGCCTGCGACGTGATCATGGCCGGCTGTCGGGCGATCGAGCCGGTCCGGAAGGCCTTCGACGGACTGGTGCGTCTCGTCAAGGACGAGAACGCCACGTTGGCCTCCGGCCGCGCTCGCGCTAGTCCTGGTCGGGCGAGGCTCCGCGGAACCAGCGCCAGACGAGCCTGAGCACGATGATGAAGCTCAGGATCAGCGCGAGCACGAAGCCGATCACGGCGAGCCGCTCGACGAGGACCCACGACGACGTCTCGAGGTCCAGAGCGGCGATGCCGTAGGAGGCGATGGCCGAGCCGACGAGCATGCCGACCAGCATGACGGCGATGACGATCTCCCGGCCGAGGCGGGTGAGCTTGCCGACTTCCTTCGAGAGCTGCGAGGTGTCCACGGTGACCTCGAACCGGCCCTTCTGGTACTGGTCGAGCCACTTGCTGGTGGCCCCGGCCAGCGTCGGCAGGCGCTCGATGACCTCGCCGGCCGACGCCATGACCTGCTTGGTCGCGACATCCAGGATCTTCTCGCCCGTGATGCTCTCCAAGACCATGTCGCGGAGCATCGGCACGCCCTCTTTGATGAGGCCGCTGCCGGTGGAGAGGGCGCGGGCGACGCTCTCGGTCTGCACCAGCGCCTTGACCGCGAGCGTGAGGTCCGAGTCCAGGCGCAGGCCGTGCATGCGCAGCACCTCGAACCCCTCGCTCGCGATCTGCCCGAAAGAGGCCGGGGAGCCCTGGCCCATATGGCGGCCCATGCGGCGCACGAAGTCCCGCCGGTACCCCTTCTCGTCCACCTCGCCGGCAATGGGGACGCTCATGCCGCGCAGCGCCGACGCCATGCCCTCGGCGCTGCCCTGCTGCGCGACGATCATGAGCTGCGCCAGCCGCAGGCGCTTCTGCACGTCCAGCTCGCCCATCATCCCCAGGTCGATGAACGTGAGCACCCCGGTGTCGAGGTTCACGAGCAGGTTGCCGGGGTGCGGGTCGGCGTGGAAGAACCCGTCGACCGGGAGCTGCTTGATGAGCGCGCGCAGCGCGTTGCGGGCGATGACCTCCCGGTCCAGCCCGGCCGCCTCGATCGCCTCCACGTCGCTGACCTTGACGCCCTCCACGAACTCCTGCGTGATGATCCTGGACGTCGAGAGCTCCGTGTAGATCACGGGGACGTGGACGCCGGGGAGACCCTCCATGTTCTTCGCGAGCTGGAGGGCGTTGTAGGTCTCGCCACGGTAGTCGAGCTCCTCGAGCACGCCCGACGAGAACTGCTCGAGCATGCCGGAGATGTCCATCGTGCGCACCATCTCGGAGCGCCGCGACGCCACGCGGGCGGCGTTCAGCAGGATCCCGAGGTCGGAGCGGACCTTGTTGGTGATCAGCGGCCGCTGCACCTTGACGGCGACCTTGGTGCCGTCGTGGAGGAACGCGCGGTGCACCTGCGCCGTGGAGGCCGCCGCGAACGGCGCCGGCTCGAAGGAGGCGTACAGCTCCTCCGGCGGCGCCCCCAGCTCCTCGACGATCGCGGCGCGCACCTGGTCGCCCGGGAACGGCGGCACGTCGTCCTGCAGGCGGGCGAGCTCTTCGGCGATGTCGACCGGCAGGGCGGAGGCCTGGCTGGAGACGATCTGGCCGATCTTGACGTAGGTGGGCCCGAGTTCCTCCAGCATCATGCGCAGACGCACGGCGGGAGGCGGCTCCTCCCATCCCTTCGGGAGCCGCCAGACCCACGTCTGCAGGGCGTGGCGGAAGCCGCCCACGTAGGGCGTGCGCTCGAGCACGACGTCCATGCCGTACCGCATCAGCGTGTTGTAGACCTGCTGCAGGCGCAGGTCCTCGCGCATCCGGTCGAGGGAGGTCCGCCTCATGGCTCCCCTCCTTCTCCGCCGTCCTCGCCGCCCTTGCCGACGATCTGCCTGAGCTTGTCCTTGCCGGTCACCGCCGCGTCGAGCAACTCACCCTCGACGTACGCGGGTCTGGCCCGCGCGAGACGGATCTTCAGCGCCTCCGTCTGGCCGAGGATGATGGGCGGCGTGATGCCGAGCACGTTCTCGAACACGGCGACCAGCACCCCGCTGACGAGCCCGGCCACCAGGGCCCACAGGATGTGGTCCACCTGGAACCAGTTCGGGAAGATGACCGACAGCAGCCAGATGACGATGGTGTTGATCAGCACCAGGATGAGCCCGAACGACACGAAGATCAGCGGCAGGAGCAGCAGCTGCACCAGTGGCTTGACGAAGGTGATCAGCAGGCCGAAGACGGCGCTCACGACCAGCCACGCGAAGACGATGTCCAGCGTGTCGGACCCCGTGAAGAACACGTGCGGCACGATGATGGCGGTCAGCGCGAGGCTGATCGCGCACACGAGCCAGCGCATGAGCACAGGCCGCACCCGGAAGTGAAGTCTGAAGTGGCGTCGCTGCCTGGACTGGGTCTCCGGCACGTCTCTCTCCTTCGTGTGAATCGAATGGTGCTTCGTCGCCGGCTCGTGCTCTCCTCGCCACGCCGCCGTCCTGGGCCAGACAGATCCACGGCCACGACTTCGCGCCGGAGCCGGCAGGCTCCCTCGAGGGGCGACGCCTGGTCCGCCGGCGGCAGCGCAGCCGGCACCCCGCCGCCGATGAGCGGTCCGCTCCCAGGGCCGGAGCCCTCCGAACCGGGGTGCGGTGCATTCCCTGCCATAGCGCCCCTCCTCATCGGTCCATCCGGGGTATCCGGCTCACTTCCCTTTCGCGGCCGGTCGCCGGCGCCGTACCCGCCACGGCGACTCGTCACCCTCCACTCTGGCCCGACCAGCCGCATCACTGGTAACGTACCTGCTCAGGGTCATCATGGACCTGATGTGACCGTCGCGAACGCGGACGAAGGACGAACGTGACCAGCGATCGTCGAGCAGGATCCGAGACGAGGGTCGAAGACCGCATCCGGCGTCGCGCCGGGAAAGCGGTCGCGAGCCGGCGGGTGTTCGGCTACCTCGCCGCCGTGACCGCCATCGTCGGCATCGGCGCCGGCATCCTCGTGAGGTTCATCGACCACAAGGACTTCGCCACCGTGGGTGATGGCATCTGGTGGGCGATCGTCACGCTGGGCTCGGTGGTGATCGTCGTCGGCGTGACCTTCGTCGCCTTCCTCACGGCCACGGTGACCTCCACGTTCGTGTCCGCCGGCCAGGATGAGCGCAGCGCGGAAGCGGATTCGGCGCGCGCTTCCCGCGAGGCGGACACCCGGGCGATGCTGCAGGAACTGCTGGACCGCACCGCGGTCATCGAGACGGGACTCGAAGCGCTCTCTGCCGACCGGCCGGAGAGCTGAGCCGTCGCCGCGATGGACGCGCCCAAGAACAGGCGCTTCGAGCGCTGGGTCCCCGGCGTGCGCGTCGCGCGCACGTACGAACGGCGGTGGCTGCGCTCCGACCTCGTGGCCGGCATCGTGCTGGCCGCGATCCTCGTCCCCCAAGGCATCGCCTACGCGGAGCTGGCCGGTCTCCCCGCCGTCACCGGCCTCTACACGACCATCGCCTGTCTCATCGCCTACGCGGTCTTCGGCCCTTCGAGGGTGCTGGTCCTCGGGCCCGACTCGTCGCTCTCGCCGCTCATCTTCGCCGCAATCGTGCCGCTGCTGGCGGGAGGCGACCCCGCGACCGCCATCGCCCTCGCCGGGATGATGGCCCTCTTCGTCGGCCTCATCGAGATCGGGCTCGGGCTGGGCAAGCTCGGCTTCGTCGCCGACCTGCTCTCGAAGGAGGTGCAGGTCGGCTACATGAACGGCCTGGGCATCACCATCATCGCCGGCCAGCTGCCCAAGCTCTTCGGCTTCTCGACCGACTCCGACGGGTTCTTCGACGGGCTGCGGGCGTTCTTCACCGGACTTGACCGGACGGACGCGACGACGCTGGTCGTGGGCGTGGCCTGTCTCGTCGTCCTGCTCGGCCTGCCGCGTCTCACGCGCCGCGTGCCGGCGGTGCTCGTGGCCGTGGTCGGCGCGACCGTGGTCTCGGCCGTGCTCGGACTCGCCGAGGAAGGCATGAAGACGGTCGGGACACTGCCCCAGGGCGTGCCCACGCCGGCCATCCCGTGGACGGCCATCGGCGACGTGGGACCGCTCCTCATCGCGGCCGTCGGCATCACGCTCGTCTCCCTGACCGACACCATCGCCACGTCGACCGCCTTCGCGGCACGGCGCGGTGACGAAGTCGATCCCGACCAGGAGATGATCGGCATCGGCGCCGCCAACCTCGCCGCCGGCCTCTTCCAAGGCTTCGCCGTGTCGACCAGCACCTCGCGCACCGCCGTCGCGGAGCAGTCGGGCGCCAAGAGCCAGCTCACGGGCCTGATCGGCGCCGGGCTGGTGGCCGTCCTTCTGCTCTTCCTCAACTCCCTGCTCGCCGACCTTCCTCAGTCGACGCTCGCCGCGGTGGTGATCATGGCCGCGGTCTCGCTGATGGACCTCGGCATCCTGCAGCGCTACTTCCGGGTCCGCAAGACCGCGCTCGCGCTCTCCCTGGTCGCCACCGCCGGCGTCATCCTCTTCGGCGTGCTGTGGGGGATCGCCATCGCCGTCATCCTGGCGATCCTTCTGTTCTTCCGCCGCAACTGGTGGCCCCACGGCGCCGTGCTCGGCCGGGTCGACGGCATGCCCGGATGGCACAGCCTCGACACCTACCCGGACGCCCGGGAGCACCGCGGCGTCGTCGTGTATCGCTGGGAGGCCCCTCTCTTCTTCGCCAATGCCGGCCTCTTCCGCCAGCAGATCCGCCGCCTCGTCAAGGAGAAACAGCCCTCGTGGGTCGTGCTCCAATGCGAGGCGATCACCGACATCGACGTCACCGCGGCCGAGATGCTCGAGCAGCTGGACAAGGAGCTCAACGCGAAAGGGATCCACCTGGCCTTCGCCGAGCTGCGCGACCGCCTTCAGGACCTCACGCTGCGCTACGGGCTCTTCGAGACGCTCGACCGCGACCACTTCTACCCCACGTTGAAGGCAGCGGTTCGAGAGACCCGAGCGCTTGGAGCGCTGGGAGACGATGACTGACGCCGGCGGTCCGGCGCCCGGAAAGGGAGGCCAAGAGATGGTCGATCACGGCACTGGACGGCGTGACACCGGACTCGAACGGCAGGAGATCGAGCGCGTCGGTCACCGGCACGAGCTCCAGTTCGGGAGGTCGGGCGACTTCGACGACCCGAGCCTCGAGTGGCGGCGGCTCTTCTCCGAGCTGCTGGGCACCTTCTTCCTGGTGCTCGTCGGGGCCGGGGGCGCCGTGGTGAACGCGCAGTCCGGCGGCGCGATCAGCCGGACCGCCGCAGTGACGGCGCCGGGCCTGATGGTGATGGCCATCATCCTCTTCATGGGCGCCGTCTCCGGGGCGCACCTGAACCCCGCCGTCAGCATCGCCTTCGCTGCCCGCGGCGACTTCCCCTGGCGGCGCGTGCCGGGCTACGTCGTCGTCCAGCTCGTCGGCGCGACCTTGGCCTGCATCTTCCTCTGGGCCGTCCTAGGAAAGTTCGGCATGCTCGGTGCCACCGTGCCCGGCCCGGGGATCAGCGCCACCCAGGCGATGCTCATCGAGCTCGTCCTCACGGTGGGGCTCGTCAGCGTGATCCTCGGCACTGCGTCGGGGGCACAGAACGTCGGCGTCTTCGGCGCTCTCGCGGTCGGTGGCTACATCATCCTGGCCGGCCTCTGGTCCAGTCCGATCAGCGGAGCGTCCATGAACCCGGCGCGGTCGTTCGGCCCCGACCTGGTACTGCTCGACTTCGCCGACTACTGGGCCTACGTCGTGGGACCGATCGCCGGAGGCCTGATCGCCGTGGGCTTCGCCTACGCGCTGCGCGGCCGCGGCGGCGGCAGGAGCGGCGCCGCCGCCGCACAGGGGCGCCTCGGAGACCTGCACACGAAGGACGACGAGACGGAGGGGTGAGCCGGCCGGCGACGGTCGCACCGCAGCGCAGGAAGGCCGGGGGAGGCGATGCCTCCCCCGGCCCACGTCGCTGCCGCTATCGCGCACGCTCAGTACGGAGAGTAGTACTCCGAAGACGGGGCCTCGACGGGAGCCTGCTCCTGCTGCTGGAAGGACCCGTTCTGCATCTGCTCCATCACGCTGAGGGCGGTGTTGATCGGCACGGCGAAGCCGATGCCCTCATTGCCGCCGCCCTGCGAGGCGATCTGCTCGTTGATGCCGATCACCCGTCCGCTGGCGTCGATCAGCGGACCGCCCGAGTTGCCCGAGTTGATGGCGGCGTCGGTCTGGATGCCGCCCGTGATCGTGGCGCCGTTCGGCGACTGGAGCTCGCGGTCGGTCGCGGAGACGACGCCCGACGAGAGCGAGAAGTCGAGACCGAGCGGATTGCCGATGGCGACGACCTCTTCGCCGACCGCCACCGCGGACGAATCGCCGAGCGGGATGGCCTCGAGGTCGGGGACCTGGCTGGGGTCGATCGTCACCAGGGCGACGTCGGTGGAGTCGTCGGCGCCGATGACGGTGCCCTCGACCTGGACGCCCTCGGCGCCCTCGCCCTTGAAGATGACGGTGACCGCGTTCGCGACCTGACCGTTGGAGCTCACGACGTGGGCGTTGGTCAGGATCGAGCCGTCTTCGGAGACCACGAAGCCGGTGCCCAGAGCCTGCTGGTCACCCGAGTACTGGCCCCACATGTCGTAGGTACCTGGGAACGTCGCCTGGATCTCGACGACGCTGTCGACGTGCTCCTCGTAGATCTGCTGTGGCGTCAGGCCGCTGCTCTTGAACGCCGCCGGGACGCCTTTGACGGTCTCGACCACGGTCGAGCTCGAACCCACGATGCCCGTCGCGTAAGCGACGCCGAGGAGGATGGCCGCGCCGGCGAAACCGGCGACCATCGTGGCAAGAAACCTTCTGACTCGCATGTCCGCTGCCTTTCTCTGCGGGCTCCGGGGAGGGGCTGAGCCCCGTTCCGTCGCCTCGATACGGTTGTCAGATCAAGCCGCGCGGTCTCGTGGCTCACACCCACCGGATGAACCAGCGGCGGCGATCTTACGTGCACTCTTTCTACCGTCGTCGTCTGGGAACCACCTGAGAAGCCGCTGGGCGAAGGCTGTGACTACCTCAAGCGCACGCGCGCGGCATGCGATATCGTTCTGTGGCTCTCAGCAGCCGGGCGACCGTGTCTCAAGCTCTCTCGAGGAGGACTCGTGGGCTCAGCCATCGGCGAGATGCTCCCCCTGGCGATCGGCATCGCCATCAGCCCACTGCCGATCATCGCCGTCATCCTGATCCTCACGACGCCTCAAGCGCGCACCAACGGCCTCGCCTTCCTCGGCGGCTGGCTGGCGGGATTGACCCTGGTCGGCGTCATCGTCCTCATCGTCACGGATGCCGCCGGGGCGGCCACGGCCGACGACACCTCGACGATCCTGAGCCTGGCAAAGCTCGTCCTCGGCCTGCTGCTGCTGTTCCTCGCCTGGCGCAAGTTCACGAAGCGCCCCAGGGCGGGTGAGGAGACACCTCTGCCGAAGTGGATGAGGGCGCTGGACGGCTTCACCGCCGTCCGGTCCGTGTCCGTCGGGGCACTGCTGGCGGGCCCGAAGCCCAAGAACCTCATCCTCACCGCCGCGGCGGCGGCCGGGATCGCCCAGTCGGGGCTCGGAGGCTTTCAGCAGGCCGTCGTCCTGCTCCTGCTGATCCTCGTCGGCAGCCTGGGCATCATCGCCCCGGTGGCGGTGTACTTCGCCATGGGCGACAGGGCGGCGCCGGTTCTCGGGGGCTGGAAGACCTGGCTGGCAGCCAACAACACCGCGGTGATGATCGTGCTCTTCGTCGTCTTCGGCGTCGTGCTCGTCGGCAAGGGCATCGGCGGGCTGTGACGCCGCCGAAGGGCCACGGAGGGCCGTCTCGCGGCGAACGGGAAGGAGTCGTGATGGCCGAGCGGGAGTCACCGGGGGCGGCGCGACGTTGCCACGCCGGCCGTCTCTCGGATACGGTCGGCCGATGAGCGGACGAGCGACCAGACACGGTAGCGCCGTGGCGGCGCTGGGCGCACCGGCGCGGAGCGGGCTCGTCCTCGCCGCGCTCATCCTGGTGGCGACCGTCGCCAACCTGAACCTCTCCGTCGCCAACGTCGCTCTGCCGGCCATCGGTGACGCCTTCGACTCTTCACAGACGGCACTCGACCTGGTGGCCGTCGGCTACTCCCTCGGGCTCGCCGCCTCCGTCCTCTATCTCGGCGCCCTCGGCGACCGCTACGGGCGCAAGCTCATGCTCCTCCTCGGCACTTCCCTGGCGATCCCGGCCTCGCTGCTGGCCGCGTTCGCACCCTCGGACACCGTGCTCTACCTCGCCCGCCTCATGGGAGGACTCGCCGCCGGCATGGCCTACCCCACCACGCTGGCCCTGATCACCGCGCTCTGGGCCGGGTCCGCGCGCACCCGGGGTATCGCCCTGTGGTCGGGCGTCGGCGGCGCCATGGCAGCCGTGGGACCCCTCTGCGCCGGGGTGCTGATGTCGATGTTCTGGTGGGGGTCGGTCTTCCTCCTCACGCTGCCTCTGGCGGTGCTCGCCCTGGTGCTCTCGGTCTGGCTCGTGCCCGCCCACGTGAACGAGACGTCGGGTCGCGTCGACCACTCCGGCGGAGTCCTCTCGGTCATCTTCGTCGGCGCCGGCGTCATGGCTATCAACCTGTTCAGCGCACCGGGCAAAGCGACCGCCGCCCTGATCCTCCTGGCGGTCGCCGTGGTCGGCGGCGTCGCCTTCGTCCTCCGCCAGCGACGCGCTCCCGAACCCCTCTTCGACCTGCACGTGGCCGGGCGCCGCACCTTCTGGGTCGCCGCCTGCGCCGGCATCATCGTCTTCGGCTCACTGATGGGCGGTGTGTTCATCGGGCAGCAGTTCGTCCAGAACGTCCTCGGCTACTCTTCCCTGGAGGCAGGTCTGGCCGTGCTCCCGGCGGCCGTCCTGCTCGTTCTCATCGCGCCTCGCTCCGCCAAGCTCGTCGACGCTCGGGGGGCGCGCTTCACGCTGCTCCTCGGGTATGCGTTCGTCCTGCTCGCCTTCCTCACCATGCTGCTGCTCTGGGACGAGGACGCGGCGGTCTGGCACGTGCTGCTCGGCTTCGCGTTCATGGGGACGGGCGTGGCCTTCGCCGGCACGCCCGCGTCGCACTCTCTGACCGGATCGGTCCCGGTGCGTCGCGCGGGCATGGCGTCGGCCACCGCCGACCTGCAGCGCGATCTCGGAGGCGCCGTCATGCAATCCATCTTCGGCGCCCTGCTCACCATCGGCTACGCCTCGGCGATGGCCGCGTCCGTCGCCTCGTCCCCTCAGGCGTCAAGAGTCACGGACGAGACGCAGTCCACGCTCACCAAGTCCTTCGCCGGCGCCGCAGGGGTGGCCGAGCAGTACCCGCAGTACGGCCCCCAGATCGTCGCCGCGGCGAAGACCGCCTTCCTCGAGGGCGACCGGTGGGCCTATGCGGCCGGGTTGCTCTCCGTCCTCGCCGGCGCAGCGATCGTCTTCTTCCTCTTCCCGAAGCGCCAGAAGGAAGAGGAGCTGCTGCGCGCCTACGCGGCCGAGGACGCAGGACCGGGTTGAGCGAGTCCGGCCTTCCCGCAGGCTACGCGCCCGGGACGGCCCTCCCCTGCAGATGCGTGCGCCAGCCGAGGAGCACGGCGTGGACCTGCTCGGCGCCGATGAGAGGACCTTCGGGCGCCGGCAGCGTGACCGGGTACAGCAGGAACGGCCGCGTCTGCGACCCTCCCATGCCGCCGTGGAACGAGATGAGCTCCTCGAAGGCGCAGCCCTCGTCGAGCTGCACGTCGTAGAAGCTGTTCACCATGATGTCGGCGACGTGGGCGAAGCCGTCGCTGCGCAGCAGATGGCGGGGCGCGGTGCTCGAGAATCCCCGCAGGGGATCCTCGCCCTCGACCCGCCCCTCATCCAGATAGTTGACACCCTTCGCTCCGAGCGCGACGGCGCCGTTCTCGGCCGAGCGTACCAGCAACCAGCCGACGTGCGGGTGCGCGCGAAGCGCCGGAAGCAGTGCGGGGTGCCGCTCGTCGATCCCCTCCATGGTGAAACGGTCGTGCTTCTCCATGAGGTAGATGAGGCCGAGGTTGCCGGAGCCGAGCACGACGACCTGCTCATCGGCGACCTCGCTCTGCGCCGGAGCTTCCTGCTCGCGGCCGGTAGCCTCACGCAGCGCCCTGGAGACCGCCGAGTCGTTCTCGTCGCTGGACGCGAGGTGGGCGACCGACACGTCCTCAAGCGAGCGCTTCACCAGATCGTCGAGCCCGTACCCGTTGCGCTGCTTGAAGGTCGCGCCCTGCGTCTGGCCGTGGTCCGAGAGGACGATGATCTCGTATGGCCGAGCCGCGTACCGGCGGGCGTGCGCGATGCGGCCGAACTGCTGGTCGATCTTGCGCAGCACCTCCATGGTGTCGGGGCGTTCGAGTCCGGAGTGGTGCGCGACCTCGTCGTACCCCGCGAAACAGGCATAGACCGCCGGGCGACCCTTCATCATGTCGTCCAGGATGCTGGCGACGGTCAGGTCGCGGACGAACACGGCCAGACCGGCACGGATGAAACCGTACTTGAGCGGGCGATGACCTCGGGGCCGGATGTCGCGGCGCGCCGACCTCGCCGCCGCGACCCACTCGAGCACGAGCTCGTAGAAGAAGAGCACCAGCGTGCGCGTGATGTTGTAGCCGTCGGCGAGGTAGGCACGGTAGCCGGGGTTCGCCTTCTTCTCGGCGTCCATGCGGCTGACCGTGAGGATCACGTGGTCGGCGCCGCCCGAGAGCAGGTTGCTGCGGCTGGCGCCGCCGTCCGCGAGGAGTCCGCCGCCGCGAAGATGGCGCCGCTCGATCTCGGCGCAGTCGGCGGGGGCGGAGCAGGTCATCACCCGGCCCGATTCCTTCTCCACCCAGCGAAACGCCGGGATGTCGTCGTTGGAGCCCAGGAGCAGGCCGGCCTGGGACGCGCCGGTCTGGGATGAGAGATCCGTCTCCCACTCCGTGAGGCGATGGGAGCCGGAGCCGACCCAGCGCGCCATCTCCGGCGCGTGCCCGTCGCGCATGGCGCGCTGCAGCACCGGCATGGCGAGCCCGTCGATCTCGAGATAGACGACGCCGGGCACGTCGGTCGCGACCGTGTCACGTGAGCGCCGGGCGATGCGCTGGGTCACCCGCAGCGCGTAGACGTCGTCGTCGTTGGTTCCCAGCAGCACTTCCAGCGCCACGGTGACCGCAGCCGCCAGGATGGCGACCGTCAGCGCCTCGAAGTACGAGTCGACGCCGAATGTGCGGTCCGAGAGATCGGCGGCCACCTTCACCATCCAGGCGTCCAGCAGGAGGACCAGCAGAAAGCCGATCACGAGCATGTACGGCAGCCGCAGGGCGGCGATCAGCGGCGGCGCGAGCGCGTTGAGGACGGCGATCAGCAGAGCTGCGATGAACGCACCCAAGGGGCCCTCGATCCTGACCCCCGGCACGAGCAGAGCCGCGATGTAGAGGGCGGCGGCGCTGGTGACCCACTGGAGCAGCAGCCGCCGGACGCGCAGGCGCGGCCGCTCGGGCTGCCAGCTCACCGCCGCGCCGTAGTCGATGCTCTTCACTCCGGGCACTCGCACGCCCCCTCGAGGCGACTCCGCTCCGGGCCGCCGTCGCTCAGTCCGGCGCGCCCGCGGGCTCCTTCTTCTTCGCATCGTCGAACGGCCACTGTCCGGCGATCAGACTCAGCACCGCCTCGAAGAGGAGCGTGAGCACGATGATGGCGATGAGCCAGGACCACGACCACGTCATCAGCGCCAGCAGGATCAGAGCCACCACGAGGACGATCCAGCGCACGAAGAGTACGTTGCGGGCGATCCAGAGAGTGACCGGGAACGGCGGGAACTCCACGTCGCCGCCCTTGCGCGCCACACGCCTGCCCGTCGCGACGACCGCCGTCTGCAGGTCGCGCCGCCCGGCGAACCACGCGACCACGGCCACGATGACGCCGATCGCGACGATCCAGATGGTGATCGTGGTGAGCGGTCCGAGGGCGGCGTTGACGACGTCCTTCACGACGCTGAGGCCGTTGCCGCCCTCCAAGTCGTTGACGACGGCCTCGGAGCCCTTCTTCACGATGACCCTGGTGAGGATGAGGGCGACGGCAACGCCGATGCCCAGCTCGATCAGTGTCCGGCGCCGGTTGCGCGACAACCAGACGGTCACGGCGACGAAAGCCAGGGTGACGATCGGGATGACCCACACCAGCGCGTCGAACCAGCGCACGGCCGTCTGGGCCGGCCCCAGGGCATCGGACTTGAAGAGGGTGATCTGCCCGAAGTCGGCCGGCAGGGTCCGTCCCGACCACGACGAGACCTGCTGGATCGCGGTCGCGGGGTCGGTGCCCGGCTCGATCACCGGCGGGCTGAAGCGAGTGGCGAGGCCGCCCGGCAGCTTGCCGTCCAGCCACACCAGCACCTGGCTGATCAGCGGCAGCGTGTCGAGCTTGACGTCGTCGCCCTCGATGTAGGTGTACGTCGTGTCGCCGCGCAGGAGAGCGATGATCTTCTCGTGCGCGAACCGGTTGATCCTGAGCCAGAGTTCATACGCCTTGTCGCTGCTCAGCACCTTGTCGGCGCCATCGGCGATGAAGCTGTTGACGGCGCCGGTGATCGGTCCCGCGAGGAACTGCGCCTTCGGCGGCAGCGCCTCAGCCGTCCGCGTCTGCAGATCGGTGGCCTCGACCACGCGCGCGGCGATGTAGTCGCTCAGCGCCCTGATCGACTGCGGATCCTTGCCGACCGGGCCCACCAGCCTCATGTAGCCGTCCGTATCCATCACCGTGTAGTGAGTCCAGATGGTGACGCCGCTCGCCACGACGGCGAGGCACGAGAGGGCGATGAGAACGCCGACCAGATAGCGGCGCGTGCGGCTGCCGCCGGGGCGCGCCAAGGAGCCGGTGGCCGCGCCCTCGACGGCCTCTGCGGCAGGCTTCTCAGCGGTGGCCTCCCCGGTGGAACCGTCGCCGGCCTTCGCCGCACGTGCAGCGGCAGCGCCGGAGGACGCGGTGACCGCGGTGACCGCGGTCGTCTCCCCGGCTTGCGCGGCGACTTCGCCCGCCAGACACGCGGTGATCGCCTCGTTCTCGGCCTCGAGCGCGGCGATCTTGTCCGTCAGTTCCTGCTGCTCCTTGAGGCTCGCATTCTGGGCTTCGAGCGCTGCAAGCTTGGCGCGCAGCTCCTTCTCGTCCATGTCGGTCCTGTCTCCTCTGCTCGCTGCCCCGTCAGCGCGGCCGTGTCGGCCGGACGTACGGCAGAGTCTACCCCGACCTGCGCTCCAAACCCACTGGTCGCCCGCGGCGGCCAGTGGGGAGACAAGCGCCAGGTGCACGGCCCAACGTACTGAGAAGGCGAAGGGCGGCCGTGAGGCCGCCCTTCGCGGGTCGTGCGTGGTTCTGGGCAGTCCCTACTTGCTGTGCTTCTCCGTGCCGAACGCCTGCTTCAGTTCCTCTTCCTGCTCGTGGGAGAGGTTGGAACGGACCAGCGTGGCGTTCGTGCCCTGGACGGCGGCGAGGAACTTGTCCTCGGTCATCTGCCCGATGAGCAGGAACCAGCCGGCCTTGCCCGGCGGCACCGCGTCGCCCATCTGCTCGAGGACCTGCTTGTCGATGCCGGTCTTGCCGAGCTTGCCGAAGAGAGCGCCCATACCGGCGCCGATGGCCAGCCCGAGAAACGGCATGAGGAAGATGAGGCCGAAGAGCATGCCCCAGAAGGCGCCGCCCAGAGCGCCGGCGCCGACCAGGTGGTTGTCGTGCTTCACGTGCGGCTTGCCGTCGTCGTCGCGGACGACCATCGCCGCGTCCTGCAGCTGCACGATCATGTCCTTCTGCATCGCGGCCAGCTTGAGGCCGAAGTCGTCGGCCGCGGCCTCGCTCTCGAAACCCAGGACCATGAGTTCACTCATGCGCACTCCTCTTGTTCGTCGTCGTCCGGAGCCCGCCGACCGCCTGCGGCGGCGCCGGGCTGTCCGTCATGCTACCCCACCGCGTGTGGTGTCACACTCGCCTGCCCGGCGAGTCCGGGCCTTCGGGTTCGCCTTGGCGGGGCGCGTCGGCGATCACCGGAACGCGCCCGGTACGTCCTCGACGATCTGGTCGAGGATGCGCCTGGCGTTCACGCTCTTGATGTGCGAACCGTCGTAGAACCCCTCGGGAGTACCACCGAACGCCTCGATCTCGGTGTAGTCGACCACATGGACGCGATAGCGGTCTTCGAGACCGTCGAGATACGAGGTCAAGTCGTCGAGTTTCGTCTGCCAGCCCACGGCGCGAAACGCGGCCAGGGCCTCGGGGTGATAGGGCATCACCACGATGACCGGCGCGACCCCGTGGAGGTTGAACAGACGGAGCGTGCGTTCGAAGTAGTACCGCGAGCGCTCCACACCATGCGGGTTCGGGGCCGCCGCCCGCGGGAGCATGCGCTCGAGGTAGACACCGAGCAGCGTGTCGAAGTCGATCCCGCGATCCACCTTGGCGTCGTAGCTGTTGCGCAGCAGGCAGCCGCGGCCGCTGTACTCGTCGGTCCATTGGATCTCGTGGCCCACCACCTTCGCGTCGAGCGCGCTCTGTTGAGCCAGGAGGTGATCCGGCACGAACTGGCGCAGCCGCTCCTCGGCGAGAAGCCCTGGGTGGAAGGGATTGTCGCCGAACGTCGTCACCTGCACCGCCCACACGCAGCGCAGCTTCGTCACGGGGGAGCGCCAGAAGAGGTAGCGGGCGATCGCGTACACGTCTTCCGGGCGGCTGTTCTGCAGGGCGAAGTTGAAGCTCTCGAGCCCGGTGAGCGCCTCCGCATACGACGGCTCGAACCGCTGGGCGCGCGAGCCGCCGAACACGACGAGCTCCGGAGGCGACGGCAGGAGTTCGAGCGCGTCGCACTTGTAGGTGCGGTCGTAGAGCGGCGGCAGGTCGCCGCCGCGGTGAACGGCGGGAGCGGTCCCCGGGAAGGCGCCGAAGAGCACGACCGCGGCGAGGATGAGAGCGAGACCGACGCGTTCTGCGGCCCGCGGCCGTCGCGGCCCGCCGGCAGGCTGGTCGGGAGAAAGCCGCTGCCCGGCGGACGGTCTGCGCGCTGTGACGCCCATCTTCTGCCCTCACCTGTCGGCGCCGGCCGGCCGCCCTGCGGCGGGGCGGCCACTGTCCCTCGGGCATCAGTATGCTTGCCGATTCCCCGCCTGCACAAGCCGTCGTCCGGCAGCGCGGCGGCCTGGATGACTCGCCGGCTTCAGCGAAGGCGCCTGGGAGCGTCCCGCGTGGCCAACGTCGCCCGCCACGCCAGGGTGATCCATGGCGCCGAGCACGCCGGCGCGCCGAGCATCGTCACTGGCAGCGAGGGCGGGGCTGGACGTACACTGGCGCCGGGACGCGACGCGAGGAGCGACATGGCGGACGATCACGGATTCACGTACAAGGAAGCAGGCGTCGACGTCGAGGCGGGCAACCGTGCCGTCGACCTGATGAAGAAGCGGCTCCGGAGCACCCGGCACCCGCTGGTGCTCGGCGGCCTGGGCGGTTTCGGGGGCGCCATGCGCCTCCCGCGACTCAAGGATCCCGTGCTCGTGGCCGGCACCGACGGCGTCGGCACCAAGATCGAGATCGCTCGCCGCGACGGCCGGCTGGACACCATCGGCATCGACCTCGTGGCGATGAGCGTCAACGACGTCTCCGCGTGCGGCGCCGTACCGCTCTTCTTCCTGGACTACCTGGTCGTTGGCGCCGTCGTGCCCGAGGAGGTCGCCGACATCGTCGCCGGCGTCGATGAAGGCTGCGTTCGCGCCCAATGCGTGCTCTTGGGAGGCGAGACCGCCGAACACCCCGGCCAGTTCCCCGGCGGGGACTTCGACATGGCCGGGTTCGCCGTCGGACTCGCCGAGCGGGACGAGCTGTGGGGACCCCACCTCGTCGCGGAGGGCGACACGCTTGTCGGCATCGACTCGAGCGGCCTGCACAGCAACGGCTTCAGCCTCATCCGCCACCTCCTCGAGAAGCACTCGATCGGCCTCGACAGCAACTTCATCGGCGAGGGCGGCGGCGTCGGCCTGTGCATCACCCCCAAGGAGGGCTTCGGAGTCTGCTACGACCCGCGTTCGACGGTCGCCGACGTGCTGCTCACGCCCACGGCCATCTACAGCCCCGTGCTCCACGATCTCGGGCACGCGGGCGGCGTGCACGCGGCCGCACACATCACCGGCGGCGGCTTCCCCGACAACGTCGGCCGCGCCGTACCGGACGGCCTCGCGGCCGTGATCGACCTCGAGAGCTGGACGCCAAGCCCACTGTTCGGCTGGATCCACGGGCTCGGGGTGCACCGCCCCGAACTGCTCCGGACCTTCAACTGCGGGCTCGGCATGGTCCTCGTCATGGATCCCGGGCACGTCGAGAAGAACCTCGCCATCCTCGGAAAGGCCGGCCACGCTTCGCGCATCGTCGGTGAAGTCGTCACCCGCGGCGAGGGCTCAGCCGTTCGCTACCGCGGAGAGCTTCGCGTATGAGGCCGGTCGACCTGCTCGGCTGCGGCGCGCTCAGCCTCGACCTCATCTACCGGCTGCCGCGGGCCTTCCCGCTCTGGAGCGAGTTGGGACCGCCCGGCACGGAACAGGTCATGGACCCGCCGGTGCGCAAGGCGGTCGACGAGGCCCTCGAGCACGTCGAACCCGTGCGCGCCGGAGGCGGGCAGGCGGCCAATTCGGTCGCCGCGCTTGCGCGACTCGGCTACGCGGCCGCCATGGTCGGGCGTGTCGGCGACGACGAGGAGGGGCGCTTCCTGCTCGACGAGCTGGCGCCGGCCGACGCCAGGCTCGTCCACCGCGAGGGCGACACCGGCCGCGTCTACGTCCTCCTCGACGAGGACGGCGAGCGGCGCAACCTCGTCTGCCCGGCGGCGAACGACCTGTTCTCCCCGGCCGACCTGCCGCGCCGCTTGCCCCGCGCCCGGTTCGCGCTGTTCACGAGCTTCGTCGGCGACGAGCCGCTCGCCGCGCAGTTGGCGCTGCTCGCCCGGCTTCCTTCGGAGATGGAGGTCGCCTTCGACCCGGGCGAGATCTACGCACGTAAGGGCGTGAAGCGCTTTCTGCCCATTTTGCAGCGGTGCGCGTACCTCTTCTCTACCGAGGCCGAGCTCGAGATGCTCTGCGGCCTCTCGCTGCCGGAGTCACTCGACTTCCTGCTCAACGCCGGCGTCGGACTCGTCATCGTCAAGATGGGCGGCCGCGGGGCACGCCTTGTCGGCCGCCGTGTCGACCTCTACGTACCTCCCCAGCCGTGCGAGGTGGTCGACGTCACCGGCGCCGGCGACCTCTTCGCGGCCGGCTTCATCGCCGGCATGATCGAGCACGTGGGACTCGAGAGCGCCGGCCGCCTGGCGGCCTGGGCCGCCAGCCGCGGCATCGGCGGACTCGGTCGCAGCACCTACCCGGACGCCGTCGCGTGGCAGACCCGGCTCGCGGAAGAACGCGGCGGCGGCGAGGCCGTCGTCAGGCGCAAGGACCAGCCGTGAGGATCGGCTGGCTCTCCACGGGCCGCGACCAGGCGGCCGTCAATCTGCTCTCCGACGTCGTCGCACGCGCGCAGCAGGACTGCGTCGCGCTCGACATCGCCGCGGTCTTCTGCGACCGCGAGCGAGGTGAGGAGCCCGAGAGTGACCGCTTCCTCGACCTCGCCGAGCGTCTCGATCTCCCGGCCGTGACACTCTCGAGCCGCGCAAGCTGGGCGGAAGCACAGCGGCTCGGCGTCTCCCGCGCCACCTGGCGTGAGGAGTACCACCGCGGCGTGACCGACCTTCTCATCCCGTATCGCCTCGGCGTGCTCGTGATGGCCGGGTACATGCTCGTCGCGAGCCCCGCGATGTGCCGCAAGTACGCCATCCTCAACCTGCACCCCGCTCTGCCCGGTGGCCCCACGGGTACGTGGCAGGAGGTCATCTGGCGACTCATGGAGGATGAGGCCGAAGAGACCGGCGCCATGATCCATCTCGCGACGGCACAGCTCGATCGCGGCCCCGTGGTGAGCTACTTCCGCTTTTCGCTGCGCGGCGAAGAGTGGAGCCCCCTCTGGAAGCAGGTGCAGGAGAAGCGCCGCGACAGGAGCATCGCCCAGATCGCGGCGGCGGAGGGCGAGCACGAGCCGCTGTTCGCGGAGATCCGGCGCCGCGGCGAAGTCCGCGAGATCCCCCTGCTCTACCAGACCCTGCGCCAGTTCACCGAGGGCCGGCTCAACACGTCGAGCGGCTGCGTCTTCGCGGAATCGGCGCGTCTCCCACTCGACCTCAGTGAGCTGGTCGACGGCGAGGTGCTGGCGCGGTGAGCGCAGGTCACGCCGGAGCGGCCGGCCGCAGCCGCGAAGCGGCCCCCGCCGGCCGCATCTACGTCACCGACTGCGAAGGCCCACTCACCAGGAACGACAACGCTCAGGAGATCGCCGAGCGGTTCGTCCCCGAAGGGGCCGACTTCTTCGCCCGGCTCAGCAGGTACGACGACTTCCTCGCCGACGTGGTCCGCAGGCCCGGCTACAACGCCGGCGATACACTGCGCCTGCTGCCGCCGTTCCTCAAGGCCCACTACGTCAGCGATGAGGACGTGGAGCGCTTCAGCGCCGAGCAGGTGCTGCTCGTGCCCAAGGCGCTCGAGGCGCTCGCCGCCGTCACCGCGCTGGTGCCCGCGTACATCATCTCGACGTCCTACACGCCCTACATCAGGGCGCTGTGCGGGCTGGCGGAGTTCCCCCTAGCACACGTCCGCTGCACCGGACTCAGCCTCGACGACTGGGAGATGCCGGAGGCGGAGGCGGCGTGGCTGCGCCGCGTGACGGAGCAGGTGCTGGAGCGCCCGCTCATCACGATCCCCGACGGATCGGACTCGGCGGACGACCTCTCCACGGCCGACCGCACGACGGTGGCCGAACTCGACGACCTGTTCTGGACGAGCATGGCCGGGCGGGTGAGCGGCGAGATGCTGGCCGCCGTCCGCCCGGTGGGCGGCGGCCAGAAGCTCGCCGCTCTGGAGCAGATCGTCGTCGCCGAGAACGTCGCCGGCGGCGGCGTCATGTACGTCGGCGACTCCATCACCGACGCGCCGCCGCTCGAGACCGTCAAGGCCTGGGGCGGCGTCTCGCTCAGCTTCAACGGCAACGGCTACGCACTCGCGGCCGCCGAGTTCGCCGCCGCGAGTCCCGACGCCGAGGTGCAGGCGCAGCTCGCGCAGGCCTTCTCGAAGGGCGGCCGGGACGCGGTCGAGGCCACAGTCCGCAGCTGGCCGAAGCCCAGCAAGGGTGCGACATCGAAGGGGCGCGCACGCGCGCGGGTCGGCCTTGTGGCAGAAGAACCGGATGCGCTCGCCGAGGCCTCCGCCGCGATGCGGCGGAGCGTCCGCGGCGAGCGGGTCGCCGGCCTCGGCTGAGCGCGTGGCCGGCTCCCTCCTCGCAACCGCACGGCCTTCCAGCGACGACCCGCGAGCCACTCGTGCACCCGCCCTCCTCGTCTGAGGCTCTTGCGCTCGACGGCGTCACCGTCTGGGAATGGGACCAGCGCAGCCGCGAGCGGCGGCCCATCCTCGACGACATCTCGTGGACCGTCGCCGCCGGCCAGCACTGGGCGGTGCTGGGCCCCAACGGCGCCGGCAAGTCGACCCTGGTCGATGTAGCCGCCGGCCTCCTCCACCCCAGCCGCGGAAGCGTCCGCATCCTCGGCGCGACCGTCGGTCGCGTCGACCTCCGCTCCCTCCGCGAGCACATCGGTCACGTCGACGTCGGGACCGAGGAGGCGTTCTCACCGCGCCGTACGGCGCTCGAGGTCGTCCTGACCGGAGCGACCGGCACGATCCAGGTGCTCCCGGAGCGCATCGACGATCCGGCTCTCGACCGGGCGGCGCAGCTTCTCGAGCAGTTCGGCTGCGCGGCCGTCGCGTCGCACCGCTTCGCCTCGTGCTCGCAGGGAGAGCGCCGCCGCGTCCTCCTGGCGCGGGCGCTGATGCGCCGTCCGCCGCTCCTGCTCCTCGACGAGCCGGCCGACGGCCTCGACCTGCCCGGCCGCGAGGCGCTGCTCGCGGCTCTGGCCGGACTCGCCGACGAACCGCAGGCACCGGCCGTCGTCCTCGTGACGCACCACCTCGAGGAACTGCCGCCGAGCATCGCCCACGTCCTGTTGCTGCGTGAAGGCCGCGTCAGCGCCTGCGGCGCCGCGGCCTCAGTCCTCTCCGCAGAACCGCTGAGCGCCTGCTTCGGTGTACCGATCACGGTCGCGCGCTCCGGCGGCCGCTGGGCGGCGCGCGCGACCCCCAGCTGGTAGACACGGAATCCGTCGGGAAGGTCCACCTCTTCGGGACGTACGCGCCTTGTGACCGCGCACGGCATCGCCTACCATCTTTGAGACCGCCCATTCGAGGAGATGCCGTGACACGAGAATGCAGCGCCGTCGTGCAACGCGAAGGCGACGTCTTCGTCGCCCAGTGTCTCGACGTGGACGTCGCGAGTCAGGGCGCCTCCGAAGCAGAGGCACTGGCAAACCTCCAGGAGGCTCTGGAGCTGTACGTCCGGTCGCCGCAGGCCACCGATGCTCCGCACGTGAGCAAGGTCCGCGTCGACATCGATGCCGCCTAGGCCGCTTCCC
>Ga0172369_10002732_pt1 | contig 23852 bp, 14 predicted proteins | sample LakKiv25m_FD_114539 | JGI IMG/M metagenome (GOLD analysis project Ga0172369, IMG submission 114539) | Freshwater microbial communities from Kabuno Bay, South-Kivu, Congo - kab_022012_11.25m | ecosystem: Environmental > Aquatic > Freshwater > Lake | place: Democratic Republic of the Congo...
CTTTCTTTTGATGCGTTTGCAAGTTTACTTTGTTTTGCATCATTCCATTCCTGGAACTTAAGGTCAGCCTGTTCCTGGGTTAAAGCTCCCTTTAAAATACCCCTGTAAAGATGGTATTTGTAAAGGATTCCTTTAAACGACAGGATTGAGCGAACGGTGTCGGTAGGCTGTGCGCCCGACTGAAGCCAGTACATTGCTTTGTCGAAATCGAGATCAATTTCGGCTGGTTTTGAAACCGGATTGTAGGTGCCAATCTTCTCGATAAATCTTCCGTCTCGTGGTGCCCGACCATCCGCAATAACGATATGATAAAAAGGGCGACCCTTTTTACCAAATCTCTGCAATCTGATTTTTGTTGGCATAAAATGTTAATTTTTAATGATATAAATTATTTAAAAAATTGAGCGTGCAAATGTCGGCTTTTTTTCGACAAATCAAAAAAAAATTTGTTTAATGATGATGGTGTCCTTCAGGACCATGAACATGTCCGTGTTCCAGTTCTTCTTTGCTAGCTTCACGCACATTTACAACATCTACATCAAAATGCAGGGTTTGTCCTGCCAGTGGATGATTTCCGTCGAGTGTAATCATATCACCATCAATTCTTGTAACTGTCAAATGCTGCATTCCGTGATCCATCTGTGCCTGAAATTGCATTCCAACTTCAATATTTTCAGGTTCTTCAAACTGCGACCGGCTTATCTCGTGAATCATTTCTTCGACTCTGATACCATACCCTTTTTCAGGAGGTATTGAGGTTTTTAGTTTGTCGGTTTTACCCTTTCCTTCGAGCGCTTCTTCCAAACCTGGTATGAGGTTTCCGTGTCCCTGGATGTAATGGAGTGGTCCTCTGCCAGTTGACGAATCAAGTACTTTTCCGGCATCATCGGTTAAGGTGTAATTGATACTTACGACTTTGTCCTTTTGAATTTGCATGATAAATTATTGATTATGTTAATATTAAATGGGATAGTATATAATTGTACAAAACCCGGGACATCGGCCGGGCAAAAATAAATTTCGGAGATGATAACTTAATATTAATCGAATTGTTCATTTTTGGCGCGGCAAAGATCATATTTTTTATTGAACACCAAAATCTTGCAACTCTATTAAATCAACAGAAAAGAGATTTAAGTTTTTTAATGACAGGAATTATTCCCTATCCTAAGATGTTTATTAGTTTTGCACATGCCTATTTATTTAAATCGAAACTTATGAATAAGAATTTGCTATTGTTGTTACTAGTAACCTTTCTGATGTGGAATGCTTGTAAAAAAGACGAAAATTCATCAGAACCTAAGGCTGATTTCTCCTTTCTGATAACCGGAAATCCGGGTGAAGTAGCTTTTACCAACAAAAGTGTCAACGCCCAAACCTATCAGTGGGATTTTGGTGACGGCAAGGCTTCAACGATGAAAAGCCCGGTACATGTTTACGATTTCAATGATACCTATTATGTGAACCTGATTGCGTACGGCAGTCAGAAGACGGCAACTTTCAAGGATACCATCGTGATTACCAACGTGGTGAAAAAGTAGCCAAATTCCAACAACGCATTTTTACAACTTTTACAAGCTGTATCAGTTTCCGAGTGCAAAATCAACGGCTGCTTTTGCATGAATTAAAGTTGTATCGAAAACGGGTACGGAAACATCCTGCTGCTTGATCAAAAGCGGAATTTCAGTACAACCGAGAACAATTCCCTCCGCTCCTTTTTCAATCAATCTATTAATCATTTCAAGAAATCTTGCCTTGGTTTCGGGTCTTAAAATATCTTTTAATAGTTCGTTGAGGATAGAACTATGGATAAAAGCGCGTTCTTCCGTTTCGGGAATGATCATCCCAATGGCTGATTCGTTAAGCTTTGACCGGTAAAAATCCATTTCCATAGTGAATTTTGTACCTAATACCGCCACTTTATTTATCCCGGCTTTACTTATTTCGTTTGCAGTGGCTTCACCAATATGAATCACCGGAATATTGATTTCATCTTTCAGCCTGGCAGCATACATATGAAGCGTATTGGCGCAAAGTAAAATGCAAGCGGCCCCGCAGGTTTCAAGTTTTTCTGAGGCCTGAAGGACCATTTTATAAACACTTTCGAGGTCATTATTCTGGTTCACCAACACATCAATTTCACCATAATTAAACGACCACAAAATGCAACGAGCAGCCTGCTGCCCACCAAGCCGACGGTTTATTTCCTGATTGATAAACCTGTAATAATCGATGGTCGAAACCCATCCTGTGCCTCCAATTAATCCAATTGTTTTCATAGCTGCTGTTATTTTATTATGATAATTCTAATTCCATTACCCTTCAATTCGAGCGAATTTACCTGCCCACCAATGATTTCGCCATCAACATCTGATAAAAATACTTGTTGCTGCCATCCCGATAAATCAATTTTCTGTAGCAGTTCAGAACAATTATAAAGAGAAACAAAGTTACCTTCGGCTACCGGTTTTATCCCAAAAACAATGACGTAAGGATTATCGACAACAAAAAGTGAAGGTATGGGTTTTTGTTCTTTTTTAACCGGAATTGCAATCATTGGCGTTCTTGATTCGATGCCGGCTTTTTCGGCTTCGGCGGCATCAAAGCGATCGTGAATTCTTATCGTATATCGAAATTTAATCGGACCTTCCTGAGCTGCAAGGTAGTTTGTTTCCCAATAATTATTCATCGGGTACGAATAAAAAGTTGTTGATGGTTCAAGATGTTGCAGATAACCAAAAACTTTGGGGTCGCAATTGATGTCGCCCACCTCAATAAGCGGAGCATCAGGACTGACAAAGGTTACACCAAAATGATCGTTGGAAATATCTACAAAATTTTCGACCGGAATAAAATTTTTATTGGAGCCTGGAAGCTGGTCTTTTTCAGGAATGCAGGTTCCAAAAGCCAGATCATAGCGCATGATGCCGTGTTCAATAAGAAAAGGAAAAGCAAAATGCACACCTTCGGGAGTATAAATTTTTTCTTTATCCAGCCAATTGGTTATTTCTACCTGCGCTTTGTCGTCATTAAGCCGGATTTCGGTTCTCAGGCTTTTGCAGCCCGGAGCATTCAAATCAACAACCAACGCTCCGTAACCATTCTGATAAATCCGCTCAACTTTCGCAGTTTTTCGGTTTACAGGATTACGGCCCTCAACATAAAAATACTGGTTTAAACCTATCCCCCTGGTCGTATCAACAAGATTTTGGCCGGTTTTTCCCCAGATCAGTCTTTCGATGCTCCCATTATCAGGGTTGACAAATACCAGAAAATCATCACTACATATTATGTTTTCAGGAATAGTTATAAACGTGGTACCTCCGGGGTGATCCTCTTTTTCGGGATAATAAATCTTTGATCCAAAAGCGGGAACGTCACTTGCTAAAATCGAATAATCTCCATTACCAAACTGTCTTATCCAACCAGAAGTACCATTTTTGTCAACCATTTTTTCGATGACAACATTTTTACCAACCGAAAATGTAGCCCAATCCGTCCTGGGCCAGGAACTGGTGTTAAAAACTTCGATGGCTTCGATATTCTGCTCTCCGGACAGCCGGTTTTCCAATGCCTTTGCTATCAGGCTCACTGATTTTTCTTTTCCGGTTAATGCAAAATTCCTTTTGGTTTCCCATTGCTGCAGGGTAAACGGCGACTCCGGTTCGGAAACTGAATTCCATGAACCCCAGGTATGTTCATCAAAAAGCAAAACGTCGTGCCAGGCATCTTCAAAATCGCTTTCAGGAAAATCGGGATTTCCGTTCATGGCGTACAAAACCTCTGCCTGACCAAGTCTGATCGCATTTTCGCGATTAACGATTGTTTCTTTAGCCGAGGATTCAGCACCATCTTCCCAGTATCCGGTAATGTCGCCCTGCATTTCAGGTAAAAGCCTTCCATATTTTTCCTCAAATATCCCAAAAGCCTCGGATACCGTCGAAATCACCAACTTTGGTGTAACATAAATTTTGTTCCATCTTTTAACCACATCAGCCAGGTTTCCATCAGGTGGTCCGTTATCGGAGCCGATATTGTATCTCAAAATGGTCATATCATAAGGATAACCGGTCTCAGCGAGCCAATTGATGTATGGAAGAATCTTTTCTTCACCAAGCAGATTTTTCTGGTTTGACGTGCCAAGACCCGTATGAAAAAGTGAGTATCCTTCATGATGAACCCAGGTTAAGACTCTTTCATCACCCGAAGGCGAAACCCAGTAAAACGGTTTGTCCCCTAATTTTTCGATGATGCTGCCGATACGATCGCCACGGTTGGTACCCAGTGACAAATATTTTACACCGCTTTGTGCCAATGCCGGTACAATTCCCCATGTCCAGCCCGGAATATCGGTGATCATTGCCGATCTTAACGGAACGCCAGCCTGTTTACTGATCATTCGACCTGCTGCAATAAGTTCGAAAAGTTCTTCGGGAGTACAAAGTCCGGTTAACTCGTTGGCAAAAAAACCATCCAGTTCGATATCTCCCCACTTAATTGACTCCAGCAACTTTTCCTTTTTTACTTCCGGAGCGTTTCTGAGGTATGAATCTACTGCCCACATCACTTCGGTATTCCACTTAAAACGCTCACCAGCATTGTTATTTTTTGAATCTTCGGCGAACTGAATGCTCTTTTCGAGATGATCCCACTGGATTTTCTCAACCTCCTCCTGTACATCGGTATAGCCAATATCCACATGTGAATGGTGCAACAGGTAAATCACGATTTTCCTGACCGGCTGGAGCTTCACATTTTCGTTTGCCAGCATAATGCTACCAATTTTCACCTCCACACGAAATTCCTTTTGTTCATCAATTTTTGGGATTTCGAGATAATACACGTTATAACCAAACTTGAGCTCTTTCCGGAAACGGTAATCGCCAACATTAAAATCGGCCATAGCCGGCTCTCCATAATAAGGCAGCTCGGTTTTGAGAATCTGTGTTTCACCAACGGCAGCATATCTTACCGCATTTTCGGCTACCAACTTGACCTTATTAAGCGTTTGGTATTTAAAAACCATGAACCAGGTCCGGCTATTTGCATCTTCACCAACCACCCTGATCAATATTGGTTTTCCCTTTTTAAAATGCTTCAAGTCAAGCACTAAATCAAGGTATCCCATAAAATCACCATACTTGTCGGTTTGGGTCTTGAACAGTTTAAGATATGAATTGCCTGGGCCGTTCCACGAGATTTCCTTTGGAATCGTGTCGGCAGGTGATAAAATGGTGAAAAACTTTACGTGATTGATAAAGACATCCCAATGGTGAGGATCTCCGGAATTCACATCAATTCCTGCAAGCATCAGAAAATGTACTTTATCTGACTGAAAATATTCAGGTATGGTTTCTGTTTCCCATTCGATGAAGCCGGATGATTCCTCTGATCGGACCAACATTGAAACCCCGGCATCAGGTTGGAGTGAATGATACTCAAAATCATCACCTTTGATGGTTTTTGAATAACCCGACAAATAGTTTTGTGCACCGGAAACTAACGATGAGGCCATTAGTAAAAGGAAAAATGCAAACTTTTTCATTAATCCTGGTTTTGGCCAAAAATAATGAAAAATCTGTAAGCAGTAAATGAAGACCTAATAAATTAAAAACAGGTCATCCGCAGAAGTCATCTACCATCCTGAAGTATTAATTGCTGAAGTTAATTGTGCAATTATTCTTCCTCCAGAAAAGGATATCTGTAGTCGGTGGGCGGGTCGAAGTTTTCCTTGATCGAACGTGTGGAAACCCACCGTAGCAAGTTAATGTATGATCCCGATTTATCATTTGTACCGGAAGCCCTTGCGCCTCCAAAAGGTTGCTGACCGACAACTGCACCCGTAGGTTTATCGTTGATATAAAAGTTTCCTGCGGCATTTTCCAGTTTTTTTGTAGCCAGTTCAATCGCATAACGATCTTTACCAAAAATTGCACCGGTTAAAGCATAAGGTGAAGTTTTATCGACCAGTTCCAGGGTTTCTTCAAATTGTTCATCCTCATAAAGAAAAACAGTTAGCACGGGTCCGAAAATTTCTTCCCGCATGGTAATGTAAGCCGGATCAGTGGTTAAAAGCACCGTTGGCTCTATAAAATATCCATTGGTCTTGTCGAAATTTCCACCAGCAACCACCTCAATTCCATCCATTTTAGCATTTTCGATATAGCTGGTGATTTTATCAAAGGCTGCCTCATCGATGACAGCATTAATGAAATTTCTAAAATCCTCAACCCCACCCATTTTAAACGATTTGAGATCAGTGATAAGGAATTTTTTTATTTCAGGCCATAAACTCTCAGGGATATAGGCGCGCGATGCAGCCGAACATTTCTGTCCCTGGTATTCGAATGCCCCGCGGGAAAGTGCTGTTGCAACCTGCCTGGGATGAGCAGTCTGGTGAACCATTACGAAATCCTTGCCCCCGGTTTCGCCAACAATCTTCGGATAGGTATTGTGAATCATTACATTATCACCAATGGCTTTCCAAACCTTCTTAAATACCTCTGTAGATCCAGTAAAATGAACACCAACAAAATCGGGATGTTCCGACATCACCTTTCCACCAACCGGCCCCGGGACAACAATCATGTTAATCACTCCATCAGGCAATCCAGTTTCGCGAAGGATCTCCATAATTACCGCCGCAGAATATACTTGTGTGTTTGCAGGTTTCCAGACAACCACATTTCCCATCAAGGCAGGTGCGGCGGGCAGATTTCCTGCTATGGAGGTAAAATTAAAAGGTGTGATGGCATATACAAAGCCCTCAAGTGGTCGCTGTTCCGTACGGTTCCATACACCTTTGCCAGAAATGGGCTGATCCTTATAAATCTGTGTCATAAAATGCACATTAAACCTGAAAAAATCAGCCAGTTCGCAGGCAGCATCTATCTCAGCCTGGTAAACATTTTTCGATTGGCACAACATTGTGGCGGCATTTAGTTTTGAACGATACGGTCCCGAGATCAGGTCGGCAGCTTTGAGGAAAATGGAAGCGCGGTGATACCATGGCAGTGCCTGCCACTTTTTACGAACTGCCAGGGCCGCATTGATAGCCATCAGCACATGGCTCTTATCGCCCATATAAAAATATCCAAGCAAATGCTTTAAATCGTGGGGTGGCCGAATTTCATGCCGTTCGCCGGTGCGGATTTCTTTACCACCGATAAACATTGGGATATCGGTTACTTTTGATCGTAATTCACCGATCATAGCTTTAAGGTTGGCCCTCTCGGAACTACCTGGTGCATATGATAATATGGGTTCATTCCTGGGTTCAGGAACCTGAAACATTCCTTTCGACATTTTAAATATTCATTTAATTACTGAATCAAATTCTGATACCGGCGAATGTTTTCAAAACCAGAAATAATTACCGGTTCGGACTGCAAAATTAAGCCTTTCACCTAATTTGGAATAATTCCAATTAAGATAGAATTCATAAATTAAGTTAAAGCAGACTTTATTAATCAATTAGACAGATAAATTGAATCATTTGAAAAATTTACACCCAGCAGAACTGATTGACAGCAAATTAAAAAACTACCCAAAGAATTTAAAACACAACTAAGGCATCTACAAGAATCTAATTCAATCCGGTTAATCTAATTGTGTTCAGGCTAAGGTTTATGGTCCCCAAATTGGGAGAGGTCCCTCACCAAATTCCTGCCTGAGGATACATGAAAAGAATTCTAAAATTATTAAGAATTATTTTTTTGATAATTTGATCGATAATCTATACCGATTTCTTAACTCTTTTGCTTTATTTTGTACATGAAGGAAAAATGCCTTTAATAAAAGGATTTATGAAACGATTACTTTTGATAATTGGGTTGCTAATCCCGCTTTATGGCTCTTCGGTAACAAGAATCGACAGTTTGCTTTCCGCCCTGTCAACGGCCAGCAATGATTCGGTGAGGGTTGATATTTATGCCAGATTATCTCAGGAATACTCTGATCTGGATAACTTCAAACTGGCCACCCAGCAGTTACACATGGCACTCGACCTCATGGAGAATGAAGTCGGATCGAGAAAATACATCTGGCATTTATTAACTTTAAGCAATGCCTACCTCATGCAGCAAAATCCCCAGCCGGCCATGGAATATGCAAAAAAAGCCGCCATAATGGCCAATGCTACCGGACTTTCAGATGCTGAAGCAAGAGCTTACCTCAATATCGGAGCGGTTTTAATCGATTCGCAAAAATATGATGAAGCCGAAAAAAACATTCTGAAAGCACTCAGCCTGTCACTGAGTAAAAAAGACAGTTTATTTATTTCTTATGCTTACAACAATCTGGCAATGGTTTACAGGCATGAGAAAAAGTACGATCAGGCTCTAAATTACCTGTTTAAGGCTCTGGCAATAAAGAAAAAAATAGGCGCTCCCGGGGGAACCATTTCAACGCTTGGTAACATCGCCAGGGTTTATAACGATCAAAAACTGTACGATTCGGCTTTGAAACAGAACCAGGCTGCCCTTGACGTTTCAAAAAAACTTGGCAGCGCTTTTTATATGGCACATACCTACCGTAACATTGGCAGCCTTTATACCGATATGGGTTTGTATAAACTTGCAATTACTTCAACAGAAAAAGCCCTGGAACTGGCTGTTAAAAACGGGTTTACAATTATTCAGCGGGACACATATGAGAACCTTTCCAAAATAATGTTGCTTCAGGGTAATTACAAAGGTGCTTTTAAATATCAGCAAAAATTTATGACACTCAGCGACAGCCTTACTGAGCTAAAAACACAAAACCGGATAGCTGAAATGGAAAAACTCTACAACAATGAAAAAAAGGTAAGGCAAATTGAGTCACTTCAGCTTCAGAATGAGCGTATGCTGCGGAATTTTCATATTACGGTAACGCTGTTTCTATTGTTGATTCTCGCAATTATTTATTTTAGAAATTCCAAAATCAGGAAAACAAAAAAGGCTCTGAAGGAAAGTGAAAAAAAATTCAGGCTATTAGCCGAAAATGCCTCCGAAGTGGTATGGGCAAGTGACCTTGAATTGAAACCTGACTACGTTAGCCCTGCCATTGAAAAATTGGACGGATACTCACGGGAAGAACATTTAAATCAACCTCTTACCAGATTTATTACCAGCAAGACATCCGCTGATTTAACCGCTGGCATCGAAAAACTAAAACAGGAATTTTTAAATCATGGCAAAATTGAGGAGCCGTTGTTAATCGAAACCTCTGGAATACACAAAAACGGAGAATTGATATGGGTAGAAAGCACTGTAACCCTTGTGGTGGATGATAATGGTAAATTAATTGGTTTACAAGGGATTTCGAGGAATATTTCCGATCGTAAAAATGCAGAATTGCGGTTGGTAGAACTGGTCAGGGATTTAGGGCTTCAGGATAAGAAACTTAAAGCCCAGAATGAGGAACTTGATGCTGCAAGACTGGCTATTGAGAAAACTGCCGATCAATATTTCGACCTGTTCGAAAATGGACCTGTAGGTTATCTGATTGTTGATAAGGATGGAATCATAACCGAAATTAATTCAACAGCTTCCATTTTATTAGATGCACCCAAATCAGAACTTATAAATAAAGCCTTTCCTGGTTTTGTAAATCCTGAATCGAGGAAGGATTTGTTAGCTAAAATCGAGCAAACCATCAGGATTTCGTCAACACATTCTGCAGAATTTTCGATTGAAAACCCAAAAGATCTTCTGCGTGTAAAGCTCTTTTTTGTACCGGAACGTTCGAGCCATCAAGGTGTTGTTCGAATCGCCATCATCGATGTTACAAAAGAACATAAAATCCGTAAAGAGCTTGGTGCTGCGCTCCAGTTAATGGAATCTGTTTTTGATACAATTCCTGGAGGAATAAGTGTGGTTGACAAAGAATACAACATCATCAATTTTAATAACCGGTTAATGGAAATTAACGGGATTTCGGATCGTAGCGGTGCAATTGGCAAAAAATGTTATGAAGTATTTCGTTGCGGAACAGAGCCTTGTAAAGACTGTTCTTTGACTGAAATCCTTAAAACCCAAAAAACTGTCATAAAAAATACTACCTACGAAGATGAAATCAGGGTTGGAACTCCACTGCGGATTTATTCAAATCCGATGATAAACGAATTGGGCCAGGTAATCGGAATGGTTGAAGCTGTAATGGATATGTCGGATTTGAAAAAAGCTGAATTGGCATTGCAGGAAAGTGAGAAGAAATTTGAACAGCTTTTTAACGAAATTCCTGATGCAATTTTCATTACCCGGTATGGCGGAACAAATTCGGGCGAGATTGTAAATGTTAATCCCTCTGCTGAGCAACAAACCGGTTACTCAAAATCGGAACTTCTCCAAATGAATATTGTAAAAGATCTTTCTTACGAAAAACAAACCGAACCGCTTCGTCTGGAACGTGAAGACCAGCTTTTAAAGGACAAAAAAATTGAGTTCATCGAACGCAAGCGACGGAAAAATGGCAGTCTGATTTGGACCGAAGTCGGAATCCAGAAAATCAGGCTTCATAACGAGGACTTGGCGCTGTCAGTATGCCGTGATATAACGGACCGTAAAAAAACTGAAATGGATCTTATGATATCAGAGGCAAAAAACCGTTCGCTCATTAATGCCATCCCTGATATTATTTTTGTACTGAACAGGGAAGGTGTATTTGTAAATTATCATTCACATTCGATCGACGAATTCCTCGTACCCCCTTCAGTGTTTTTGGGTAAAAAAGCCTCTGATGTTTTGCCAAAAGATATTGCAGAAGTCACAATGCAAAAAATTGCTAAAGTTCTCAATACCGGAGAAACACAGGTTTACGACTATCGACTTTCCCTGAATGGGGGTTATTCAAATTATGAAGCTCGTATGGCCATAAGTAATACCGATGAGGTTTTGGTGATTGTCCGGAATATTACCGAACGTAAGACAGCCGAAATGGAAATCAGGCAGAGGGAAGAGAAGTACAGATCGATCTTTACCAATTCACCAGTCGGTATTTTTACATTCAACCAGCATTCTGAAATAATCGACAGTAACGAGAATTTTATTGATATTATCGGTTCATCTAGAGAAAACTTATTAGGATTAAACTTATTGAAAAACCTTAAAGACAATAAATTAAAAAACGCACTTGAGGAAGCTCTCAATAAAGGATCCTCATATTATGAAGATAATCTTCTTTCGGTGACTGACAATAAAGAAACACCAGTTAAGATCTTTCTAAAAACAATTAATGATGCCGATGGCAAATTTATCGAAGGTGTTGGAATTTGTGAAGACATTACCGGGCAAAAAATTTACGAAAAAGAAATTATCAATGCAAGGGAAAAGGCCGAGCAAAGCGATAAGATGAAATCCGCTTTCATGGCAACCATGTCGCATGAGCTACGAACCCCTCTTAACGCCGTCATCGGGTTTTCTGAGATGATCGATACAGGGCTGCCGATGGACCAGATCGAAGAGTTCTCGCAAATTATCTCCAAAAGTGGCCGGCACCTGCTTACCATTATCGAAGATATTTTTGACATTACCTCCATCGAAAGTGGTGAAATAAAAGCACATATCGAAAAAGTTACCATCAACGATACAATGAAGGACATGTATCAGGTTTGCTTAAATGAGAAAAGCAGGGTCGGGAAAGATCATCTCAATGTGATTCTGAACATACCTGCAGATTTAGAAGATTTAAAGATTTCAACAGATGTACCTAAATTCCACAAATTAATCTTTCATCTGCTGAATAATGCAATAAAATTTACAAAAGAAGGTACCATCGAATTCGGGTTCACTACCGAAACAAAATCTCATAATCCACGGAACCTGCTCTTTTTTGTTAAAGACACGGGCATTGGAATTCCAAAAGAAAAACAACAGGTTATTTTCGAGATATTCAGGCAGGCCGACGAAACCTCAACACGCGAATTTGAAGGAACTGGTCTGGGACTCTCCATTTCAAAGAAACTCATCGAATTATTAGGCGGGAATATCTGGCTCGAATCGACTGTTGGTGCCGGGAGCCAATTCTTTTTTGAGTTGCCGTGTCTCGACACGACGTTCAATATTATGGATTTTCTTAAACAACAAAATCTGCAGGAAGCAACACAAGGCACAAATCTGGTCGCTATGGTAGCGGAAGACGACGATACCAATTACCAGCTTTTTGACTTGCTTCTCCGGCGGAAAAAATTCAGAATCATTAGGGCATCCAATGGTGAAGAGGCAGTTAACAAATTCATCGAAAACCCCGATATCAATCTTGTGCTTATGGATATTAACATGCCAATCATGAATGGATACGAAGCAACGCGTGCACTAAAAAAGATCCGTAGTGAAGTCCCGGTTATTGCTGTCACGGCCTACGCTCTTTCAGGCGACGATTTAAAAGCTGCAGAAGCCGGTTGCAATGATTACCTTTCGAAGCCCATCAATAATAAGCTTTTCTACGAAACCATCTTTAAACACATCTAAACAAATTAATGGGGTTGATATCAGAAGTCAATGAGGGGGTTCGTTTGCCTTATTCTGATTTTCTATCATTTACAATAAAGCACCGAAAAAAACGTAATTTGAAGAGTAAAATTCAATTTGTATTTGGACGAAAATAAATAATTCATTCATGCTATCCAGAATTATAAGTTCCCTAATTTTAATCGCGATCCTGCTTTTACTTGCCACCACGTCCTGCAAAAAAGAAGAAATAATCGACAATAATCCGTCAACAAAGCTTGCCTTTTCGGCAGATACACTCATTTTTGATACAGTTTTTACAACAATAGGTTCAGTTACCGGACAGTTACATGTTTATAACCGAAGCAATAAAAAAATCCGGATTTCAAGCATTAAGCTTGCCGGGGGTGCCAACTCACATTACGCTATAAATGTTGATGGCATTTCGGGATCAGCCTTTAATAATGTTGAAATTTCAGGTAAGGATAGTATATATATTTTTGTAAGGGCAACAATAAATCCCCAGGAAACTTCCCTCCCCTTTATCGTAACCGACTCAATTGTTTTCGAAACCAATGGGAACCAGCAGGATATCGATCTGGTAACCTGGGGGCAAAATGCACGCTTTATCCGCTGGAATGTTGACCGGCCAAACCTTCCCAAATACAGGATTGTTGCAGGTGAAGGTGTTGATACCACCTGGACAAATGATTTACCCATTGTCGTTTACGGCTATGCCGTTGTGGATTCAACGGCCAGCCTTACCATCAATGCCGGGACAAAAATTTATTTTCATAATGCTTCAGGATTATGGATTTATAAGGGAGGATCATTAAAAGTTCTGGGTACAATGGATGAACCTGTTTATTTTCAAGGCGATCGCCTCGATGAATTCTACCGTAATCTGCCTGGACAATGGGACAGGATTTGGTTAAACGAAGGCTCCATCAACAATGAGATAAATTATGCCGTCATCAAAAATGGTTTTATTGGAATCCAGGCCGAAACTTTGCAGGAATTCATGGGAAATCAGTTGAACATCAGCAATACCATTATCGAAAATATGTCGGGTGCAGGCATTCTGACTCGGTATTACCTGATTGCCGGCGCAAACTGTGTAATCTCGAACTGCGGACAATATGCACTGGCACTTACTCTTGGCGGAAGTTACGATTTCAGGCAGACAACTGTTGCCAATTTCTGGAATTTTGGTTTCAGACAAACCGAATCGGTGGTTTTGAACAATTATACGAAAGATAGTCAGGGGCAGGTGTTTGCCTATCCGATGTCGGCAAATTTCGCCAATTGCATCATTTACGGTAACCGCGATGAAGAACTCTCCTTTGATGCAAATGCAGCTGATCAGTTTGTTTACAAATTCGACCATTGCCTCCTTAAAACAACAATGGATATTTCGGACCAGGAAAAATACATCAGTTGTATTAAAAATAAAGACCCGTTATTTGTTGATTATACGCTGAATAATTTCCAGTTAGACAGCCTTTCGCCAGCAAAAAATATTGGAAGTATCGAAATAGCCAATACGGTTCCAACCGATATTAAAGGAATCAACCGTACCGAAAGTCCTGATCTGGGAGCTTATGAATGGATTCCGGTCATTGGGAAAAGATAGCCATCTTTTGATGATGCTCTGAAAATCAATCAAATCTTTTAACATACATCGCTTTACCATCGCCAATTTCATAAAAATCGACAATGGTGGCTTCAAGTAAAAAATTATTGTTTTCGTAAAATTTCCGGGTAGGCTTGTACTGTTCTTTGGTTGAAGTTTCTGCTATCAACATTCTGCCATTTAACTTTTTAACTTCATTTATTGTTGCTCCGAGCAATTGTTGGCCTATGCCTTTTCCGCGCCAATCCTGATGGGTAACGATCCAGTAAAGATCAAAACTTCCATTGGTACAGGCAATTGGTCCATAACAGGCATAAGCCAAAACTTTCTCTTCAATCGTCGCAAATACAAAGAAATAACCGCTTTCTTCCCCTCTGGCAAGCCTTTCCTCTGCCAGTTCACGGGCTACAGGAATTTCATAATCATAAAAATAACCGGTCGAGCGTACGATTTCCTCAACAATAGCGGGGTCAGAATTATATATTTCTGTTCTGAATTTTAGGTTCAATTTTTCGTTTTTCATGGTTTTAATGCATCCTGAATTATTCGTTCGACGGCCTGTTCAAAAGATATGCCTGCATATTCACAAGCAGCAAAAAAACCGCTGCCAGGCGAAATACAAGGATTGGAATTAACTTCAAGAATCATTGGGTTTCCTTTCCTATCCATCCTGAAATCCACACGGCCATAACCTCTTAACCCAAGGACTTTCCAGCACTTTAGCGAAAGCTCAGTTAATTCGTTCCTTAGCTGTTCGCCATTCTTTCCGAGATTGTAGGTCCTTACAGTATGGGTGTATTCAAAACTTTCCAAATCCCACTTGGCACGAAAGCCCAGAATTTGAGGTTTATTTTCGGGGAAATCCTCGAATAAAATTTCAGCGACCGCCAAAACCTGCGGATCATTTTCGGTGGCAAGCATCGAAACATTAAATTCTCTTCCATCGATGAATGGCTCGATGAAAAACTTATTTCCGGGATAGCCGGTAAATCTTCCGGCCATTGGCCCGGGAACTTCAAAAACAGATTCTTCATCCAACCCCAGAGAGCCTTCTTCCCATCGTGGTTTTATGATATATTTACCCGGGCCCAGGTTTGTTGCTTCAGCAGGTAAAAAGGTTGCAGGAACCGGAATTCCATTTTGCACAAGTATTTGTTTGGTAAGATGCTTCCCGGCACTAATAAACATAGGTTCGGTAGGTGTACCGGTATAAGGAATCCCGACTACGTCGAGTAGGGCAGGTACAAGATAAACCAGTGACCCATAATTTTCGACAGATTCGGCAAGGTTAAAAACCAAATCAGGACTTTCTGACTTTAGGGTTTTAAAGGCTGTTGACAAATCCAGGGTTACAGTTAACCTGAACGACTCATGTCCTAATGTTTTCAGGCATTTCTCGACCAATTCAACTTCATCCAGAATATCCAGTTCGTCAGGGCCAGCATCCACTCCGGGTTTATTATACAAGACGGCGATTCTCATATTTTTGAATTTAAATTTTCATCCGCATCGCTGCTGAAGTTATTATTTCAGCAACCAAATTCCCGAAGGTTTTACCTTGCAAATACATTATAATCGGTAAATCGGAGTGTATGTAATTTAACCCGGCCAGAGGATTAACCTCGATAAAACAAGGCACACCATTTCCGTCCATTTTCAAGTCGATGCGACCTGCATCCCGACAACCCAGGGTGCGCCATGCATCCAGGGCTACCTGCGCACAATCGTTGTAAACAGGACCTGTCAATAACTGATATTCCACTCTTCCTTTATAATTTTCTTTAATAAACCTCGAATAGGCCGATTCCTCAGCATCGCGGCTTATTAAAACCTCCATGATTCCTGCAATGCGTGCATTTACACCTGTTCCGATAATTCCAGCTGTGAATTCTCTTCCGGGTAGGTAACTTTCGGCAAGCACGGGCTGTTTATAAATTCGCAGCAGGTTGCGGCATTCTGCCTGAAAAGATAGGAAATCGATCGTGAGGGAATTTTTCCCAATACCTTTTCCTGAACCCTCGGCAACCGGTTTTACAAAAACAGGAAACTTCAAATGACACTTCACGATATCCGCTTCATCATTGACGATAAAAAAATCGGCAGTTGGAATTCCGGCATCCCTGATTACTCTTTTTGTCAATCCTTTGTGAAGTGTGAGCGCCAGGATCAGCGGATCAGAAAAGGTGTAAGGAATTTTCCAGGCATCGAGTATCGCCGGGACCTGTGCTTCCCTTCCCAATCCATACATTCCTTCACAAATATTAAAAACGAGATCCCAGCTTTCGCCCTTATCAAGTTTTGTGATCAAATTCCGAAGGTGTCCAATACGTATTGTTTGATGGCCAAGCTCGTGCAAAACATTTTCGATACCAATTACCGTTTCTTCACTGTCGAATTCAGCAGTCTCATCGGCAGTAAAACCCTGCGCAAGGTATTCATCTTTAAGATCGTATGTAAGCCCAATCAACATGATCGTTTTGTGTTAAAATCATCCGGAAATGACATCTCTTAAATAAATGGTATGTATTGATATCCGAATTGTTGGGGACAGCTTTACTGATTACCAATTTTCAGGAATTTTGAAATCATTTTCAAATTGGATCACCAATTACGTCGGGGTATCTGAAAGTTTTTCCTTCAAAATTATCAAGCAAAAGATCATCTCCTTCATAGCCTTTCATATATTCGGGTAATAAAGGTATTTTTCCGCCTCCGCCTGGTGCATCTATCACATATTGAGGAACAGCATATCCGGTTGTAAATCCTCTTAACGACCGTATAATCTCAATTCCTTTAGAAACCGGAGTTCTGAAATGCGCTGATCCCGGAATAGGGTCGCACTGGTACAAATAATAAGGCCGTACCCTGGTTTTAAGCAAACCTTGCATCAAAGTTTTCATAGCTTCAGGAGTATCATTTACTCCGGCCAGTAAAACGGTCTGGCTTCCAAGTGGAATACCGGCATTGGCAAGTCGTTCACAAGCCTGTGTGGTTTCCAGTGTTAATTCGGAGGCATGGGTAAAGTGAATACTGATATATAAAGGATGAAATTTCCGTAGCATCGATACAAACTGCTGGGTAATCCGCATAGGTAAAACCACAGGAACTTTTGTCCCGATCCGGATTATTTCAACGTGCGGAATTGCTCTCAGACGTGTCAGAAGATATTCAATTTGTGCATCGGGTAAGGTAAGTGGATCACCGCCCGACACCAAAACATCACGGACTTCAGGATGACTTGCAATATAGCTGAATGCCTGTTCCCAGGCCTTTACACCTGTATGGCATTTTTCCTTTTGCGACACCATATGCGTCCTGGTGCAATACCTGCAATATGTTGAACAAAAGCCGGTGGCTAAGAATAATACCCTGTCGGGATAGCGGTGAACCAAATTTGGGATGGGGCTATCATCTTCTTCATGCAGCGGGTCAGAAAACTCACCGGGACCGGTAACCATCTCAGCCAGTGAAGGAACTACTGTCTTCCGGAGCGGATGGTCTTCAGGTGTTTCCCAAATCAGGCTTGCATAATAAGGTGTTATTCTGAGGGGCAGAACATCGTTATTTTCGGCGGTAAAATCGGCCTGGCTTTTTTTGCCGATCAATCTTGATAATTCTCTGGAATTGGTAATGCTGTTACGGATTTGCCATTGCCATTTGTTCCAGTCTTTGAGGGTAGCACCAGGGAACCAGGTTTCAAGGAATTTTAAGGAGTTTGGGGCGATACTTTCGATGGGTTGTTTCAAATTGGTCAAAGGAGCTGATAACTCTGTTTCTTCATAGGATTCATCAAAAATCAGGCTCGGAGGTTCTTCGTCCTCCGGTGTATCGCTATGAATTGAATTCATCGAATCTTCTTCTAAATAATTTTTCATGATTTTTTATTACTATTAAGTTGATATTCAATTTATTAAATACCCTCTCCGCTATTTTTGAAAAGGGCTGCAATATTAGAACAAAAAAATACACATTATGCAAATTTTTTAAAAAAAAATAATCCCACTTAAAATACTGTTAATCTGATTGTTATGTGGATTGTTAAAAAAAATAATTTATGATTTTGTTGTACGGGCCATTAAAAATGATATTCTAAATTTTGGTGAGTCAAAAAATGAACAAAAAACAAAACAAATGAGTAACATTTTTATCGAAAAAACACCAAAATAATCCTGCCCATAAAATAATTTACTGTTTGAGAAGATTTTTACAATCCTTAATTTTTCCCGTAGTAATCAAGTCATTAATTTCGTTGATCATTTCGTGGTAATCACCTCGATTTCCACATTGATACATTTCAATAAAAGGATCGCTGTCGAGGAGAAAACCAAATAGCTTTTCAACATTCGGAATATGCTCCATACTGCAATATTCTTCATAACTGAATTTTAAAAATGCCGCATGCTGGTTTATTCCCCGATTATCGAGAAGGTAACCTTGATTAAGTTTTGTGGGATAAACAAATTCTCCGTTAATTCTCAGGTCAACCGGATCAGGATAAGAAACGATACGTGTTCTGTCGTTTGAAAGAATCACGGGAACTTTAGTATAGTAATCATTCCTGGTTTTATAAATGATTACCGGTGGTGATGGCATACCAACCTGTACTTTTTCCTTATCCGAAACCAAATTCATATCCTGTGACTTGTTTGAAGAAGAACAACCAAAAAGCAGCATTATAGAGAATAAGGCATAAAGCGTGATGTATTCTTTACTCATTACGATGAAGTCCTTTACATTTAGTGTCCAAATAAACGAAAAGTTTTAGTAAAAATTGAATTTTTTATCGATCTGCAACGAATTGATAGATTGATAATAAGCGGACTTTTAACAAAATTAAAGATTATAAACACAATACAGGTTGACATTTTCAATTAATAATCTATAATTTTGTGATGCATAAAAGCAAATTCACTGAGTTTAAAATAAAACTACATTTCAAAATGAAAAAAGTTGTTCTACTTTTCGCAATGATGGTTTTCGCTGCTTTTGCAGTAAATGCACAAACCGAGCAGCAACCTGTTGCACCGGCACCAGCACCTGAAAATCCTAACGCTCCGGTTATCACTTTCGAAAAAACTGTTCACGACTATGGGACAGTAAAATATGAAGGTGACGGAAAATGTGAGTTCAAGTTTACGAACACCGGAAAAGAACCATTGATTCTTACAAATGTTAGATCATCTTGTGGATGCACTGTTCCATCATGGCCACGCGAGCCCATACTTCCGGGTCAGAGCGATGTAATCAAGGTTGAATACAAAACCAACCGTGTAGGTACAATCAATAAAACGATCACAGTTGAGTCGAATGCTAAAAACAAAACCGAAGTATTAAGAATTACCGGTCAGGTTGTAAAAGAACAGGAAGCGGTAACGCCCGAAAAGCCGAAGTCGATTGGTGAGAAATAATTGTTTGAACTCATATTAAATAAGCATTCATATTATTATTAAATAATAAAAAAAACTGAACTTTGTCCCGGCCAAAACTGGCCGGGATTTTTTTTATCAACATAAAGCTATTTACAATGCCAAAAATTTCGTTAAAAGGCAGAATGATGCCCGCTTCACCAATCAGAAAACTCGTTCCTTACGCTGAAGCAGCAAAAAAAAGAGGAATTAAAGTTTATCACCTCAATATCGGACAACCCGACATTAAAACTCCTGAAATTGCACTTGCAGCCGTACACAATTACAAAGAGTTGCTGGTTGCTTACAGTCATTCCGCAGGAATCAGTTCTTATCGTGAAAAATTAGCCGAGTACTATAAAAAATTCAATATTAACATTACACCCGATGAGATTATTGTCGGTGCCGGCGCTTCAGAGGCGTTGCTTTTTACCATGCAATCCATTATGGATCCGGGTGACGAAATCATTATCCCCGAACCCTTTTATGCCAACTACAATGGTTTTGCCATAAATTCTGGAATCAATGTTGTTCCGATTAACTCTACCATCGAAACAGGCTTTGCTTTGCCTCCGATATCCGAATTTGAAAAAGCAATCACACCAAAAACAAAAGCTATCCTTGTTTGTAATCCAAATAACCCTACTGGTTATCTCTATAATCAGGAAGAATTGCTCGTTTTGAAACAGCTGGCATTAAAGTATGATCTTTTCCTCATTGCCGATGAAGTTTACCGCGAATTTTGCTATGACGGTCGTAAACACCACTCGGTGATGCATATGTCAGGACTGGACAACCATGTGGTTTTGATCGATTCGGTTTCAAAACGCTACAGCATGTGTGGTGTAAGGATTGGTGTGATGATCTCTAAAAATAAGGATTTGATGGCTGCTGCGCTGAAGTTTGCCCAGGCCAGGCTTAGCCCGCCTACATTTGGACAGGTGGCTGCAGAAGCCGCTATCAATACACCTGATGAATATTTTGTGGAGGTAGTTGAAGAATATCACAAACGCCGTAACACGGTTTATCAGGCTATAAACAAGATAAAAGGTGCATTTTGCCCAAATCCTTCCGGAGCTTTTTATGTGGTTGCCAAGCTGCCCATTGATGATTCGGACAAATTCTGCCAATGGCTTCTCGAAGATTTCAACTTCAATAAAGAAACGGTGATGCTGGCCCCGGCAACGGGTTTTTATTCGACAAAGGGCCGCGGATTAGACGAGGTAAGGATCAGCTATGTATTGAAGGTTGAAGATTTGCAAAAGTCGATGATTGTTTTGGAAGAAGCATTGAAAGTTTATCCAGGTAGAACCAATTAATATAAAATCTCAAATCCAAAATCCTAAATCTGAAACGTTGGGCTACAATATTTTAGGGATTAACAAAGGCTTTAAAGTTAGAAATTGAAATTATTTTTTCGAATAATAGGGCTATCGAAAAAGTAAATGTTATTTTTGCAACCCGTTTTTGCCCAGGTGGCGGAACTGGTAGACGCGCTAGTTTCAGGGACTAGTTCTCGTAAGGGAGTGCAGGTTCGATTCCTGTTCTGGGCACCAAAAAGTATTATAGCTCTGGTAATTAGGTTTATCAGGGCTTTTTATTTATTTTTCTTCCCTTAATTTTAAGGTGGAGAGGTTCAGTCATGAGTTTGTATGAAATAAAAAATTGATTAGCTTCGTGCAAATTTTTCAGATAATGAAATTTTTAATCAAGGCCAAAATATCGATTCTGCTTCTCTTTCTGCAACCGCTAATTGTTTCCACACAAAACAATTCCTATATTTTAAAAACCTACACAACCGAAAACGGGCTTGTAAACAACACCGTAAGGAGTATTGCCTGCGACGGTTATGGGTTTCTTTGGATAGCAACCTGGGACGGGCTTTCGAGGTTCGATGGTTACGAATTCAGGAATTATAATCACGATCCGGATGATTCCACATCTTTGCCATATTTTGAGGTTTTTGAAATCACAATTGATAATGATAATAATTTGTGGATAATAACTCCGTTTCTCTCGAAGTATGTTCGCGCAAACGACAATTTTATTACTTATGACATTAATTGCGAGAATAGTACAGATTTTCAGGAACTTGGATATATAAATGTGATTGACTCTGAAAACATCTGGATTTTGTGCGATGATAGAGAGATTGTAAAATTTAACAGCAGGAACAATGCTGTAACTGAATATCATCATCGTCCTTTCTTATGTGAAACCGGAAAGTTTATCATTAAAAACAATCACCTTTTTGTTATCAAATGGCATAGCATAGAGGAGTTTCTGATAGACGAGCAGTCGGATAGTCTTTTGTTTTTCGCTGATTATTCCTTACCTGAATCAGTAGAACCCTGGGGTTTTATTGGTGGAAATTTCAAATTTTTTTGTGACATGGTAAAAAGTGATAACAAGGAGTATTATGCCAAATTTCCATCAAAAAATTTTACACTTAATAGAGAAACCGGTAAAATCCAATTATTTATTCCAAGTGAAACAATTTGGCCTGAATTGAAAAACGAGTACGATAGTTGGTTTTCGGTTGAAAATGGAGTCTGGTTTAAACCGAAAACCAGTACTAATGCTGTTTTTGTCACTAATTCAGTTACAGGTTTTCCGCAAACCAGCATCATTGATAATTCAGATATTTTATGGGTTGGTGGGTACAGTGCGATGCTGCAAGGCTATGGATTAAAAGCAATAATCCCAGTTCCTTCCTTTTTCAAACATCATTTATTGAATTACGAAAACGGAGAAAAAATGGCTGTATTTGCATGTTATAAAGATCATTTGAATCATCTTTGGGTTGGAATTAAAAACCTGAATTTCTTGTACAAAATTGATAATGATGGTAAGATTGAAGAGTGCAATTTCATCAGCGATGAAGAAAAATGGAAGTCAAAGCAGCCCAGAGCCTTCCTGGAATTGGGTGACAGCTTGTTGCTTATCGGTTATTACCGCGGGCTATTTCGAAATTATGCTTATTCCACAAACTCATTTTCACCTGTTCCGGAAATAGAATTTGAAAATAATAGAAAAATATCGCCTTTTTGCACAAAACTGTTAGCACAATATGATGAAAACCATATTGTTATCGGTGCTGACACAATAATTTTAAAAATTGACCTGAAAACCAATAGCATAGAAGATTATTATTCCGCCACAAGATTTACCTGCATGAGTTTACTTGTTGACAGTGATTCTACTATTTGGGTAGGTTATCATTTAGGCTTTTTGTATCATTTTGACAGCCATTTAAACCTATTAGAAAAATTTCGTATCTGCAATAGTAACCTCGAAAATATTTGTCCAGGTAAAGATGGGATTTTATGGATCGCTTCTTTAGGAGAAGGACTTTTTCGATTCGATACCAGTACAAGCACCTGGGACTCATACAACACCGGCGACGGATTGGTTAACAATGTTTTGTACAATATCTTAGAAGACAAAAAAGGAAATTTATGGATGAGTTCCGATCATGGTATTTCGATGTTTAATCCGGGAGCTGAACAATTTAGAAATTTTGGACTAAGTGATGGTTTATTAATTGACGAATTTAATGCTGATGCTGCCTGCCTTGGCCCGGATGGAGAAATGATTTTTGGTGGTGTTGGAGGAATTGTCCGATTTTACCCGGATAGCATTGTCAAAGCCTCAACATTAAGAGTGCCCCAGTTATTAATTACCGAATTGTATGTTTCGGGAAAACCAAGATATTTTGAAAAAGCAGTTTATGAATTGGAAAAGATTGAATTACAAAAGGGTGATAACAATTTCAAAATTCTTTTCAGTTGTCTCGACCTGAAAAATGCCGATAAAATCAGGTACAGGTACACCCTTGATCAAGTTGATAAAGACTGGATTGTTACCGATTATCGCAACCGTTCGGTAAGTTATTCGGGGCTTGACCCAGGTAATTACCATTTCAGATTGGAAGCCACCGACCCCAATGGTGATTGGCAGTACAAAACCAAGCTAACTATAGGGGTTCCGGCATTTTATTATCAAACCTTGTGGTTTAAAATTTGTATTTCTTTTTTCACGCTTTTGATTCTTGCAACCCTTTTAGTACAAAGGTACAGGAACGAAAGGCTTAAAAACAGGCAAATGCAGCAAAACCTTCGCCTTGAAGCCCTAAGGGGCCAGTTAAATCCACATTTTATCTTTAATTCGCTCAATTCGATTAACTATTTCATTTCAAAATTCGACCGCGAAAATGCCAACCAGTACATTGCTGATTTTGCCCGGCTCATGCGATCGATCCTAAATAATTCGGCTACCGATTTCATTCGATTGAATAAGGAGATTGAGGCAATCTGCGATTACCTGAAACTCGAAAATATGCGCTTTAGCGACAAATTCGACTTTGAAATTATTGTAAACCCAAAC
>Ga0172369_10002733_pt1 | contig 23845 bp, 30 predicted proteins | sample LakKiv25m_FD_114539 | JGI IMG/M metagenome (GOLD analysis project Ga0172369, IMG submission 114539) | Freshwater microbial communities from Kabuno Bay, South-Kivu, Congo - kab_022012_11.25m | ecosystem: Environmental > Aquatic > Freshwater > Lake | place: Democratic Republic of the Congo...
GATTCTATTTCTGGGATTGATGACGCAAGAAAAGAGATTGAAAAATCAAGCATTAAAATAATTGATGGCATTGAACTGTCAAGCCACAAAGGAGAAATTCTTGGATACTGCTTTAACAGAGACGACAGTGGACTTAACAAACTAATTCTTCAAAATCAAAAATTAAGAATAAAAAAGATAAAGGCAAGAATTGATTACTTAATTGACAAGGGTGTTGATATTTCCTTGGAGGATACGCTTGCAGAAACTTCTGCACCAATTAAAAACATTACCAGCACACACATAGCATCTGTTCTTGTAAAAAAAGGCTTTGCGAAAGATCTTCCAGAGGTTTTTGAAAAATATATACGAAACATTCCAACATCTGGCACAGGAAAGGCAACTGAAGAAAAAAAGATTATTAAAGCAATCTGCAATGCAGGCGGTGTTGCTGTTCTACCGCACCCTTGGCTGTTCAAATATCTAAGAAATAATCTTGAAGAACAGATACAAAAGCTGATGGAATATGGATTGGAAGGAATAGAAACAACTGGTTGTTATCATGATGCTGACAAGGAATTTGTTGATGATATAAAAAGAATCTCCAAAAAATATAATCTCATAGAGACAGGTGGGTCTGATTTTCATGGTTATAACTGGATTCCTGAAAATATTCTTGGAAAATATAATATTGATATAAAAGTGATCCATAAAATTGAAGAAAAAAGTAGCTATAAATAACCAAGCTTAGACAGCTTGTCTTCAGAAATGCCAGCCTCTTTTAAAAGTTGCCCAAGATAATGTGAATTAATATGGTGTGTTTTCTTAACTGTTTTTGCATCATAACCCAGAGATTTAAGTTCTGCCACAGATTTTTCTGCAAAAGTTTTTATAAAATATCTTGCTGATGCCTGCGCTATCTTTCCAAATTTTGATGAGCCAGATCTTGCAGTTCTTACGTTGGTCTTTTCAACAAAGACATCAGAACCAAACAAACTAGCTTTTTCTCTTGATCTTCCGAATGGCCTGTTTTCCTTTGGCATTATTCTTCACATTTATTTTTGAAATTATAAAATCATATGCGCTATCACACACTTCTGCAATGTTCAGTTTGTCAGTGTCAATTACACAATCAAAGACATTCAAATCCTTACCAAGTTCATACTTATAAAGTTTTTTAAATTGATCAATAGCAAACTTGTCCTTTCTTTCAATAATTTTCTTTGCTTCCATCACTGACACTTTATCCCTTAATGATAATCTTTTTGCTCTTTCTTCAAGTCCTGCATGAAGCCAGATCTTCAATCCCTTCTTTGATAGATAAGGCAATGTCCATGAATCAAAGATTATCTTGTCTTTCCTTTTTACAAGATCAAGAAGATATTTATCAAGCTTCTTGTCTAAAGAATCATCATTCTTTCTTACTTTATCTAAATTAGAAAACTCATACCAACCAAGATTTTTCTTTGTCTTTTTTATATTAAGTTTACTTTCTGTCTTATTTTGACTAAGTTGCCTTAAAAGATCTGAAGTGTGGATATATTTATATCCTTGCTTCTTCAATCTTTTAGAGAGATTTTCAATAAGATAGCTTTTACCTGAAGCTGACAGACCAGCAACAAATATGTTCATAGATAAATATACTGCGAAAGATTTTAAAAAGGTTCAATCTGCCACTTTATAAAGTTATTCAAGCAATTGACAGAAACAGGAAACAAGCCCAGTATATACTTCTTTTCTTTTGTTCTTTTCAAGTTCAAAGAAAACATGCATTATTTGATCTTTAGATATTGTGAATATATTATTTAATTTTATAATACTGTCTTCAGCAGCACCATCACTCTTGGTAATAAGAATACCATTGCTTCTAAGATTAGACGTGATTGGCAAAATAATAATATCATCTTTATAAACATTAATTATTAATGCAGGTCTCAATTTTTGACCTTTGTTACCTGTGAAAGGAACATTAACATAAACTACTTGACCTGCTTTAAATATAGTTTCTGCCATGCATTTCCCTCGTTATCATTCCATGCGTGATTCATTTTTTTTAATTGAACATTCTTAAGACTATCATCCTCAAAAGAACTATTGCCAAGGCCATGCATAACAATATATACAAGTCTTGAATTAATTCCTTTTATTTCAGGCACCAATTGTTCTGCACAAGCAATTGCCCTTTTTGAAACTAAAATTGTTGTAAAATCTTTGTTTTTCATTCAGATCACAAATTAATCTTGATATTTTTCTGCCTTGCAAAAAATTCAACGGCATTTTCAATAAGCTCAGAATAAGATTGTCTAGGATGTGTCTTATATTCTTTCAAAATATTAACATCTGACTTAGAAATCCTTACTGTAACATATCCTTTTTTCATAACTCATCACTATATAACTAATTATATAATATATAACTAGTTATAAATATAAATATTTTCTTTTAATTGTTTTTACCATCAAGTATTGCGAAAGATTTTAAAACACCTTGATTTACAAATAGATTATGTAATTTGGAGGTTATTGTTATGAACATTAATACATTATCAAAATCACTTAATTCTAAGCAATTAGCATATGTTAATTTAAAACTTAAAGATCCAAAGAATGGTGAATATCTTCTTTGTGTGTTCCATCTTCTCCCAGGCGGAAAGCTCAATATTCTTCAAGCTGCAACAGAGATTGCTGCAGAATCATCAACAGGAACAAACTTCAAGGTAAATACTGAAACCAAGTTTTCAAGAGAAATGAATGCTTTGGTTTACAAGCTTGATCTTAAGAAAAACCTAGTATGGATTGCATATCCCTGGAGATTGTTTGACAGAAAAGGAAATATACAAAACATCTTGACTTATATTGTCGGGAATGTCCTTGGAATGAAAGAAGTAAGTGCACTTAAGCTTTTGGATGTATGGTTCCCTCCAGCAATGCTTGAACAGTATGATGGGCCAAGCTATACAATTGACGACATGAGAAAATATCTTGGAGTTTATAATAGACCAATACTAGGAACAATCATTAAACCAAAGATGGGATTAACATCTGCAGAATATGCAGAAGTGTGCTATGATTTCTGGATAGGCGGTGGTGACTTTGTAAAGAATGACGAACCACAGGCAAACCAGGATTTTTGTCCTTATGACAAGATGATTAAACATGTCAAAGAGGCGATGGATAAAGCAGTTAAAGAGACAAAAAAAAAGAAAATTCATTCATTCAATGTTTCTGCAGCTGATTTTGATACAATGATTGAAAGATGCGAGATGATAAGAAATGCAGGATTTGAGAAAGGCAGTTATGCATTCTTGATTGATGGAATTACTTCTGGATGGACAGCTGTCCAGACATTAAGAAGAAGATATCCTGATGTTTTCATACATTTCCATAGAGCTGCACACGGGGCATTTACAAGAGAAGAAAATCCATTTGGCTTCTCTGTCCTTGTTCTTTCTAAGTTCGCAAGATTGGCTGGTGCGTCAGGAATACATACAGGAACTGCAGGTGTTGGAAAGATGGCTGGATCTCCAGAAGAAGATGTTGTGGCCGCGCATAACATAGACTATATTCTTAACAAGGGGCATTTCTTTGAGCAATCATGGGCAAAGATACCTGAAGATGACAAAGATGCAATAAACCTTGTGCATAAGGATGTCGCACATCATGTAATTTTGGCTGATGATTCTTGGAGGGGTGTGAAAAAATGCTGTCCAATAATTTCTGGTGGATTAAATCCAACACTTCTTAAACCATTCATTGATGTCATGAGCAATGTTGATTTCATAACAACAATGGGTGCTGGATGTCATGCACACCCAAAAGGCACAAGGGCTGGCGCAAAGGCGCTTATACAAGCCTGTGAAGCATATCAAAAGAAGATTGACATTAATAAATATGCAAAAACACATAAGGAGCTTGCAGAGGCAATCAATTTTTTTGGCAAGAAAAAATCAAAAGAAGTTGAAATGGCGCACAGCACAGAAAAAAACTAAAACTAGATTATCATGCCATTCAACTATATAATCAAAAGATTATCAAGAATAATAAAGCCAATCTCGCCTGAACTGCAGAGAATTGAACTTGATGCAAAGATTCAAAAGATCAAAAAACAATAATGGATGTTTATCACAACCCAAAAATCTACAATGACTTTCTTGCAGTCATTCACCTTATGAAAGAAAAGAATTTATCAATAGGAAAACAAGAAAGAATAATTGCACAAATTGAATCAATGTTCAAGATTGGCAAAGCAAATAATCTTGGAAAATTGCTTATCAAAAATAAGAAAAAAATAAAATAATTATTTCTTTTTTATTTTCTTTTCAACTTTCTTCAACTCATTTTTTGAATCAATCAGATCTTTCTTAAGATAATCAATATACATTGTTCTGTAGGACTTTAGAGATGTTGCTGATGGCAACTTGACAAAATTATTTATTTTATCAAGAAGAAAGTTTGACTCCATAACTTTAGGAATAAGCACAAAGTCAGATCCTTGCTCATACTGCTTTAATGCTTCGCTCTTTGTGTTTGCCCTTGTATATATTATTATATTTGGATTCTTTTCTCTTGCAATGCCTAAAAACCTAATTATTGATGCAGATCTTGGAACAGTGACAACAACAAGTTTTGCATCTGCAAGATTCATTGAATTTATAACTTCTTCATTATTCATATCTCCACAGACACAATTGACACCTTTCTTGATTAAAGGAATTACTTTTTCAGGATCAGAATCAACAATTATCATAGAAATTGCCTTGTCTTTCCAAAGCATATCAACAATTGCATCTCCAACAATATCAGACCCAATAACAACAATATGGCCAGTAATTTTTTCAGGAACATTATTCAATGAATCAACATGCCTTGTGAAATGCTTTGCCTTAAATACTTTCATTACCGGCTTTAGATAGGAAAATATGCTATCATTGTATTTCATAATATATGGCGTCAGCACCATTGACAAAGATGTCACAATTACAATTGCAGAATATTGGGTCTGGGTAATGTGTGAAAGCAACAACCCTTGTATTGCAAGTATTAATGAAAACTCAGAGACCTGTGCCAAGCTCATTGCAACTTGCGAGGATATTCTGGGACCATATCCTGAAAACAATGTAATCATGAAATATATCAATGGCTTCAAAAGAAATACAAACAAAAACAAAAATATCAAAAGAACATAATCGCTTGCAAAGTTGAATGACAACTGCATACCTAAAGATACAAAAAATATCATTGATAACAGGCTTCTTATGCCTGAGATCTTACTTGACACCTCTAGATTGTATGGAAAAATAGATATTGCCAATCCGCCAATAAATGATCCAACTGCAATTGGAAACTCAAGAAGCTGCGAAAAAAGAATAAAAAGAAAACAGCTACTTATGCTCAACAAGAAGAATCCTGGCGTTGACTTGAATGAATTTTTCACAATCTTTGGATAAACAAATTTATTAAGTATATATGCAACAGCAATAAGTATTATTGTTTTCACAATAACGCCAGCAATCAAACTAAATGACACAGCTTCTGCATCTTTCAAGATAGGTATTGCCAAAACAGCAACAAGATCCTCTACCAGAAGCACGCTTATTGCAAGCTTTCCATATAATGAATTTATTTGAAAATTATCAAGAAGAATCTTTGCTACAAGCATTGTTGAACTGAACGATATTATGCATGTAAAATAAAGGCACTGTATAAAGTTGATTGCCAAAAAATGCTGAAGTAAAACAAACACTATAAATGTGAATAGAATGTTGATTATCGGGATTAACAAGACCATGGCATTCAGCTTCTTAAGCTGATTAAGCTCTGTGCTTATACCTACACTGAAAAGAAGAAATGCAATCCCGATCTCAGACAGAAGGATAATTTCTTCTGAGTTTGAAACAAAGCCAAAGACTGAAGGACCTATCAATACACCTGTAACTATGAATGCCAAGATAGATGGTTGCTTAAGCTTGCCAAAAATATAGGTCATTATTGTTGCAGAGATTATCAATATTCCAAAGCTTATCAAAAATGCGTTTTCCATGATAGCCAATTCTCCTTTAGCGTCCCCATTATTTAACAAAGACAATATGTTTTATAAATATATTGTAGTTATTAATGTATATTTTGAAGATATATTTGTTGGACAGGCGAAGTTTATTTGGGGGAAGAAGATTATGAAAGATTCTTTAAGCAAAAAATCGAAGATTAATTCTATTGACAAAGATTGTGAGGAATTACACATTACCAAGGCATTTTCCACAAAAGATTTCAAGAAGATATTAACCTATTGCAGAAGATTAAAGTTGATTACAATGTCTTCATCAACAAAAGACAGATTATGTGAAAAAACAAAAGAGTTTTTGGGATCAAAGAAAGTAAGGTTGGCTATCAAGAAAGATCAAGGCAGGGCGATAGAGATACCTGCAGCAAAGCTTAACAAGATACTTAATATGTACAGAGATTATTCCTACAGAGAATTAGAAGAAAAATTAGGAGTTCCAAAGAGCACAATACATTACTTGATAAAAAAGGCAAAGAAGAAAAAAATAAAAGATTCAGGGAAGATTATTTATTTGAAATAATCTTCTATCATTAATTTTTAAAAATAAGAAACTGTTGCATTTAAGCAATACCCTCTTCCTCATCTCCGCTGTCGTCTTTTGAGCTTGCCCTGCTGTCTTCCTTCCTGCTGAATGAATCTAACTTCTTGATCAATTCATCTTCCTGCTTCTCTATTGTCTTAAGCTTTAATGAAATTGTTTCTTTCAAATCCTTTGTCTCTTTTGCAACATCTGCTTTGTCAGTTAAGATAAACACATTTCCAGTGCCTTTGTAAACCTTGTTTTCCTTTGTCTTTTCAAGCTCCTTGTAAGTAGAATCAAGTATGTTTGCCTGCATCTGCAATTGTTGCTTCTGGTTCGCTAAAAACATCAACTGCTGTCTATATTTGTTTACCATTCCTGCATCTGTGTCTGATTTATTCATAATTTCACCTCATATGTTTTAGAAATCAATTCAAGTAAATTAATGTAATTGTTAATTGTTGCCTTGAAAGCAATCAAATCTTCTGCAAATATTTCAATAATCAGCTCTTTCTTTTCACTGTCAATAACTATCTTAGAATCAGACCTTTTATATTCTTTTCTTTTGGTCTCAATCTCTAAAAGTTTTTTGAGATTCTCAAGATCAACAGTTTTAACAACAATCTTAGAGCTAACTATAGAGCTTATCATATTCAATCACGCCAAGAAGTATAAAATCAACTCCAATCTCATTGCCATCTACAACAAATTTATATTTACATCCTGCCTTTTCATCATGTGCAACTATTGAATAATCTGAGTTTTCTGATTTTTTCTTGTATTTGCTATTCAAAAAATAAAACAAATTGCTTTTGTCAGAAATTGACTTCTTTTTTCCAATAACTTTCAAGGGCATCTTGTGCGAGAGATTCATCAATTCCAAAATGTATTCTTTATCAGGAAGATAGCCAGCACCTTCTGATTTCTTCTTATATATCAAAAGAGAAAGTTGATTTTTCTGACTCTGATTGGAGCACACAAGGAAGTGTGAATGTCCAAGATATGCTGCTTTCTCAAAAAGCTTGCTAAGATCTGTCCTGCCTCTTGGAATGAATTTCAAATCAAATAATAGCTTAGAAAGATAAACTGAAAATCTTTTGACAGTTAAACTGCAATTCCTTGAACATGTTATGTACATTTCACACCTTTTTTTAAACAGCTTTTACCTTTTTCACAATTGGTTCTCTCTTCTTATAAAAAATCCTTGAAGAGCAGATCCTGCATTTATCGCCTGATGGATATTCAGGATATACTTCCTTGCATCTTACACAAACATACATCCAAGATCACCCTTTGATTCCCCTCATTGAATTAAGGCGATATGCCCCACCACTTATCTTTGACTTGCATTTTCTACATTGATATATGCCCTTTGCTGTCCTTGCAATCTTTCCTGAAGACCCACAGACTGGACACATATATTTTGACTTGTCGGTCTTGGTTGCAAGAAGATATTTCTTCCGGATTCCAACACCGCCTCTGACGCCATATTTTCCAGTTTCTTTAACTTTCTTTGTTGTCATTTGCATCACTTATTACTTTTTCCAATACAGAATATTTCGATGTTGCAACATCAATCATATAATTAATTTCATCCTCTGTAAATGAGCCAGCCTTGCTCTTCTGACATGCAAGTATGCTGTCTTTATGAATGCCTAAGGTAAATCTTGTGTCTGACGCATATTCTTCCTTATCATTTGGATCAACAATCAATTTTCCAGCAATCTTCTCAAATGTAATTGAAATAGGTATCTTGTTGACTTCTAGTTTGCCAACATATTCTCCCTGAATAATATTATTGTTTTCATCAATCTTTGGAAACTTGGTGTCAAGCAATGCAGCAACTGCTGCAATTTCTGCAGCATCAATCAGATTTCCAGCTGCATTGATAGGGTAACAATCAATAAACAGCATCAAGACCTTTTCACCAGGAACCAAGCAAAAACTTTTGAAATCCATACACTCTGCTGACCTAATGACTCTGTCAACAACCCTTCCATACTCAATTGATGCTATAGATGGAGGTCCTGTTTCAAAATCAGGAGATGCAATCCCTGACAACTCTAAGTTAAGCGACATACTTCCTTCATCTGGAGAATCAGGATATGGTGTTCCAACAACAAATTTAGTTCCAACAATAACCTCTGTGTCTCCAAGCTTTATCCATGCAGAACCATCTGCTGACTTTATCACTCCTTGTTTAAGCTCAATATTTCTATAGTCCAAAAGCCCTCTGCCATCAGTTCTCTTGCCATCTTTGACATATTCCTCAATTGTGTCTTTGCTAATTATCTTTAATATTTCATTCATTAATTTCACCCTCTAATGGATATTTATCTAACAGCACCTTTTTCTGAAGCTCATAAATCTTTTCTGCACCAGACATTGCTGCAGAGATCATCTTCTTCCAATCCTCTTTTTCAACAAATCCATCCATCTGAAGAAGAACTATCTCCTTCTGTGGCATCAATACAGCACATGCTGTGTCAACAGCATCATCTGCATCTTCTTCATCTTTTGTCAAATCCAAAATAATGTCGCCATTTGCTCTGCCTGCAGCAACTGCACTAATCAATCCCTTCATTGGCAGACCTGCATCTGCACAGGCCAATGTTGCAGCTGTCAATGCAGCAGCTCTTGTTCCTGCATTTGATGAAAATATTATTGTATCGACATCAATAACTGTGTTTGGAAATTTTTCTGTGTAGATTGAAGACTCCAAAGCAAATCCAGAAACAAGAGATATTTCCTTGTCTCTCTTTGCAGGAACAGGTGATTTTCTTTCAGGCACAGAAAATGATGCCATCCTGTATCTGTAGTTTACAACCGCCTTTTCAGAGTCAGCCATATGCTTAGGAAAGATTGGCCTTGGGCCATGCACAGTTGCAAGAACTGTGTTCTTTCCCCACTCTAAATAACAAGAACCATCTGCTGACTTTACAACACCAAGCTTAATGCTTATTGGCCTTAATTCATTATTTTTCCTACCGTCTCCTCTAATGTTTTCTCCACTCATAAAATCATTCCTTTTAAATTTATTTTTCGTATTTCTCCAAAAATTGTTTTATGCTTTCTGTAAGATTTGATTTTTGCGAATTTGTAATTATCATTCCAAACGCCTTTTCCAAAAGTTCTGGCTGTTTTGAATCATACCATATCCAGCCATTCCTCCCAATCAGTATGTTTGACTTGGTGTGTTGCTTAAGAACATTAAGCATAGAATCATTCTTCCCAATCAATCTAGGCACCTTGACACAAGATGACACAAATAATCTACCTTTTGGAAGAATATTGACATTGTCAAGCTCAATAGATCCATTTGCATTTATATTTTTTATTCTTGCAAACAGCATTGTTCCTATCTTTAGCTCTTTGCTAAGAAGCGACTTTGGAAGAAATGTGTCTGTATAAGAATTAAATTCAAGAACATAACCATTGAATGACTCTGAAGACACTACACAAACAATAATATCCCCAACAACTGGACTGTAAACTCCATTAAGTGCAATGACTGATATTGAATCTCCAGCATCTGATAATATCCCCAAAACTGAACTATATACTTTTCCTTCTTTAAGATATACATTCTGCCCAAGCTTTCTTCTCTGATCTGTTAGAAAATCGCCAGGTGTAACTATTTTTCTCATAACTAGCTCTCCTCAATATTTACTTTTAAATCACCGTGTGTAATCTGGTTAAGTTCAGAAATCAATCCTGCTTTTGTCCCTGCAGCAATCTTTACCTTAACAATCATTGCGCCATTGGTAGCCCATTTCTGATCAACAATTTCTTGTTTATAGATGACTGGCGATGCCTTTCCAGAATATGCTGCTGGAATTTCAATAACAACAGTCAACTTATCCATTGATATTGGCATTAATCTCTGTAGCTTCTGGAGTATTTCCTTAATTTCATCTTCTTTTCTTTTAGCCAAATTCACTTTTACCTTCAATTCTTCAAATGCGTTTATTATTCTCTGTGGAGGTATTGGGGTCATATTCTTTGGATCATGTGCATTCTTTGCAATAAAATCAATTATTTCTTTTTCTCTTCTTTCAGTCATTTCCTGCCTTTGGACAGTTGTCAGCTGAACCTCGCCTTCTTTGATTATTTCATCAGCAATTATCTTGAAATCAGTTGTTCCAAACGTCTTTTCCATAATCTCCTTTGATGCTTCATCTCCTTTTTTAGCATCTGAATATACTGTGTCAAGTGCAACCATATCATCAAAGTTAATTCCCTGCTTGCCATGTCTATAATCCCAAGCCATATAAGGATCTACATATATTTCAAAATTATGGGTATCCTTTTTCAGCTTTGCCAAAACAGCTTCATCCATTTTCACCATAGATCAAGTCACCTAACTTTTAAAGATATTTTGAATATTTATCCACAGGAACAACAACATTATTCTTGCCCTCTGTGATGTCTAATATTTCCAACCCAGCAGGATTAAGCTTCTGTTTTGGCTCTAAGTTAAGTTCCAATGACTTTATTGCAAGCTTCAATGCATCATCAAAACTTAAATTATCTTTATAATTCTTTTCAAGATATGCCATTATCTTCTGTCTATTCTGACCTATTGCAACTGCCTTATAAGCTGTTGTTGCACCGCTTGGTTCTGTTTCATAAATGTGCTTTCCCAAAGTGTCAATTCCTGCAATTATCAATGACACTCCAAATGGTCTTCCACCACCATATTGAGTAAAATATTGAATAATTGATGCAATCTTCTTGACAAGCGTTTCAATCTCAATTGGATCATCATAATAGGTTTTATTTTCTTGAGCAATCTGCCTTGCAAAGTCAATCAATCTTCTTCCATCTCCAATCAATCCTGAACAAGTTGCCCAAACATGCTGATCAACCTTGAAGACCTTCTCTACAGATTCTGGAAGTATCAATGGAGAATATATTCTCTTATCAGTTGCAACAATTATTCCATTCTTATAGATCACTGCAACTGCGGGACTTCCCTTTTCAATAATCTTTGATGCATAGTCAACCTGATATAATCTGCCTTCTGGGCTAAATACAGTTATTGAGCGGTCATATGCCGCCGCCATGTTATTTGGAGAACCTGGTAACAAAATTTCACCTATTTTTCTTTTTATAAATATAAATAGCTATCTAATATATTATATATACCTTAACTATTTTAAAGCCATGCTTTTGCAGACGACTTATCTTTGTAGAACTTGCAATGACTTCAATGTAGGCTTGACTGATTCTACTAAAATATAACCAAGATCCGTGCTAAGAAACAGCAATGATGATAGAAATTTATCAAGATAATCATCTGAAATCCTGACAATTGCTAAGCACTTTGAAGGTTCAAAAGACATTATTGTTATTCCTGCCTCTGAAAGAGAAAAGATTCCTTGAGCGTACTGAAAATTGTTTGATAACATAGTGTAAAGCGATCTTTGATCAAGCACTTTAGATTTTTCTTGTGAAAATCTTAAGAGAACATATCTCTTGCCCTGCCTAAGTGTAGGCCTGATTACATTTATTCTTTTTTTTGGCATAAAATTCCTTCATCAAAAATTCGTTCTATAATTGATTCTTCCAAGCCAAGTTCTTTGGCAAAAGATTTTCTTATTTGAAGATCAACAAGCTTACTCAAGCCATCTGCAAAAGAACAGAAAATCATGTCAACTCTGTGTTTTTTCAATAAAGTAATTATGAACTTAGCCTGCTTGATTGCTTTATATGGCTGTCTTCTAAACTCATTCATGTCAAATGCAATAATCTTCTTGCCTTCTGAAGCAACCCTTGCACATTCTTCATCAAAAATTGGCTTGTCAGAAGATATTGGGTTTGCCAAAATATCAATCTGCTTGCTTGCAAGAATCCTTGAAACTTCGTCTGCTGTCCTTCCTCTTGCCACAATCAACCCGTTCTTTATCTGTGTTGCAAAAGAAAGATCTTCAAGAAAATACAGCTTCTTCAGTTCTGGCTTTATGGAAGGTAAGTTGGAAGAAATTAGATCTTCCTTTTTCTTTATGCTTTTTACAACATACCAGCAATTGATTGATGATATTTTATCTAATTGCTGTTCCTTAAGAAAGCCATCAAAGACAATATCAAAATATTTTTTCATATCAACTACATCTTTTCAGGTATTTTTATTCCTAAAAGCCATAAGGCATTCTCTAAAGTTATCAAGTATGCTTTTATAAGCAAAAGTCTGTTGTTCCTTATATGCTCATCTTCGTGCAAGACAACACAGGAACTGTAAAATTTGCTAAACAAATGCGCTAAATCTAAAGAATAACTTGCAATCAGGTTTGGCTTGTATTGGGTTGCTGCTGAAAGAACAACCTCTTTAAACCTAGAAATGCATTTGACAAGATTTAATTCATCTTCTTCTAAAAGATTTTCTTTATTAAGCAAAGAAAGAGATGGCTTGAATTCAGCCTTCTTAAGTATGCTTTTCGCCCTTACCCCACTATATTGAAGATACGGCGCTGAATCTCCTTGAAGATCCAATGCCTTTTCCATGCTGAATATGAAATCTTTATTGATGCTTATCTTCAACATTTCAAACTTTATTACTCCAGTTGCAATGTCTCTAATGATCTCTATACTTTGCTCAAGATCATTATCTTCAAGTATTTTTCCAATCTTCTCAAACAATGCATCTCTCAAATCCTCATAAAAAACAACTTCTCCAGTTCTTGATTTCATTTTTCCTGATTCTAAAGAAACCAAGCCAAAGCTAATATGCTTGTGGGTTGTTTCAGAATAGATCAGTTCAAACAATCTAAATAATTGCTTAAGATAAAAATCCTGCTCAGAAGCAACAACATACAAGAAATTATTGCAAGATGGATAAAGTTTCTTCTTAATGTTCACTAATGCGCTGTCTTTTGCACCATACAATAATGCACCATTCTGCTTCACCAATATCAGGTTTCCTAATTGTTCGTCTTTTAGGTTTGCAACAATTGCATTCTCGCTTTCCATGAAAATGTCTTTGTAATCATTGAATAACTTTTCTTTAATTTTGTTGAAAACAATTTCACATTCGCTTTCAAAAATAACTTTGTCAATTGTGACATTAAGTTCATCTGCAACCTTAAGGAAATCCTTGTTGCTTAGATTTACAAGTTTCTTAAGCTCCTTCTTAAGCTTTTCATCTGACATAAGCTTGACCTGAAGATCATCAACTTCTTTCTTAAGATCAGGATTTTCTTTCAGTTTTTCTCCTGAAGAAATATATATTTCACCAATCCATCTGCTGATATCTCTTTCTGGTGGCTTCTGGCTGGTCTTAGGAAGTGATTTATAATACCATAACCATCTTGCTATGTGTGTGCCTATATCCCCTTGAAAAGAAACTGTCTTAACATCTTGATTTGCAAATGTTAGCAACCTATATATTGAATCACCAGTAACTCCGTTTCTTATGTGCCCTACATGGATCATCTTTAATGGATTTGGCTGGAAGGTGTCTAGGACATATTGTTTTCTATCTAATCTTACTTTGCCATAGTTTTTTCCATTATCTATTACATCTCTTATTGTTTCTTCAAAAATAAAATGCGGATTTGCCTTTGCATTCACATAGCCAGAAACTGCAGAAAATTCTAAGTTGCTTGCTGATATTTTTTTAAGTTGTGAAACTATGTCTATAGCAATCTCCTGTGCTGGTTTTTTATATATTTTACATAAAGAAAATACAGGAAATGCATAATCTCCAAGCTCTGTTGTTGGAGGCGTAGTGATAAGTGACTCTATCTGGGCAAGTGAAAGTGACTTGTCATTTATTGCCTTGTCAAGCAATCTTGCAAACTCATTTTTTAGATCCATTTTTTGCACCTTACATCTGACAAAAAATTGAGCACTAGCTTTTCTTTTGGCTTAATCCTTTTCTTAAAAGAAAAGGGTAAACGAGCCCGATGGGATTTGAACCCACGACCTACAGCTTAGAAGGCTGTCGCCCTATCCACTAGGCTACGGGCCCTTCAATAAATATATCTTGCTAAGATATATTAATAAAAGCTATGTGTGAATATAAAAATATAAAATTGATTAACATGGCTACAAGAACAAACATATTTGGCAGAATTAGAAAAACTGCTAGAAGTATGAGATATAAAATTGGCTGGACAAATCACATGATTCTTACCAAATATATTTCATTAAGCAAATTGCCAAAACAGGAATTGCATGCCGAAAATTTAAGAATAACTGTTGCAATAGATAAAGTTCCAAAATCAATGTACGCCTTAAGCCTTGAGCAAACCAACAAAAAACCTTCAGGTATTCAGGTTGTTAATGCACTTACAGAGATGATAAATTTCGCCAAAAGAAATGATCTGAAAAAAATATATGCAATAACATGGATATTTGCAGAATATCCTTTGATTGCAAAAAAGTTAGGGTTCAAAATAGAAAATCAAAACACATTAGACGATTACAGAGAACTTATTGAAAAGATTACTAAAAAATATGGTAAGGTAATTATAAGAGGAATCAATTTTGAAACAGAATCTTTAGAATTTAAGACAGAAAATAATGAAATAAAATTCATCTCTCTTCTAAACCATGAACTTCCTCTGTTTGTTGCAGAAATATAAAAAATAAAAAAAAGAATGGCTTTCTAATAAGCCATTTATTGTGTAGCACCACTACTCTGCAATTCCTGATATTTCTTGTTTATCTTGTCTATGCTGTCAGAATAGGAATCATAAATTCCTTTTACAAGACCAGTATATCCTATGCTATCTTTAAGTTCAAACAGCTTCTTGTGCACTTCAAGATATTTCCCTTGATCCTGTGCACATCTTGAAAAGATTGCTGGAAATAAAGCAGATTGTTGATGAACAATAAAATCCTTGACAACAAACTTCACTTTGCCTGTGTCTACATAGTTCTGCAAAATTGTATCTTGGATCTGCTCATCAAACTGCTTGCAGTATGGACAATCATAATCAGTAAATAAATACAAGGTTACATTTGCGTCCTTGTTTCCAATCACATAATCATCCGTATCACTTAAGACATTATAGTTAAGATATTGTATTGGTGGTATCAACAACATATATCTTCCATCAACTGGTGCTTCAAACACCTTATCAAACAAGGCTTTCATTGAAGGATCTTTATAGACATTCAGATCTTCAACATTTCCATCAAGATAGAAAAATGGAATTCCTGTTACATTCATGTCTTTTAATACTTGTAATTGTGCAACATCTCTGTAATTGAGTTTATAGACCTGAACAGAGTCAAATAATACCTTAAAGAACTCAGTATACTGCCCAGAATTTGTCTTAAGATTGTTTATTATACTGTCAACCTCTGCGCTTGTAAAGTCGTGCTCTGCATTGTAGATCACAACCATTGCTGGAGTTGAGCTCCTCAGGCTTTCCACTGAAACACACACCCCCGCACTATTGTCAAACACGCCATCCTCACACTTGCTTAAATCAATTGCTGGCTTTGTTGAATCTTCAATTGATGCATCCAAGACATGAGACATGTAATTATAATCTCGTACACCGGATATCATATACCCATTTATGAAAAATCCAGGTGTCCCATTGATTCCAACAACTGATGCCAACTGTGTATCTTTTGCAATCTTTGAAAGATGCTTTGCACCTTGGAAATTTAAATTAAAGTTTGCAAAGTTATTATCAGAAATACATAGATTCATTGCCTGCTCATCAATTCCTAATTCAGAATAATATGGTTTGAGAACATTTAATTGTGCTTCAATGACATCTCCATTTATTTGTGATTGCATTTCAACAGCTAATTTCTGAAGATCTGTCATTGTAATGTTTGAAGGTAAATCAATTGTATGATTCTTATCTTGTGACAAAGATGTATTTGAATCAGTTCCGCTTGGAACATTTGTATTATGAGGAAATAACAGCAATGCAAGAACAACAATAATGACAATTGCCATCAATCCGATTATTACAAATAAATTTTTCTTAAAGAAATTCTTTTTGTGATGCTCATGACCTTGATTGTGCTCATGCACATCATGCTGAACTTCTTCCTTATGCTTTTTACTAAATAATTTTTTCACTAACAATCACCTTTTGACTATTGATAATTAGAACTATATATAATAGCATAAATATGTTTATAAATTGTATTAAATTTTATCTATGCAATATGACAATTAAAAACACTCAAAAAAGCAAGATTGCAGAAGATCTTGAACACAAGCATTATGGCGTATTCAACCATTCTGCTGTTGAGATCTGTGAATGGAACAAAAAGGCGCTTAGAGGACAGGGGCACTGTTACAAACAGAAATTCTATAATGTTGACTGCCACAGGTGTGCACAAATAACTCCTACAGTGATTTGGTGCCATCAGAAATGCATATTCTGCTGGAGACCTTCTGAATATATGAGCAAGCATAAGCTGACAGGAAATATTGACAAACCAAAAGAGATTATTGATAGGTTGTTTGAACTTAGAAAAAAGCTTTTGAGCGGGTTTGGTGGGTACAAGAAAACCAAGAAAAAAATGTATGAAGAATCGTTGATACCATCACATGTTGCGATCTCTCTGTCAGGAGAGCCAACCATCTATCCATATCTTGGGGAAATGATAAGATACCTAAAGTCAAAGAAGGAAATCAAGAGCATATTCATTGTTACCAATGGAATGGAACCTAAAAACATTGAAAAACTTGCAAAAGAAAAATCATTGCCAACCCAACTGTATCTTTCAATAGTTGCCCCAAATGAACAGCTTCACATAAAGATTAATAAACCAAAGATAAAAGACAGCTGGAAAATATTGCAAACTACAATATCTTTAATGGCAAAGCTAAAATGCAGAAGGGTTGTAAGATTTACATTAATCAAAGGAATAAATGATGATCCAAAATATTTGAAAGATTATGTCAAGCTGTTTGAAAAGACGAACGCTGATTTCATAGAAATCAAGGCATATATGTGCTTAGGTTATTCAAGAAAGACATTAACATTAGAAAACATGCCAAGACATGAAGAATGCAAGAGATTTGCAGAAGAGTTTGAAAAATTGTCAGAGAAATACAAGATTTCAGATGAATGTGAAACGTCAAGGATTGTTCTTCTCAAAAACAAGAAATCAAAATATAAAAATTTTATAAAATGAGCGATTGCATGAAGCTGAAAACCACATTTGCAGACAAAAGTAATATTTGCAACCTTAGATTTTTTACACAAAACCGAAAAACAATACCTGTGGCAGAGCACAGCACAAGTCCAACACATATCATCAATAGAGAAACAGCAACTACATTTGTGTTTGATATTGATTCAAATTATTTTTTAAAAGGCAATAGAGAATATACTGAAGGAAATGTGCCACCCCACAATACAATTATTGATCACTTCAGAACAAGAAATATCAATGTGAATAATTATGTAAGCGGTGTGATTGAAGATATTGGAAAAGAAAAACTAATTACCTTGGCATTCAACAACAGAAATCTTTCAAAAACACAAATTGATGATAGCCAGATGATAATAACAACTTTGAAAATAATTTTTGCAATGAACAGCAAGAACTTCGGAAAGAATTTAAAGTTTCAAAATAACACCAAGTTAAACGTGTTTTCAAGAGAACCAAATGGCAAAGTAAACATAATATTTAATGGCACCTTCAAAGAGTTTGTTGATGCATATAATTCCAAAGGATATCATATAGAAAAAATAAAAAAAGAATAATTATGGAACTAACTGACGAGCTTAAAGAAATCTTGAATGTACTCAATAATGAAAAGACAATTGCATTGCTCGCACCTAGCTTTGTTATTGACTTTAGCTATCCTGATATCATCTTTGAACTAAGAAGAATGGGATTTTCAAAGGTTGTTGAGCTAACCTATGCTGCAAAGTTGATTAATCTTAAATATCATCATTTGATCCGTGAAAATATTGATAATGACAAACAGTTCATTTGTTCTAATTGTCCTACAATTGTCAAGATTATTGAAAATAGCTATCCTGAACACAAAGACAAAATTACAAACATCGCGTCACCAATGATTGTAATGTCAAGATTTGTGAAAAGAGAATTTGGAAGCAACTACAAGACAATATTTATTGGGCCATGTATTGCAAAAAAGCAAGAAGCAAAGGAATCTGATACTGTTGATTACGCCTTGACATTCAAGGAGCTAAAAGAACTTATAGAATATTTCCAAGAAAATAACATTTTCCACAGAGTCATTGATGCAACTTCTAACAACCTCTATGATTTTGACAAATTCTACAATGATTATACCAAAATATATCCATTAAGCGGAGGTGTCGCATCAACATTGCATATAAAAGACCTACTTAAAAAAGATCAGTTTCTTGTTGCAGATGGGCCTGAAAATGTTGACAAGATCTTGAAAGAATTGGAAAATAAAAACATTAAATTCTTGGACATTCTTTTCTGCAATGGCGGATGCATTGGCGGGCCAGGAATTGCTTCAACAGAATCAATTGAAAAAAGAAAAGAGCTTGTGATCAACTATAAAGAAGAATCAATGAAGCACAAGATTGGCAAGAAGTTTGGAAAATTCAAGTATGCTGAAGATCTTGAGCTTAGAAGAAAAATAAGTGATAATTATGAGATGTGAAGAAGATAATTTTTGGAATTTACAAGAAAGATTTGTTTCACACAATCTTGAGGTTATAGAAGTTATTAGCTATTCTTTAATTGCCTTTGCATTGCCATTTATTCTTGGGCACCCACAATGGCTTGTTGGAACAATAGTTAATGCATTTCTTATGAGATGTGCAATAAGCTTCAAACTTAAGACAGTATTGCCAATAATAATCTTCCCATCATTGGGCGTGCTTTGTGCTGGGCTGTTATTTGGCGGATACACATCTTTATTGTTGTTTTTCATACCTGTTATTTGGATTGGCAACCTAGGCTATGTGTTGGGATATAAATATTTCTTGCAAAATAAAAAAATTAGTCGCTGGTGTTGTCCAACAATTGCTGCGTTTTTTAAGGCAGGAATTTTGTTTAGCTATGCTTTGCTTATGGTGTTTGGCTTTGGTTTTCCTGCAATGTTTCTAACAACTATGGGGATAATCCAACTGATAACCGCATTGTCTGGAGGATACATTGGCTTGTTATCTACTAAAATAATTTAAAACAAAATTAGCCAATCCGCCTTGTAGGAGAAGGTGTTCTTCTGACAGCCCCAAAATTCTTTTGTCCAGGCTTTGTAGCAAATGCAAAATTCTGATTTGCATATGCTCCTGGCTTATATCTGTCATATTCAGGCATTAATCTCTTTTTTGTTGGTGATTTGCTGTTCTTTACAGGCATTGTGCACACTCTTAAATAAAAATTTTTCAAACTTTCCTTTGATCGTCCAATTGTTTCAACAAACTTATGAAATTCATCATATCTATCAAGAACATCTGAAAGCAGTATGGTGGATCTAGGATGCTTATATAAAAAATCGATCACCGCATCATTGTAATCTTCAAAATATCTGCCACCTTTCTTTATATCTTTTTCTTTTAGACTTGCATCAAGCTGGCTTATTTTAACAATCTCTTCAGCCAACTTATCAAAGCGATTCAGAATTGCTGTATCTGATAGAATTTCTCTAAGCTCACCATAAACAACAGCAGTATCCTCAATAGCCAGCCCCCAGTCATTTTCTAACACACTCTGCAACACAAGAAATTGGATTGGTCTTGCATTACTTTGCTCAACAGCATGTTGTTTGTTCTCAAGATATCTGTCAACAGCCAATAATCCAGAAATCCCAATAATTCCTGCTGTTGCCAAAATAGCTTGTTTTTTAGTTATCTTTGTCATAATCTACTAATAACAACAAATAATTAAAAGATAAACTAAAATGCGACAGCAAAAAGCCATCGCATTAATCAGCTACACCATTCTCTGTTATGCTATAGATTGCCTCGCCATCTGGCAAGCTTGGAGAATCAACAAGCTTTGCTATTCTCTTTGATCCACTGCCTTTCCTCAAATAAATCCTTGTCTTTGAAGCATGCTTGACTATGTTACCACCAACAGCATCTGTTGGATCTCCAAAGAGAACATCTGGTCTTGCCATCACTTGGTTAGTCACAAACACAACAATATTATGAAGCTCAGCAATCTTCTGCAACAACCTCATATGTCTGTTCAGTTTCTGTTGCCTATCAGACAATTGTCCTCTTCCAACAAACTCAGATCTAAACTGACTTGTAAGAGAATCAACAATAACAAGCTTGATATTCTGCTTCTTCAGAAGCTCCTGTGCATTCTCAGCCAACAACATCTGATGATTACTGTTGAATGCCCTTGCAACAAAAATATTTTTCATAATCTTTTCAGGATCCAATCCCTTATATCTTGCAATCTGTTCAATCCTTTCAGGTCTAAATGAGTTTTCTGTGTCAATATACAGAACACCACCATCAAGCCCACCCTGGCTTGCTGGCAATTGTGACATAACGCAAAGCTGGAAGCACCATTGGCTTTTCCCAGAAGCATATTGTCCATACACCTCTGTAATTGATTGACTTTCAATACCGCCACCAAGAAGCTCATCTAAGCTCTTTGATCCTGTAGACAACCTTGCAATTGCCTTTCTCTTATCCAAAATCTTATCAGCACTCTCAAACCCCATCTCTAAAGAATCTCTTGCTGCCTTGATTGCCTTGATTGCAGTACCTTCTCCAAGTCCTGCAATTGCAACAAGCTCCATTGGCGAAGCAACAGCAATTGCCTCTAGACTGTCAAATCCTGCTGCCATAAGCTTTTCTGCAGATGTAGGCCCAATTCCTGGAAGATCTGTAATAAGCATTTCTCCTTCTCCCTTCTCTTTCTTCTCTTCAGATTCATCTTCAAAAGATTCGTCCATCACTTCTTCTGGCATATCCTTCTTTTTATCTCCTTTCATATTCCTCACTCTCTAAGATAATATTGATTTAGTTACAAAATCAATAATAATATATTGTCAAGAGAATATATCCTTTTTGGGGGGGTAGTCTGCCGGTCAACAAGTTACAAAAACCAGTGTCTTTTCTTTGAGAAATTACCTAATTAAGTATATATATCTTTCTATCTATAATTTAAGATGTTATATGTATATAAGAAAAAAGAACTACAAGAGATGATATTTAAATGACTTCTGACAATATAAAATGGTTCAAAGAGATTGATGACAGCCAAATGTCACTAATTGGCTACAAGGCCGCAAGACAGGCAGAGCTTGTAAGAGGAAATTTTCCTGTTCCAAGAGGTTTTGTAATAAACTCTCAAGCATATTATACTTTCATTCAAGAAAACAAGCTCAAGGACAAGATTTATGATATTCTCAAAACAATCAACTACAATGACAGAAAAGATATTGAAGAAAAATCAAATAAAATCAGAGAGCTTTTCATGAAAGGCAAACTGTCTCAAGAATTCACTGCTGATTTGGAAAAGATGTACAACAAACTTGGAGAAACAAGCATTGGCTGGCTAAACAGCAAAGTTGATGAGTTTACGGCAATAAGAGCTTCTGTAATTGCTGATAATATTTCACAAAAAGATGCTGAATTCATTGAAGATAATTGTGGCGCGCTCAATGTTAAAGGAATAAAAGAAATTGTCAATACAATCAAAGACAGCTGGGCAACAATGTTTTCTGCAGATGTTCTTGAACAGGAATTCAAGAAAGAGATAGATCCTGAGAGAGTGTGCATGGGTATAATAATTGAAAGAATGATAAATGCAAAACAGTCAGGAATAATGATTACCAGCAAAGATATTGGAGATGATCAAAACCTGATTATTGAAGCAATTTCTGGATTTGGAGGCGCAATGGTGATAAAAGAACTTTCTCCTGACCATTTTGAAATTAAGAAAAAGACTATGGATGTAGTAAACAAAAGCAAGTCATCTCAAGAATGGGAACTAAAAAGAATGCAAGGAAAAACAATAAAGGAAAACATACCTGAAGCTGAGAGAGGGAAGGCAAAGATAGACACTAGGACTGCAAAGGATGTTGCAACAATCGGCAAGAAATTAGAATTACATTTTGGAACACCATTGTTTGTAGAATGGGTTATTGAAAAGGCAGAAATATTTATTCTAAGGGCAGATCCATTAGATCCAAAGTTGAAAAAAATAAAGACAAAGAAAAAAGGAGCAACTGTGATGCCAGAAGGAGTTATCCAAGAAAGGTTAGATACATTCAAAAAAGAGCAAGTGCTTGAAGGAATACCTGTTTCTGACGGTGTTGCAAATGGTGTTGTAAGGATAGTTAAAAGCAAAATTGATCTTGATGGCATTGATGAAAACACAATCCTTGTTGCCTCTGCAACAAACATGGAGATGACTTCTGCACTCAAAGTTGTTGCAGGAATAATCACTAATACAGGAAGCACAATATGTCATGCTGCATTAATGGCTAAGAAAAATAACAAACCATGTGTGGTAAATACAGTTAATGCAACAACCATACTTAGAGATGGACAAAAGGTTCAGGTAAATGGAAAGACAGGCAAGGTATATTTAGTATCAGGGATTTCTGAAGAACAAGAAGAGACAAAACAATCTGCATTGTCATTCACACCAGGGAATAAGGATAAAAAATCAAGACTGTTTTCAGAAACAATTACTAAAATAATTGTTAAAATCAATTCAATTGAAGATGTTGAAGAGCTTCTTCTTCCTGACATTGACGGAGTTTCATTGTCAATCAAAGGAATCATCTCTGATGATGAATTAGAATCAATCAAGGCAGAGCCATCACTTGTTGAATTCATAAAAGAAAGATTAAAGATAATATTCAAGGCGGTGCCTGGCAAGGATGTTTATTATAAAATAAACTTTCACAAAGACAATCTTGCTGAAGAAGACACTTCCAGCTATGAAATTGAGTCTATCATTGATTTAAACAACTTAAATGCATCTTTCAATATTGCAATTGAGAATGTAAGATCTATTGATGAAATCAGGCACCTGAAAGAGATTATTGACACAACAAAGAACAAGATTGGATTAGTTGTTGATGATCTTGAGAAGCTAGCTGTCATCGAGCAGTATGCTAAAGAAGGAATTGATTTTATAATATTCAATTCTGATAAAATAATAAATAATGACAATCTTAAGCTGATTGCAGAAATGTGCAAATCAAACAAAGTCATGAGAATTGTGTCTTTGAATAATGAGCAGTCCTATAGTGATATAAAGACCTATATTGGCTTAGGGGTTAATGAGTTGATTATAAGCAAGAGCAGGATGGAAATAAAAGATTCCTTATACAAGCATGAGAAGGACCTTCTAAAAAGTCTTCTTTCAATCTAAAGA
>Ga0172369_10002736_pt1 | contig 23822 bp, 41 predicted proteins | sample LakKiv25m_FD_114539 | JGI IMG/M metagenome (GOLD analysis project Ga0172369, IMG submission 114539) | Freshwater microbial communities from Kabuno Bay, South-Kivu, Congo - kab_022012_11.25m | ecosystem: Environmental > Aquatic > Freshwater > Lake | place: Democratic Republic of the Congo...
AGAAGGTGGTGAGGGCGTGGGGTGAGGGGGTTATAGGGGCACGCAGGGGGCCTTGTAGGCATCGTGGTTGTTCGCATAGGGTGAGGGTTGTGTAGGCACCTGAGGGGACGCGGATGTCTAGGGTGGGGTATTCCGTTGGCTTAGTTGAGCAGACGATGATGGTGCCTTTGGGTGCGGATGCGGACTGGCAGATGTCCAGGAGGGTCTTTGCGGGCGGGACCGTATTGGCGCGATGATTTAGGTTGAACAGGTGGAGGATGTCTTTGGTGGGCGTGACCCCGCCTTGGATGAGGTTGAGGATGCCAAGGAGATCATTTTCGGTGGTCATGGCGTCTCTTTCTTGGCAAGGAGTGCGAGGGTGTCTTCTTGTTCCTGTGCTTCTGGTCGGTCATGAGGCGTAGGGCTGCTTCACACTCGTGGGGGATGACGTGTGGATGGTTGCTTCGCATTAGGGCCCTGAGAGTCCTGTATTGATCAGCCACTCGTACATCTTGGTGTAGTAGAGGTGTGTGGCGTTGGACTGGGGGATGTTGTCTCGGGGGCTAGGCGGGCCACCCCGGTGCGTGGTCTTGAATTCGAGGGGTGGTGAGTCTTGGGGTTCGACCTTGCCAGCGGTTTTCTTTCCAGGCGATGAATAGGTGGCCGCAGGTGATGAGTTCGGCTCGGAAGGGTGAGTAATAGAGGGTGACGAAGTAGGTGTTGGGTCGGTTTTTGTGGGGGCGCCAGGGGAGGTCTGGTTGGTGTTCGAGGGCTTCTTCAACGACCATCCTTGGGGTGCACATGTCGAGGGCGGCGTTGCGTGCAGCTTGGAGGTCGGGCAAGAGGTTATCTGGGTGGACGGCGTCTCTGAAGGTCTTGTTGGCGATTGCGAGGATTTTGGGGGCGACCCAGTTCAAGGATGCGGGGTTGAGGTTCTCCCTGGAGGCGAGGATTTGGGTTGTTGTGTCTGGGCTTCTGCTTCGCCACTCGGCGTGTCCTTCTTGGGTGACGGCGATGATATGGGACCCGATGTTGATGTTGGCGAGGCTTTGGTCTGGGAAGACGAGGGTGTTGACGAGGTGGGCGGCCCTGGGGAAGAAGGCCCGGAGGACGTTGGCGAAGTCTTCGGGGACTTCGGGGGTTGCTTCGCATTCACTTAGGAGGAGGTCGTCAATGGTCTGGGTGGGGCTCGACATGCCTCCTATACGCTTGTGGGGGCTAGGCTTCTGGGGGTGGAACTTCGTATTCGGGCTCGGGGCCTTCTTCACAGTTTTCGGCACATTCGGGTCCTGCGGCGATGGTGTGCTCGCAGGGGTCTTTTCGGACTTCGGTGAGGTATTCGGCTCAGATGTTTTTGGGCATGGGGAAGGCTTGTGTGATGGGCAGGAGTGCTTCACGCAGTAGGGTGAGGGCTGGCAGGTTGGCTTGGTAGGCAGCGAGTTGGTCTTCCAGGCGTTGCAGGATGTCTTCTTGTTCGTCGAGGACCTTGTCACGTTGGGTGCTGAGGTCCTCGGTGTCGTCGGTGAGGTCTGTCTTGAGGGTGGTGATCTTTCGGGTCAGGTGGTCTTCCAGTTTGGCCTGTATGCCCTCTGGGAGGGGGTAGTTCGGCAGGGACTTGAGGACATTTTCGGCCCAGGTGAGTTGGGCTTCAAGCCACTCCCGCTCGATTTGCTGTTGGCGGATCAGCTTGGCGAGCCATTGGTCTGGGGGTGTGGCCTTGAGGGCACGGACTAGGTCTTGTTGGGCCGTGACTTCTTCGGCGAGGGTTGTCTTCGAGAGGATCTTGGAGGCGTCTACTTTGCCCTCTAGGATGAAGCCTCGGATGCACCAGGCTGGTGTTCCTGGGAAGGCGAAGGTGAGGTTGAAGGGGAGGAGGGTTTCGGGGATGCGGGTGGTCATGTTGTGCCTCTTGGTCGGTGGTTGGTGATAGGATACCCGTGATCTAGGGCTTGATGCTGAATCCGACTCGGGGGTTGGAGGCTCCCGTGGGGGGTGTCCAGCCGTGTTCTCGTGCGGCACGGTAGGCATGGGCGAGGATTTCGGGCTTGGTGAAGGGCTGGTCTGAGGAGCCTGTCAGGCGTTGGTAGACGGCGTTGGCTTTGTCGGGTGGGAGTTCCCCGATGTGGATGTGCCGGCAGAGGCGGCCCACGCGGACGAGGGCTTTGTCGATCTGCTTGGTTGGGATGTTGGTTGTGCAGATGATGCGGATGTTGAGGATTTCTCCGAGGATACCGTCTCCGAGGTTGAGGATGGCGGCGATGTCCGAGAGGTTGTCCCCTGCCCGAGGTGCGAGGGCGGAGTTGGCGTCTTCCAGGATGAGGAGGGTGGGTGTGTTCGGCGCATTTTGTGCTGGATCGAGGAACGCCAGGAGGGCACCTGGTTTGCAGATTTCGGTGATCATCTCTGGGGGGATGATCACGACTTCGGCATTGTTTCGGATGGCGGACAGGATGCCTCGAACGGCATAGGTTTTCCCTGTCCCAGGGGGTCCGTCCAGGATGGTGACTCGTCCACAGGGGTTGGGGCTTCTGAGGTCGTCAATGACATGTTGGATGTCCCGTCCGACTTCATCGGTGTAGTTGGGATAGTCCAGGTCGGAACGGATGTGACCGATGGGCTTGAGGGTTGGACCATGTATCGTGTTGACCAGTGCCTGGATGGTGCAGTTGTCTGGGGAGCGGAGGGAGAGGTACTTGTCCCCTAGTGCCCTGTACGCCTGGATCTTGTTGCCAACGGTGACGACGTACATGTTGGCGGAACCGGCCAGGAGTTCCAGTTCGATGACCGCGTCCTGGTGCATGATGAGGAATCGGTAGTCGGAGGAGATCAGGATGGTCTTGGTCTTTCCGAAGTCCGTGACGAGGGCACGAGCCAGTCCGATGTGATCGGAGACGTTTCCGTGGTAGTCCTCGCAGAAGAGGGTTTCCCCGGACTTGATGGCTCGGCGGATCAGGTGGTATTTGAGGGCCGCTTCAATGATGGGCTCTGTGCCGAAGTCCTTCCCGCCACGGATGGGGGGAAGTTGGAGATCACCGTTCCAGGATTCGGGGGTGTCTTGGGCTTGGGTCAGGATCTGGGTTGCTTCCAAATAGTCCTTCGACTTGTTCTTCCTGGGGGCGTTGGCAATCTCGGGCGTCATGTTTTCAGTCCTGTGCATCGTGGTTATCTCCGGGGGGGGTAGGGGCCTTACGCTTGTGGGGCCTAAGGTCAGAGCCGGAAGATTGCCGCTCCGTTGGTCGTGTCGAGGATGCGGGAGGTTTCGACCAGGAAGATGGCGTCCTGGAGGAAGAGGGCGGTTTGGAGGGCTGGTTGGGGGCCTTGTCTCGGGAAGCATTGGGACAGGTTGGGGTTGAGGATGTAGGGCTCTCCGGTTGATTTCCAGGTCACCGCCCAGCCTTGGGGTTCTTGAAGGATGCGGAGGTCGAGGGTTTCGTTGGAGGCCCCCAGGGTCTTGTCCGGGAGGAGGTCGAGGTCACGCCAGGTGAACCTTGGTCCTTTCGAGGGTAGGCTGCATTTCAACCACTTGTAGATGTCCGGTGTTGGGTCGAGGGTGTCAAGCAGGTCGTTGTCGGGTGGTTCTGCAAGGAAGTGGAGGAGGGTGCAGAGGGCTTTGGGCGTTGTGGAGATGACCTTGTGCGGGGCCTCGGGGCGGTCTGGGTATTCGATGCGGAGGGTCTGGCCTTGGAAGGAGCACTTGGCGCTATTTCCTGTGGGGGATAGGGCCGAGAAGTTGGGTGTGTGGTCGAGGTAGATGAGGGTTCCTTCGGGGACCTTGTGCCCGAAGATGAGTCCTTCGATGAGGCGTTGTGCTCGGAGGTCGATCATGTCGAGAGTCCGAGTTGCTGGGCGGCCTTCTGCCAGGTTTCGGCGTTGTGCTCGGGGAAGCAGTAGAAGGCGATGTAGAGGGGTGCATCTTGGATGGCGGTCAGGGCGATGCGGGCGCAGTCTTCCTGGGGGCAGCCGTAGACTCCGGTGGAGATGGCGGGGAAGGCAATGGACTTGAGCCCCATGCCGAGGGCGACGAGGATGGGCTTGCGGTAGCAGTCTGCCAGGAGGGTTTCGGCGTGGGGGTTGTTCGTCCAGACGGGGCCTGCCGTATGGATGACCCAGCGGCAGGGGAGGTTGAAGGCTGGGGTTGGGATGGCGCATCCGGTTGGGATACGGATGAAGGGGCTGAAGACCATGCCGGGGCCGAGACCGGAGACACCTGGGAGGATGGGGAGGGCTTCACAGGCTTGCAGGAGCCGTGGCCCGGCAGCCTTGTGGATGGCACCGTCCACTCCGCCGCCGCCGAGGCCGACGTTGTTTGCGGCGTTGACGAGGGCGTCGCCTTGGAAGGTCGTGATGTCGCCTGGGAGGATGTGGATGCTCATGGGATCTCCTGAGTGGGTTTGGTGAGCTTGGACCCGTCCGTGAAGATGAGGGTCAGGGTTCCGTTGTGTAGGGTGAGGGTCTTGATGTTGGTCGCCCTGAAGTGCCCGTTGTTCTGGGTGCAGAGGTTGGCTTGGGTTGGTTGGGGTCGGAAATGGGATCCGCGTCGTGCAGCCCCGTAGCAGTTCTCCTCGGCTCGGAAGGCAAGGTCCCCTTGGTTCTTGACGAGGGCGTTGCATCGGGAGCAGAGGAGGAAGCCGTCAGGGGTCTTCCCCCAATAGTGGGAGATAGCTGGGTGGAAGGGATGGGGTTTCCCTTTCAGGGTGGTCTTTCCTTCGGGGAGGATCATGAGATGTGTCTCGCAGAGCCCGTGTCGGTGCGTGGGGTTGCGACACTTCACCGTGTAGCCTTGGGTCTTGTGGGGGTATATCAGTTGACACATGGTTCTCTCCGTATCCGGTAGCGGTTGCCTTGGCGGTCTTGTCCGACTTCCGCGATCCAGGTCTTGTCGAAGGTGTTGCGGGCGACGAGGTGGACATCCTCGATACCCCATGATGGTGATGACCGTGACGGTAGAGCCTTGGAACTCGGAGAGGACGATCTCGTAGATCCAGTTCTCCAGGAACACCATGTGGGGGTCCAAGGGGCGGGGTGGCGTGTGGGAAGGCATGATCTCGGCCCAGTTCAGCAAGTTCCTGGGATAGGACTCCGGCTCCTTTCGGGTTGTGGGGCGGGCGAACAGGGCCTTGATGTAGGACCACAGGGTCTCAGTCTTGGCTTTCACTTGCTCTCCGTAGCAGGATTTCCTCTGCGATGATGATCACGTCGGGGCGGCACTCCAGCCCTGCCTTCTCGGGGGGTTGGACCCCTTCCGGGAGGTCGATGCGGTAGACATCCGCATCGTATTCCTTCCCCGTGGGGAAGCCCCAGAGGTCCTTGCGTGGGGGGCCATACTCGTCCCAGGCGAGCTTGCGTGCCTGAGTCGTGCTGACGGCCCAGACCAGGAGGTAATCCTCCCCGTTGAAGTCGTCTACGATGTATGGGTGGAGCTTAGCCATGCCCCTACTACGCACGGGTTACGGATTTTGAGCCCCCTTAGCGGTTGGCGAAGAGTACGCGGGTGCAGTTGATGCCGTTCTGGTTCAGGACCCCCTTGTAGGTGAGTCCTTTTGATATAAGGCCGACGATGTGATCCGCAACGACTTGTCCATCATCTTCCCGGCAGACTTGGAGGACGCGGGCTTCAGGAGGGTCGTCCGGGATGGCGAGACGGACCGTATGCGTTGCCCGGATATCGGCTTGGAGTGTATGGGTCAGGGAGACGTGAAGGAGCCCCAACAGTATGGTGTTGAAGGCTATGGCAAGAAAGATGACGCTCTTGGACATGGTGGTCTCCTAGTTCAGGGTAGCCTTGAGTTCGGCTGCGGCTTTCTGGAGGCCCTCTGCCATGAGAACGGCCTGTGCCGGATCGAGGGTGATGTAACTGAGGAGCATACCGAAGTGAAGGGTGACGAGACGCATCTCGGGATTGTAACCGACAGATATCTTCAGTTGAGACGGGTCGGCTTCGGGATTCCTTGTCGGACCCGAGATGGCGAGTATTCGTATTTGATCCGGGGTCAAGCAGGGCTGTATCCCCACTGGGACTCGTGAGGCCGCCCACAGAGCGTAGAGGTCCCTACTGGTAATGAACTCGCCGCCTGGGACGCTGACGATGTGCCAGAGGAGTTCCTTCTTGACGCTGACGATTGGGGCCGATCCGGCAGCCCGGACCACTTGCACCATCCCGCCCTGAGGACAGGTGCTCAGCCAGGTGATGATGACCTCCTCAGGATCGGTCAGGGGGTCAGGCCAGTTACGGAGCCATTGACGGTAGTTGGGTGAGTCGAGCATCGGGAGGGGTCCTCCTAGTTGAGGTGAAGTCGGAGTTCTGCAAGGGCCTTCTGGAGAACATCGCAGAGGTAGGTTGCTTGTGGGATGTCCAACAGGATCCCTTGTAGGGGGGAAGGGAACCGGAGGGCAAGGGTGAGGGTCTTGGTATTGACCCCGATTTCCATGCGGGTCTCCTCGGGCTCCTTCGGGGCGCAGGGACAGCAGCCCCTACTGAGGGACAGGTCCCGCACGTCCTGAAGGTCCAGGTCGGGGTACAAGCCTTCGGGGTGAGCGGTCTCACCCCACAGGAGGTAGATGTCTTGGCTCGTGAGGGGTTTGTCCTGGTCCCCCTCATCTGGCTGCCACAGACCGTCACCCTGGCGACGGAACAGGAGATCTTCTTCATCGACCCCGACGACAACGATGTATTTCCCCTCAGGACACGCATCCAGCCAGTCGATGACCTTCTCGGGTTCGTCTCCGATCAGGTCGGGCCAGTTGCGGAGCCATTGACGGTAGTTGGGATCGATCATGGGGTCCTTACGCTTCTGGGGGTGCTTGTAGGAGGTCTTGGACGGGGTCGATCTTGATGCCAGCCCCCCGGGGGCTTGATCCCGTCTAGCCCTACTACGCTTCGGGTTCCAGGATTGAGCCCCATGATGCCAGGTCCACTTTTAGGACCCGAAGCGTAGTAGAAGCATGGGGGCATGTCGCCTGTACGGCCCCCAGACCACCAACAGGAGTTGTTCCATGCCTGAGCCAACCCACAAGTCCGTCCGCAACGCCCTGGGCGTCTTCGAGGCATTTCGCCGCCTGGGTTTCTCCACCCACGACATCTTCATCCTCGCAGGAACCGATGCTCGTACTGGGGAAGTCCGGCTCACGGTCAAGCTGGAGACCCAGGACAAGACCTTCTTTGTCGGCGTTGGTCCCATGCCCACCACCGAGGAGATGACCGAAGGCTACAAGTGGTGGAACGACAAGAGCATCGATCCCTACCTCAAGGCGTTGCCCTTCGAGGGCTGCGAGTTGTTCCGCGATGGCGGGTCCACGATGCTCGTAATGGAACTCAAGGCCCGAGGCTTCGTCCTGCCCTTGAATACGAACTAGGGCGGACCCCCTTACTGCCCGAGTTGCCCCTTAGGTTCCGCTATCATGGCGATGGTGTCGAACAACTCATCGACCTGGGCACATAGGTACGCCTTGATTTCCTCCCGAGTCGGTCCTTCGATCCTGGTCGAACTCACGATGAGACCGTCAGAGGGCTCACGGTCGAGTCGCCGCAGCGTCAGGGGAACTGCGACCTGAGCAGGGAAGGGTATATACGCCAGGGACAGGATGATGTCCCCAGGGTTGTACTGCACGCTTTCACGAGGGCTGAACGGCCCTAGACTAGCTTGTGAGAAGGCTTCCAGGATGTCGAGAGCGGTGATGCGGCCCATGTGGTTGACCTCCGAGCGGGCATACTACCAACCTAGTCGAAGGCATGACCTACTTACGCTTCGGGGTCGTTCCTGGTCTTCTCCACCAGAACGGCTTCCTTGACGCTCCCCACCTGAAGGATGAGGTCCGCTACCGGGGTAGGCAACGCAACCAGTGGACGGCCCTCAATCTGGACCTGCACCGTCTGTAGCTTCTGTGCCGCGTTGATAGCCACCATCTCCCCCAGCCAGTCCACCAGAGCCGTCACGTCGAACCCCTGGTCAATCCGAGCCCTGAGTTCCGCGTGCTAGCCGGTCCTCTACGGACTCGACTCGTTCGGTCACGTCATCCACACGGTCGTCCGTGTAGTCCACCCGGTCGTCGACCTCACGGAGCATCTCCCGGTTCTCCATTGTGGCACCCAGGGGGTCCAACAGGAAGACCGGGCATCCCAGACGCTTGCGGCTCGTGAAGGTGTTGCCCTTGGCGTCGCTGTAGGTCCACATCTCCGTGGCTCTCTTGCCCTGCATCAACCGCTGGCCTTCCTCCCCAAAGCCCGCATGGTCTGCCAGGGTGAGTCCGTGCGGTGGGTACTCCTCCACGCCACAACGGCGACAAGTTCTTCGGTTGGTGCCCCCACCATTCAACCAGTCAGCAGAACCCCCGATAAAGTCGTGGGTTTTGTTGGCTGGGACCGCATTGGAGTCCCGCTTCTTGCCCCGTTGCCCCGGAGGGGGCTTCGGGTTACCCGGGAGTTGTTTCAGGATCGTCATCATCGTCCTCGTCCTCGTCAATGTCTTTCCACTCGTCATCGGGGTCATCGTCGTCAGGATCACCCCCCTCGACATCGAGTTGGAGCCACTTCCGGGTGGCGGCGTTCTCGGCTTCGAGTTCCCGTTGGAGCCGCTCTGCCAGGGTCGTCAGCGACTCCAGGTCCTGGATGTTCTTCGACTTGCAGGAGGGGTCCACGTAGTAGCCCCGCTGCCCTGATTTGCGGTCCACGTCAGCATGGATCCAGCCCGCATCCTCGGCACAGAGGAAGTCCAGTGCCCAGGCGACTCGGGCTTCGGGGATTGCCGTCCGCTGCGCCAACCGTTCGATGGTGCAGTTCGAGGGCATGTCCCTCTCTCTGATCATGAGGTAGACGCGGAAGGCGTCGGAGCGTTGTTCTCGGGTCAGCATGGTTTGGGTCCTCCCAAGCCCATAGTACACCTAGCAGTCCGGGATCTCGGTCGGTCCCTCGGTGATGTGGATGGGCTGGGTTGCCTTCGTGTCCCAGAACAACTTGTCGGGGTTGGCTTCGGGGTACAACTCGATCTGGCCCGTCGTCTCAGGACGGATCTGTACCAGGTCATAGATGGGATTGCCCTTGGCATCCTCTCCGACCTTCCGGGTCTCCCAGGAGTGGTGGTGGGCGATGTTGCGCCCGACCTGGACGTCTTTCTCGTTGCGGACGGTGATGGCACCCTTGAGGGCACTGCCTTGGCCCTCGGGCATCTTGTAGTTGGCGACTCGCATCTCGACCTCCGGCAGGGGTTAGTCCACCACCGCCCACGCCGGACCCTTCCAGACCCGGGAGTACCTCTTGGGGAGGTAGCCCGTCCGCTCCCCACCCTCGCGGTAGGTGAAGCCCGAGACGACTCGGATGATGTCGCCCCGGCGGATCTCGTAGGGCTTGCCCACGAAGCGATCCTTGCGGGCGACGCGGACGACCGACTTGGTCGTCTCGTACTCCTTGTCCTTGTCCTCGTCCTCGTCGTCACCCCCAGGGTAACAGTTGAGGCAATCGGACGCCCCGCAGGGCCCATTCTCGTCTGCCCACCCTCGACACATGGGGCTCCTCTCGTGGGGGCGTTGTTTTCGTGCCCCGTCTCATCCCCTACTACGGACGAGCTTCTCGGATTGAGCCACCTTGGGGGGCAGGATTCGATATGAACCTCGAACGCCTCCCAGACGGGCACACGGTACTTCCGTTGCCCTGATTGTGGCTTGTGATTCGGGCGAGGGCAAGTTCGGCATCGCCTGGCACGTCTGTCACCCGTCTGCATCCTCGACCGGGACAGACCGATGCACGCCGATGTCCGGCTCCGGCTCCTCCTCTGATGGCGGGAGCCACTCGCTTCCTTCCGGCACCCAGGACTCAGGCACGACCACGAGCCCGTGACTGGTCTCGATAACCAGCCTCCGCTCCAGGGGAGAACCATCCATGTTGAACCCCTCACGCCAGGAGGTCTGATCGACCGTCACGAGGCGGATGTCATCCGGTGGCGGGACACTCGGCGCGAACACGCCCCCGTGGTCCAGGTACGCCATCCCCTGAAGGTACAACTGGGACCCGATGTAGGCGAAGTCGAGTTTGGTCCCCAGCAGGTGGGAAGCCCGTGACAGCGCCTTGACCGCCTTGACGAACGGTTTGATCCCCGCACAGGTCAGGATGACCTGCACTGAACCCTGCTCATCCCAGGCGAGGCCACCGTGCAGGTTCACGGTGTCACCCGCCAGACGTCGAGCGATCTCACGGCTCAGACCGGAACCATCGGGTCGGAGGACCAGGTATGTCCCACCGACAACATGCTTGGAGCCGTTCCGCCACTCGAACACCATGATCTCGGGCGACCAGGTGTGGGCGAAGACTCGGGAACCGGACGTGGGCTTGTAGATGAACCGGGTCGTCATGGTGTCCTCCTTCCTGCCTCGTTGTTGCCTTCTGGGGCTTAGACGGTGCAGGGCAAGGACTTCTGATAGGCTTAGGGCTGGTGTGTTCGGGCGTAGGTGAAAAACGTCAAGCTGAGGTTGCCGGTCCGAAGGGCATGTCTGTAGTCCAACCCACCAGCCCCGAAGAACTTCTGGGACAGGGAGGGGGTCAAGTCTCCCTTGACAACGTGACCTTCTGCCAGGAGACCCTTCAAGATGTCTTCGGCGATGGCAACATTGTCCGCCAGCCCTGCCTTGGTCGCTGTGGGGGTGCCAAGGGCTTCGACAAGGTCGGAGCCTCGCTTGGGGAGTCCTACTTGAATTCCGTCCCACCAGGCTTTGACGAGGGGGCGTTCGAGGAACCAGTCGATCTTCATGGAGGGCGTGTCCGGGGGCGGGCAGGACGAACCTGTCCGCCCCAAGTTGAGGGCCTACTTGTCCTGAGCCTTGGAGGCGGTGAAGCGAAGAACGCTGCGGGCAGGGACATTGACCGTGCCACCCGTCTGGGGGTTGCGGGCCGTCTTGGCGGCGACGTGCTTGCGCTTGAACGTGCCGAAGCCCTTGATCACGAGGGAGTCCCCGTCCTTGGTGGTCTCACGCTCGATGATGGTGAGGGCTTCCTTGACCTGCTTGCGTTCCGAATCCGAAAGAGCCATGTGTTTCTTCTCCGTGTTGTGTAAATGACCAGCCTCAACGGAACCTCCCGAGAGGCAGCATGTGCCAACATCTTACCCTACTGGGAGTTAGGTGCAACCCCTTGAAGGGCACGATTTTGCACCCTAGTCGTTTTCCCGAAGGGAAGACGCCAACTGCGAGTAGACGGCGGGTTCACCCCCGCTAGGCAGGGGAATACCTCGGGGTTCAAGTTCGGGATCACGGCGACCAACGGTTCACCCCCGCGGGGGTTCACCCCCGCGTACAGGGGAATACCAGTGCGGTCGTACCCGTCGCCGTGGTGCGGTCGGGTTCACCCCCGCACGCAGGGGAATACCCCGAGCGGAGTCCGAAGAACCTTCACCTCGACTTCAACGGTTGGTCGTGCCATGTCTCTCACCCCTGCTCGGTGGCTCTCACGAAGTTCAGCCCACAGGTCTGGAGCGTAGCCTCGTGGAACTCCTGAGCGGTGTACCGTTTCCAGCCCTCCTCATGTAGCAGCCACACCCCGGCGATGCCCGCCCGCAAAATCAGCTTGCTGCATTGGTCGCAGGACGGCGGTCCTGACACAACCATCTGCCCGGACGCATCCACCTTGACGTGCAGCAACTCTGCCCCTACCGGGGTCAGGGTATTTCAGAAGGGCGTCCTGTTCAGCGTGGATGCAGATGCGCCCACAGACCTTCTTGCAGGCGTCCGACCCGTCACAAGTCCCCGTCGCGGGCTTGTTGGTGCCATAGACCCGGAAGTTCCCCTCGGGGTGCCAGATGACGACACCTCGACGGGACCGAAGACAACCCGAAAAGAGGTGGGCACCCCTTGTCGCTATCAGGAGGGCCTCCTCGGATATCTCCTTGGGGATTTTCGCACTCATGTCACACCTTCTCCGGGCCAAATGGGCCACGCTGCTGGTTCCAGGAGGGTGCCCAGTCCCGAACGTCGTACTTGAAGAGCACCCGACCCGAGCCTCCGGCCGCCATAGAGACCATCAAGGTCTCGCTCAAGTGCTTGCAGAGGTAGGGGACCTCCGTGTCCGTCAACCCTCGGTCACCCCGAGGTTGCGTCAACTTGCCCAGCAAGTCCCCCATGTCGCGGTCGTCGTCAATGATGACGAACCGCTGCTCGCAGACCGCCTCGTCCGAAGGCAGGTAGTGCTGAAGCCACCACTGGATCTCCAACCCCCGCCCCACGTCCTGCCAGTGGTCCTCGATCTGGCCCTCGTAGTGCCGTAAATCCGGTGTCCGTCCGATGACCGGAGCGGTAAGCCCCCGCTCGGCGAAGACCCGCCGGATCCGCCCCAGAGGGCAATACTTCCGCCAGGTCGAGATGAGGACGATCTCTGCCTTCGCCCAGGTGCAGACTTCCTGGAGCCGCTTGCACACCAGGGGGTCCAACTCATCCGTGGAGTAGGGCTTCCGCTTGCGTGAAAACCCCTCAGCCTTGCGGCGTACCCACCATTCGTGATGGTTGACCACGCCGTCGATGTCTAAAAATATCAATGGGGGGTTCACCTTTTCACCTGCAACAGCATCTTGCCCAGAGCAAGCCCCATGCTCCGATGCTGAGGTCCTTTCCCCCAGAACAGCCGCAACAACGAGCCCGCGTGGATGCTGGTATCGCACCCCTCCAGACGAGTGATGCTCAGGGGCAACGGCAGCATGTCCTCAAGGCACCCGCAGGTCGCAGGGTCCGCGAGGTTGGGCCATTGGTCGGAACGCCCCTGAGAGAGCCTCCAGCCCCCATCTGAGTAGTTCCCCCACTCACCAATGCGTGCCTCTATGCCCGCATCGCTCACAGGCTGCATCCCGTCCATCCAGACCCACCACGGCTTGGTGACGAGCAACTTCGCGAGGTCTGTCTCTGCCGGCGTCATTTGTCTCATGTCGAACCTCCCCTCCCACTACGGACAGGTCACTTCGCGTTGAGCCCCGAAAAGAGGTCGTCAATGGACGTGACCTTGGGGACGCTCACAGAGCGAAGCGCCTTGAGGATGGCGAACACAACCCCCATGAGGTGGGCCTTGGTGTCCATGATGGCTTGCCGGATCTCGTCCGGGTCCTCGGTGTGGATGTTCAGGATCTCCCGGCGAACCGGCTTCTGCCCCTCTCGTGGAGACACGTCCTGGTAGAACTTGTAGTGGTAGGACCGGGCCTCGCTCGGCGTCCGAGGGTTGGTGAGGATGACCCGGACGCTGTACTCGTAGAAGTCCAAGTCGGCATGGAAGCTGGCCCCCATGCTGTTAGGGCTTCGGATAGAGACGCCCTTGAACGTGTCCCCCAGAAGAGCCTTGATCTCAGGCAACCGAAGAACCTGGTCGTCGGTGTCTTCACCCATATCACCAGCCCCCCGAGAGATAGTGCAGGTAGGAGGCGTAGACCACGGTATGGCACCTGTCGCACCATCCCCGAGGCCACCTCAACCGAATGGTATCCTCCGCCAGATCCTTGGCTTCCTGGGGTCGGAAGGTCACCGAGGTCTGCCCGCAAACACAAGTCCCCGTCTCGATGACGGGGGTTTCAAGGGTCTCGTTGGCGCTCATGGTCCCACCCAGATGTCATGAACCACCTGCGACATCCCGCAGACGGAGCAGGTTGCGCCCTCACCCTCGCAGCCCATGACATCTATGCTTCTGGTCGGTCCATCCCATTGGTGGTCGCAGTCCTGGCTGAAGTGCTTGCCCAGGCACGTCTGGAAGGGCTCCTTACACACGCCAGGACCCCCGCAGGTGTACCCGCACTTGCACCGGCACTTGGCTACTTGAGGACAGTCTGCACCCATGTGGGCTCCTTCATCCTCTGACGCAGGAGGATGCGGCTTGACTTCGCCAACCCCTGCCAGTGGTCGTGGGTTGCCTGATCCCAATGCTTGGCGACGTTGTCCCGGATGAGGCTGTCGAGCACCTTGGGGGACAGAGCATCCAACTCCCAGGCGTCCTGGATGCCGTGCTCCCTGACGTAGGAGGCATACCGGCTGCTGGTCGCCTTGGCTGGGAACGGCGGAGGGTTGTACTGCTTGATCTGACTCATGACCAGGGCGACTCTAACGAACCGGATGCGTGGCACTTCGAGCCCGTAGACCTGGGCGAAGGTGTTGAGGGTCTCCTCTGCCGACCGGGGGATCTGCCAGCCGTCCGGGTCGTGGTCACCGAAGTACAGGACCACGGCTTCCCTGATGTGATCCACGTCGAGTTCGTTGCCGTCATCATCGATCACAGGGTCCAGGCTCTTCCGGTAGGCGTCCTGGAGGCTCTGGAGCCAATGCCACAGGGCGGAGTGGGAGGGATAGCCCTTGCAGGCGAAAAACCCGACTCCCAGGCTGTCACATGGCTTCTCAAACACGCCTGCGAGGGCCTCCTTCTCAACCCAGCAGGAGACGTACCTCGTCTGCCCGAACCACCGATCCACCTCTATGGTCCAGTGGGGCAGTTCTCGAAGGTACCTCCCTGCTTCTGTCAGGGCGTCGTCCACGTCGAGCTTGCACTCGTGCTGCTTGCTCGAACGGGCGTTCCGCCCACGGTCTACCAGGAGTTCCATGTCGAACTCACCCTTCAGGCGAGCCTCCCCCAGTACATCCCCCAGCCGCTTGTAGCTCTCATCGGCGTTGGGGATGAGTGCCGTAGCCACGCATTGGTAGTAGAGCTGTCGGAGGGTCAAGTCGTACCCGTCATCACGGTATTTCTCCGCGATCTTGCGGGCCTTGGCGAGAAGTTCAGATCGGGTCAGGGTTGCAGGCATCGCTTGTGCTCCCTCAGTAGCGGATGGTGCAGCCCTTCAGGAGGGATCCGCAGCAGACCACAGCATTCACCTCGTTGCCCTGGGGATTGACCCCCAAGACCTCGAAGCCCGCGTCATCCCCTCCCCGCAACCGAAATAGTTCGGGAAGACCTGGTGGGAAGACAGGACCTTCACCTGTGTCAGTCCGGCCTTGGAGGCCGCTTGCCTGGCGTCCTTTTCGGACACCATGAAGCCACAGCCCGTCACCAGAAGGGCGAGGGTGAGGCACAACATCTGCATGGCTTGATCTCCCAGGAGGGTGTTGCAACCCTCCCTGCCCCTACTACGGGTGCCGAGTCCAGGTTGAGCCCCGGAAGGCTACTTCCTGGTTGCCTTCTTGGCATGGTCACGGGCGGTCTTGCCCGGCCGGTGGACAACCTGTCCGGCGGCCTGTCGCGGCCCGGTACCCCCGTTGCGGGACTCGTCTCGGCGGGCGATGAAGTCCATGTGCTGTGCGAAGTCGTGCTCCATCGCGAGGGTGATGTACTCCTGAGCCTGAGCCATGAGGTCCCCGATGATGGCGGCGAGGTTGTGCTCCAGGGCGAAGGTAGAGGTCACCCCCTGCCCCGGGTCTCGCTGCCGACGCCACTGCAAGTGCAAGGCGAGGGTTCCGTCCTCCCGGACCCGACCGATGCAGAACGAGAACCGAGGTGCCCGGCTGTCGACCTGCCGCTCGACCCGCACCGTGATCCCACTCTTGGGGTCGGTGAAGTCCTTGTCGAGCTTGAAGACCGGCTTCTCACGAGGCTGCTGCTGATCCATGTCGTGTCCTTCTATCCCAGGGGTTCTTCCCGCCCCACGTCTGACTGGTACTACCCTTCGGGGGTCAAATTGCCTTCGCTCGCTTGACCGTCACGTTGGCAGAGAGGTGCGGGATGAGTGCCTTCTTCCCATCCAGGAGGTCCTGAACCGTCAGGACCTGGATCCGAGCGGTCTCCCTACTTCCCGAGGTTCCGCAGCCCCTCATCGGCGGCAGCCTGCGCCCGAGCAACCCGCTCCTCCTGGGGGAGTTTCGGGTCATAGTCCACGGAGCCTTCGGCCAATACGGTCTCATCCTCAGGCGAGGGGGCAAAGACCGTCCAGGTGCCCCGGCCATTCTGATCACGGGCCAGCACCACGATCTCATCCGGTTGACTCAGGAGTGACCGCACCCAGGTGGTTCGCCCGAAAAGGCCGACCCCGCCGATTGACTCCCAGGGTCCGATCTCGTTGCGGTCCCGAGCCTCACAAAGCATCTGAATTGAATCTGGCATGTCGTCTTCCTTAGGGGGGGTTACTTCCCCAGCAACTTCCACATCTCATCGATCCCGATGACCTCGGTGCCGTACTTGGCAGCCTGTTGAGCCTTGCCCGAGCCGCTGTTGGGGTCCTTGGCGACCAGGATGGTCAGGTCCTTGCTCACGGAACTCTTGATCGTTCCTCCCTGGGCTTCGATTTCACCTTCCATCGCCTTGTCACGGAATCCCGTCATGCAGACGGACTTGCCGCTCATCGCTCCCACCGCCTTGTCAGCGAGGGTGATGAACCGTCGTAGGCTCGTGATGACCCCACGGTCCAGGAGATCCCAGAACCCCTCACAGAAGGCTTCCGCTTTCGCCTGCCCGACTCCTGGGATGGCGGCGACCTCGGCGATCCTCGCCTTGCTCATCTTGTTGAGCGAGTCGAACCCGGCGTCCACGATGGTCTTCGCCATCGACCGACCGATGAGGGGGATACCCAGGGAGCCGATGAAGACGTGCAGAGGCATGGTCTTCGTGGCGTGCAGGTTGTTGAACGCCTTGGTCGCCGTCCCGCCCACCATGCGACCCCCCATGCTCATCAGGGCCACGTCCCTGGGGTCGAGAAGGTAGAGGTCAGCGATCTGCTCGACCTTGCCCGTCTCACAGAGCATGTCGATGAGGGCGTCCCCGAAGTGGAGGACCCCGATCTTCTGGATCCACCGCTTGACCGCCCCGGCGATCTGGGCAGGGCAGGTATCCCCCGCTGGGCACTTGAGGTAGGCACCATCCCGGACGACCGGGGTGTTGCACTCGGGACAGTGGGTCGGGGTCTGGAAGTATTCTCGGGCAGCTTGTGTCATCGGTTTCCCCTCGTAGCTACTACGCCTCAAGAGTTAGATTTGAGCCTCGAATCTCGTTCAGGGTGGGCCGGTAGTCGGGGTCATTTGGACGTACCCAGGGTGCCCCTGGACCCGCCCAACTTCGGAGCCCCACCTGTTGCTCCATGCCCTCAATGTGGTCCAGCGTAACAAGGCGGGCGTTCAGCCCGTGTTGCCGAACGTACTCATTGAGGGCTTCCAACTTGGCTTGGTTACGTGGGTGATTTACAAACTCCTGGGGCTTGACCTCCCACAACTCCTGAATCCCACCTTCTAGTCGGACGAGGAAGTCTGGGATGTATCGCCGGGGTGTCCCTTCATAGCTGTAGGGGATCTGAAGGGGCTCTACCTCATACGATTCCACGCAGGGATGTAAGTCCAGCACCCGGACAACCCGTTCTTCCCAGGATGACCGCACCCACACCTTGCAGCGGGCTTTCCGCCCGTAGACGTATTTCCCCCGCCCCCTCTTACCGTCCTCCCAAGCGAGAAGAACCCCGACAGCAATCTTGTCTCTAATTTCGGGGGTTCGGGTATACTTCCCCGCAACACCCTGACCTTTCCCCCGTCGATTTTCTCGCATCTTCTGGATGGACTCTGGGCGGTGCCCCCCAGTCGTTGGATTGTTGGCGACCATGAAGGCTGCCTGCTTTCCTCTCATGTCGGAACACTTCAGGGTGTTCAGCCCGAAAGCCTGCTTGAAGCTCTTGGCATCGGCATACCCGTGAGCACGGAGATGCTGGGTGGTAATGCTCCGCATTGCACGGTGGCAGATGGGGCACTCGATGGTGTCAGTCGAGGCTGTCAACGTGGATGTTGTCACTGAGGTTCATCTCCACCATTGGAATCACGTCGTTGCGTCGGGCGACCATGATGGTGCAGCCTCGCCACAACTTCAAGCCCTGAACTCGGTCGGCGGTATGCAGGCTCGCCTGTTTGACCTTGACACCCCCCAGAAGGACCTCATCGAAGTCCGCCACGGGGGTCAGCCGACCCGACTTGCCCACCTGCCAACGAACGTCCCGGAGGTAGGTTGCCTTTTGGGCGTGCGGGAACTTGTAGGCAATCGAACCACGGGGACGGTTGTTCAAGTCTCCCAGGTTTTCCCGAACGTTTCCCTGGTTCACGTCGATGACGAGCCCGTCAATCTCCCAGTCCAGGGCGTCTCGTTTGGAGGCTACGTAGTCGTCGTAGACTGCCTGAATATCGGAGGTAGAGGAGACGGGGTAGACCGGGGGGACGGTGAAGCCCCAGTTCCCGAGGGTGCTGATCTCCCATGCCTTGGTTCCCGAGGTTCGACCATCGGGGAGGTACTGGTAGGCGACCACGGTCAGGTGCTTGCACTTGTCCGGGTCGCTCTGACGCTTGGCGGTCCCCGAAGCCGTGTTGCGGGGGTTGGATTCCCCCTGGAAGTAGGTTGCAAAGTCCGACTTGCGGCAGATGATCTCGCCTCGAACGTATGCCGTCCCCATCATGGGGATCTGCTTCACCACCCCCTGCATCATGAGGACGTTGCGGGTGATGTCCTCACCCGTGTCTCCGTCACCACGGGTCACCGCCTGAAGCAGGCGACCGTTCTCGTAGTGGAGGGAACAATTGTGGGCGAGCACCCCAGGCCCAACAAAGTAGGCGTGCGTGCCTTCGACTTCCAGGTCATAGGCACGCCGTGGTCCAGGTACTCGCTCAATGTTCACGACTCGCATGAGGCTCCTCCAGGAACTACTACGCTTGGGGGGTTCGGGTTGAGCCCAGGAAAGCTCGAACCTGGGCAAGGACTTGTTGTGGGTTAGTTTTCCAGTCGCTCTCCCACACCACCAGGACTCGAAAGCCCAGGTTCAGAAAGCACGCCATCCTGCGACGGTCGTACTTCCACTTCTGCCCTGCCGTCATCTTCAAGGTGGGGTTCATCCAGTTGGGGTCCGTGAACTTGCGAGGGTTGCAGTGGTAGTAGTCCCCGTGAAACTCCAGGATTAGCTTCCGGGCCTCATTGCACTCATCCACAAGGAAGCCGGACACAACCACTTCACTTTGAAAGCCGTCGTAGAGCCCTGCTTGTTGAACTGCCGTTCTGAACTCGTCAGATACCGCAGAACGGGGCAGTCCCGTTACCATCTTACGGACACGGGCCGCACGGGCTTCGGGTGTCATCTCCTCCCAGTTCTTCTTTGACCAGGCCCCGATCTTGGCTGCACGAGCCGCACGGGCTTCTGGAGACAACGACTGCCATTGTTTCTCTACCCCCCGGCGACGTTCCTCCGGGGTCTTGGATGCCGAAGTGGCCTTTCGAGATTGACGACCCCGTTCAATCCAGTCCTGAAGCACTTCGGGTTCGGCCTGGGACTGCCAACTGGGGTGGGCCGAACGGGTGGCCCTCCAGGTCGGGTCACTTGTAGTTCGTTGCCTTGATTGAGCCGCAACGACCCGCATACAGGAGCCACACCTGTAACCGCCATGCTCCGCTTCGTGCTTTCGTACCAGCTTGGCCAGATGACGTGCCCGTTCCAAGCCTGTAGGAAGGGCCACCTCTTCCGTATGAGGACACCCGGTACAGGCGAAAACTACGACGGGCTGTTCCACATGAAGACGCCGTACCCAGTTTCGTCCTTCTTGGGTGTTGCCTTGTGTGCGGGCTTGCGACAAGTGCCCTACAACCCATGTAGCTCCGTGGATCACGGCGTCCCCCACGTTAGACGGGTTTCCATCAGGGCTACAGTATGCCCATTCCTGGCTGGTTTGCAAGTCCTGTCCCATAAGGGCGCGGGCGGGCACCCACCCATCACCAGGGACGTAGAACTTGTGGTCCTCAGTGACCACGATGGTGGAACCATCTTCAAGCGTCAGACGCACCCAGTTGTCCCGGTCGCCATTGTCGAAGGTGTTGGTGACCTGTCGGGTCGTGACCCCTTCCTCCGGGTTCCAGGTCAGCACCTGTGGACGAAGGCCCTTCTCAACGATCTCCTGGATCGGGAGGACTTCGCCATTGGCCAGATGGACTGGTGTGGCTCCATCAAAGCAACTGATGCCGTCCAGCTTGTGCGTCACGACGACGGGCTCATGGGGCCACCACGAGTCGAGGTCGGCACGGATCTGGGCCTTGTTGAGCGACCCCATCGGGATCGCGTGCTTGACCTTGGGCCAGCCTCCGCCCGGGAGGGGCAAGGCTCCGACCGTCTGGAAGTGGGGGTGGTTCGGGTCGAGCGCCCGGAGTTCGTCTTCCAGGGCGTCGTAGACCGCGTCGGTGAGCACTGGCGTGCCGTTGCGGTACGCCTCGTTGGCGGACTTGATTCGGGCGTACAGGGTGTCGATGGTGGTCATGCTTCCTCCGCCCCCTACTACGGGCAGGGTTCTGGCTTTGAGCCCGTGGTCTTGCGGAATCGGGTCAGGTCCGGCTGATAGCCCTCTACCCCGGCACGCACCCCGGCCTCTACCTTCTCCGGGGATGCCAGCACGGACTTCTCGGCAGTCGTGAGGATCTCGTGCCAGGTCTTCAGCGTTGCCTCCAGGGCTTCAATGGGCACGACCACGGTTGTCTTCGTGGACCCCAGGACATGTCCCCAGGTTCGTTCCAGGCTGGCGTCATATCGCCGGTCCCACTGGACAACCTGTGCCTTAGAGTGCTTGACCATGATCCCGTTGGATCCGGCTCGTTCCCCTGGATGCGTGGTGTCGAAAGCCTCCGACCGCTCGGCGAAGTTCTTGAACGAGAAGATGAGTTCTTCGACCTCCCAGTCCCAGAAGTCGATCTGGTCGAGGAAGGTCAGCAGGCGGTCGGTCCGGCTCTGCTTGTGGTTTGACCCCAGAAAGAACCCGAGGGCCTGCCCCAGGTTCTCCGCCTTCCTCTCCAAGTAAACCGAATTTCGCGTGGACATGGTCGCCACCTCCAGGGTGCTTTACCCTACGGGCTTGTAGAGCAGTCGGGTGAGGGCGGCCAGTTCCCCTTGGACCTTGTTGGCGGCGGCTACACGGTCCGCTCTCTTATGGAAGCCTGGTCCGATGGTCACCTCCAACTGCTGAGCTTTCAGCCCTCGCATCAGGGTGACGAGGGTCTCAACCGGGAACTTGACCTCGGTGACCTCGGGTTCCCAGCCGTCAAGGGGCTCGCAATAGCCGTTGAGTTCCCCGTAGTCATGCCCATCGGAGAACCCGTGCCCGGGGAAGTGCCGCCACAGTTCCCAGTCCATCCCGTGCTCGTCCAGGTAGAACTTGGACTTGTTGATGGCAGGGATATTCAGGGCTTGGACTTCATCACGGGTGAGCTTCATGGGGTTCTCCTTAGTCAAACGAGGCCGCCCAAGAGCGGTCAATTTCCATCATCTCCTCTTCGGAGACTTCTCGCAGGGTTCCAGGGGCAACTTCCAGGTGGCACCTGGCCCCCATCTCCTGAGCCTTGCTGAGGGCTTCCTCTTGCGTCTCGGCATAGCAGGAGTTGTACCCCCCCACAGAGCCAGGACCATGTCCAGGTCTTCATTCGGACACCTCCTCCTAGTGGCAGGACGCCTCGTGGAACACGGCGACAGGGTATCCGTCCCCGTCGAGGGCGACCATGTAGTTCTCGTTGCCGCAGTCACCCCAGCCCGTCTCGAAGGTCAGGAGGTGCGAGGCACACCGACCCTCATACACCGGATAGGACTTGCCCTGGATGAACGAGGGCTGCCCGAACGCCGAGGTTACGTCGTGGGGGCGGTAGCACCGCCACTCCCCGGACTCCAGGTCCTGCTCCTTCTGTGCGAGGACACGTTGGATCATCCCCTGGATGTGGAGATCGCCCTGGACATCCTTGAGGTCCTGGCGGTCACGTTCGATCTGGGCTTCGAGGGTCGCCTTGGGGTCCCAGACCTTGTAGGGGGTCTCGGGCTCCTCCGTCTCCTCGAACACCACCGAACCGGGCTTGGGGCCACCGTCGTCATCGCAGTCCATCTGGACGGTGACCTTGAAACGCCGATCCCCGATAGGGAGGACGAGGGTATCCGAGTGGCGGTCGAAGACCCGCTTGTCCCCGAACTCGGGGAGAGCCCGTTCGGTGTCGAGCCCCCACTCACCAGGGACTTCACGGTCCCAGGTGCCCTCTGCTTGGGGGTTGCTCACGTAACGGTCCGAAGCCTTCAGGGTGTACGCGGCTCGCATGTTGGTTTCCCTGGGGGTGCATGGCACCGCCATGACCCTACTACGGACGACCTCCGCCGATTGAGCCCTTGCACGATTTTTTCTGGCAGGTGCTTTTTTCACCCCTGGGGGCTCAATCGGGAAAACTCGCCCGTAGTAGGGGCACGGACGGGGAACCGAAAACAACACCCCACGGGAGACCAAAATGGCTATCACCTGGACCACCTACACCCCCAACACCCACCAGGTCGAGAAGGTCGAAGTGACCCACGCGGGTCGCGTCCTCGCCCCCTCGTACACCCGGGAAGTCCGGGCGATGTCGGACGTGTACTGCGATGCGTCCTACGTCTCCGTCTGGAACCCCGAGACCTCCAAGGTCGAGACGATCTGCCTCGGCTACCACTTCGAGTGCTGCTGCACCTTCGGGCAGGCCGAAGTGGACGCCAGCCCCGAGGTCCTCGCCGAGGTCGCCCGCGAGGCGGCTGAGGCCGAAGTCGCTCGCCAAGACCAGGTTGAAGCCCGCCGCCAAGCGGACCTCGCCCGTGAGGCCGCGACCCCCCGCAAGGGCAAGACCGTCCGCGTCGCCAAGGGCCGCAAGGTCCCGGTCGGGATCGTCGGAACCTGCATCTGGATCGGTGATGGTTCCTACGGCCCCCGCTGCGGCGTCAAGGACGGCGACACCGGGGAGGTCTACTGGACGGCGCTCTCCAACGTCGAGGTGGTCCAGGCGGCTGCCTGAAAACGTCCCCCAGGGGCTCAAACCCCGAAACCCGTGCGTAGTACCTAGCAGGAGGAACCCATGAGCGAGACCAGGACCGTGACCGTCTACACCGGAGCCCCCGAGGCTGCCGACTACAGCCACACCAAGACCGTCGAGACCTTCAAGGCCGCCCCGTTCCCGGGCGCCACGCCGAAGACGTGGCGAAAGGTCGAGATCACCGAGGAGCCGTACCGGATCGCGTACCAGTGCGACCGATACCAGAGCTTCCTCGGCGGATGCCCAACGCTCGATGACCCCAGGACACACCCCATCGGCACGGGTCGCCGGGCTCCGACCAACCAGGGGTCCTTCTGATGGATCTGAAAAACACCAGCGTCACCTGCGTCAAGTGCAGAACAGTCGTCCCCTGGATGCAAGCCTTCCCGGGGGACAAGTGCCGGATGTGCTTTGAGGGGGAGATCCAGGCACGCATCGAGCAACGGGATCTGGAAGTCCTACGCCAAACCGCAGGACGTGCCGCCATCGACCGGGCGCTCTACTCAAGCAAGCCCAGGGACTTCAGCCGCACTCGTCAAGCCGTGGCGGCCTCGTAGGCCGCCACCTTCGAGTCGGAGAAGGAGCGGCTCACCCAAGCCGTGGGCGAAGCCTTCTGGCAGGACACGGCGGATCTCAACCTCTTCCCCATCTGCCAGGCGTATGTGCGTCCTGGCGTGTGGCTGCAAAACCTCTTGGAGCACAACCTATGAACTTCGCTCACACCGCTTGCGTCACCGACATCGGCGTCATCAAGGCAGGGGATGTCATTCGCCCGAAGGCCGATGTCATCAGCCCCTGGGCGGATTGCCTGGTTCTCGGCTTCTCCGCCAAGGACAAGTACGGCGACGTGTACGTCAAGCTCGCTCGCCCCTATGCCTATGCCTCTTGCGTGGGCACAACGGGTGCAACCGTCCTCCAGGGGGTTGAGGTCTTCGAGGTCACCGTGTCGAAGCTCCGCGAGGACCGAGTCGTGTCCGGGTGTAGCAACTTCTGCACCTCCTCCGTAGAGCCCGGCCTGCACGACGCAATTGACGCCCGGTCCATCCGGTAGGATCCACCATGTATCAGCGCCTGCCCTTCCAACTGCTTGCCTACGGGG
>Ga0172369_10002737_pt1 | contig 23816 bp, 27 predicted proteins | sample LakKiv25m_FD_114539 | JGI IMG/M metagenome (GOLD analysis project Ga0172369, IMG submission 114539) | Freshwater microbial communities from Kabuno Bay, South-Kivu, Congo - kab_022012_11.25m | ecosystem: Environmental > Aquatic > Freshwater > Lake | place: Democratic Republic of the Congo...
GTGTAGGCTGTTGTAACTGTTGCCCACCACGGAAAACTTGGCGTTCCGTAGACTAGCCTTACAGCCGGGAGTTTTAGGACAAAGAGCATTACGCTAAGTGGTACCGTCAGAAACATCATCTGCATCATGGAAGTTGTAAAAGTTTTTTTGAATTTTTCGGTGTCGTCCGCGCCGCTTTCGGCGGAAAGTGTGGGTAGGCTTGCAGCTGCAATTGACAAGCCAAAAATATTTACAGGGAAAGATTGGAGTTGTGATGCAAATCTAAGAAGTACAACGGAAGGCTGGGAAATCAAGATAGCAAAGCTATTGTTTACGGTATCCAAAATATTGGCCAGTAATACGCTAACGATTCTTGGCGGGATAAGATAAAAAGTTCTTTTAGTTTCGGAGTCAAAGCTTAGGTTTGGATGCAGTTTAAACCCGCTATGTCTTAAAGCGGGCAGTTGGATTATAAAGTTTAAAAACGAGCCTACTAACACACCCAAAACCGGTCCATAAATGCCAAATCTACCTGAAAAGAATATGATACCCACTATCATGCCTACGTTGTAAGCGATAGGTGCAATTGCCGGAATAAGAAAGATTTTGAAAGATTGTAAGACCGAAGAAATCAAACTTCCCGCTATGAGAAAAATCTGCGATGCCAGCATTATTCTAAATAATGCTGCGCCCGTTGCAATTTCGTCAGGAGAAAAAGTTCCCAAGGAAAGTAGCTTTATGACTTGAGGGGCGACAACAAACAAAACCGAACCCATGGCAAAAAAACATAAAAAAGTTACGGTCATTATTGTGGAAGCGATTTTTAGGGCTTCGTCACGGTCTTTTTTAAGGTGGGAGGCAAGCATTGGCACCAGAATAGTTGATATAGCGCCCACAACCAAGATAGAATAAGTTAGATTAGGGATTTTTTCTGCGGTAAAAAATATCGTTAGATCCTTGGACACGCCAAAATACCGTGACAATAAATTGCTTTTTATTAAACCTAAAAAGGCGTTGGCACCGCTGGAAACTGCCAATATAAACGCAGCCGACAAGATGGTATTTTGGCTTCTGTTTAGAAAACTTCCCAAATCAATTTTAGTTCCGTTAAAGTTAAATTTCATAGGTCCTAAAGTCCGAGATTTTGACTTAAAACAAACGTATGTTATCATACACTCCGCTTATGCCAAACACAAAATCAGCTAAGAAAGCTGTTAGAAGTTCAAAAAGAAAACAAATGCACAACCTTTCTTGGAAAAAAAGGGTAAAAAAGAGCATAAAAAACCTGGATCTTGGTATCAAGGAAAAGGAAACGAAAGAACTACTGACAGAAAAGCTTGTTCTCATACAGAAACTTTTGGATAAGTCTGCAAAAAAGAAAGTCATCCACAAAAACAGGGTAAATAGGTTAAAATCTAAGTATGCTAAAAAAGTTGCTGCCCTTTCTGGAAAAGCTAAAGCAAATAAAGCTTCCAAAAATTCCTAATCCTTTTAGTATTTTCCGCTCAAAACAGCAACAAGTTGTTTCATCTATTGCTCCAACAACTTCCACAGACTTTACAGCTCCCGCAGCGCCTACGATTTCCACACCACTACCGCCGCAACCCCAACCAACTATAGCACTGCCTGCCGTTGACATAAGCGCTATTCCGGAACAATACCCCGGTCTTAACCTTTTTATTAAAACCGGCGGCAACCCCCTTGCTAACATTAAGTATTCCCGTGTTCTGGCAATACTAAAGGTTGTCATACTTATTACGCTAACCCTTTTTATATTGCTGTTTTTTGTAAATCAAGGACTAACTCTAAGGCTTGAACAAGTTAAAAAAGAAACAGATCGGTTATACAAAGACATAAGTGTTTACGACTCAGCTGTGGAAAAAACAAGAAACCTAAGTAGAAGAATCCAGTTTTATAAAACTACGTTAACCGCAAGGCCTTCGTTAGCGGAAAAAACCCGGCTTATCGCCAGCGTCGCCGGAGATCAGATAACAATAGTGAAAGTAAGGATAGAAAATAAAACCTTTTACCTTAATGCAAAAGGTAGCTCAGCCTTAATGTTTGCTAAAATTCTTGAAACATATCGGGTTTCAAAAAAAGTGGGTGATATCAAGCTAAAATCAGCTCGGCTTGTAAAGGATAGAATAACAAAACAAAATGGTTTTGCAATTGAGTTAGAGGGGGTTTTTAAATGATAGAAAAACTTCTTAATAAATACAGTGTAACAATAGCAAAGTTTCAACGTCTTTGGGTACGCGGCGAAGTCAAGGTCGCCTTTTTTTCAACTTGGTTATTCACAGTTTTATTTGTTTTTGGTTTCTTGGGCATAGGCGTTATGTTAAAAACGCTGGGCTCAAAAGACGTTTTAATAGATAAGTTACTGGATGTTAATAGCAGGTTGGAAAAAAATATATTGGAGCTCAAGAAAGCTGAGGGGCTGATTTCTAACTCAAAGGTAAACATTGGCTATTTTGAGAAACGTATGCCAAATGACAAAAACGAGGAATCATACATCAAGGAAATTTACCTTACGTGTATCCAGTCAAATTACACGTTGACGGGTATTTCACAAGGCAGCTTTACCTCTCAAACAAAAACCGAGGAGGATGGTCCCAAAGAAAATGAAGTAAGATACTTGATCAAAGCACGTGGCAGCACATCCCCGGATAATTTAATCGAGAATCTGGAGAAATTACAGCGTATTACCTACGTGCGAAAAGTTGAATTTGACGAAAAGAACAAGATTTACACAGTGTCTCTTGAATTGTCAGCATTTTACACAAAGGAGGAAGCTTTATGAAATCTATTTTGATTTTGGGGGTGTTAACCTTGGTAGCATCAATGCTATTTGTAGTGTCTGATCACTGGAGGTTTAGGGAAAGTGATTACATCTCCCAGGAAGTTCTTGACAGATCAGACCCTGTAAGTGTTACCATTGATGTAGAATTTTTAAAGGGATTCAACCCTGCCTATGCAAAACAGCGATAACGCAAAAAAAGGATTTAAGACCTTCATATTGACACTGTCTGTTTCTCTAATAATTTTCAGTGTTGTGTACTATTTCATGACAAACAACGGCTCCAGTTCAGATTCTGATCTGTTGTCTGATACATCTAGTGTAACGGATAAGGTCACGGAAGATGCTGATGTAGTTTCACCGTTTGGGCAGATAGCAGCCAAGAAGCCATCTACCTCCGAATTTAGCAATGTTCCCGCAGTTCTTGCAGGAACGACGGTAGGTGTTGGTACAACAACACCGGGTACAAGCATCGGCGGCACCACTACCGGAACGACAGGTGTAACTACAACAGTCAAACAAAGCACAGTGCCTGTGACAGGAACAATGGACATAACAATAGGTCTTATCGTGTCTTCGTTGATTTTTGCAGCAGCAGTGTTCTGGAACAAACTTAACCCAAGAAAATTTGCTCTGGCTGGTTTTGAGAAAAAGGTTTTGGAAGATTACAGTGGTGAAGTAAGATACACACGCAAGTACACTAGATATTATTAGACTTATTTTATAAGAATTGACCGTACCAATAGCCTTTTGGATTTCATGCCTACCGGCCAGCAAGTCATCAGCGTCATTGTGGATTCGTTTAGCTGCTTCGGTCTAAACTCTGCCAAGGGGTTTACGTCCGACGGTGTCAGAGTTTCTGTGTAAACTACTTTATAATTGTAAGCTTTATTTTTATATACCACGTTGTAAGTATCACCGGGATTTAGCTTGTCCAAAGTAGAGAAGATGGTCAGGTAATTTTTGGGGTTGTAAAACCACGGGAGCACGGAATGCCCGTATATAAAGGAGTTTCCCAGTTCTCCAGGCAGGGATGAACCTGTGTAGTGTCCAAGTGATCTGTCGGGTGTAAGTGACGGTGAGTTCATCTCTACTAAAGCGTTTTCAATCTTAAGTTTGGGGATTGTTAGATAGAAATATTTATTAAAAATCGGATCTACCTCTTCCACTGCCAAAACAGCTGGTTCAATAGGCGGCGTTGCGGGTTCTGTAGAAGGCTGGGAATCTATACGGGGCTTCGGTTTGTCATCGGTAACAAGGCTGTAAGCTGAGATCCTTGTTGCACCCAAACCGCCTTTTAGCTCGTCAAAGGCAAAATCGTTGAACCCACTTGCAATACCCAGAACACTTTTTCTCATAACTTCGGAAATGACGTCCTGCGTCTTGAAAAACACCAAAGGAACTATTACCTGGGAACTAAGCACAAAAGCTCCGGCGGCCAGCATCATGGCAGATAAAACACGCGATTTAAAGTAAAAATTATAATTCATTGATTTGTATATAGAGTCAAACGAATTATCTTTTATGTATACTTTTCGCATATTATCAAGCCCAAATCCTTAAAAGTTTAACATCTTTTCCACGCACAATGTAAGCATAAGTTCCGGTTGCATATCGCCGGTTTTTGTTTTTTTGTCTAAAGAGTAAAGATAGCCAAACAGTGCCTTGGTGTTTGCAAGAGAGGTTTTACCCGATCTTTTTTCCAGTGCTGTTTTCTGAAACGGTTTCATCTGCTCAAATTTTGATGATTGTGTTACAGCGTGTGCTAAATTCCTAGCTCCGTAAAGCATCATCGAGAAAAGGTAGAATGTATCGACACCCTCCTGTGTAAGTTTGGTTAGTTCTTTATACGCAGCGGGTCTGTTTTGCGAGATTAAAGTGTCGATAAATCTAAATATGTTTCCTTCCGGTACGGTGGTATTTTCGATAATTTTGACATTGGCGTTTTGAGCAAACTTCAACACCGGATTTGTCTTGGACAGGGCTTTGGTTGAAAGAAGCACAACTGTGTTCTCTGCCGGCGTGTTTTTTATGACGGTCTCGTATTTTTCAAACGCATCTGTTTTGACCCCAGTAACATCAAGAATAACAAACTGTGGCTCACCAAAAAGATCTATCGAGAGAATCGTTTCCGATAACTTTGCAGGTGTTATATCGGACAAAGGCAGTTCTTGCTTGTTTGTCCGAACCTTGTTTAAAAACTGGTTGATAATAAGTCTTCTGGATTCTGCATAGTTTTCACCATGAACAACAAAAATCATAACTTATCTAGTGTAAAAAGGTTTACTTACTTACCAAACAAATACTTCTGAACATAGGCATGGATCTGGTCAAAGTTGCCTGTCTGCGGTACTAAAACATACCTTCCACCGTAAAGTGTGGTGTCGGTAGGCGCATACAAGAGTCCGCCCTGGTCGGCAGAACTTCGGTCATCAAGTACAATCGAAACTATCTTTTCAAAGTCAATCTGTTGAGACAGCATATAAAAGTTTTCAATTGTCATAAAGTCCATATTTGAATCTACATTTTTGGAATAAGTGTCATAAAGTCCTTTTAATTTCATAGGATTTATCAAAACCCCTACATTGAGTACCTTTTTCTTGATCGCCGCAATAACTGCTTGCTGTCGTCTAGATCTGGCAAAGTCCGTACCTTCACCGTTATCCCCGTGCCTGGATCTAACAAACTTTAGTGCGGTTACGCCGTCCATGTGCTGGGGACCTTGTTCAAAGTGAATAGTTTCGTACCTCTCGTTTTCCGAAGCATTTTCCTTACCTTCAACCGGGTATGTATAATCCGTAAAAGTAGAGGTAACTTCTACGTCAACACCGCCCAAAATGTCAATAACCTCTTTAAAAAGTTGAAAGTTGATTAAGGTGTGGTAGTGAATTGGAATTCCCAATACCTTTTCGATAGCTTTTTTTATTCCATCCGCGCCTTCAAAGGCGTAAACAGCGTTTATTTTCTCGTATCCTCCTCCGGACAATTCAACCCACAAATCTCTTGGAACGGAAATCAAAACAACATCTTTATCAAATTTGCCTATGGAGGCAACAAGTATAGTGTCTGTTAGGGCATGACCTACTTCAGGCCCGCTGTCTCTCTGATCAGAGCCTAGAACCAGCACGTTTGTTCGTCCGTCTGTTTCTTTAAGGTCAATGACGGTAGCGTTCGCAATTATCTGAATGGGTTTAATTTTATCTTTAAAAACGTATCCCAGCGCGCCTGCTATTCCCAGGAAAACTAGAACAAAAATAGCCCCGGCTTTAAAAGTTATTCCTGTAGTCGGTTTTGGTTCATTTTTTTTACTTTTTTTAACGTCCAGGTATTTCATAGACTAGTTTAATGATTATACTGCCTTCCTCATCACTTTGAAAAAGCTTTGATAATTTCGGCAAAATGGCCGGGGTCCAAACTGGCATTGCCTACCAAAACACCATCCAAATCGGCTATATTAAATAAGTTGTCTGCGTTTTGTCTATTTACCGAACCGCCGTAAATGATCTTTGTACCGCTTGGCAGTAAGCCTCGTAGTTTCACAAAGTCGTTTTTTATTTGGTTTACCGCTTCGCTTCTATATTCGCCGTTTACCGAGATGTTTTCGGGATCTTCCTTTGCCAAAATTATATCGTCAATATAGTATTTGACAGCTGTTTCGGGTTGAACAAAACACACTATTGGTGTAATGCCATACTCTAAGCAAATGTCGCGTTTTTGCATTACAACGTCTTCCGGCTCTTTGCGCTCGCTGTGGCCCACAATACAGTAAGGACAGAAATCCCGCAACTGAAATGCTCCAACCTCTCCGGTATATGCACCTTTGTTTTGGATCGATACATCTTGAGCCGATAGTTTGATCGCATAAAACTTCTCTACTGTGCGAAGAATCGGCAAGTGCACTACAGCAGGGGCAATAATAATCTCTACATTTTGCTGCGGTTCCTTAGGAAAATTACCAAACCATTTATCAATGTCTCCCGTGTTCATATTCATTTTCCAGTTTGCAATAATATATTTCATCAAGAGACTTTCTTTAGAGTTTCTTCTATGAGAACGGGAAGATACTCAATATCCTCATGTCTGTAATCATATCCTAGTGTATTTAGACACGAAAATAAAGTGCCAATATCGTTGTATATAGTGTCGGCATACTGACAAGCCACCATACTGTGGATAAGTACATTACCTCCGATTTCGCCGTATTGTGATTTGCCACACCCCATCGGGCACTTGCCACACGAGTGATGCTTGCCTTCCTCGACACTTAGTTCCAGCTTACGCGCCAAAATTTTGTGGTATAGCTGGGTGTATCTATCAAAGTCTTGCGGGGTGTAGGTTTCGGTCCCTGTTATGACTATGCCTGCAACGTTTTTGGTTGTTAGTGCCTTACCAAGAAAGTTTTCGGGTGTTGTAAAGTAATCGGACAGCATAAGATTCTTACCCAGGTTTTTCAGAGTGCTTCGCTTTCCGGGTAGGCCAAGAGTACCAATATCTATATCATCGGGGTGAAATAAAGTTTTTGTATTTTGTATGTCTACTATGGTTGGACAGTCAGCGGTACCTATAAAAACTATTGAATCCAATCCGCTGTAACGTATCCGCAACGAAAGGTTGCCTCCAATGTATGAGTCTTCCACAACACCATCGTTGTTAAGAAGTGCCGAAGTTTTAGATACAAACGGAAAAAATCCGTTCAGCGGTCCCACGGATAAAATTACAGGTTCTTTGTTGTAGTAGATTTCGTACAGCTTGAGACTTAATCCCACGCCACCCATGTATTTATGAAGCTCTACGTAACTTTTAACTTCGGAAGTTTTATCCGCTAAATTTACAACCAGGACCTTTTTAGCGTTCAAATTCATGTAGATCCTCCTCCGTAATCTCAAAAACACTTGTTGGGCAAATCTCCTGAATCTTTTTGATGTCCAAAGTGTTTACAGTTGGGTCAAGAACAACGTTTGTTCCTTTCTGCGTGTGTTTAAAAATCCTTACCAATGCCCCCTCGGTGCCAACTTTTTTTACTTGTCTTTGGGCTTCAAGGACACATAACTCGCAGCCTATACAGTTTTCCATTCTTATTGCTTTTATTATTTTTTTCATATCCCGTTGAAAAAAAGAAGTTTCTTCATTTTTTTCATATCCCGTTGAAAAAAAGAAGTTTCTTCATTTTTTTCATTTGCCAATTCGGGAAATAATCGTATCCCCCTCGTTTGCGTTCAGAGCTTGTATGCCGGGCAGCGTTCCTTCGGAAATAAATGTGAGCATTGCTCCCCCGCCTACCGAAACAAAATCAAATTTGCCCAGTAACTTAAGTTTTGAAAGCGCTGCTATTGTATCACCGCCACCTACGGTGGCATTGATGTGGTTTATAATCATAGTTCTTGCCAAAAATTCGGTTCCTTTGATGTACCTTTCATCCTCGTACATTCCGGCCGGTCCCGCCCACAATACAGATTTTGACTTTTTTAACACCCTTGCATATGTCTCTAGCGTGGTAGGTCCCAAGTCTTTTTGATCACCCACGTAATCGACAGGCAAGTATAGGTTGTTTGGTTTTTTACCTTTCCACTGCGGCCCAAGCTTGCCTGCCAAAAGAACATAGTCAGCAAGTTGTAGCATTTTGGTTACAACCGGCAGTTTACTTTCTAGCTTTGCGCCGCCAATTATTACACTAAACGGCCTTTGGGGACTTTCAAGCAGTTTGGTCAGGGTTTGGATTTCCTTCATCAGACGAAAACCAGCATACGAGGGTAGAGATTTGGTGATTGCAATAAACGAGGCGTGGTTTCTATGTGATGTAGAAAAACATTCGTTAACATAAATATCGCCAAGCCTTGCCAATTCCTGCGCAAAATGTTCATCGTTTGTTTCCTCTCTTGGATCAAATCGCAGATTTTCCAGCAATAAAAAATTATTTTCACCCAGTTTTTGTGTAAAGAACCCTCTAAGATTTTCGGTTGACAGCTTTGCATCGTATGCTCCGTGTGGTTGGCCCATATGCCCAATAATTACAGGGAAGCCGCCCGTGTGCACAATATAATTTAGAGTTTCCATGCATGCTTCTAAGCGATATGGTTCTTCCGGGCCGCTAGGTCCTACCGCGACGTCCAGGTCACATCTTACAAGTACTTTCATTCCGTTTTTAATATTGGCCTCTGTGATCGATCTCACAAATATATTTTAGCACTGATTTTTGTCCGCAGTGCCCATCTGGTTTATAATTAATGCATGTCAAAAAAGATACTGCTTATCGAAGACGAGGAACCGATTGTTAAAGCGCTATATAGAATGCTTCAGTCGCGAGGATACGAGATGTCCAAAGCCCTTACCGGAGAAGACGGTTTAAAAATTGCGTTGTTTACACATCCGGACATGATTCTTTTAGACATAGTTCTTCCGGGCATGGATGGTGTAGAGGTATTACGTAAGCTGCGAGCCGATCCGTGGGGTAAAGATGCAAAAGTAATAATTATCACAAATCTTTCTGACACCATAAAAGAGCAACAGGCCAGGGGCATAGGTGTCTTGGATTATCTAATAAAATCTAACTTGTCTCTAAAAATGTTAGCCGACACTATAGATTCTTATCTTCAGCCGGCCTCCGATGATTCTTGACTTCTTAAGAAGTTGTGAGTACTGCCATTTCAACAAGTCTGCAAGAATAACCCCATTCGTTGTCGTACCAAGCCATTATCTTAACCAAATCTCCGTCTACCACCCGTGTCATGCCAAGGTCTACAATAGAGGAGTATTTTGTCCCAATAATATCTGATGACACCGTGGGCTCGTAACTTGCGTGCAAAACATCTTTGTAAATTGGATTGTTAAGTGCCTCTACAAAAAGTTTATTTACTTCTTCCACGGTTGTTTTTTTCTCTATAAGCATTGTTATGTCGGATAAGGACCCCGTGATTACCGGCACGCGGATAGACGAACCGTCAAACAATTTATCTAGCTGGGGCAAAACTCCTGCCACAGCATCCGCAGCACCGGTCGAAGTTGGGATCATGTTAAACCCCGCTGCTCTTGCCCTTCTCATATCTACTTTTTCGCCAAAGGGCGCGCTATCCACAACATTTTGATTGTTTGTAAGTGCGTGAACAGTTGTCATAATAGCTTTTTTAATTTTTAAGTTTTTGTCTATGATAGCCAGTACGGGAGCTACACAATTTGTTGTACAGGAGGCGTTGGAAATAATATTTTGGCCAAGATATTGATCTTCGTTAACTCCTCTCAAAAAAGTTTGGGTTGTGCCTCCTTTTGTTGGTGCGGAGACAACAACTTTTCTTGCCCCTGCCGCAATGTGAACATTTGCCGAGTCGTCTTTTGTAAACCTGCCTGTACACTCGAGAACAACATCAACCCTGAGATCTTTCCACGGAAGTAGAGCAGCGTCTTTTTGAGATAAGACCAGCGTTCTGTGGCCATCAACAACTAGATAATTAATTTTGCCCTTCTTGTCGAAGAAGTCGTGTTCTCCTTTGTTGTCCGTTAGTTTAATCGTTTCCCCATCTTCCTCTACTGTGACCTCTTTATTGTATAGTCCGTAAGCTGAATCATGCTGTAACAGATGTGCTAAAACGCGGGGATTTGTAAGATCGTTAACAGCAACAACCTCAACGTCTTTTCTGTCTAGCGCAATTTTATAGGAAGCACGGCCGATACGGCCAAAACCATTGATTGCAATTCGGGCAGTCATACGTTTATGATATCACTTCAAATGCGAGTCAATCCACTGTTTGATAACTTCTTTTGATGTTGCTCCGCGTCTGCGGTCAACTTCCTTATCGTCCTTCAAAATAACAAATGTTGGAATGCTTTCAACCTGGAATTGTGCAGCCATTTTTCCTTCTGCTTCTACATCAATCTTTTTAAACTCAATTTTGCCTTTGTAGTCCTTTTCCAACTCACTAAATATCGGCCCCATCATTTTACACGGTCCGCACCAATCAGCATAAAAATCCAATAATGTAAACATAAAAAAACCTCCGAACTTTTTCATCAGTGAACATTGGTTATGATAACATAACTGGAAAGGTTTTATAAATGCATTATATCCGTGATAATAATTATCAGAGTAACAGATTGCAGTACGGGGAACGGCGCCCAGCCCTTTCTCCGTTTCCAGTTTCTCGCAAAGCACCCGCCTCACTTGGCCAGTGGTTTTTTACAACAATGGCGTTAGCGGGGGCTTTATTATTGACCGGATATGTGTTGATACTCCCAAAACTTAGAACAAATGCACACATACGTGTGCGTCAGATTGCAGGATTAACCCCCAAAGAAAAATATGATCAGAGTTTAAAAGCCGGTTATGATCCCGAACGCGGTTGGGTACTTGGTGAGAAAATAAATGTTCAAGATCAGCCAATAATTCAGGGTGCGGCGGGCCTGGTGGTTGAGATTGGAAGCGGTCGTGTTTTGTTTGAAAAAGATTCGGGAACACGCAGACCTCTGGCCAGTATAACCAAAGTCATGACAGCGGTGGTCGCACTTGAACATGGTGATTTAAAGCAGGAAATTAAAGTTTCAAACAAATCAGCTTCTATTGGCGAAAACACCATGGGCATAAGTGAGGGTGAAACTTACACGTTGGAAGAATTGATGTACGGTTTGTTATTAAATTCAGGCAACGACGCTGCGTATGCAATTGCCGAAGGCTTGGGGGAAAATGTGGAAACTTTTGTAGAATGGATGAACATTAAGGCAAAGGAATTGGAACTAAACGATTCTATGTTCTTTGATCCAAGCGGATTGGATGATAGGTCCTATACAACCCCCAGAGATTTGGTAAAGCTTTCCAAGTACGCTATGAAAAACCCAAACTTTAGAGAATTTGTGAAAACGGTTGATAAAGAACTTCCCGAAAGCTCAAACCATAAATATCTGGTTTTGCAGAACCAGACAAATCTGCTTAACAGTTACCCGGGAGTTGGGGGGATAAAAACAGGGTATACAGAGGAAGCGGGGTTGTGTCTTGTGACATACGCATATTTGCAGGATCGGGAAGTTATCGGTGTTGTGATGAAAAGCACGGACAGGCGTGGAGATATGATTCTCATGCTTGATCATTCGTTTGCCTCTTTGGGTATAAAAGTAGACCACGGACTCTAATATCCAGCTCGCGGATTTTGCAGTATGTCAACCTGATCCCCAATTTTTACATTGTTTTTTGCCGCCCATCCCGCGTTTACTTCAATAACAGTTGAGGCTTTAGTGCGCGGTTTGTAAAAGGGGCAGGAATCCCGAACACATACGGTGGCGTTTGGTGTTATGTCTACCACCTTTTCTTTGCTGTCAACCCATATCATGTCCAGGGGGACGTGCATGTTTTTCATCCAAAACCCGTAATAACCCTCCCTGTCAAAAAGAAATACCATGCCTTCATTTTCCGGAAGATTGGTTACATACATCAACCCTTTTTGTCTTTGGTCCTCGGTATTTGCTATCTTGGCTGATATATGACCGGTTCCAATTTGGATGGCAACTCTATCGTAGGAAGTATTTTTTGCAAGGATCGAAAGATAGAAGTAATAAAGCAGTAGGATCGATACAAAAACAAAAACGGTGCCCAAAACGCATTTCCAAATGTTGGTTAACTTAAAGTTTTGGCACATATTTTTCATGTTATCATGGGGACTGTGTCCTCCTCAAAAACCCTAGACATCTTTAACAACCTTAACAAAGAACAGATAGCTGCGGTAAAACATTTTGAGGGTCCGGCGTTGGTAGTTTCCGGGCCGGGAAGCGGTAAAACTCGCGTACTTACACACCGCATTGCGTATTTGATAAGGGAGCTTGCTGTACCCGAACTTACTATTTTATGCGTAACTTTCACAAACAAAGCCGCCAAAGAAATTAAAGATCGCATTGCAAAACTATTAAACAGCGGCATTTCCGTGAGCTGGAGCGGAACGTTTCATTCGATCTGTTCAAGAATTTTACGTAAAGACGGGTATAAAAACGGCATACCGCATGCGTTTGTTATTTACGATAGTGATGATCAGGAAGCTGTGATTAAAGGAATTATCAAGGACTTTGGCATCGACTCAAAAAAATTTTCGCCGGGGGCGGTACTTTCAACAATTTCCGGTGCAAAGTCGGAGCTGGTGACGCCCTCTGAATATGAGAAATATGCCCAAGGTTATTTCCAAAAAACCGTAGCCAAAATATATCCGGAGTACCAAAAACGGCTGCGCACCAACGCTGCGTTAGATTTTGACGACCTTCTTATGGAGACAGTTTTTTTGTTCAAATTTGATAAAGAAACTTTGCACAAGTACCAACTGCAGTTTCGGTTTATTTTGATAGATGAGTACCAGGACACAAATCATGCCCAGTATGTTTTGGCCCGTGAATTAGCCAAAGAACACAAAAACCTTTTTGTAGTTGGAGATATGTCACAGGCAATTTATAGTTTTCGCGGGGCTGATTATCGAAATATCTTGAATTTTCAAAAGGATTATCCGGAGGCCAAAATTTATAATCTGGAACAGAATTACAGGTCAACGCAGACTATTTTGGACGCAGCTAAACATATCATTTCCAACAACACAACGCATATACCGCTTGAGTTGTGGACGGAGAACGGCGATGGCGAAAGTATAGTTAATTACACAGGTGCTAACGAACAGGACGAAGCATTGTTTGTTGTGAACGAAGTTCATAGGGGAACAGCAGCCGGGCTCAAGTATCGGGAGCTTGCGGTTTTATATAGAACTAACGCGCAATCCCGAAACTTGGAAGAACACTTTATTAAAAACAACATCCCGTACAAGATAGTTGGCGGTGTTAGGTTTTATTCGCGCAAAGAAGTCAAAGATACCATTTCGTATTTGCGTGTGATTCATAATCCTAAGGATACAGTTTCGTGGGAAAGGATAATTAATGTTCCGCCAAAGGGTATTGGTGACAAAGGCGTTGCGGCCTTAAAAACCGAAGGCTGGACTATTTCTCAGGTAGAAGCTAAAACAAAATTACCGTTTTCTCGGTGGATTGCCGACAAGGAGAAGTTATCTACCCTTGAGCTGATGGAAACAGTTCTGGACAAGACAGGTTACATAAAATGGCTTGACGATGGAAGTGAGGAAAACAAGCAGCGGGTAGAAAACGTAAAAGAACTTAAAACAGTTGCCGCACGATTTGAGAATTTGGCGGAGTTTCTTGAAAATGTTGCCTTGATAGAAAGTGCAAATACAACCGATCCCGACAGGTTTGATGCAGTTACATTGATGACAGTTCACGCGGCCAAAGGTTTGGAGTTTAAAACCGTTTTTATTGTTGGCATGGAAGAAGGTTTGTTTCCGCACATTCAATCAATGGAAAACTTGGAACAGCTGGAGGAGGAAAGACGTTTGTGTTATGTAGCCGTAACGCGGGCGATGGAGCGGTTGTTTATTACAAACACCAAGTCGCGTCTGTACTTTGGTACTGTCCAGGCAAATATGGCCAGCCGGTTTATAACTGAAATTCCTGTGGGTTTGCTGGAAAGGAAAGGTATAAATCAGCTACAAAAAAGGGTTTTGGGTAAGAGAGGCTTTGGCGGCCCTTCTACCTCAACCGAGCAGTTTTTGGATGATCTGGACTTTGATAGAAGCAACTTTAGTTGGGACTAAGTTGGTATAATCCACTTGTGCACAAATTAATAAAAAAACTTGGTCAGAATTTACTAAGAGACACCAAAATTGCAGATGTGATGGTTAATGCTCTGGATTTGCAAACGGATGATGTTGTAATGGAAATTGGACCGGGCGGCGGTGTTCTAACGCACAGGATACTTGCCCACAACGCTGTTGATTTTTTGGCTGTAGAGTACGACCCAAGATTTGCGGAAGATCTTAAAAAACTTTATGAAATGAATCCGCGTGTAACAATTGTTCACAATAACGTGCTTAAATGGTTTCCTCAAAACATTCCTCAAAAAAAGTACAAAGTTATAGGCTCGTTGCCCTACTACATAACCTCGCCGATTGTCCATATGTTGATCAAGGCAGATCCGCGGCCGGACATTAGTGTGATTATGACGCAAAAAGAAGTGGCGGAGAAAATAGCTACACAGATTCCCGACAGCTCTTACTTGTCAATTTTTGTTCAGACGTTTTTTGATGTAAATGTTTTAGCTGTAGTGACACGTGATAAATTTGTTCCGGCACCAAAAGTAGACAGCGCGGTTGTAAGATTGGATAGAAAAGATGCATTTGTGCCAAAAGAGCTGGTACGTAAATACGAAGGCTTTTTACACAAAGGTTATACAAGCCCCAGAAAAATGTTAAACAAAGTTTTTGCTCCGGAACTACTGGAAAAAATTAACATTGATCCTAATTTAAGACCGCAAAATTTGACTGTTGAGGATTGGCTTAAGTTGTTCTATTCGCTGTACAATTAAATCTATGAAAGTAAGTGTTTTAACCATCACACTAAACGAAGAACATTACATAAGTAAATTGCTGGATTCCCTGACACGCCAAACCCACAAGGACTTTGAGGTAATTCTGGTTGACGGCAATTCCAAAGACAAGACGTGTGAAGTAGCTCAGAAGTATACAGATAAACTAGATTTGCACATACATCGGCTTGACTCCAACGGCATAGCAATGCAGCGAAATGTTGTTGCTGCCAAGTCAACAACTGACCACTGTTTTTTTGTGGATGCAGACACCATCCTAGAACCGCAATTTATTGAAAAAGTGGTTACAACCATTGAGCAGGAACGGCCGGATATAATCGGGGTTTGGAATGATCCCGATTCTGATAATCTTGTGGACCGGTTTTATTACGATGTTTTTAATATCTTCATGTTTTGTATGCAGAAAATCGATCCCGTTGCTGTAGGAGCCTTTACATACGCAAACAAGAACACGTTTAATAAAATGGGCGGATACGATGAGAATATTGCAATGGCGGAGGATTTGGACTTGGCACGCAGAATGCACAAACTTGGTTATAAGTACGTTTTGCTAACTGATCCAAAAATTAGATTTTCGGTGCGCAGGCTTGTGAAAATGGGAAGGGTTAACTTTGCTTTATATATGTTGAAAAACGGCGCCACTTACTTTCTTAAAAAACAGAACTTAACCAAGGATAAATATCAGTACGATATTGGAAATCATTTGAAGATTTAGGGATTTCAAGCCATAGTATAATACGATTGATGATCTTCCTACTCAATCGAAAAATTACGCCTGATGAATTCAAACAAGCCTGTGAGGCATATCCGGATTACATCAAAACTGTAGTAGATATTGCGAAGGAAGTATTAGCAGTTGGCGGAGAGTATCATATCGATTGCGAAGAGGTTTTGATAAAAAGCGGCAGTAAACAGGAAAATCTGTACGGGGGTGGTTATAGAGTAAGTACCAAAGAGATTGAATATATGGCTTTGAGTAACTATAAACCGGCACTACAGAGGACCACTTATGAAATAATGGATGAAAATATTAGAAAGAAACTAAAGGATCTTACCGAGAAATACCTACAACTATGAGAGATAAGAAATTTTTCATAAATTCTATTAAGATGGATCTACATAGAGTGGCTACGGCGGTTGGGGATATAACAAAGCCCGTTCCCCGGATGTCAGTAGAAGAATTTTTAACCCACGCTCTTAACGAGTTCGATAGGATTGAAGTGACACCGCTCGAAAAAATATTAAGAAAGCAGCTTGTAGCGTTGTCCAACAGCCTGGATACGCTTTCGGATCCGCACAAACGCTTAATCTGGACCGAAGACATTATCACCATACGCTGCAGAGTTGGATGACTGAAAAAGCCCGTCGATTTTTCAATCTCCGGGCTTTGTGACCCGAAAATCTTGTGACTTCCGAGCCGGATGTTCTGACTTGCGTCAGATTGTTCTCTCTCGCCCCATCCCTAGGGCAATTTTATTAAGTTTTATCCAAAGCTAGCCTATAAATGCTGGTATGTCAATGGTATACTTTGGCTTGTGGAAAAGCATATTCTTCAATCCGACGAGTGGGCACAGTTTAAAAACGACTACGGCACCCCCTGTGTCAACGCGGGCAATGTTTGGTACACAAAACATACAATTCCTTTGACCGGTCAGTTCTATGCCTATTGTCCGCGCGTAAATCCGTTTGAGGTTGATTTTGAAGCACTTAAAAAATCTCTTGAAGAAAATAATTGTATCGCACTGCATTTTGATGTTCCAAACATTATTGTTGGTAGTCAGGAAGAGGCAGTAGCCGTAAAGATTTTAGAAGCGCCGTGTGTTAAGTCCCAACGGGACGAGTTTGCAAAAGGGAATTTCTTACTTGATCTTGCACCAAGCGAGGACGAACTATTTCAGCAGATGCAGTACAAGCAAAGATACAATGTGAAATATGCGCAAAAGAAAGGTGTCCAAATATCGCGGGGTATTGGTCAGGAAGCTTTTGATAAATTTTATAATCTATACAAAGAAACCGCCCAGAGACAAAAATATTATCCGCGCGGCAAAAACTATCTCCAAAAAATTAAAGAGGTGTTTGGCAAAGCCGCTACAATTATAACCGCCGAATACGAGAAGACTCCTCTTACTTCGTGGTTGCTCATCAAGTATGGAGACGTCCTATACTATCCTTATGGCGGTTCTTCCGAAAAAATGAAGAATCTTCAGGCCAGCTGTTTGGTTGGTTGGGAAGCTTTACGCTACGGCAAAGAACTAGGTGCAAAAACCTTTGATATGTGGGGAGCGTCCGTAGATCTTAATGACCTCAAAGATTCCTATTATGGTTTTAGTAACTTTAAAGCGAAATTTGGCGGAAAGCACGTTATCTACATAGATTCATACGATTTGGTCGTTAATAGTTCGTTGTATTACATGTTTAATACAGCAAACACACTCAGGTGGAAACTTCTAAACTTTATGAGATGAACCAATTGACGGATTTAAGACAGTCACCTCTTTGGGGTGATTACCTGGCCCATTTCGGCTGGAAAATGCTTAGGACCAAAAGCGGGGTTGCATTGTCGGTACGCCCTACTTTTATGGGAAGTTTGATCAAGATTCAGAGGCCACACGCGTTGTCAAAGGATGATCTAGATGAGATAGATTTAATGGCCAAAGCCGAGAAGGCGCTAGTAGTAAAAATGGAGCCAAGTCCGGGCCAAGATTTGGACCTATTAACTAAGGACGGTTATATATACAGCAGGTTTCCACAATGCCCACCGTCTTCGGTATATATCAATCTAACACTAAGCCAGGACGAATTATGGAGCAAAGTTTCGCACAGCGCAAAATATTCTATTAACAGATCTTTACGTGAGGGAACAACTTTTGAAGTTTATCAAAAGCCGGATGAGGCTACTATAAAAAAGTTCTACTACATTGCAAAAGATACAGCGCTTTTGAAAAAGTTTTACATTGTACCGTTTAATGATTACGTAGCAAGAGTAGACGCTTTTAAAGACAAATCTTATGCCACGTTTGTTAGAGACTCTGCCGGAAAATTGTGCGGTACCAAGTTTTATCTTGAGGATGCGGGCCAAGTTTTGTACGTTTCAGGAGGGACAACACGTGAGGCACGAAAACATAAATCGGGTTATCTGTTGATGTGGGAATCCATTTTACATTTCAAAAAATTGGGGTTCTCTACCCTAGACTTGGAAGGCGTTGACGACCCAAGATTTCCGTTTTACACAAAAGGCTGGGGAGGTTTTACACACTTTAAAGAAAAATTCGGCGGCGAAGTTATCAGATTTCCGGTTCCTACTATCAAGTACTTTAGCCCGCTTATGAAGAAACTAAGCGGATTTGCACCTTTTTCGCTTTAGCTTTTGTACGCAAACGGACAAATACCTTTGAAGTCACACCATTCGCAGTGCATTCCAGGAGTGGCTTCAAAGGATCCTTCTTTCATTTTAGCTATAACGGTTAATATCTGTGTCTTCATTTCTTTCAGTTGTTCTTCGGTTCTGGTTGTAGTAAGTTTTTTGTTTTCCTCCACAAAGTACAGACTTAACAGCTTTGGTTCCAGTCCCAAATCTTCCCTAGCACCTATTGCGTAAATAGTAACCTGGTCATCTTTGTCCACGTCCTTTTGAGTTTTCATTTTGCCGGTTTTGTAATCGATAATTTCAATACCTTTGCCATTAAGATCGTCGATCCTGTCAATTTTTCCGGTAAATCGTATGCCGTCGATTCTAATGTTGAACTGTTTTTCCAAAGCTTTGTGTTTAAAATGTTTGTCGATATTTTCTTTATAATATTTTTCCAAAAGTTTTTTGCCGCTTTCAAATCGCAATTGTCTGTGATCTGCATCTATATAACCAAGGGGCTGCCAGTTTCTCTCATACATTTTTAACAGTTCTTCCAGACTTACCGGTTCGCCAAACATTAGTTTTGTATGAAAATCTCGTAACGTTTTGTGTATTGTGTCACCAAAAGTTAGAGCGTGGTTAGGCAGTGTGGGAATTCTTAGAACATAGGAGTATTTATATTGCAGTGGGCAAGTTTTATACTTTTCCACTTGTGAGTAACTTAACGGTTGAGGAACATAACTTTCTGCTTTTAGTGCCTGAGGTGCACGAAATTCTGACTCAACTCCAAATAAAGATTCCTGGGGCTTCTTTATAGTTTCAGCACTAATGGTTTTCAAACCCGTTTCGTTCAAGAAGCCGCTTGGGATTTTTTCTCTTTTTCCACCATAATCTTTCGCGTGCGTCAGATGCAGGTATTGTTTTGCTCTTGTCATTCCCACGTAAAACAACCGTCTTTCTTCCTGAATGTGTTCGTCCCCGGAGGGTAGCGTTTCTTTAACAAGTTCGTTTGGAATAGCAATCGGGTCTTTTCTGTTGCGTGTGGGGAAGCGGTCGGAAACAAGACCGATCATAAAGACAACCGGAAATTCCAACCCCTTGGATGCGTGCACTGTCATGAGATTTACAGTGTCAATATCCTCAACCTCGGCTTGCGCGGGATTTTCGCCTGCTTCCTGAATAAGTTCAAGGTAATCAATAAAATCTATTACACTTGGGGTTTCTTTCATTTCATCGTAATAACTAAGTTCAAACTTTTTTGTTCTTTCCATAAACAAATCTAGGTTGTTAATACAAAGTTGATTGTCCACAGTTTCTTCCCGGGTAAACTGGTCCAAATAATTGATGGAAGTTATTAGTTCGTATAAAAATTCGGAGGGTAGTCTTTTACCCATTTCCCCTTGCAGTTTCTTGAACTTCTGAACAAAATTTTGAATGTCTTGGTTGTCAGTGTTCTCCAGGCATTCAAAGAGCGGAATTCGTTTAAACTTTGACTCGGTTAAGAGTCTACTTATGTGTGTGTAGGGGATGTTTAGCGGCGGAATGTTAAGAACTCGGTATAAATTTACCGAGTCGTCAGGACTCAACAAAACCCTTAGAAAAGCTACCACGTCATGTATTTCATCCCGATCATAAAGCCCTCTGTTACCGACAAGTTGATACGGAATGCTGTATTTTCTAAACGCCAGAACAAATGGGTCCAAATGAGAGTTAGCTCGGGCCAAAATAGCGATGTCTTTGTAAGTTAATTCCGGCTCGTTTGCCAGGATTTCGTAGATTTTGGATACAACTGTTTCAACCTCTTCGTTTTCAGTTTTAGCCTCTATTATTATCGGGTCGATTCTGTGTTGTTTAGCTTTAGAAACAAGTTTTTTGGAAATATTAAGTTTTGATTCCAGCGTATCGGGGTTGTTGTTTTGAATGAGTTTGTAAGCAGGATCAAGTATCAACTGCGTGGATCTGTAATTGTCCAAAAGTGTTACCATTTCAGCTTTTGGATAATCCTGCATAAATTGAAGAATATTTGAAACCGCCGCGCCCCTGAATTTATAAATTGATTGGGAGTCATCGCCCACAACTACCAAACTTCTTTCGGCGTTTTCTCTTTTGTCAGTTTCTGCAAAAAGAAGCTTGATCAACTCGTATTGTGCAAAGTTTGTATCCTGAAACTCGTCCACTAAGATGTGTTTAAACTGGCCTTGATACTTGTTAAGTATATTTTTCCTGGTGTTAAAAAGTTTTAGGGCGTAAATAATCAAATTACCAAAATCCATTTTTGATTGCTGCGCTTTGAGCTGTTCGTAAATTGTGTAAACATGAGCTAGCTCTAGTAGTCTTTGTTTTTCTTCCGGCTCAGCGTCTTTTGGCGCGTATTTGGCGGCAAAATTCGCAAACTCCTCCGGCAGAATGTTTTCGTCCTGAAGTCTTGAGATAAACTTTAGAATTGCCGAAATAAATTTTGTGGGATTGCCAAGCGGCCGAAAATACTCAAGCTTTAGTTTAAAAAGGTTCTTTCTTAATAACAGCCATTGATCTGAATCCGGCAAAATTTTGTACCATGGGTCTAGGCCGATTTCCAGCGCTTCGTATCGTAACAACCTGTCAGCAAAAGAATGAAATGTGCAAACCCACGGTTCTTCGTAACCAAGCGGCATAATATCCCCAGTTCGGTCAAGCATTTCACGGGCGGATTTTTCGGTAAAAGTAACAGCGAGTATTTCATTTGGTTTGACTCCTTTTTCCTGGATTAGATATTTGATGCGTTCGGTAATAACCCGCGTTTTGCCTGTACCGGCTCCGGCCACAACTAAAAGTGGTCCGGTTTCGTGCCTTATGGCTTTAAGTTGCGCGCTGTTAATAAGTTCGGTTTTGGATTTACTTGGCATGTGGAGAGATTATATTCTATTGGATACATATTTTCACGGATTCGCTGGTTGTGTTTTGTCGTTTGCGTTCGGCTTGAGATTTTACTCCAAAAGTTTCTTCTGGTCGGGTTCTTCCAAACTCTGAACACTTTCAATTTTGCCAAATAACTTGCCAAAACGGCCTTTTACACCTTCCATTGATTTGTATGAATTTGAAATATGTCGCTCTAAAACCCCAAGATCCTCATTAAACTTTTCAGCCTCGATTTTAATGCCGGATAATGCTTTTAGTATTTTTCCCGCGTGTTTTTCCAGTTCATGTTGCTGGTATGCTACCAGTAACACCTTTAGAAAATACGAAAGTGTATTTGGTGAGGCCAGAATGACACTTTTATTTTTGGAGTATTCTTCGATTTCCGGAGTATTTACCAAAAGCTCGTATGCAACATTTTCGGATGGGATATACATTATTGCCTGTTCGGTCGTGCCTTCAGCGGGCAAAATATATTTTGATGCAATTTCGTCTATTCGTTTTTTAACGTCGTTAATAAAAGTTTTTTTAAATCTGTCGCGCTGCTCATCCGAGTCAGTAGTCTGCATTGCCTTAAAATTTTCCATTGGAAACTTTGAATCTATTGGAATGATTCCTTTGTCAGTCAAGACAACCGTATCACAGGTAGTACCGTCCTTGAATTTGTACTGAGTCTTATACATTTCGTTGGGCAGGGAATTTGCTAGAATCTCGTACAAAAACTGTTCACCCAGACCTCCTCGCAATTTTGGTGACTTCAAGACATTACTCAAGTCTTTCATGTCCTTACCAAACTCGGTTATACCGCCAAGCTGTTTTTGGACTTCACGCACCACATCGCTTGATTTATCAAGTCTCTCCCAAATCAGTTTGGTCTGCTGGTTCATAACTTCACGCTGGCCTTTCATCTGATTGTCCAGGGTCTCACGGCTTTCCTTAAGTTGTCGTTCCAAAACTTCGGAATTTTTCTCAACCGAAGTTTTCATTTCTTTTAGCCACTCCATTAACACGTTAGACTCATCGGATTTAAGATCGGTTTTTAGGTTTTTGAGTTGGGATGTGAAGTAAAAAATACCAATAACAAAAATAGCTGCGATTATTAGTCCGAAGATTAGCGTTTCCATTTTTCTATGATAACATCTTCTCGAGTTCTAAAACGAATCCGAACACTGTATGCCCGAATTTATACTCTTCCAGAAATTTTATGATTTCACAATAGGTTTATACTTGGTAATCAAAAATATTCCAAAAAGCCATAGACTTGTAACCGGCGCCGCTCTTGAAAAAGCTTGTTTAACTATCCTACTGAATATCAAAAACGCCAATAAATCCACCGGGGATATGCGCAAGGCAACACAAGCTGTAATCTCAAGAGATTTGGATTCATTGCAAATACTTCTTAGACTATGCAAGGATCTGCGTTTTATAAGTGTTGGGCAGTATGTATACCAGATAACTAAATTAAATGAAGTTGCAAAAATCTTTCAGGGCTGGGTTAAAGCATAAACTTAAATTTGTTGTATATTTAAACGGGGAAAGTTTAGAACTTCGCGGCGGCAATTGGAACAATGGAGCTAATGCAGGAGTATTCAATTTGAATTTGAACAATGCACCGGAGAATCGGAACAACAATATCGGCTTTCGCTGTGCTAGTGATCCCGTAGCAATCTCCCAATCTGACAATCTGGGAACAGGTTTAGTCTCTAGTTATAGCAATAGAGTTGGTATTGGCAATGTATCAAATGGGAAGTTGGTCCAATCAGTAAATCTTGGAAACACCGACACATATGAAATCTGGACGTATTTATATGACAGGACTTTGGGAAATGTCGGCGGAACTGTTAACTCTAATGTTGCAGAGCTTTATGCAAATGGAGAAGCAATCACCACAGAATATACGGATATGAGATCAACTCTTGGTAGCGGTTGGTGGAAGTTATCGGGTACTGTTGTTGGTGCAGATGAATCAAGGGAATACGGTCTTCTTGTTAAAACCGGAAAGACGGTTGATGTAGATAACTTCACATTAATAAAACAGTCTGCAACGCCACTTTCCATCTATACAACAACCGCCTATTCAAACGATAAAGTAGCCTCTTGGCCAAGTATAACTACTGATGAAGAAAATATCGGTGCATCCGCTGTTTTGTATCAAGTATGTACGGAAGATGGTTCAACATGTGAATCAAATGGTATATGGAAATATTACGACGGTGCTTCTTGGCAAACAGCATCAAACACCACAACACACGCAAACACTAAACTAGAACTCACTGATACAGCTATGGCGGCACTGCCTGTTTCATCCCACAAACTATCATCAAAGCTATCCTTACCCCCGACGGAGATTATCCAAAGCTTAACTCACTAACACTTGGTGTAAGTGAAGA
>Ga0172369_10002741_pt1 | contig 23774 bp, 18 predicted proteins | sample LakKiv25m_FD_114539 | JGI IMG/M metagenome (GOLD analysis project Ga0172369, IMG submission 114539) | Freshwater microbial communities from Kabuno Bay, South-Kivu, Congo - kab_022012_11.25m | ecosystem: Environmental > Aquatic > Freshwater > Lake | place: Democratic Republic of the Congo...
CTACCCTCAAAATAATATTGAAATTATAGTCGTAGATAATAATTCCAGCGATAACACCAAAGAAATCGCCGAAAGTTTTTGTAAAAGGCCTGCCCCGTTAAATCTGAAAGTATTTAACTGGGGACCGGAACGTTCCGCCCAACGGAATTTTGGAGTTGAAAAATCCAAAGGAGAATATTTCATATATCTGGACGCTGATATGATTTTAAATAAAGATGTAATTTCGGATTGTGTTAAAAAAGTTGAATCTGATCCAAAAATTATTGCACTTTATATTTCTGAAATAGTTATGGGAAAAAGTTTTTGGAGTAAAGTTCGCAGGTTTGAAAGAAGTTTTTATGACGGTACTGTGATTGACTGTGCTCGCTTTATAAAAAAAGAGGCATTCCAAAAAGTTGGCGGATTTGATGAAAATCTGACCGGTCCGGAAGACTGGGATTTGGATAAAAAATTAAGGAATGTTGGGAAAGTTGAACTAATTACCACACCGATATATCATAATGAGACGGAGTTTAATTTAAAAAAATACCTCGATAAAAAAGGCTACTACGCCCAAAAATTTGATGCTTATATTGCCAAGTGGGGAAAGAATGATCCAGATTTAAAAAAGCAGTTTGGATTATATTATAGATTTTTAGGAGTTTTTATTGAAAAAGGAAAGTGGAAAAAAATACTATCTCATCCACTTCTAACTTTTGGTGTTTATTTTTTAAGAATAATGGTGGGTTTTAAATTTTTATTCAGATAAAATTATGAAAAAAGCCTTAATAACTGGAATAACTGGACAAGATGGGTCATATTTGGCGGAATTTTTAATAGAAAAGGGATATGAAGTTCATGGAATTGTTCGCAGATCATCTTCGTTTAATACGGAAAGGATTGATCATATCTTGCCTTTTTCTCGTTTGCATGAATCTAAATTGAAAATTTATCGGGAGTATGGAGATCTTTCTGATAGTTCTAATATTTCAAGAATTATTGAAAGAATAAAACCTGACGAAATTTATAATCTTGGCGCGCAGAGCCATGTGAGGATTAGCTTTGATGTTCCGGAGTATACGGCCGATGTGGTGGGAATTGGAACACTGCGCATACTTGATGCAATAAAGGAATCCCATATAAAAACTAAATTTTATCAGGCTGGATCCTCAGAAATGTTTGGTAAAGTTGAGGAAATACCTCAAAGCGAAAAAACTCCTTTTTATCCAAGATCTCCTTATGGATGTGCAAAAGTTTTTTCTCATTGGATAACCGTAAATTACCGGGAAAGTTATAATTTATTTGCATGCAATGGAATACTTTTTAATCATGAATCCCCAAGAAGGGGGGGTAATTTTGTTACAAAAAAAATAACCCGGGGGTTGGTTAGAATAAAATTGGGATTGGATGATTGTTTGTCTTTAGGAAATCTCAATTCAAAACGAGATTGGGGATATGCAAAAGATTATGTTGAAGCTATGTGGTTGATGCTTCAGCAGGAAAAGCCTGGTGATTATGTTATTGCTACCGGAGAAACCCATACTGTCAGGGAATTTGTTGAAGAAGCGGCTAAAGTTTTAGGAATGGAAATAATTTGGAAGGGTAAAGGTGTAAATGAGAAGGGAATTGATAAAAAAACCAAAAAAACGATAGTAAAAATTGATCCATATTTTTTCAGACCGTCAGAAGTTGATCTTCTTTTAGGAAATGCTAAAAAAGCGAAAAAAAAATTGGGATGGAAGCCAAAAGTAAAATTTAAAGATTTAGTAAAATTGATGATTGAAGCAGATTTTGAGGCCGAAAAAGGAAAAAACATATAATTTTCAGAAAATAGAAAATTTGTCTCTTAAATTAAACAGTTAAGAATGAAAATATGGATAAAAATTCTAAAATTTATGTGGCTGGTCATAGGGGTTTGGCTGGTTCGGCGATTGTCAGAAAATTGCAAGCAGATGGCTACAATGACATTATTTTCAAGACCCGAGAAGAATTAGATCTATTGGATCAGGAGGCCACTCGGTTTTTTTTTGAACAGGAAAGACCGGAATATGTTTTTTTGGCGGCGGCCAAAGTGGGCGGCGTAATGGCAAATAAAACTCAAAAGGCGGATTTTATTTATCAGAATCTGCAGATTCAAAATAATATCATTTACAATGCTCGCCGCTATGGCGTAAAAAAATTATTATTTTTAGGCTCTTCTTGTATTTATCCCAAGATTTGTCCTCAGCCGATTAAGGAAGAATATTTAATGACCGGGTCTCTGGAAGAAACTAGTGGCGCTTATTCTTTAGCTAAAATCGCCGGCATCAAAATGTGCCAGAGTTTTAATGAGCAATATGGAACAAATTATATTTCCGTTATGCCGGCCAATCTTTATGGACCAAATGACAATTTTGATAAAAATAATGGTCATGTTTTACAGGCGTTGTTGAGAAAATTTTATGAGGCGAAAAGAAATAATGAGAAAGAAGTAATTTTGTGGGGGACGGGGTCTCCCCTAAGGGAATTCTTATACAGTGACGATATGGCTGACGCAGTAGTATTTTTAATGAACAATTATGATGGTTCAGAAATTCTTAATATTGGAACTGGAGGAGATATTACTATCAAGGAATTGGCGGAGAAAATTAAGGATCTCGTAAAATACGAGGGAGAAATAAAATGGGACGTATCCAAGCCAGATGGTGCGCCACGCAAACTCTTAGACGTGTCTAAAATAAATAAATTTGGTTGGAAATATAAAACAGAGCTTAATGACGGATTAATGAAAGTATTTGAATGGTTTATGGTTAATTATGAAAAAATTAAATAGGCTTTTTTATGAATAATATTAAAAATCATACCTTTAAATTAGCCAAGTCGGGTAATGCCACAAATCATGATTTCGGCAAAAATAACGAAATAAAACTATACGCAGAGATGTTAAATATTCGCATGATACAGGAGAAGATATCGGATGAATATCATAATGACGAAATGAAAACCCCGGTCCATCTTTATATTGGACAGGAGGCGATTGCAGTGGGAGTGTGTGAATATTTAACTAAATCTGACTGGGTGTTTAGCAATCATAGAGGCCATGGGCATTATATTGCTAAAGGAGGCAACGTGAAAGGTTTGTTCGCAGAACTCTTTTGCAAAGAACATGGTTGCGGAGGAGGCTATTCGGGATCGATGCATCTTGTTGATATTGAAAATGGTTTACCAGGCGCTTCGGCTATTGTGGGCGGTGGAATACCTATTGGTGTCGGTGCAGCCTTTGCTTTTAAGTATAGAAAAGAGCAAAATATCAGCGTTATTTTTTTTGGAGATGGAGCGGCTGACGAAGGAGTATTATATGAAAGCGTAAATTTCGCTGTATTGCGTCAATTACCGGTGTTATTTGTCTGCGAAAATAATGAGATTGCGGTAGCTTCTCCCTATAGTCATCGCCAAGCTACTAAAATTTATAAGAGATTTAAAAATATGATTCCGTCTTTTTTTGTTAATGGCAACGATGTGGAAGCGGTAAATAATTTGGCTGGTAGGTTAATTAGTGAAATAAGAAGCGGCGACGGTCCGCGATTTATGGAATGTGCTACCAATAGAATGAAGGCTCATGCTGGTGGCGCTCCTAATCCGTCGGTAGAGCCAGCTATTTTTAAAAAATGGGAAAAAGAATGTCCGCTAAAAGTTTATCGCGATAAATTAATTAAACAAAAAATGTTAAATAAAGATTTGGATGAAAAAATACATAGTCAATTATCCCAGGAAATAGAGGCAGCTTTTTTATTCGGTCGCAAGGATATTCTGCCAGAGTCAAATAAATTATTAAACAAGATGTTTGCTAAATAAATTTTATGCCTTGGTCAAAGATTAAATATGAAGACAAGCCAATAGAAGAAGGAGAGGGACGATTAATAGATTATGCTTCAGTTATGAATGAAGCTTTTTTTCAGATACTAAAAAATGATGCCAGAACGATTGTGATGGGGCAAGGAGTTGATGATATTTTGGGAATGTTCGGGGCTACCAAAGACCTTCATAAAAAATTTGGAGATCATCGGGTTTTTGACACGCCCTTGGCTGAAAATGGCTTAATGGGCATCTCTGTTGGTATGGCAATCAATAATTTAAGACCCATTTATTGCCATAATCGTCCTGATTTTTTGTTATTAGCAATGGACCAGATAGTTAACCATGCGGCGAAATGGCAATTTATGTTTGGAGGGAAAAGTTTTCCCGTCCCCTTGGTTATTTGGTCTTGTGTCGGTAGGGGTTGGGGGTCAGCTAGCCAGCATTCTCAGGCTTTACATAACGCTTTTTTACATTATCCGGGCTTAAAAATAGTTTTACCTTCAAATTCTTATGATTCAAAAGGGCTTTTGATTTCCGCTGTGGCGGATAATAATCCAGTTTTGTTTTTCGAGCATCGTCTTAATTTTAAATATCCTTGTTATGTACCAAAGAAAATGTATGCTATTCCTCTAGGAAAGGGATTAATTTGCAAGAAAGGTAAGGACCTGACCATTGTGGCCGTTTCTCATATTGTTAATGATTTGAAAAAGATTGTTAAGGAATACCAAGGAGCCGACATTGAATTAATAGATTTGCGGACAATTAAGCCTATAGATAAGGAAATAATTTTTAATTCTGTCGCTAAAACTGGCCGTTTGTTGGTAGTCGACTCAGCTTGGGAAACTCAGGGATTAGGAAACTATGTTATCTCCTTGGTGGCAATGGAGGGTATCAAGCTTAAAACCAAGCCGAGAATAGTAGCTAATCCTGATACTTATACTCCCGCCGGTTATACTTTAGAAGAAGAATTTTTTATTAATGATGAAAAAATAATAAAGGCGATTAATCAATGTTTGGGATAAGATTGATATTTAGCGCCGCAATGGCAAATTTAAAATATTAATGTAATCAATGTTTAAAAAATATGATAGTTAGTGTAAAATTTAATTTTTATTATTTATAATAAAAAAATAATTTTATGGCAAAAGAAAAATTCATAGAACAGCCTATCGAACAAGAAAAAAACCAAGAAAGGTTTGAAGATTTGGTTATTTTTACATCAACCCTTTATGGGAATGATGAAATTTCTAAAGTGAGGGGAAAATTAGCTTTAAAATTTTTTGAAAATGCTAATAAACTTGGCGTCAAGTGTGTAGCTTCAGATGGTGGTTCCAATAAAGAATTTTTAGAAGAAGCTAAAAAATTTCCCAATGTGAAAATCTTATCTGAACCTTCTGGAACAAGTATGGGTGAAGGTCGTCGTTCTGCTTTGAAAGAAGCCCTAGAAAATAGCAATGCTTATTTTTTTCTCTGGACTGAACCGGAAAAAGATAATTTAGTGACGCAGGAAAGTTTAAAAAGAATGATCGCGGGCCTACGTGAAGATAAAACTGATATTGTTGTACCGCGGCGAGAAAGTAAAGAAACTATGCCGAAATTTCAGGCTTGGATTGAGAATCGCGCCAACAAACAGGCTATGAAAATTACTGGCATCAGTATAGATGAAGCTAAAATAGTCTATGATTTTTGGTTTGGGCCAAGAATGTTTAATCGTGAGGGAGCACAATATTTTTTGGATTATAAAAGCAAATTAGATAAATGGGATTGCGTTCTGGGGCCAGTGTTAAACGCTTACAAAGACGGGAAAAGAGTTTCTTCGGTGGATGTTGATTATAAATATGATATTACTCAAAAAGAAATTGAGGAAGAAAATCGATCAATGAAAAATAAAAGAATTATTCAATACATGACAATTCTTGCGGCTATAGGTGACGAATTTTGGCAAAAAAAAGAACAAGAGAAAGAAGATAAAGAATAAGTAAAAAAATGAATAAAAATTCTATAAAGCAAAAATTAAAAAGAATTAATTTTATGAATCGCATTATAGAAAGTGATTGTTTAGATGTGCTAAATAGTCTTGATATTAGTCCTTTCAAAAATTCTTCAATTTTATTAACTGGATCAAATGGACTCTTGGGTCAGTATTTAGTTCATTTAATTTTTTTGGCTAATAAGAATAATAAATTAAATTGTAAAATTTATTGCGCCAGTCTTCATGAACCGAATAGAAGTATTAAAAGGTTGCTGGCAGATAAAAAGATAATACCCATTAAACTCGATTTGAGTAAGCCTTTTACCATTCCCTTTAAGATTGATTATATTTTTCATGCAGCTTGTTATGCTCAGCCGAGCAAATTTATTAATGATCCGCTCTCAACAGTTCGTTTAAATGTTAACGCCACTGCGATATTGCTCGAATTGGCAAAAAAGAATAAAGCTCGTTTAATTTTTTTTAGCTCTGCAGAAATTTATGGAGAAATTCCAAGAGAGTTAATTCCGGTACCGGAATCATATAATGGTAATTGTTCTACAACCAGCGTAAGAGGCATTTATGGGGAATCCAAAAGGTTGGGTGAAACTCTTTGCGCTGCTTATAGAAGAAATTACGATGTTCAAACATATATTGCCCGCATATCTCATGTTTATGGCCCAGGAATTTCCGTAAAAGATGAAAGAGTGCTGGGGGACTTTATCAGAAAAGCACTAATAGAAAAAAAGATTAGGCTGTTAGATGAGGGGGGAGCTATTAAGACTTTTGGTTACATTGCCGACGTTATCGGAATGATTATGTGTGTGATGTTAAAAGGCAAGGATATGATATATAATATTGGTGGCGTTGATTCTATTAGTATTAGGGAACTGGCTGAAGAGGTGGGCAGATATTGCCACGTTCCAGTAATAGTGCCTAAGAAAAAGTCAAATCTTAAACACATAGGAAATGACCCTACTTTTGTAAAACTAGATTTGTCTAAATTTAAAAAAGAATTTCACTCTTTTTCTTTCACACCATTTTCTGTCGGGATAGCGAGAAATATAGAGTGGAATAGGGAAGAATTTAAAATTTAATAAATATTTTAATCATATGATGCCACAATCTATATTTTGGAAATTACAAGAAGATATCTTAGATAAAAATGATTTTGAAACTTTAACAAATTTTATCAAAACAACTAAAAGGTTTACTCAATTTGCTAAAGTTCGCAAATTTGAAACGGAATTTGCTAAATGGCAGGGGTGTAAATATTGCGTCTATGTTAATTCGGGTAGTTCAGCTAATTTATTATTGATTAATGCCTGGAAAATTCTAAGGAACTGGTCAAGCCATGACGAAATAATTGTTCCGGCAGTTACTTGGTCAACTAATATCGCCCCTGTAATACAAAATGATCTTACTCCGGTTTTTGTCGATATAAATCTTAATGATTTATCTTTCAATTACGAACAATTAAAGAGTTCTATAACTCCAAAAACTAAAGCAATATTTATAACACATCTACTAGGGTTTCCGGCCGATATTAATAAAATAAAAAAAATAATTAATAATCGCGATATAGTCATTTTAGAAGACTGCTGCGAATCTCAGGGAGCCAAAATTGGTGGTATTAAAGTAGGAAATTTTGGTGACGGGAGCGCCTTTAGTTTTTACTGGGGGCATCATATGACTACGGTTGAAGGAGGGATGATTTGTACTAATGACGAAAATTTTTACAAAATGTTGTTGTTGAAACGCTCTCATGGTTTGGCCAGAGAGCTTCCCAAAAAATATCATGCAAAAATAAAAAAACTCTACCCCAATATCGATTTTAATTTTTTATTTTTAACCGACGGTTTTAATGTACGGAATACCGAATTGCATGCTGTTATTGGGTTGACCCAATTAAAAAAAATTGACAGTTTTATTCATACAAGAAATGAAAATTATAAATTGTTTTTAGATATATGTGGTAGGTATAATGATTTAATTCTCATTAAAAGCGAGGGGATGTCCGCTTTTACTCTTCCATTCATCTTTAGGGATAAAAAAAGGAAGGAAGAATTTAAAAAATTTATTGCCAAGAATGGGATAGAATCGCGGCCGCTTGTTAGTGGCAATCTTTTGCGGCAACCATTTTTAAAAAAGTACTACGACTCAAAGCGATATAAAAATGCGGATTTTTTGCACACCAATGCTTTTTATATTGGTAATAATCAATTTGTAAATAAAGACCGGTTGAATCTTTTGAGTTCTTTAATGGAAAAATTTTTTGGTAAAAAATAAGGAAAACAGAATTATTTCGGAAAAATATGATTAACAGGAAAAACCAAAGAATAGAAAATTTTAAGGAAGCGGAGATAATTTTATGTTCCTTTGTTCCAGTAGGCCTTGAAGATTATGTAAGCTATTTTGAAAAAGAATTCGAAAAATTTACATACCTGAAATGGAAATTCCCGCATGGAAAAGGCAATATTTTTTCTGAAATAATCATAGCGAAGAAGGGAGAGGAAAATCAAAAGAAAAAAATATTTTCTTTTTTTACATTTAAAAATAAGCTTTTTTATTTTGCTTTTCTGCCTTTAAACTATCTTGTATATTTCTGCCAGTCGATTATTTATTTGTGGAAAAGAAATAATGGAAATCGTCAAAGAATATTTTTTGGAATAAACTACTTTTGCACTTTTTGCGGAATCATTCTTAAAAAATTTAGAAGGATTGATTTTGTAATTTATCGCGTAATGGATTTTTTTCCACTCCCTCCAAAAGGAATCTACAGGATATTAAACAGGATTTTTTATAGGATTGATAAATTTTGCCTAAAAAATGCTGATTCCATATGGTTTACGACCGAAGGCCACATATTAGGAAGAGAAAAGTATGGATATTTTGACCGGAAAAAATTTAACTATCTAATAATACCGCTCGGAATTAACATCGAGAAGTTTGTAATAAAACCGGCCGATGGGCATGAACATTCGTTGGTATATTGCGGTGTTATTAGCAAATATCATATGTTCGAACTTCTATTTGAAGTATTGGATGAATTAAGGAGTAATTTCAAAAATATAAAATTAAAAATAATCGGGAGCGGTCCAGACGAAGATTATTTTAAAAACCTATCAAAAAAGATGGAATTGGAAAAAAATATTGATTTTTATGGATATCTGGCGGAGGGAGAATTGTTGAAAAAAACAATTTCCGAGAGCAGTTTGGGCATTGCTCTCTATAAAGATGAAGAGAATTTCATGAAATACACAGAACCTGCTAAAGTGAAGTATTATCTCAGTTTTGGAATACCCTCAATAATTTCTGATGTGCCAGTTATTGCCAAAGAGCTAAATGAATTTGGAGTAAGTTTTAGAGTAAAAAACGAAAAAAATGAAATAGTTTCAACAATAGAAAAATTCTTAAAAGACAATGACAAGCAAACGATATGCAAACAAAAAATAGCCAAATTTATAAAAGAAATAGACATTAATAATCTCTTAGATAATTGTCTTAGAAAGACATTCAAAAATTAATCTTCTCATAGTATGAAAAAAATATTAGTACTGAATTTGCCAGGATTAGTAGTTAAGTCAGGATCCCGCTGGTATAACACCACTAAAAAAGAAGGGGCTAGCTTAACTTATTATCCATATCCATGGTTCATGGGTTATGCTACTGCTTTGCTCAAAAAAAATGGATTTAACGCTGTTTTAAGGGATACCGTTGCCATGGAATGGAGCCAAAAGAGAACTTTGGATTATATAAACAAATTCAATCCTAATTATATTGTTTGTGAACCTACTTGGATCAGTATCGATGATGATAAAAAGCTTTTGGACTCAGTGAATAAAAATATTAAGAAGATAGCGGTTGGCAATTATGCCACCAATTACCCTTTTGATTGTTTGAATAAAATTGCAGTCGATTATGTAGCAATAGGCGAATATGAGTTCTCTTTGCTGGATTTTTTCAAAGCTGATGGAAAAATATTACCAAAAAACTTCGTATCGCAAGAAAAAGGGGAATACCAAAGCCCAGATCTGGAAGATATCAACAAATTTCCTTTCCCAGAAAGAGAAGACACCCCTTTAAAATATTACAATGAACCCTCCTGTTTCGGGAAAAACATCGTGATTGTTTCTTCTCGTGGCTGTCGTTTTAATTGTAATTTTTGCAATGTCGGTTGCATATACGGAAAACACCAATACCGAACCAGAGACCCCAAAAATGTGGCTGACGAAATGGAATATCTAAAAAAAAATTATGAATTTGATGAGTTATATTTTGACGACGATAATATGGTGGCTAGGAAGGAGCACATTGATTCGCTTTGCAATGAAATAATAAAAAGAAAATTAAAAGTAAGGTGGGTATGCATGGGGGATGCACGAGTCGATAACGAAACATTGACACTGCTAGCAAAAGCTGGATGTAGCTGTTATAAGTTCGGCTTGGAGCATTTTGATAAAGAAATTCTGGCGGCCATACCAAAGCCATTAACCAAGGAAAGGTCACTGGAAATAATCAAAAAATGTCGCGATTTAAAGATGCGATCTTATGCCAATCTTATTGTTGGACTTCCAAAATCCAGCTGGGATAAAGATTTAAAAATGTTAAAAGAAGTATTCGCCGCGAAACCTGATTTAATTCAGATTTCAGTTGCCATTCCATATCCTGGAACAAGATTTTACCAAGAAGCTAAAGAAAAAGGATGGCTCATCTCTGAAGATCCGAGTTTTTTTGATGCTACCGGGAAAAGCCCAGTATCCTATCCGGATTATTCGGCTGAAAAAATTCAAGAAATGTTCGCCCTAGGTTGGAAAATGTGGTATCGCCAGGTCTTAACAAAACAGCCAAAAACCCTTTATTTCTTTGTTTCTAGTGAGATTAAAAGAAATGGATTCTTTAATACCGCTAAAAAATCATTTTTTTATTTCTTAAAATTACTTCAGCGTTAAACCAAAAAATATGAAAAAACATAGCAAGGCAAGGATATTGATAACAGGGGCAAATGGATATATTGGATCAAATTTGTGTAATTATTTTGAAAAAAATAATTATGATGTCTTTTCTTTTGCTTTAACAAATAAAAGGGAGGATAAGTTATTTAATGTTGATATAACCAACAGGAAGGATGTTCTTAATAAAATTAAAAAGATAGGGCCAGATATAATTATTCATACCGCCGGCATAAGCAGTCTTGCTAAATGCGAAGAAGACAAAAATCTAGCCAGAATGGTAAATATTGAAGGAACATCCAATATCATTTATTCAATAAAAAAGATAAACCCAAAAATAAAATTAATCTTTTTATCTTCGGATTATGTTTTCGCTGGCAACAGGGGAAATTATAAAGAAAATGACAAAAGAAATCCAAGAACTTTTTATGGTAAAACCAAGCTGGCTTCTGAAGATGATATATTAAAAAATTTAAAAAATTATATTATATGTCGTACGGCCGCTATTTATGGTCGCGGTGGCAATTTTTTTAGTTTTTTAGTAGACAGTTTTAATCACAATAAGGAAATGGAAGTGTTTGATGATGTTTTTTTTACTCCTACTTACATTGATTATTTAATTGACTCATTGGCGAAATTATTAGAGAAAGATTTTAATGGTATTGTTCATATCACAGGAAAAGATGTGGTGTCTCGTTATCAATTTGCCTTAAAAATTGCTACTGCTTTAGGCAAGGATCAGAGTTTAATTAAACAGAGTCAACAACCGGCCGGTGGCTTGATTGCTCAGAATAGCTCACTCAATTCTGATTATGTCAAAAAAATATTAAACAATTTTTTTCCAAGTTTGGAGAAAACTCTGAATTATTGTTTCAATGGCTTTGTTTATCCTTATTTTAGCTTTATAGATGACAGAGGAAAGCTAATCGGACTTTCACAGGATTATAACTGGGAAGAGATTAATTATATCGAATCGGTCAAGGAAGCAATTCGTGGTGGTCATTATCATAAAGCGACCAAGGAAGGTTTTTATATTATTGATGGTAAAGTTGAAATTAAATTACATAATTTGGCTAATAATTACCAGCAAGTGTTTTTTGTGGAGGGTGGAGATTTTTTTATTATTGAGCCAGAAACGGTTCATACTTTTGAAGTTTTAGCAGATGCGAGGTGGATAAACATGCTCTCACGGGCGATAAAAGGTAAGGAGAAGGATATTTATAAAATATAAAACGATAACAATTATGTGTGGAATTTTTGGAATTATAAAAAATGACTGTGATATCGATATTCAAAAAAATTTAAAAACTATTAGACATCGTGGTCCGGATGATGAAGGGATTTATCAAAATAAAAATATTGCTTTAGGTTTTAGAAGATTGAGTATTATAGATCTTTCTACAAATGGTCATCAACCCATGAGCAATGAAGATTCTACTATTTGGATTGTTTGTAATGGTGAAATTTATAATTTTCAAGAAATAAAAAAAGAATTATTTCCTAAACATAAATTTATATCCAATACTGATATAGAAATTTTGCTTCATGGTTATGAGGAGTGGGGGGTGGATGGATTGCTTCAGAAAATAAATGGTATGTTTTCTTTTTGTTTGTATGATAGTATTAAGCAAGTAAGTTATTTGGTTCGTGACCGAATTGGCAAGAAACCATTGTATTATTATCAAAATGATAAATATTTAGCTTTTTCTTCAGAAACAAAAGCTTTTTTCAGACTTGATGATTTTAAATTTGATTTGGATAAAAAAGCATTTGATTTATTCATGGGTTTTTCTTATTTGCCTGATAATAATAAAACGATAATCAAAGATGTCTATAAAGTTGCCCCTGGTTATTATTTAAAAATATCTGATGGGTTGAAGATAGAAAAAATTCAGTACTGGAATTTGCCGCAAACTGAAAATAAGGCAACATTTGATTCTGCAAAAAATGAAATTGAGTCCTTGTTGATTAATTCGGTTTCTAAACGATTAGTAGCAGATGTTTCCGTGGGAATATTATTATCCGGTGGTTTAGATTCATCCTTAATCACGGCTATGGCGAGTAAATATTCTAAGAATAAGATTAAGACAATCAATATTTCTTTTGAAAATTCCTGTATTGATGAAAGAGAGCATGCACGAATGGTGGCAAAGCATTGTCAGACTGATCATTGTGAATTAAATTTAAATATTAAAGATACTTATGATTTTTTTAAAAAAAATATTTGGATATACGATGATTTATCAACTGTCGACGGAGGTCTGTTTAGTGAATTTTTATTAGCGCAAAAAGTTAAAGAGGCTAGCATTAAGGTTGTTTTGGTTGGAGAAGGCGCGGATGAGATATTTGGCGGATATACTTGGTTTCAATTTTCACAATTTCCTTTTAATTTATTGTCGAACTTTACCAAAGCAATGGGTTATTATTATGCAATAATGAGAAAAATACCGAGCATTGGTTTTTTAAAATATAGTTGGATTTTATATCAAAAATTAAAAGAAACTCCAGGAAATTTTTTTAAAAAAATACAACAATATGAAATTAAGTATTCTTTGCCTAATCATTATTGTATGAAGGTGGACAAAGGTACTTCGGCGGCTTCCATTGAAGCGAGGGCGCCGTTTATGGATTATCGAGTGGTGGAATTGGCTAGTCAATTGGATAAGAGATTTTTTTTAAAAAATAACTTTTGGCAACCAAACAAAAGTAATGAAAAACATATTTTACGAGAAATTGCCAAAAAGTATTTACCAGCTGAAATTTTTACTCGTAAGAAAAAAGGTGGTATGTTGCCAACTTATGATATTTTAAATACGGGGTTAAAAATAGATCAGGATTTGATTTTAAATAATATTTTTTTAACTGATTTTTTTGGTAAAAAATATTTGGCAGAATTGATTAAAAAAAATCCGCAAAATAAATTTTTAAAATGGCAAAGAGAATGGGTCTTGTGGAAATGTTTAGTTTTTGCTCTGTGGTTTGATTATTTTGAAAAATATGCAAAAAATTAATTGTAACATGGTAGCGATTGTCCATCGTTTTTTTTCTGAAGGAAAAAGAAAGCGAGGGGGGTTTGATAAAATATTAGATTATTTTTCCGCGCAAGGAAAAACTATTTTGCTAATTGAACATCCCTTGACAGCACTGAAAGAAGGAAAAAATAATTGTCACCATACTATTGTTTCTTTAATGAAAAATGGCGAACTCAAAGAGCTGGAAACAAGGGAAGCCAAAGCACGAATTAATGTTTTAAATTGGATTTATGAAGTTATTTTTAATGTTAAATATTTGAGAAGAGTGGTTGGCGATAAGGTGTTGTTTGCTGCTGTTGACCCACTAAATGGTCTGGCTGGAATTATCTGTCGTCATAATTTTAACAAGATGTATTATCATTGTATAGATTATTCAACGAGTCGGTTTGACAATTACTTTTTAAATAAAGTTTATAGATTTTTATTATGGTTTAATTTAAGAAAATTTGATGCTATCGGTGTAGTTTCCTTGAGGATTAAAACAGAGTTGGAAAAAATTACTGATTGTTTTGATAAAATTATTTATTTACCCAATTCGCCTATATTCAAAACAGTTGATTTGACTAAGAAAAATAATCCGGTTTTAGTATGTATGGGTGGAGGGATTATTCCCAAATATAATTATGAATTTATTATTGATTTAGTGTTGAGTCTTAAGCTTGATTTTCCCACCATAAAGTTGTATGCTATTGGAGGATTGGATGAGCAACCAGATTATGTGCAAAAATTACGTAATCGCCTTGAAAAATTATCTCTTAAGGACAATATTATTTTTACCGGGTTTTTATTGTCAGATCAACTAGATAATTTTTTAATTGAGTCTAAAATTGGTCTTAGTTTTTATGATAAAAATTCCGCTTATTATATGTATTATGGCGGTCCCTTAAAGACCAGGGAGTATGCTCTTTACGGAATACCGTCAATTACTGATGGAAATAGCGCCACTGACGAGGAGACAGTTTCAGAAGGTGCTGGTTTTATAATAAAAAATTTAGCAGAGGCAAAAGATAAAATTACATTATTATTAAATAATGAGCATATTTATAAAAATTATCAACAAAATTGTATTGCTTGGGCACGAAAAAATGATAAATTGAGATTATTAAATGAGTTATATGAGAAACTGGATCAATATTAATTACAATAAATATTAATATGACCCATAAAACCGAAAAAAATAATAATTCAATACTTCAGGGTGGTCGCACTCAGGAATTTTTAATTGAAAAGTTCAATCTAATCAAGGGTTGGTTGCTAAGAATAAGATTCGTATTAGAATATTATAAATTATCAAAATTAAAAAAAGATCAAAAACAAAAATTTAATTTATTAAGAGAAAAATTTGTTCAACATTATGAATGCTTAAAAAAATATGATACAAGTAAATATATAACGGAGGATTTTGAGCGCGTACTGAAAAAACTAGAAAAGCCCTTTTTTTCTCTTCCGAAATTTTCTTTTTTAACAAATTTATCTGTAAGATATGCGATGGTTTTTACAAAAGGCGGAAGATCGCTTAAGGAAGAACTTTCTTTTTTAGAAAGTAAGTATCCAGAGCAGGAATTAAAAGATTTTTTATTGGAAGATTATGTGGGAGGTCCACTTATTATGAATTCCAAATATTTAACATCACATAATAGCATCCATCATCTGCACCATCTTGCTTATTTTAAAGAAAAAACTGGTTGTAATTTTAAACAAATTAATACGGTGGTTGAGTGGGGTGGTGGATATGGTAATTTAGCTAAAATTTATAAGAGATTCGTTGACAAAAAAACGACTTATATTATTTTTGATGTGCCACTTTTTAGCTGTGTACAGTGGTTGTATTTATCCACAGTATTTGACGAAAAAAATATAAATTTATTACAACATCCCACTGATACCATACAAGACGGAAAAATTAATTTAATTCCGGTAATTTTTAGAGATTCTCATCGTGATATCAAAGCCGACTTATTTATTAGCACCTGGGCCTTGAGCGAGTCTGGCAGAGACGCACAGGACCATGTAGTTGAGGATTGTAATTGGTATAATAGCAAGCATCTGCTCTTGGCCTACTCAAACAATAGCAAGGCGATACCTGATTCTGAAAGGATTAGTGAATTCGCTAAAAAATACGGAGTTAATGTAACGGATATTGGTTTTTTACCAGGTAATCACTACGCATTTTTATAGAAAAATTTTTTGTAAATAAAATATGAATAAAAGCCTTATTTATTTTGTCAGTTTTTATGGTACTCCGCCTTTAAATTTTCTTCAAAAATATTTAGAAGAGAATAATTTAGCTAAAGTTACAATTGTGGTTCTTCCATTTATGCGGCAATCCAAGAGAAGGTTATTAATGAACACATTTATTTTAGATGAAAGTGGGAGAAAAATTGAAAAGAATATTGATATTTTTTTTCCTTTACCGTTTATATTTAAATATATTATCCAATATTTTTTAAATTTTTATTTTTCATTTAAATTTTTAAGCAAGATTGAAAGAAAAGAATTTGATTTATGTATTGCCGAACCTTCTTTTGGCGCGACAATAGCTTATTTATTAAAAAAGTTTAAAAAGTGTAAGTTTACTATTTATATGAACGGAGATACACTTGCCGACCCAAAAGTTTCATCAAAAATTCATTATTTGCCACAAAGTAAAATAAATAAATTTTTTGATAGTTTGTTAATTAAAGCGCAATATTTTTTGCGTAAGATAGCGTATAAAAACGATCTAGTTTGGTATCCGAGCGAAAGAATCAAAAAATGGGATAATGAAAGAGGCTATTTTGCAAAAAAGGAAATTATAGCAACAGCGGGTACGATTGACTTGGAAATAACGAAAAAGAATATTGTAATATCAAAATCAAATCACTCAATCTGTTATATAGGCAGGTTGGATGAATATGCTGGATTAGATATTGCGATTTCCAGTCTTAAAATAATTAAGCAAAAAATTCCCGATATTGAAATGGTCGTGGTAGGAGGGGCAAATTTAATAATAGAAAAATATCAAAGAATAGCAAGGGAAGGCGGTGTGCTTAACCATATTAAATTTTATGGATTTGTTCCTAAAACAGAAGATGCTATCGCTATTTTGACCAGGTCAAGGATTGGGTTGGCGCTTTATAAACCGGTAGAAGATAATGTTTCGTTATATACCGAGCCCGGGAAAGTTAAAGATTACTTTAGAGCTGGTTTACCCGTGATAATGGCAAAAGGAGGTCCGGATTTGTGTGAGGATATTATAAAATATAATGCGGGTGTTGTGGTAGATTATGATGAAGAGGATATAGCTCAAAAAATTATTAATGTCTTGACTAATCAGCAATTGTATGAGGAATTGCAAAAAGGAGTGTTAGAAATTAGTAAAAAATTTGACTATCGAGAAAATTTTAAAAAAGTTTGGCAAATTATTAGCCTAGCAGCTGATGATAAAAAATTATGAAGGAAAAATTTGTAAAAACAAATGGCAACGATTCTTTGTGGCACCGTCTAGAGAAAGCATCCGCTTCAATGCGTGGAAAAATAATGCAAATCCAAGTTGTTAAAAAGATTGAGAGCGGCAGATTCTTTAAGTGGTTTTTAGAAAGAAGATATAAAGTTATATTATTTTTTTATGGATTGATTCCTTTTCTGTGGTTTAAAGATAAATACATAAACCGCCCAGGCGAAGAGCTTGGTTATCTTAGCTATGGGTACCTGTATGAAAAGTATTTTTATGCTTGGTCATCTCACCTTAATAATGGATCGCAAAGCATGAATATTGATCATATAATTTTATATCCGGTTGGTGTCTTTTATAAAATAGCTCTGTCTTTAGGAGTGCCGAACTATTTGATACAAAGATTATTTTTAGTAGCAGTATTTTATTTGATGATTTTTTCATTTTATAAATTGATCCATTATTTTACCAAGAGCGATTCAGTAAGCTTTTTATCCACCATTTTTTATACCTCATCACTTTATATCATATCAACGATATTTTATACTGGAAAAATGTTTCAGATGTTTTTGATGCCGATCTTTTTTTATCTCTTGCTTAGATATTTAGAAACAAGAAAAAAATATTATCTAGCCTTGAATTTACTATTCGTCATTTTTTTTCAAGGAATTTTTTGTAATATAGCTACAGCAGCATCGACTTTTTTTGTTTATGTTTTGGCGATAGTTTATTATTATTTTATCAATGGTAAGCCGAAAAAAATATTTAAAGACATCAAAGATATTTTTTATTTTATTTTGACAATTGTCCCTACTTTATTGTATGTTTTCATACAATATTATTTTTTTGCTATTTATAATAGACGCTATGAAGACTACTTTTTTACTATTAATTTTTTAGGTGCGAAATTTGTTAATATTTTTCAATTATTTAGGGGAGCTTGGTGGGAAGCGCATCCGGTTTATAATACATGGTCTTTTTTTTATGATCATCCAATTATCATAATTATATCTTATATACTATTTTGTTTTTTATTTGTTGGACTATTTGGTTTAAAAGAAAAAAAACAATCAAAGAAACATTATTTATTTTGGCTTTTAGTTACCTTGCCTTTTGCTTTTCTTGTTCATGGTAACGAACAGCCACTTCCGTTTGTTTACGCATGGATGTATAAAAATATACCTCTTTTTGCAATTTTTAGAAATCCATGGGAAAAATTTTTACCGGTTTTGGTTTTTAGCTCTTCGATTTTATTTGGATATTCTTTAAAACTAGTAATTAAATATAAAAAAATATTTTACTGGCCGATATTTTTATTAGTCATGATTCATAGCTCTATATTTTTTACTAATCGTATTCTCAATCATAATAATCCAGGATTGGGTGATACCGATGTTTTAATTCCACCATTTTGGTTTGAAATGCAAAAATGGTCCAAAGACCATATGAATAATACGGTTTTGCCAGTGCCGGTTTATTATAACTATCCCTATTATCATGAATGGTATCCTGGCGAATCAGGAAATTTTCACGATCATTTTACTACTACATTTTTATATACTAATAATTTAACGACAGATGCGTCCAATGGACAAACCGTCAAAAGAGACTTGTTAAAAAATTTCAATCCAAGAGTATTGCCATTGTGGAATGTAGAATATGTTTTGGACCAAAAAGATATCTCGGCCCCGAAAGAAATACCAAGAACAGTTACGGCTGAAATTTTGCAGAAAGATGGCGTAATCAACACCAAACCAGACAAGAGTTTTGGGCCGCTTGATTTATATCATATAAATGATAAATATTTTTTGCCTCGTATCTATACTAATTCAAGCGCCGCATATGTTAATGGTGATTTTGATGTTTTGCCGTCCTTATTAAATACAAATTATTTAGGAGAAAAACCGGTGGTGCTTTTTAGTAAACAAAATTTAGAAACTAAGTTTATTGATTTAAATGGCATCGTAAAACTTGAACAAAATGGGGAAGAGTGGCGGTCGTCTTTATTTAAGACGTCGACGAATATTAGTGAACCAGAAATAAATTTTGAGCAAATTAATCCCACTAAATATATAGTAAAAATTAATAAGGCTAGTGCTCCTTTTTGGCTCGTATTTAGTCAAACTTTTCATCCATATTGGAAGGCATACATCAGACAAAATTCAAAAATCAAAAATCAAGGTTCAAAATTTATAGAAAAGTCGGCATTGCTATCCGCTTTTGTTGACAAAGGGGCAAGATTAGAAGTAAAAGAGCATTATTTAGTTAATGGCTATGCTAACGGATGGTATATTGATCATAATAAAGATCAATCTTTTGAGATTGTAATTGAGTATTGGCCGCAGAGACTATTTGAAACGATGTGGTTTATTTTTGGTATTGCTTTAATTATTTGCTTCGGTTACTTAGGATTTTATTTGATTAAAATAAAAAGGAATTTTTCAAATTCAAAAAATGAAATTAATTAAACACAAATCCGCCGTTATTGTAATATTATTGTCATTATTGGGATTGTTCGTATATCACCGATGGATTTCGTTATCTATATTTGCTTACGGAGATTTATATATGCAATTTAAGGAGGAAGCATCAGATTTTCTTGCACTGTCATTTTGGCATCCTAATTATGGGTTTGGTCAAATCGATCTGGGAAGTTGGGCACTGCCTATAAAAATTATTTACGGAATTTTAGGTCGGCTTGGATTGGACACGAACATTGCCAATAAGCTAGTTTTCCTTTGGCCATTTATTTTTTTAACACCAATTACTGGTTTTTTACTGACTAAAAAAGTGCTAAAAAATAATTTAGCGGCAATTGTCGGATCATTTGTTTTTTCCTACAACACCTATTTTTTGGCTATTGCCACTCACGGTCATTTAACCCTGATGATGGCTCCAATATTTGCGGTTCTGGCAATTCTATTTTTTATTAAGACGCTGGACAATGTCAGTCCACCAAAAATAATCTACACGTCTCTACTTTTATTTATAACCGGTTTTTATGATTTTCGAGTTCTCTATATGACAATTTTCATATTTCTTTTTTATTTCATATATTTTCTTATAACACAAAAATGCTTTCAATTAAAATCGGCAATTAAAATTTTCTTTATTTTCCTTTCTGTGCTTATTTTTTTTGGTATTCTAAATGTTTACTGGATTTTTCCGAGCGTGATGACTCATTCATTTTCGGAGAATTCTGTTCTTTCTCGCGATCTTGTTTTTGACAATTATCTAAATATTTCACGCTCTATAACATTATTTCATCCATTTTGGAATGGGAGCCAACCAGACTGGTTCAATCCTCAGACTATTCCATTTTATTTTTGGTTAATTCCTATTATTGCTTTTAGTGGACTGTATTTAAAAAGAAAAAACAAATTAGTGGTTTTTTTCGGTTTTATTGCACTTATTGGAATTCTATTATCAAAACAGATCGATTTGCCTTTTGAAAATCTATATTTGGGACTTCGTCAATATCTTCCTGGATTTGGAGCCTTCAGAGAAGCGACCAAATTTTATTTCCTGATTATCTTAGGCTACAGCGTTTTAATTGGTGCATTTGTATCATGGATAGACGAAAAATGGAGGAAAAATCGCCAAGAAGCATATTTTAAATATCTTTTGATTTTTTTTGTTTCACTTCTTTTTCTTTGGAATACAAAACCTTTAATAACAGGAACGATTGGATCAACCTTCATTCCTCGCCATATTCCCAAAGATTATCTAGTTTTCAAAGATTTTATTAACCGTCAACCTGAATTTTTTAGAACCTTTTGGCTACCAACCTATTCCAAATGGTCATTTTACAATTACAATCACCCAATGATAAGTGCGACAGAATTGGAACGTGCGGGAACGAATAGTTTATTAAGGGGATATGTTGATGGTCGCGAGACCGATTCATTTAAGACAAATGTGGTTGGCATTCTTAATAAATACACTTCGAATAATTTTATCAACACCGCTTCCATAAAATATGTTATAATCCCTATCGAAGACAGCACCAATGATGACAATTTATTCGCTGATTACGGAAATCGAGATTTTTATATTCAGGAATTGGCTAAAATTTCGTATCTTAAAAAAATTGATATTGGGACTCAAAATTTGATTATTTATGAAAATGAAAATTTTCGTCCGCATATATATCTCACTAAAACTCTTGAGTCAATCCACAAATATTCTTCGTTTTATTCAATAGATTTTTCCGAACAAAATCCGTCTAAATATACAATTCGACTTACAAATATAAGTGGGCTGGTTTTTTTAAATTTTTCCGAAAGCTATCATCCGGACTGGAAATTGAAATTAGGAAACGGAAATTGGATTAGCGATATTTTTTCGAAAAATCAGTTACAGCCTAATACAAATCATATTATGAATGATTCGAGATTTAATTCTTTTTACATTAATCCAAAAGATATTATCCAAAACCATCTCGGCACCTACACCAAGAACAAAAATGGAGGCATTGATTTTGTTCTCACACTTTATTTTGCGCCGCAAAATTATTTTTATCTCGGTTTGATATTTTCTTCAGCCATCCTATTCGCATGTGTTGTTTATTTAGTTTGGGTTTACTTTAAGAAGAAAGAATAATATAATTAACCAAATGAGAGTCTTATTTATCATTGAACCATTCCGAAAAAATATCCGTTATATTACGGCTGCCTTTTTTATTATTTTAACTATTCTGGCTAATCGCCATTTTTTTGCCTATAAAACTATCTCCTCTGAAAGTTGCGCGAACGGAAAATGCCTAGCGGTAGCAGAAGAGAAACCATCTCTGTCTAATCAAAGTCCAATATACTATGCCGATAATTTGTTTCAAACAGAACCTGGAAAATATTATCGATTGATTTTTAGTGAAAAATCAGACTACAAATCGTCTATCCGCATCAAAGTCGCTAAATCTTCATACGAAGAAAATATAATTAAAACCATAGAGCTAAGCAAGGCTAATAATTTCTCCTATCAAGAAGTATTTTTTTCCACTGCTGACACATATTCAAATTTAATTTTTGAAAAGACCGACTACAATGATGAAGCTAAAATTTTTATTAAGGATTTGCATATTTCTGAATTGGAAATAAAGGGAGAGCCCGAGCTATCCAATCTTAAACCGACTATTTTAGGAAAATTAGATACCAATATTGAGGATCAAAAACAGGCCCAATCTTTTAGTCACCAATTCCCTTCGCTAATGAAGACAAATTCCATAATGGGACAAATATTCAAGGCCAATTCGGATTATATTTCCGGAATTAAAATGGATATGGACATAACCAAGGAAAATTTTCAAAAACCTAAAAAATATCAATTGGATTTTAGGGAGGTGAACTATAAGGGAGATAAAATAACTCCGATTAACAATGCTATTTTCAGCAAAAAATTCTCTACGGATGATTTGGAACAATATCGTCAAAGCGATGGAAAAATTTTGTTTCCGATTTTCAGTTTATTGAAAAAAGGGGAATATTATCTTATCAGTCTTGATGCCACCCAGTCCGGAAGCAATGAATTTAATCAAATTACTCTTCGAGGAACTACGGAAGACAAAAGCTATGAAAACGGCACTGCATTCATAAAAATCGGCAAAGAATATTATAAAATAGATGGGGATCTTTATTTTATAACCTACGGCGCAGATTTTAGTAGTGTTAATAGATATAAAATTCTTCCAGGAGCGATTATTGAAGATTTGGGGATGAATATGGGCGCATACAGCTATCAAATGAAAGGCTCCGAGGTAGATATGCTGGATCTGCTATCCGAAACTCCTAACATAACATTTAGCGGAGACAGAGATGCAATTTACGGGCTCGCCACGAGCGATTCAAATTTTGTTTATTTAATTAACATGGTTTATCCGTTTAAAAAGATCCACCTATTCGCCAATCAAGCGGATCCGAAATGGAATCGCGCTAAAATATCGTATTCCTATGATAATATCAATTGGCAAGAAGCTCCTTTCTCAAATTCAAGCGAATTAAATTCCTTTGATTTTGATATAACGCAAAAAGGAAGCTATAACATGATATATTTGAAAGTTACTCCGGAAATTAGCGACAATAATTCAAATCAAAAAAACGGATCATATGGAATTACTGATTTGAAAATATCGGCTGATTTAATTATAAAATAATTTTATGAAAGACGAAAAGATGTTTACACTTAGCTTTAACTCTCTGAAACTGGATGTTTTTTTTATAATATTGTCTATTGTTTTGGGGTTCATTTTTCAATGGTCTATTCCTGAAATAATAATTTTTACAATTTTTATTTGGTCCATCCTTAATCCTATCGACTCTAAATATCTATCTTTAGCCGCACTTATTTTTCTCGCAATCACGCCCTTCCTTCTGATTTTTAAACAGCAAGATTGGGCAGAGCAATCTGCCATCTATGCTTATTATTTCCTGGTTTTCACTGTAATTATGGCTTTGTATGAATTAAAAAAAGAGGACAAAGCGTCTGAATAAATCTTGATTTTGGTGTATAATAGGAATATACTAAACTAATTAAAATTTAACTTAAATTTATGGGAGAAAAACCATATCTTTCCGTAG
>Ga0172369_10002745_pt1 | contig 23753 bp, 20 predicted proteins | sample LakKiv25m_FD_114539 | JGI IMG/M metagenome (GOLD analysis project Ga0172369, IMG submission 114539) | Freshwater microbial communities from Kabuno Bay, South-Kivu, Congo - kab_022012_11.25m | ecosystem: Environmental > Aquatic > Freshwater > Lake | place: Democratic Republic of the Congo...
CAGGATGTGAACTCTGGTTTGATTGAGTCGTAAATAATCCCAACCCGCTTGTTTCATGTGTTACATTAGGAACTAAATCCCAAATTGTCTGTTGAGTTCCATCAATTATTTGAGTTCCAGTCTCATCTAAAAAATGGTTATTGGCAACGTCATATTTAAAATAAACATCCGGACACCCACTCCACCCTGAGGTTCTCCAATCCATATAAAAATATGCTTGTTCTACGCCGTCTTCAATTGCACTAATTTTATATTTCCCCATGGCATAAATTGGATTAATCCCAGCAAGAGGGTCGGTAACTAAGTCGAAATAAGCGACTTTTTGTCCTGGTTGTGCATGGCTAGGAATTGTTCTTGAAACACTTACATAATCCTCAGTCGGGTTATAATTTGCCCCCCACCTTTCACTAACCGCGGTGAAAGTGAAAGTCACATTCCATGAAGCGCCATAGTTAACAAGAGTGATTATACCCTCACCAGTATGTAACACATTGTTGTTTTGCGCAAACAAAATTCCATTGATTATATAAAAAAGAACTAAAAATAATTTTTTCATTTTTTACTCCACATAATTTTTTACTCATTAAATTGTTTAATTAGAAAAACTATTATTTCCCTTTAGCGAAGTTATATAAAATCCGTCGGGTAGTTTTGGTGAATAAATGAAAGGGTGAATAATTGAATGAATGTTCGTGTAAAAACTTTGGGAGTTTCATTAGCGAGGAGAGGTAACGGAAAGCCAGCACCTAATAACATCTTTCCCTTCCACCGCTGCTGAGAGAGAGAGAGAGTAATTATCGTGCCAACGTATGATCAAAAATATTGCCATTTCCACTTGATTATGTTGTAGCATTTATTAGAACCTTTGTAAAAGTAAAGATAAAGCACACAATAGCAATAATCAAGCAATTTTAAAAATGTTTTTCTAACAAGTCGTTTCCGCAATAATCCTTTCGTTTTCCTTTTCGCCCTTTGTGGTGAAAAAAGTGTAACCACAAAGCGCACAAAGATTTTCACAAAGGGCGCAATAAAAAAAAGGCGATCTTTTAATCGCCTTTAAAAAAAATATTTGTTAAACTTTATATCTGTCCCGGAGCAATAGGACTTGCGGTAACACGCATCGAATGAACTTTATTCTTCGGCTCCAAACTAACATCATCTTTTACGATCGCGTCAAATTCTTCTCTAAATCTTTCAATCATAAACTTAACAGGCCACGCAGCGGCATCACCTAAAGCACAAATGGTGTTGCCTTCAATATTTTTTGCGATGGTAACAAGCAGATCAACATCTTTTTTTGTTCCTTCACCGCGGACTAATCTATTTAAAATTTTCAACATCCAGCCGGTTCCTTCACGGCACGGTGTACATTGTCCGCAGCTTTCGTGATAATAAAACTTTGCGATGCGCGCTAAAACTCTTACTAAATCAGTATCTTCATCCATTACCATAACGCCGCCGGTACCGATTGCGGAGCCGACAGCTTTGAGTGATTCGGCATCCATTTTAACGCCTTCAAGTTGATCGCCGCGTAACGGAGGCATGGAAGAACCGCCGGGAATAACGCATTTAATTTTTTTACCGCCGATAACTCCACCGGCGTATTTGTAAATAATCTCTGTAAGCAAAGTGCCCGAATGTAATTCAAAAACTCCGGGATTGTTTACGTGTCCGCTTACGCCAAATAAAATTGTTCCGGGATGTTTCGGTTCGCCGATTGCAGAAAACCATTCCCATCCTTTTTTAATTATCGGAGGAATGTTGGTAATCGTTTCAACGTTGTTAATTGTAGTTGGATTTCCCCAGAGACCATTTTGCGCAGGGAATGGCGGCTTAACACGCGGGTAGCCGCGCTGTCCTTCAATTGAATTCATCAATGAAGATTCTTCACCACAAATGTAAGCTCCGGCTCCTTTGTGCACATAAATGTTGCTAGAAAAATCTGTACCAAATGTTTCCTTCATTTTTTCGCCAACGAAACCTTTGTCGTAGGCATCATCAAGAGCTTTTTGAAGAAGCTTTATCCATTTATGATATTCACCGCGGACATAAATGTACGCGCTCTTTGCGCCGATTGCGTAACAAGCTATTATAGTTCCTTCAATTAATTGATGAGGATTGAATTCTAAAATCTGTCTGTCTTTAAATGACCCCGGCTCGCTTTCATCGCCGTTAACGCAAAGATATTTCGGCTTGTCGTTATTCTTCGGCATGAAGCTCCATTTTAATCCGGCAGAAAAAGCGGCGCCGCCTCTTCCGCGTAAACCGGATTTTTTAACCGTATCAATTATTTGATCAGTGGTTTGCGTAAACGCAGATTTTGCTGCTTCGTATCCGCCGTGCTGGAGATACACTTCCATCTTATGAAAATTTTCTATTTCCGGTAAAACTATTTTTTCCATTTATAAAATCAATTTAATGAGTCTAAAATTTGCAGAGCTTTTTCTTTATCTAAATTTTCGAAGTAGTCTTCGTTTACGGCAATCATTGGCGCGGTGCCGCAAGAACCCATGCACTCAACTTCTTCAAGAGAGAATTTTTTATCACCGGAAACATCGCCGTTCTCAAGTCCCAGCTTTTCTTTAACTGCATCATAAATTTGATAGCCGCCGCGAAGCATGCATGAAACATTTGTGCAAACTTGAATGTGATGTTTTCCCATTTCTTTTTTGTGATACATCGTATAAAAAGTAGCAACGCCAAAAACATCTTCGGCATTCATATCCAGAATTGAAGCGGTTTCCAGCATCACTTCTTTGGATATCCAGCCGTTTTGTTCCTGGGCGATATAAAGCACAGGCATAACTGCGGCATGTTTCGCCGGATACTTTTTTACTACCAGTTCAATTTTTTGAAGATTCTCTTCTGAAAATTTGAATTCCATTTTTCTTCTACTTTTTTATTCGTGAACCATATATCATCCCTACGGGATTTTATTTTCCAGAGGGAATTTTATACTACCAATATTTAATCCCTAACGGGATCAGAACCAATTTCATTTTGAAATTGCAAATTGGAATTCATTCCTAATTCCTAATTCGTAATTCCTAATTATTTATCAGCTTCGCCCATAATCGGATCGATAGAGCCGACGATAGCCACCACATCCGAGATCATTTGTCCTTTAACTAAATGAGGTATCGCTTGCAAGTTTGCAAACGAAGGAGACCTGATCTTCATTCTCCAAGGCTGTCCTTCCCCTTTACTTACAATGTAAAAGCCAAGTTCGCCTTTTGAATTTTCAACCGCGTGATACACTTCGCCAACCGGAGGATTGATCCCAAAATTGACAATCATAAAATCGTGGATGAGTTCTTCCATCTTGGTATAAATTTCTGTTTTTCTCGGCAGAACTTTTTTCGGACTATTCAGCATCACTTCGCCGTTTGGAATTTTATCAATTACCTGGCGGACTATTTTTGCACTCTCACGCAATTCATCTGCTCGAACAAAATATCTCGCAAGGCAATCGCCTTCGGTGTAAACGGGAATGTTAAAATCCATTTCATTATAAAAGAGATACGGCGTTGCCCTTCTCAAATCAAACTCTACACCGCTTGCACGCAGATTCGGTCCGGTAAATCCTAAATCGACGGCGTCATCTTTTTCAATTACGCCAACACCTTCGAGACGCTCGATAAAAATTCTGTTACCATTCAGCAGCCGTTCCATCTCATCAAACTTTTCTTCAAATTGATCGATGAAGGCGGTAATATTTTTTAGCGTATCGGAAGTAACATCAGAGGCTACTCCGCCGATTCTTGCATAACTTGTAGTAAAACGAGCACCACAAATAACATCAAAAAAATCGAGAATTTTTTCGCGTTCGCGCAATCCCCAAAGAAAAACGGTTAACGCTCCAACATCCATTGCAAGCGCGCCGATAGCGACAAGATGCGAACACATTCTTGCAAGTTCCGCCAGCAGCATGCGAATATATTGAGCGCGCGGCGGAGCGGTAATGCCGGCAAGTTTTTCAACAGCTAACGCGTAAGCAACATTATTTGCAGGTGGAGAAATGTAATCCAACCGGTCGGTGTGCGGCATAAATTCGAGGTACGACATATTCTCCGCCATTTTTTCGTAGCCGCGATGGAGATACCCTAATTCGGGAACGCAGGCAACAACGGTTTCGCCATCGAGACGGAGAAGCATACGCAACACGCCGTGTGTTGCAGGGTGCTGCGGACCCATATTCAAAATCATTTCATTTTCTAATGCATCATCTATCGTTAGGTGAATATCTGCGCCAAGCAACGCTTGCACAATTTTTGGATGCACATCATCTTTGGTTAATTTTTGCATGTAAGTAAGCTCATTATTTTTTCGGAAGTGGAACAGCGCCGGGAATTCCCATCAGCGGATATTCTTTTCTCAACGGATAATATTCAAATTCTTCCGGCATGTACATTCTTCGTAAATCAGGATGCTTGAGGAAAGTAATCCCGTACATATCGTATGCTTCTCTCTCGGGCCAGTTTGCCGCTCTCCAAACAGACGAAACCGATTCGACCGAACACTCGCTTTCATCAACATCAACTTTTAAACAAAGACGAAACTTATTCTCCATCGAAAAAAGATGATAGACAACCGTAAATCTATTTTTTCTTGTTGCCCAATCAACGGCGGTTACATCTTCGCATAAATTGAATTTCAATCCGTCTGTTTCTTTTAAATATTTGCAAACCGGCACAACGGCAGATTTATCAAACTTAAAAGTTAATTCATCAAATTGTTCAATAACTTCAAAGTGAATTTCGGGAAATTGTTTCGTTAATTTTTCGTTCAGTAATTCTTTCATACGGAGTTAATTTTTTGAGAGAAATAATTCATTCTGTTTAGATTCGAAGCCTGCCTGCGGAACATCGGGAAAATCCTTTACGCGGGTTTTTCCTATTTTATCCTGAATTTGCATCAATGCATTCAAAAGATTTTCAGGTCTCGGCGGACACCCGGCGGCGTAAACATCAACCGGTAAAAATTGATCGATACCTTGCACAACATTATAGCTGCGGTACATTCCCCCCGTTGAAGTGCAAGCGCCCATTGCAATCACCCATTTAGGTTCCGGCATTTGATCATAAATTTTTTTTACTACGTGAGCCATTTTATAGGTAACGGTTCCGGCAACAATCATCAAATCGCATTGGCGCGGAGTAAACCGCATTACCTCCGAACCGAACCGCGAAATATCATATTTGGGATCGCCGGATGCCATCATCTCAATTGCACAGCAGGAAATTCCCATCGGCATTGGCCAAACAGAATTTTCTCTTGCCCACGCTGCCAGAGCGTCAACAGTAGTAGTAAAAAATCCGTCGTTAGTTAATTTGCTTTCTAATCCCATTTAAAACCACCTTTTTTATAAGCATACAGGAATCCAATTTCAAAAACAAAAAGGAAAAGTAACATGGCGTAAAAAATTGATATTCCAAGTTCGGCATAAAGTTTTTTAAATTGAACTGCCCACGGATAGACGAAGATAACTTCAAGATCAAAAATGATGAACAGCATGGCTACAATATAGTATTTTACCGATACGCGATCATGCGTTGTACCTATTGGCTTCATGCCGCTTTCGTAGGTAGAATGTTTTTCGGGAGTTGGTCTCGACGGTCCAAAAATGTTTGAGGAAAATACCGTTGCCACCGCAAAAACGAACGCAAATCCGAAAACTAAAAATATGGGGAGATAGTCAATTAGCATTTTTTCTTTTGATTATTTTGGTTTCAAATTTATTATAAATACGGCTGAATTCCAATTGCGGGGCGGGGCAAAGATTGGGTATTTTGGCAAAACATGTAGAAAATTACTTAGTCAATTCAAGAAAAAAATTTTATTTTGAATAAGAATTATTCAAACAGAAGGAAAGTTATGGAACTTCAATTTATCGGCGCAGCAAAAACCGTAACCGGTTCTCTCCACTATTTCAAATTGAACGACAAAAAGTTTATTATTGATTGCGGATTAGTCCAGGGCAAGCGGAAAGAATCATTTGAAATAAATAAGAAATTTGAATTTTTTGAACCGGCAGAAATTGATTTTGTGATCCTTTCGCACGCGCATATCGATCACGCCGGCAACCTTCCCAACCTTGTAAAAAGAGGCTTCCGCGGCAATATCTATTCTACACTTGCTACGCGCGATCTTTGTTCGGTGATGCTTTTGGATAGCGCGCACATCCAAGAAAAAGACGTTGAGTACGTAAATAAAAAGAGGGCAAAGCAAAATAAAAATCTTTTTGAACCGCTTTACACCACGCAGGATGTGCATGCAACAATGGGATTGTTCGTCGGTTTGAATTATCACCGGAAGTATAAAATCAACAAGAATATTTCATTAACGTTTTACGATGCCGGACATATTCTCGGTTCCGCATTGGTTTTTTTAACCATCAAGGAGAATGGCAAAAAGTTTACCGTTGGATTTTCCGGTGATTTGGGAAGACCAAATCTTCCGATACTCCGCGATCCGGAAAAAATTCCCGACGTTGATTACTTCATTTGTGAAAGCACATACGGAGGAAGATTTCACCAAACATTTGATAAATCGGAAGAGAATCTTACTGAAGTTTTAAAGAAAGCAATTCAACGAAAAGCGAAAATTATCGTCCCTTCATTTAGCGTTGGCAGAACGCAGGAGCTGGTATTTGTGCTCAATCAAATATTTGAAAAAGGATTGGTTCCGCCGATTCCTATTTTTGTTGATAGTCCCCTTTCGGTAAACACAACCGGAATTTTCAGACTTCATCCCGAATGTTTTGATGAAGAAACAACAAAATTTATGCACCAGCATCACGACCCTTTCGGATTTGAAAAATTGAAATACATAACCGATGTGGAAGATTCTAAAAAGTTAAATGAAATTGAAGGACCGGTGATGATTCTCTCCGCATCCGGTATGGCTGAAGCGGGAAGAATTCAACATCACCTTGCAAACAATATTGGAAATAAAAACAACATTGTGCTGATTGTCGGTTATTGCGCCGAACATACTCTCGGCAGAAGAATTGTTGAACGGCAGCCGGAAGTGAAAATTTTTGGCGAAGTCTTTCCGCTCAATGCCGAAGTAATTGTACTTAACTCGTTGAGCGCCCATGCAGATGCAAATGAGCTGACGCATTACTGCGATCAACTTAATAAAGAAAAAATAAAAAATTTCTTTATCGTTCACGGGGATGAAGACCAGCAGATCAAGTTTCGCGACAGGTTACTTGCGTCGGGATTCAGCACCATTACTATTCCATCGCGTGGAGATGTCTTCAGTTTATAAGTTATGAAGAAAATATTTTTCGTCATACTTATTGCGTTGGGAATAAGCACTATCGATGCACAGCAAGATGACCGGCAGGATTCTACTGCCACCATCTTTAACGCCGATTCGCTAAATTTTTTCCAAACCAGGCTGAACAAACTTTTATCAACCTATCAGCTGCAGACAAGTTTGCTGTACAATAAATCAATTGAAGATTTTTCTTTTTCCGTTAAAGAAAAATATGGTTCAACGCTGATCAAATCGTCGGAGAAAAGTATTAAGGACGAGCATTTTTTTTCACTCGGAACTGCGTATCAGTTCAGCAATAATTTTACCGGAGGATTTACCGTAAAAAATTCCATCCTTTCCGATTCAAGAAAAATAGGACTTAATTCCGCCGTACAATCGAGCATCATTTTCATTCCACGTTATACGTTTGCACCGCAAATATACGTAGCGCCGTTCGTTGGTTATTCAAGCAACCGCCAAATCGGAATTCACGATGACGGCTTGTTATATGGGGGCGAAGGGAGTTTGAGTTCTGCTTCGGGCGACGGATTTAACTTGTTCTCTTCCGTTAAAATAAGCAAAGAAGACATCCTTTCAAGAAAAAATAATTTGTATGATTTTGATGTTTCGGCTGCAAATAGATTTTCCGAATTGATCGGCAACGTACTCCATGTTTCTTATGTTGAAACACGAAAAGATTTTTATTATGAAGCTGATTCGCTAACCCGTAAAGAATATTCTGTGGTCAATAATATTCAAAGTAGAAAAGAAAATAATTTTCAGTTTGATGATTCACTACGTTATTTTCAATTTTTCCCGAATACGAATCTTACCCTCCATAGTTCCGTTCTTTGGCGGAAAATTTTTAGAAACACAAAATACAAATCAACTTCGGCAGCATCGCAGACGGTTTTTGATACCGAAATCCATGAATTAAAACTTGATCTTGAAGGTGAAGCCGAATATCATTTCAATGATTTCCATCTTCTCTTAAAAACAGCATATACCGAGCGGGATGAAAAACATTCCGCCAATAATTTTGACGGCGCGAATCCGATTTTTTTTGAACAGAGAAATACTTCAGAATCACAAAAAAATAATTTTACTCAACGAACGAGTATTGCACTTTCAAGCGATTATAAATTTTCGAGCAAAGATAATCTTGCGGTAAGTCTCTTCCATAATAAATTAACCTACGATACTCCCAGCGCTGAAAATTATGACGATCGGGACGAGCTGCTCTCTATTATAAAAATAAGGTATGCGAGATACTTAAATCCATATTTCGAATTCTTCGTTTCTACCGAAGGAACGATCAATCAATTGGTTTACATCTCATCGCAGCGCAGTTCCAACAATAATATCAACCGTGTTTTAAAGCTGCAGTCCGGCGGTACGTTTGCGGGTAGGCGGCTCCGTTCGTACAATGCGTTTGACGTCTCGGCAAATTATACCGTTTATGATTATGAAGATTTGAATCCGAACTACAAAAGTTATTCGTTCAGACAATTCGGTTTATTTGATTCAACTTCGGTTAATTTAACTCAACGTGTCACGGCAAAGTTTATGGGATATTTGCGATTCTCGGAACAGGGCGAGTTAAAATGGAAAGCGTTTGCGTTAAAACCAACACGTTTTCTGGAAGAATCTTTCTTGCTGCCGCAGTTGGGGTATTCCTACTTTGGAGCGCAATTTTTTATCGGATACCGACAGTTTTCTTTAAAGACTTTTGTGTACTCTCAAAGCCAGGGAGGTAAAAAATCTGAAAAAACTCTCGATACTTATTATATAAGTCGGGGACCCATAACTGAAATGAGTTATGTTGTAATAGAAAAAACAGAAATCCGGTTAAAAGCCTGGTATGAATTTGTAAGCATGAATAAACAACGAGTCGGCGAAATTCCTAATCTTGATTTTTCCGTTTTAATAAATTTATAAATTGAATAAACAATTATTTTACTTATTTTTCACAAAAAAAATTAGAGCATTTGGAAACACAAAACTACCATCTCGAAATACCCAGCGATCCGAACAATTTAATTATTGTTGAAGAATTTTTCAATCAAATTGCCGTAGAAATTAAGCTGCCGGAAAGACGAATGCCGGAGCTAATGGTGGCTTTAACAGAAGCTATAACCAACGCCATCATTCATGCAAACAAAAAAGATCCTACAAAAAATGTTACAATTGATATCGAAGCCGACGGACACGTTTTAACAATAAAAGTGAAAGATGAAGGGAATGGTTTCGACCCCGGCTCTATCCCCGATCCGACTAAACCGGAAAATATTTTTAGAGATTCGGGACGCGGCGTTTATTTGATGAAAGTCTATTGCGACGAAGTGTACCACAACGTTACTCCAACCGGAACGGAAACCGTCCTTAAAATTTCCTATTCAGTTTAAAATGAAAAAGGCATCTCATACGAGATGCCTTTTCATTTTTAAAGAATGATTAAAGTTAAATGTCTAACTTTTTAATATTTGCAGCAACATCATCGGCAGATTTTTGCAATCCGGCAATTTCTTGTTCCGTTAATTTAAGCTCAAGAATTTGTTCAATTCCGTTTGCATTCAATTTAACCGGAACGCCGCAGTAAACATTATTCAAACCATATTCGCCTTCAAGCCAAGCAGAGCAAGGTAAAACTCTGTTGCTGTTTCTTGCAATCGCTTCAACCATTTCAACTGCTGAAGAAGAAGGTGCGTAATAAGCGCTTCCGGTTTTGAGATAATTCACGATTTCAATTCCACCGTTTCGCGCGCGGGTAACCAAAGCTTCAATTCGTTCGGCAGAAATTAATTCCGAAATTGGAATACCTGCAACCGTTGAATAACGAACTAACGGAACCATAGAATCTCCGTGTCCGCCTAAAACCATCGCTTGAACGTCTCTAACCGAAACGTGTAATTCTTGGGCGATAAAAAGTCTGAACCTCGCCGAATCAAGAATACCAGCCATTCCGATAACTCTATTTTTAGCAAATCCGCTGACTTTTTTAGCTACATAAGCCATTACATCTAAAGGATTTGAAACAACAATTAAAATAGAATTTGGGGAGTGAGTAACAACCTGTTCGGTAACCGATTTAACAATTTTTGCGTTTGCCGATAATAAATCGTCGCGGCTCATACCGGGTTTTCTTGCTAATCCTGCTGTAATAACCACGATATCCGAATTTGCCGTAGCGGCGTAATCATTTGCCCCGATAACCGCAGAATCAAAACCCTCTACCGGGGCGCTTTGCCACATATCAAGCGCTTTGCCCTGGGGAACACCTTCAAGAATATCAACAAGTACAACTTCTTGCGCTAATTGCTTTTCAGCAATTCTTTGAGCCGCTGTAGAACCGACGTTTCCGCCGCCAATAACCGTTATTTTTTTCATGATCTCCTCTGATGAAAGTTTAGTTAATCGACCGGGTAAACAGAGACTTTCTGTCTATCACCTCTACCAATTTCAAACTTTACTAAACCGGAAGCAACTGCAAAAAGCGTATCATCTCCACCTATTTGCACGTTTGTTCCCGGATGAAATTTTGTTCCTCTTTGACGAACAAGTATTTCGCCGGCGTTCACTTTTTGTCCGCCGAATCTTTTAACGCCCAGACGTTGCGCGTTACTATCTCTACCGTTTCTGGAAGAACCTTGACCTTTTTTATGAGCCATCTTAAAACTCCTTACCTTTAACCAATTTTTGTAATTTCAATTCTTGTTAATTGCTGACGGTGCCCGTTAAACTTTTCGTGTCCGGTTCTTCTTTTCTTTTTGAAAACAAAAACTTTCTCATCTTGAACGTGTTCAAGTACTTTAGCATAAACTTTCGGGGAATCTAAAAACGGGGTTCCAATCTTTGTTTCGTTTTCATCACCAGCCAACAAAACGGAATCAAACGTAAGTTCACTGTTTGGTTCTTGGGCTAACAGCGGAACATACACTTTGTTTTTTTCGGATACTTTAAACTGCTGACCAGCAATTTCGACTACTGCGTACATATTTTTCACCTTTTTCTTTTCTAAGGCTACAAAATTAAGGAAAAACCATATAGAAGTCAATTTTAAGTGAAGAAAATATTTCAGTTTCTCCTTTGACCATTTAGTTGCGATTCTAACCAAATTTCGAACTTTCCGGCAGAAATATTTGTACTTGAAAATCGCAAATCAAAAAGATTGAACTCAAATCAAAAATTTTGTTGAATTAAGTCGAATTTTGGGATTTTGACCAACCTCCTTCAATTCCACTCGTTCTGCTTTCCACTTTTTCTACAACGCAGTGAGTTAATTACTCTTCAAAATTGCAAATCCGTTAAGATTGCGGTAAATTTGTTTAATTATTTTGAACAAAATGAAGTGCGATGCAAACCCCCTTAATGGCTCAATATCTTAAAATTAAAGAAGCGCACCCGGATACGATTCTCCTTTTCCGGGTTGGCGACTTTTTTGAAACGTTTGACGAAGACGCAAAAACCGCCTCAAAAGTTTTGGGAATTACTCTTACCCGACGCGCAAACGGCGCAGCTGGGGACGTTCCTCTTGCCGGGTTTCCGCATCATGCAATCGACACATATTTGCCGAAGCTCGTCCGTGCCGGATACCGCGTTGCAGTTTGTGAGCAGACTGAAAATCCAAAATTTGCCAAGGGTATTGTAAAACGTGAAGTTGTTGAAGTTGTTACGCCCGGCGTGGCTTTTACCGATAAGCTCCTTGACCATAAAAAAAATAACTATCTTTTTTCTTTTGTTATTAAAGAGGAAGTTGCCGGAATATCCTTTTGCGATATTTCTACCGGTGAATTTGAAGCGTACGAAGTTCCCGCAAATCATTTGAAACAGCAAATTGAATTAATTTCACCGGTAGAAATTCTCTTATCAAAAAAATTAAAAGAAGAATATTCTCCCGTCATCGCATCAATTAATTCTTCAATCCGCGTTACCAAGCTTGATGATTGGATTTTCAATTTTGAATACGCAAGAGAGCTTTTGTTGATGCAGTTCAAAACCGTAAATTTAAAAGGATTTGGAATTGAAAAATTAACGGCGGGAGTTATCGCCGCCGGTGGAATCCTTAACTACTTGCAGGAAACACAGAAAGCAAATCTTTCCCATTTAAATAAAGTTTCGCTTTATAATCCATCGGATTACATGCTTTTGGATCACTCCACAAAACGAAATCTTGAAATCATTTTTTCTATGCAGGATGGCGGACGCGAAGGGTCTCTCATCTCGATTCTGGATAAAACAGAAACCGCAATGGGAGGCAGATTACTAAAAAAATGGGTTTCCGCACCGCTTAAAAAATTGGAGCCGATTCTTGCCAGACAAAACGCGGTTGATGAGTTCGTCAATAAAAAGGAGTTAAGAAAAAAACTCTTTCTTGAGTTGAAAGAAATCGGCGATCTTGAAAGATTAGTTTCAAAGATTTGTACAAGCAGAGCAAATCCGCGAGAGCTTGTGTTTTTAAAAACTTCTCTTAAAAAAATTCCTTTAATAAAAGAGTTGTTATCCGGAGCCGAATCGAAAGCACTTGAACAAATCCAAAATCAAATTGAACCGCTTGAACATTTGGCGGAGAAAATTCAAACGGCGCTTGTTGATTCACCGCCTCTGTCGCTTATAGACGGCGGAGTTATCCGCAGCAATTACAGCGCGGAGCTTGATGAACTTCGCGATATTTCGCTTAACGGAAAAGACTGGATCGCCAATCTGCAAAAAACCGAACGCGAAAAATCGGGAATCCCTTCGCTTAAAATAAATTACAACCGCGTGTTCGGTTATTACATCGAAATAAGTAATACGCACAAAGAGAAAATTCCGGTAGATTATATTCGCAAGCAAACGCTGGTAAATTCGGAACGCTACATCACTCCCGATTTAAAAGAATATGAAGAAAAAGTTTTAAATGCCGAGGATAAAATTTACGAACTTGAATCGCAGTTGTTTAATGAACTCCGCTTGTTTGTTTCATCATTTGCAGAAGCGATACAAAACAACGCACGACTCATCGCGATGCTCGATTGTTTTCTTTCGTTTTCGGAAACAGCCGAGCTATACAATTATGTAAAACCGCTTGTTGACCATTCTTCAATTTTGGAAATAAAAGAAGGACGCCATCCGGTTGTTGAACGCATTTTACCACCGGGCGAAAAATTTACGCCCAACAATTGCAAAATGAATAACGAGGAACAGCAGATCATTTTACTAACCGGACCGAACATGGCTGGGAAATCTGTCTATCTCCGGCAAATTGGATTAATGGTTTTGCTCGCGCAGATCGGCTCGTTTGTACCGGCGAAAGAAGCGACCATCGGGTTGGTTGATAGAATTTTTACACGCGTTGGAGCGAGCGACAATATCTCTGCCGGTGAAAGTACGTTCCTTGTTGAAATGCAGGAAGCTGCAAATATTATTAATAACGCAACTGCAAAAAGTTTAATTCTTCTTGATGAGATTGGAAGAGGAACATCAACGTTTGATGGAATTTCCATCGCGTGGGCAATCACGGAATTTCTTCATGAGAATCTCGAGATTGCGGCGAAGACACTCTTTGCAACGCATTACCACGAGTTGAACGAAATGTCCGATCTTTTTCAGCGGATAAAAAATTATAAAGTTGAAGTGCGCGAGTACGACGACAAAGTAATTTTTCTGCACAAAGTTAATCCGGGCAGAGCTGACCACAGTTACGGAATTCAAGTTGCTCAAATGGCTGGACTGCCAAAGTTTGTTACCGACCGCGCAAAAGAAATTTTATTTAATCTTGAAGGAAAAGAACTTACTCCGTATGAAGTGAAAAAAGAACGTCTCGCGAAAATGAAACAAAAAGACGACGCACAAATCAATATGTTTGAATTTAAAGATGATACGCTTCGCGATGAAATAAAGGATTTACAAGTTGATAATTTAACTCCGCTTCAGGCGTTAAATTATTTACATGATATGAAAAAGAAAGTTGAAGATGAAAAGTAACCTCCTTTTATTGTTGATCGTTTTGTTTCTTGTTTCATGCGGAAAGCAGTACACACCGGAACAAAAAAAATATATCGCTTCAATTGAAGAGCAGAGAAAAGAAAAAGATAAGTCGATGAAGGAGGATGCCGGTTCCCCCTTTAATCAAGAGCCGAAACAGCATTTTGAGCCGCTGAAATATTTTCCAGTTGATCCCGATTTTGTTTTCAAAAGTAAGTTGACTGAATTCGAAACAAAAGATTCAATTTCCATTTACGGAACCAAAGGAGAAGAACGAAAAGTTATCCGGTTCGGCAAGGTTTCTCTTTTCTATCAGAATAAAAATTACAACATGAATGTTTACAAAGGAACTTCGCGAAGCGGAGTTGAATATTACAGCATCTGGTTTACCGATAAAACCACCGGAGACGAAACGTACGGCGTTGGAAGATATTTGGACTTTGAATTAAATCCCGACAAAGATTTTCTCTACACAATTGATTTTAATCTCGCATACAGTCCCTACTGTTCCTACAGTCCGAAATATTCATGTGCGGTTCCGACAAAAGAAGATTACCTCGACATTGCGGTAAAAGCGGGTGAGAAAAAATTTCATAATTAACAACACACTTTAATTGAAAGTGAAATTCAAAAACAAAAAAGTAATTGGTGATTCATGGTTATTGTATTAGAAAAAAATGTTGCAGACAAACAGATAGAAAATATTATTAAGCATCTGGAAGATTTCGGATTTGCCGTTCATAAATCAACCGGCGTTGAACAAATTGTGCTCGGCGCGATCGGCGTTAAACCCGATTTCGATACGCGAAATGTAAAAATTATTGACGGCGTTGCCGAGGTTTACCGCATAACCGAGCCTTACAAACTTGCAAGCCGCAGTTTTCAAAAAGAAAATACGGTGATCACAATTAAAGGAATTCCCATCGGCGGAAACGAAGTGATGATGATGGCGGGACCCTGTTCAATAGAAAGCGAAGAACAGATTTTTACGCTCGCAGAAATTGTAGCGAAATCCGGCGCAAAAATTTTGAGAGGCGGCGCATTCAAACCGCGCACTTCACCTTACGCTTTTCAAGGGATGGGAGAGGAAGGATTGAAGCTTATCCGCAAAGCCGCAGACGCATACAACCTACTTGTAATTACCGAAGTTATGGAAAATGCTCAAATTGATTTGATAGGAAAATACACCGATATTTATCAAGTTGGCGCGCGCAACATGCAAAACTTTTCTTTGTTGAAAGAGCTTGGCAAAACCAACATTCCCATCATGTTAAAGCGCGGACTTTCAGCGACAATTGAAGAATGGTTAATGTCCGCCGAATATATTTTATCAAACGGAAACAGACAAATTATGTTATGCGAACGCGGCATCAGAACATTTGAGACCGCCACAAGAAACACGTTTGATCTTTCCGCAATTCCGGTTTTACAAAAGAAAAGTCATTTGCCCGTTGTTGCAGACCCTTCGCACGCAACAGGCTTGCGCGATAAAGTATTGCCGATGGCGCGCGCAGCAGTAGCCGCCGGCGCCGATGCTTTGATGGTGGAAGTTCATCATCAGCCGGAAAAAGCGCTAAGCGATGGACCGCAAGCGCTGCTGCCGGAACAATTCACCGAGTTGATGAAACAAATTCGTCTTATTGCAGAAGTTATCGGAAGAAAAATCGCATAAATGAAAATCGCTATCCTCGGTCTTGGACTTATCGGCGGTTCGCTTGCAAAAGCATTAAAGACAATCTTCCCCGATATTTATATTTCGGCGTTCGATTTTCCGGAAGTTACAACTCAAGCGCTTTCTGAAAAAATTATTGATGAAGCGCTGCCGACTTCTTCAGCCGTAGAAAATTCCGACATCGTTTTTCTTTGTCTGCCGACAGAATTATCTCTCAACGAGCTTGAGAACCTTGCGCCGGTTGTTTCTTCCGGCTGTATTATAACCGATGTTTGCAGCGTAAAAGAAGCGCTGCAAAAAAAATGGGATACGCTGCAAAGCAAAGGAATTTATATCGGCGGACATCCGATGACGGGAAAAGAAAAAGGCGGTTACGAAAATTCCGATCCAATCCTTTTTGAAAATGCGATCTATATTTTAACCGGAACCAACGCGCAGGAGGTGTCTGCACAAAAGTTAATTGATCTTCTTTCCGGCATCGGAGCGAAGATAAAATTTTTAGAAACATCGCTGCATGACACGATCGTCGCAAACGTTAGTCACTTGCCGCAATTAGTTGCCGTTGCATTGGTTAATGCGGTGTTGAATGGTTATCAAGCCGGATTTAAAGATTTTGCCGCGGGAGGTTTTAGAGATTTAACGCGCATCGCATCAAGTGATTATTTAATTTGGGAACAAATCATCCGCAAAAACCGGCAGCCGATTCTTGCTGCGCTTGCAAAATTTCAACACACAATTGCAGACCTTTCAACTTCAATTGAAAAAGAAGATTTTGCATCACTTCAAATTGCATTTGAAAAGGCAAAAGAAAAGCGGGATGAAATTCCTAAAAACTCAAAAGGTTTTCTCAATCCCCTTTCCGATATTTTTATTTTTGTGAAAGATGAACCGGGCGTCTTATTCAAACTTGCGGGGATTCTTTATCAAAACAATATCAGCATAAAGGATGTTGAAATTTTGAAAATGCGCGAGGGAACCGGAGGAACGATGCGGCTTTCTTTCGATACAAAAGAAATTGCCAAAAAAGCAAAAGGATTAATTGAGCAGGTCGGCTTTAAAACGAGATGATTTCATTTCGGAAAAACACCGGAAATCCTTAATTTTGCAGTAACATTTTTCATGCTTACGGATTTTACCATTTTGTGTTTTATCCCAACAATTTAATTAAAAACTCATAGTACGCAGATTTGTATTTCGTGGCGTAAGACGCCGTCAGTTTCTACAACTATATGAATTTATACTTCAAACTCTCGACGATAAAAAAAATCGTACCGGAGTTTTGTAATTCTGCGCAAGATGAGTTCATCAGCAAAAAAGATTTTTTATAACTAAAGGAGAAGTTCCTTCATGGCAACAACAGCCGATTTCAGAAATGGATTAATTATTAAATTTAAAAATGACCTCTATACCGTCATTGAATTTCAACATGTAAAACCGGGCAAAGGCGGCGCTTTCGTTCGCACGATGTTAAAAAATTTGCGCAGCGGAAAAGTTTTAGACAATACATTCCGCTCCGGTGAAACGCTTGAAATTGTACGCGTGGAACGAAGAAAATATCAATACCTCTACCGCGAAGGTGAATTTCTCGTCTGCATGGACAACGATACCTACGAACAAATAAACGTTCCCATTGTGCATATTGGAGACGGCATCAATTATTTAAAAGAAAATGAAGAAGTTGAAATCCTTTTTAACGGAGAAGAAATCATCAGCGTTGATATTCCGATATTCATTAATTTGACGGTGGTTTCGGTTGAGCCGGGAGCCAAAGGAGATACAGTTTCAAACGTAACGAAACCGGCAACTTTAGAAACCGGAGCCGTTGTAAATGTTCCTTTATTTGTAAATGAAGGGGAATTACTTAGGATTGATACCCGCACCGGAAGTTATGTTGAAAGAGTAAAAGGATAGTTCATTCAATTAGGAATGTTGAATTAGGAATTAGGAATTATAGAAATTGCTAAAATCTTGATTCTTAATTCAACGTTCTACTTTTCACTTTCTACTTGAAACTTTTTACTTTAAAAACCTCGCAACCGCGTCAGCACAATTTTCTCCATCCATTGCGGAAGACATAATTCCGCCCGCATAACCGGCGCCTTCACCGGCTGGAAATAATCCTGAAATATCTTTATGCATATATGTTTCTCTATCGCGTGGAATGCGTACCGGCGAGCTTGTCCGTGTTTCTGCGGCAAGCATCTGCGCATCTTCGGTTATGTAGCCGCGCATTTTCATGTTGAACTGCAGCAGTCCGTCTTTTAACCTATGAACTATCGTCTGCGGCAGAATTGCATGAAGCGGCGCCGATACTGTCCCCGGGAAATAGGATGATTTGGGGAGCGAAGAAGAAATTTTATTACTTAAGAAATCGGTAACGCGCTGAGCCGGCGCCGTTTGATTTTTCCCTCCGGCTTCAAACGCAGTCTGTTCAATTTCCTGCTGATACATCATCGCGGCAAATGGTCCGAACTTTTCATACGATTTGAAATCTTCCGGTTCAACGGTAACAACAAAACCGGAGTTGGCGTAAGGGGAATTTCTTTTTGATACCGACATGCCGTTGACCACCAACTCGTTGGCTGAAGTTGACGCGGGAATAATTACTCCGCCGGGACACATGCAGAAGGAAAAAACTCCGCGGTTGCCAACCTGGCATGATAAACTATAATTAGCCGAAGGTAAAAAATCATTTTTTTCTTTCGAGTGGTATTGCATCTCGTTTATCAATGCTTGCGGGTGTTCAATCCGTACTCCCATCGCAAAAGATTTCGGTTCAAGTAAAATATTTTTTTTATGCAGCAGTGTAAAAATATCGCGCGCCGAATGTCCGGTTGCAAGCAGTACGGCATCGGTGGTAATTTCTTTTTCGTTATTCACTACAACGCCGGTAATTTTTTTATCATTTAAAAGAAAATCGGTTACGTTCGATTCAAAATAAATTTCTCCGCCGCACCGAACGATGGTCTGCCTGATCGCTTCAACAATATGCGGCAATTTATTTGAACCGAGGTGAGGGTGCGTATCAACCAGAATATCTTCTTCGGCGCCATGCTGCACAAAGACGCGTAAAATTTTTTTTGTATCGCCCCGCTTGGTTGCGCGGGTGTAAAGTTTTCCATCGCTAAATGTACCGGCGCCACCTTCGCCAAAACAATAATTTGAATTAGGATCAACTTTCCGATGAACCATCAAATCGTGAATGTCGCGCCTTCTACCGCGGACTTCCTTTCCACGCTCGAGAATAATCGGCTTAATACCGAGTTCAATTAAGCGGAGCGCGGCAAACATTCCCGCAGGACCAAAGCCGACCACAACAGCTTTTTTCTTTCCGTTCACCGGCTTGTACTCTATTTTATTTTCATTATCCGAAGGCTTCTCATTCACAAAAACGTCAACAAGTAATTTGTACACCGGCGTTTTTCTCGCATCAATAGAACGGCGGACGAGCCGAACCGCGCTTATTTCCTCGGCGGCAACTTGCAGCGTTTGCGCTATTTCATTACGAATCGCTGATTCGGAAAAAGCATTTTCCGGAGTAAGCGTTAATTCAGTCCGTGTTCTCATAGTAATTTTTATTCTTTTATTTTTTTTTATTGTTTGAGCATTAATCCATTTTGATCCATCCATCAACCATCAACCATCATCCATCTTAAGGAGTATTTTCAACTTTCTTCCATTTTTCAACCCAATCGGTAAACGGGGTCATCATTGGTACGGCAGTTATTTTACCGCCGAATCCAATATACCGATAGACTACTGCGTTAAGGTTGGTAACGGGAGTCTCATCTAAAAGATTTTCGTTGATGGTGATTCCATACTTCCTACCTAAAGCAACAGAATAATTAATTATCGAGTTCCGTAATTTGTTGAAGGCTAAATCCTTTTTAAGTTTTTCCTTGGTTGCTTCGTATTCTGCATCACCGGTAAAGACTTGACGTCTTTTATCAATCAGTTTAAAGATGGAGTATCCTTCCGGCACTTTCAATGGTCCATACACATCGCCGACATTCAGCGTACCGGCAATTCTTCCAATTTCGCCAAACGAGGAGGTCGGGAAAAGTCCGAATTCACCGCCGGTTTCTTTTGTCATTTCCCTCTGCGAATATTGTTCGGCGAGCATTTTTATTTCGGCTCCGGCTTTTATTTTTTGAAGGAGTGTATCAACTGTTTCCAGATTTTTGTTCAGCACTTCAATAATATTTACGAGAGTTTCCGTTTCCTTTTTTTCGTTTCGTTTTGCATAATATGCAGCAGTTTCTTCATCGCTAATTTTTGCTGAATCGAGGAAAGCGCCTTGCATTGCCTGATGCAAAAGAAAATCCTTCCAGATGCCGTATGATTCTTTTACGTCCTTCGTTTGTTCAAGATGCTGCTTGTAGCCTTCTGCGGCAAGTATTTCGCGTTCAATAAATGATCTGGTTTTTGCATTTAAAACGGCAAGAACGTGTTTGGTTTCAGAGGAAGTAAACGCAGGACTTTCGAAATTCAGAAATCGTATAAAGTCTTTTAACGGAAGCGTGGTCTTATTCAACTTAACATAAACATTATTAATTGAATCTGCCGCCAAAACATGCTCAAGCCGGTAAAAATCATCGTTGCTAAGATAAAGTTTATCTTCATTCGATTTCCGATTTTTTTCTATCGCTTGCAAAAGCGGGACAATCTTTTCGGCAGTTAATTTAAGCAGAGAAGCTTTTGCATCAACCGTTTTGCCGAGAAAGATTTTTTTCATATAACGAAGAAAGAATTCCCGCTCGGCTCTCTGTCTGGCAATTTTTTTTATTTGTTGATATTCATTTTCCCAGCCTTGCGATTTTGCAAGGATCGGTTCAAACCGCTTAACAATGTGGTAAATATACCAGCCGTCATCAAAATGCATCGGCGCCGTGTTCGCGTTTTCCGGCATGGCAAATATTTGCTGTTCCAGCATTTCATCTTCCATTCCTATTTCAAAAGTGAGCGTATCTTTCAACTGTTCCGGCAGTTCAACAAACAGGCTGTCAAACGGAAGCCCTTTAGCCAGCAACGCCGCATAATTTTTTATTTCTTTTTCCTCTTTTGAGTAAAGCGTGCGTGCAAAAACTTTTGTTGCATTACTCAGGTATTCAGAAAGAAGCTGCTGCGCTTTTCCACTTGCCTTTTCCGCCACCTCTTTATTATACAGCGCATCGCGGACGAACATTTTTTCGAACTCGTGCAGGCTGTATGCGGTAATTCCGACGGTGTCAAGATGCTGCTCAACGGCGGCTTGAGCAAATAATTTTTCAAAAATTATTCCGTACAGAAATTCTTCTTTAAGCTGTTTGGTAATCCCTTTCATCTGCCGGTCAAGCTGTGGCATCATCTCATATCTCTGGACGAATTCCTTCCGCGTAACCGGAATATTTCCTATTTTTGCGATAACTTCGTCATCAGTTTGTGCGTTTATTTGCATGGTTAAACTGAAACCGATGAGCATGAATATGTATTTTATCATCTATTAACTTTCGTGATTAACTGCCTAAAGTTACAAATAATTCTCTACCTATTTGAAGGAGTTTTTAGTACACCGGCAATTATTTTGAGGTCATTTTGAAAAAGAAAAACAATAAAGAGCAGCAGATAAAAGAAAAGAAAACGGACGAAACTTCCGGCGCTAAAAAGGAGATAAAGCCGACGCCTAAATGGTTCTACGCCGTTCCGTTTCTTCTGCCGGTTGCTGTAATTATTCTTCTGGAGTTTTCTCTGCGGTTATTCAACTACGGAAAAAATATTGAACAGTGGATTCCCTATCACCCCGACCTCCCCGGCAAAATTGTGTTAAATCCGGATATAGCTTCAAAATATTTTTTTACTACCAAAGGCATTCCTTCATCTATTTTTGATCCGTTTGACTCGGTGAAAAAGCCGGGAACGTTCCGCGTGTTTGTGCTTGGCGAAAGCAGCGCCGCCGGTTTTCCGTACGAGCCAACCGGTTCATATTCACGCTACATCCGAGACCGGCTGCAATTGGTGTATCCGGATCAAAATATTGAAGTAGTAAACTTCGGCATGGCGGCAATCAATTCAATCGTTATAAAAGATATGCTGCCGGAAATTGTTAAGTATGAACCTGATCTCATTTTGCTGTACGTTGGGCACAATGAATATTACGGCGTACTTGGCGCGGCATCCCAGACGCTTTTTGCGGGCAACACAACATTGGTTTCGCTTATGCTTTCATTGAACGAATATAAAACCGTTGAGCTGCTCAGAAATTCCATTAACACAATTAGTTCCTGGTTTAAAGGAAAAGAAACCGGCTCCGGCGGAACGTTGATGGCAAGGATGGCAAAAAATAATCTTGTGCCGTATCAATCGGCATTGTACAAAGCGGGTATCAATCAATTTAAAAATATGTTAACTGAAATTGCGGCAACAGTGAAGGAGAAAAATATCCCGATGATTATGGGAACGCTCACTTCAAATTTGAAAGATCAACCGCCGTTTGTTTCTTTAAGTGATGAAGGAAAGGAGTCTGCCGACGCTTATTATTCAAAAGGAAAAGAAGCGTTGGCAAAAGGAAATGTTGCCGAAGCGAAAAATCTTTTTCTTAAAGCGAAAGAGTTAGACGCGCTCCGTTTCCGTGCGCCGGAAGAGATGAACGCCATCATTAAAAATGTTGCCCGCCAAAATAATTTTCCTTTAATTGATTTTGCATCCGAATTCAACTCATTAAGCAAAGATGGAATTGTTGGAGATAATTTGATGGTGGATCATCTGCATCCAAACTTGCACGGCTACCAAATATTCGGAAGACTCTTTTATGAAGCGATGGAGAAACATCATCTTCTTCCGCGTACGGAACCGCTGCATCTTACCGATAAAATGCAGGACTCGCTTGTTGTAAAGAATTTTCCATTTTCGCGGTTAGATTCCACCATCAGCGGTTTCCGTCTTACTTCACTTAAAGGCGATTTCCCTTTTAACAAAGACGGCAGAAAAAAGAATTTGCTTGAACTTGTAAGTCTAACGGATTATAACGATTCCCTTGCCTACAAAGTTGTTGCACAGAATTTTTATTGGGAAGCCGCACACAAAATGCTGGCTACCGCATATATCAAAAAAAAGAATGCGTACGGTTTTATCAGTGAATATAGAGCGCTCATCGGGCAATTCCCTTATACGATTGATCTGTACGAACGCCTCACCCAGGCGCTGCTGGAGCTGCAAGATTATCCCGAAGCGTATCTCTTTTTGGAAAAGTATTACCGGTTACAGCCGGATGCATTCTGCACTAAGTGGCTCGGCTCAATAAATCTTTTTAATAATAAACCGGACGGAGCAATAAAATTCTTTACCGAAAGCCTCACCTTTAATCCCGGCGACGCGCAGGTGCTGTGGAATCTTTCCGGCGCGTATGTGCAAAAACATGACTATGTACGCGCGCTAACTTTTGTGAATAGATGCTTACTAGCCGATCGTTATTTCCCCGGTGCGGCACAACTAAAAGCGCAGCTTGAGCGTGCAAAGTAATAAGAAGGATAATGATTGTTGTCAGTTGTTAGTTGAAGCAAGATTAAAGGTCAACAAAATATTACAATTTGTTTTCGTATCGCGGATTAATTCCGCCACCGGCGGACTCCGGTACGGGATTGCCGAAGCACAATAAAAACCGAGCGTCACCCTCTCCTTTGCAAACACTACTGCAACCCGCCAAGGAGAGGGATAAAGGGTGAGGTGAACTGCGGTGAGGGGTTGAAAAAAAAATTCCTGACTTGTTACACTCATGAGCGACAAAAAAAACGAATGCTGTAACGTATTGATTTATAATGAGTTAATTTTATAACGAGGTGATTTTACCGCACTAATGGTTATTTTTGTGCATGCTGTC
>Ga0172369_10002746_pt1 | contig 23752 bp, 18 predicted proteins | sample LakKiv25m_FD_114539 | JGI IMG/M metagenome (GOLD analysis project Ga0172369, IMG submission 114539) | Freshwater microbial communities from Kabuno Bay, South-Kivu, Congo - kab_022012_11.25m | ecosystem: Environmental > Aquatic > Freshwater > Lake | place: Democratic Republic of the Congo...
GAAAATTTGTATGGCTTTCACGATTCCTATTGAAACCAACAAACCCCGATTAGGATATGCTCTTTTTCCTAGCTCTTAGGCTTGTTTTACCTGATAGCGACGATACTTTTGCAAGAGGCTCTATTGATAAAAAAAAATCGAAAAAATGGCACGCACTTGAGCGCCGCGGCACAGCGCTGCGGCACAGCGGCGCGACGCACCGGCACGAAAAGTTGGCGCGACGCGCGACGCACCGGCACCCTTCCGCGAGAGTGGTACGGGTGAGGCGCGCTCGTTGACAGGCTGCGGTCAGCTGTGATTTACTTACTTTGTGAAAATAAAGAGCCGCCTCACGTGCGGCTTGAGGAGTATGCCTTGAAAGAAGCGATTACACTCGGAGTCGTGTGCCTCGCCCGGACAACCTTCGATTTTGGCGCCGCGAAAGAGCTGTGGGCTGGGATACGCCGCGATCTCGGCGCGCTCGAGAATGTGCGCATCGTAGCCCACGAGGACCTCGTGTTCGAGGTCGAAGACGCGAAGCGGGCTGCGGAGGAGATCGCGGCCTCGCGCGTCGATGGGCTCGTCATCATCTCTGGAACCTTCCACCTTGGGCACCTCGCGCTCGAAATCGCGAAGTCGGTGCATGCGCCGATTCTCCTGTGGGGATTGCCGGAGCTGCCCTACAACGGCGGCAAGATCCGCCTCAACTCAGTCTGCGGCGTCAATCTCAACGCCTCGAATCTCTACAAATCCGAAATTCGCAATTACTACGTGACCATCGGCGCCAAGATCGATGAAAATTGGGTAGACGCCATACGCGTCCGGAAAGTGCTCTCGCGCTCGCACATCGGAATTCTGGGTTACCGCGCGCATGGATTCTTCAACCTCAGCGTAGCGGACCTCGCGCTTTACCAGCAGACAGGCATCCTCATCGACCACTACGAGCTGTCGGAAGTGTGGAACTTCCCGGCTTCCGAGGAGGCGATCGAGGCGCGCGCGGCGCAGCTCAAGAGCATCTTCGATGTCTCGGGGATCAGCGCCGCGCAACTCTCCAAGGTCGCGACGCTCGCGGTCAAGCTCCAGGGATTTCTCGATAAATATGCGATCGACGCGCTCGCGATCCGTTGCTGGCCGGAGTTTGCCGCGGAGTACGGCATCTCCCCGTGCGCGGCGATGAGCCTCTTGCAGAGCGAAGATCGAATCCTCGCGTGCGAGGGCGATGTGGAGGGCGGAATCTCGATGCTGATGCACCGCGCGGTGGGAGCCGAAACTCCCTTCCTCTTCGATTTCTCGCAAGTGGACTTCGAGCAGGACTTCGCGCTCTTCTGGCACTGCGGCGTGGCGCCCTGTAACCTCTGGGACGGCCGTTGCGTGCGCTCGCTGGATACCTATTTCGCGGGCGGCAAGGGCGTCACGGCGGATTTTGTGCTCAAAGAAGGCGAGCTCTCGGTGCTGAGGCTCGATTCAGCCGAAGGGAAGTACCGCGTTTTCCTGCAGAAGGCGCGCGCGATACCCATGGAGAAGGAACTCAAGGGCACCTACCTCAAGGCGAAATTCGACGAACCCGTCCGCGACGTGCTCGACAAAGTGATACAGCACGGTGTTGCTCATCACGCCTCTGTCGTATATGGTAACTACATCGAACCTTTCAGGATCGCCGCAAAGATCGCGGGCTGGGAGGTTATCGAATAGCAACTGGAGAGCGCCTTTGATTTCATTCGAAAACTGGACGCATGGAATTTTAGTGACTATCGCCGGCCAGCGGCTTCTGTGGCACACCACGAAGCGGCCGGCTGTTTTTATTCACCGCGCGGGAGAAATTCAGTCAGCCTGGAAGGGGGCGGGGGGCATTCGCTCGACGATGGCCTCAGCCGAGGGCGCGCGCTGCGCCTTCGCGGCAGGGATCGATATGCGCGAATCGCTCGCGTCGCACTCTGGCGGCTCCGCGATCTATTCCCTTCGATTTTCCGCGAACGATCCGCAGATCGACGCGCTTCGCCTCGTATTCCACGATATTCGCGGCGCTCGCTGGAGCGGGCTCGGTCCGCGCGAAACCCACCATGTGCGCGGGAAGGTCGCGATTCCATCGGAAGAGAACGCTGTCGCCTTCGCCCTCGACGGCAGGTTTCTGCACTGCGTTTCAGGGGGAACCAAAACCTGCGCTTTTTCTCAAGCGCGCATCGTGATTGACCTACAGCTGCCCGCAACTGTCGAACTCGGGTACGCGGCTTCCACGGAGGCAGCCTGCGAGCTCTGGCATATCCGGAGACAGGGAGGGCTGGAGGTCGAGAGCGGCGCTGAGCCGCAGCGCCCACCGCGCCCGCAGCGCCGCGATCCTATGGCGCCCAAGCGCGGGAGCGGCGCCACGGGCCGGCTCGGCGCGCTCTCCTTTTCCGGCGCGGACCCGATTCTCTACCAGCGGCTGAACCGAGAATTCGCGGCCGGCGCGCAGGGCGAACTTGCCTGGAAGATCGACGACATGCTCCTCTGCCAGCCCGATATCGTGCTGCCTGCCGAGTACCGAAGGGAACTTCCCTCCACGGCGGCGCCCGGGGCGAAGAGCATGCGGGCGCGGAATCGATACGCGAAGATACGGGCTGGACTCGCGCGGTACTGGGATGCCTGCGAGCGCCGGTGGAAGGAGCGAGGCCTTCCCGCGCTCGCGCACCCATCGCTCGCGAGCGAGTGCGGCGTGAGCTTCGATGGCAGAGACGATATGCTCTTTTCGGGTCCTGACTTGATATTCGCGCCCAATCTCGACCGGAAGGGCGATGTGTGCGAACTCGCGCTTCCTCCGGGAGAGTGGGTTCACCTCTGGACTTCGAGACTGTATTATGGCGGCAAGACCACCGTGCACGCACCGAAAGGTACTCCGGCGCTCTTTTATCGATCGGAGAGCGAATATGCGTGGCTCTTCGATTCAATACGGCAGATGGCGAGTAGACTATGACAATTGTCGCGGCATATTTCACGGCGCTCTGCGGGAACTTCTTGCTCTCTCTGGGATTCTCACTCCAAAAGAAACACGTCGGATGGCTCTCCGCGAAGCGCCGAGGCGAGAAAGTGAGGAATGGAGAGATAATTGGATGGACGCTGGGGTTCATCCTCATGAATGTCCAGCCCATCTTCAACTACTTCGCGCTTGGGAAACTGGCGCCCAACATCGTCGCTTCCATAGGCGGATCGAATATCATTTTCACGATCCTGCTTTCATACTTTCTGCTTGGAGAAAAAATCAGGGCGAGCAAGATTCCCGCGATCGTCCTTATGGCGATTTCGCTGGCGTACGCGGGATTCGTCGGTCAGGAATCGTCGCAGCAATTCAAGCGAGAGGCGTTCTGGGTCGCCTTCTTTATCCCTACTGCGTTCGCGATGCTCGTACTCCTCGCGAACCGGAAGCTGTCTGCGCAGCACCTCGGGATGTTCCTGGGAAGCGCGGCAGGCGCACTCGGCGGATTCATGGTGCTCTGTCTCGAAGCGCTGCGCATCAACCATGGATCAGATTTTTTCAGCTGGGCATTTTCGATCTACCTCTATGTATATCTGTTCTGCGGGGCTTCATCGTTCATGATCAAGCAGTTCGCGTTCGAGAAGGGAAGAATGAACGCGGTGGCGCCCACGTTCTACGGATTCATGGTGCTCTACCCATCCATCGCGACCTATTTCGTCTCAAAAGTGCCGCTGCACGCGCCGCAAGTCTTCGCCTATGCGGGGATCAGCGTATCGATCATGCTGCTTTCGATTTGAGCGGGCAGATTAGCGGTTCAAGAGCACGGAGGCCAAGGCCTCGATCGCCTCGCCTCTCCCCGTGGCGTCAAAACCCTCTTTTGTCTTCGCCTTGAACGAGACCGCGTCCAAAGGCAGCGCGAGCGCGCTCGCGATGGCAGCCCGGATCCGGTCGCGGTAGGGTGCGAGTTTCGGGCGCTCGCAGATTACCGTGCAGTCGAGATTGACGCATTTCCAGCCTTGAGCGGCGACTACGGCCGCAGCCTTGAGCGCGAGATCGGTGGAATCGGCGTCTTTCCACTGGGGGGTTCCCGGCGGAAAATGCGTACCGATGTCGCCCTGCGCGGAGGCACCGAGCATCGCGTCGATGATCGCGTGCCACAGCACATCGCCGTCGGAGTATCCGGCCTCGCCGCGCGCGCTCTCCACCTCGACGCCCGCCAGCAAAAGGCGTCTGCCTTCCACGAGGGGGTGGATGTCGTACCACTGGCCAGTGCGGAATTCAGTTTGTTTCACGAGATCATCCTTGAATGTGACCTTGCGGTTTTCGCGCGTGCCTTCAACCCAGGCGACCGGGCCGACATAGAGGTCCCAGATCATCGCGTCATCGGTCGCGTCAAAATGCTCGCGCGCGGCCCGCTCGTGCGCTTCGAGAATCTCCGGGAATGAAAAGATTTGAGGAGTCTGCGCGGTCATCATGGAGTGGCGGGGAGGGTGGCCCACAACCGTGGTCGGGTCGACAGCCTTCGGAGTTTCGGTGAGCGGCATGAGCGGCAGGCTGGCCCCCCTTTCGCGGGCCGATTCCAGGGTTCGCTGGATGAGGTCAAGCGATGCCCAGGGGCGAGCGGCGTCGTGGATGAGCACGAGCTCTCCCGCAGCCTGCCGCGAGGGCATCAGGAGGGAGCCAAGCGCGCGAAGTCCTAGGAGCACCGATTCCTGCCGAACCGAACCGCCTTCTACGATTGAGAAACCGCCTCGAAGCGAACTCAGCGGCGCCGCGAGGCGCGAGCTCGCGAAAAAGCTCGAAAATTCGTCGCGTGCGCCCTTCGGGCATGTAATCACCAGGCTGTCGCAGATCGCGAGGAAGGGTTCGACCGCCTTCTCCAGCACTGTTGCGTCGCCGAGCCGCTCAAACTCTTTCTTTGATCCGCCGAAGCGCGTGCTTGTGCCGGCCGCGGTGATGAGGACGTGCGCCTTCCCCGCGAGCGGCAGATGCGGCGCGCGGATGGAGCGAGACGAGGACGGATTCATTTGTCGAGGTTTTCGCGGATGATCGCGACGATCTCTTCTTTGGGGCGGCTCAATGCGAAGGCGATCTCATCCTGAAGAAGGTTGAGCGCGGACTCGTAGAGCTTCCGCTCTAGTATGGGCAGCTCCTTGATCTTCGAACGCTGGTAGAGCGAACGGACCACGGCCGCGATGTCCATGATCGAGCCCTTTTTGAGGAGATCGAGGTTCATCTGGTACCGGAGCTTCCAGTCCGAGGGAATCGTCGACGCTGCCTGCGAGATGTAGTCGAGGGCGGTCTCCGCTTCCTTCTTGGATACGAGAGGGCGGATGCCCAAGGTCTCAACCTTGTCGGTGGGCACCATCACCGTCATGTCTGAAAATTCGAGATAAATGATATAGTACAGGGTTTTTTGACCGTTGAAGACCTTTTCGCGGATCTCCATGATTCGGCCGACACCCTGACTGGGATACACGACACGCTGGTCAACGAGGTAATTCGTTGTCTGGTCATTTGGCATAGAGTCAATATCATATCATAAAATGAGAAGAGAGTCAAAAGCCGGCGACACGCATGGCGTCGACTTGTACTCTTGGCGCGGGCTGCGCTATCTTAGGACGGCATTATGGAAGACAAAGAACGAAAGAATGCCAGGGCACCCTTCACGCTCTCCAGCCTCGCCTTCCCCGCGTTGATCGTCGCGCTCCTTGTGCTGGGGTTTCTCCTTCGAGGAACCCTGGCGCCGCTGCTGTCGAAGCGGGACGCGCTCAGAGCCTGGGTAAATTCGTTTGGAGCCTTTGGCTGGCTTGTATTCATCGCGCTCCAGGTTTTCCAAGTTGTTGTTTTCGTGATTCCCGGCGAGGTGATGCAAGTTTCCGGAGGCTTCATTTACGGATTCTGGGGCGGACTCGCGCTGACCACCGTCGGCATCGCGCTGGGGTCGGCCATCAATTTTCTCCTCGGCAAGCTTCTCGGGCCGAGCTTTCTCAAGTCGATTCTGAAGCGCGAGCAGTATGAGAAACTGAAAAATTCCTCTGAGGACGCAAAAACGTTCGCGGGGCTCATTCTTCTTTTCGTGATTCCCGGAATTCCCAAAGATGTGCTGTGCTACTTCGCGGGGGCGGGATCGCGGCCTTTCGCCGCGTTTCTCGTCGCCTCGATGATCGCGAGGATGCCTGGCATCCTCGGGAGCACCCTCGCAGGGAGCGCGGCGTATGGCGCCGACTACACTGTCGTGATCGTGGTTGCGGTTGTCGCGGCGATCGCGATGATCGCGCTGGTCGCTTTCCGCGGTCGGTTTGAGGCGCTTCTGAAAAAGCTTCTCGACAGAACGCGCGTATGAGGCGAGTGGCTTCGACGCCGCGAGGGCATTGGGCAATCGCGATTCTTGGGTCTGTCGCGTTCCACGCCGCGATCCTCTTCCTGCCGGTCGGTGCCCCCGGGCCGAAGGAGCGAACCGCTTCGATATTTCAGGTGGCGCTCGATCTCTCAGGGCCGGTCGCGGATACCGCGGAGCCGCGCGTGGCCGCGCCGAATCGCGTGCGCAAGGTTGCCGAAACCGGTGCACCCGCGGATGCCGCGGCGACATCGCGACGAGCGGTTGACGCGCAGGCCAGCGCGGTCGCTCCGGAAGGCGTGCCGACCCTGACAGAAGAGTTGAGACCTATCCCAAGTGGCGCGCTAACGCCAACCGGGGAGCCGGGCTTCAGCGCGCGCGGCGCGCCTTTCTCAGAACCCGCGAATGCGCAGGAGGCTCCGGCGGCGAGCGCGCCGATCGGTTTCTCGCAGCCGATTGCCGAAAGTCCTGCCGAGCTCGTTCGCATCGCCGCGCGCGCACCCTCAGCATCGAACAACGCCGAGGCATCTCCGCCAATTGTTGGCACTCCCGCGCAAATTTCGATTCCATCGCCGCCGTCGCCCGCGAGTTCAATCCCGGTGCCAACAGAGCCAAAACCTCTTCCTCTTGTTCCCCCTGTCGCGCCTGTCAAACAGAATTATTTTAAAAGCGCTCAGAAACTCCTCAGTCCAACCAAGGAGACTTTTGTAATCGCGGTCAGTGCGCCCAATTCTGTGCTTCGCGATTCCGCTGCGATCTCCCACGCGGATGCGGCACCTCAAGCGATCTCCACGCCACCGAGCGAGAACCCTCAGCGCGATGCGGCTGTCTCGATCGAACCGGCGCCGCAAGCTTACAACCGGACGCTCCCGCCAGAGCCTGCTCACGCGTCCGCGATGGCATCCGAGCGAATTCCGGAAGCTTCGCGGGCAGGCGCATCGACCGAGGCGGTTTCGCCGAATCGACCGAAGGAAGTCGCCGCGAGCGCTCCTGTCCAGAATTATTTCCCAAATCGCGAGATTTTTGTCGTCAAATCGACTGCGGATCGGCGGGCAGCGATGCCAACGGCCGCTTCGGCCACGTCGATCGGTGCTGGTGCGCCTGAGTCTACGGCCATGAATGAGGGCGGGGATGCTGGTGGGGAAGGGCGCGGCGACACTTCGCTGAGCGCAGCGGATTTGAGGGGAGAAACGCGCGCGGCGCGAGCGCTCAATCCGCTCCCGGCGCTGAACGCTCCTGGGTTGGCCTCAGAATCGCCCGCGACAGCCCAATCGAATGGGGCGCCCGACACTCAAGAATTCGCTGACAAAATCGCGGACATCCGGCTTGCGGAGGGAGGCACTCCGCAGGCGCTCCCAGAGCTGCTAGAGCCCCTTCAACCTGAGCCGAGCTCCGGCACGGCGCGTGTCGCCTCTGGCGAAAGTACCGTCCCAGCCCCGGCTTCTAAATCCTCCGAGGATTCGTTGGCTCAAGCTTCTTCATCGCAGCCAACGCTTGACGCGACGGAAGCGTCCGGCGGAACTCAAGTGCCCGCGAGCGCGCCTGATTTTGCGAACACTTCTGCTCCCGCGAGCGCGCCTGATTTTGCGAGCACGCGGACACCTGCGAGCGCACAAAAAACCGCCAAAGCTCCCACGCTTGTTCCCGCGCCGGTGACTGCCACCGCGCCGGCCTCCGTCGCCACGCCCCACTACGACAGCGTCGAAACCCTCGCCTCGCGCATCCTCGCGGAGCTCACCGCGCGGAAGCAGTACCCGGCGGCTGCCCTCCGAAGAAAAACCGAGGGGGTGGTCATGCTCATTCTCTCGGTCGAAAAAGATGGCAACCTGGTATCCGCAACCTTTCAAGCCAGATCCGGCAGCGCAATTCTCGACGAAGCGGCGCTCTCGCTCGCTCGCGGCATCTTTCCCGTCGAAATACACCTCGCCGCTCCAGTCTCCCTCGTAATACCCATCGAGTACCGGATACCGAAGTAGTGGCCTGAGCCTTCGCGCGGCGCTCATCTATCGCGGGGCACCCATCCATTGCGCGGCGCAGCCCGCCGTGCTAGCGCGCGCTCCCTTTTGGCCGCGAACGCACCGTGAGCTTCATCGACAGCGAAAAGCCCGGCACAGGATAGTCCGAAACGACCTGGTACCGTTCGTCGAAGAAATTTTGGAAATCGACCTCGAACGAGGTGCTCGCGCCAAGCAGCCAATTAAGGCGAATGTTGGCGATGAAGGTCGATGGCAGATAATCCGTGTTTGCGGCTGAAGTGAATTTGAGGCTCGAGTAGGTCAGCAGGAAAGCCGTGTCGAAACCTCTGGCGGACCGAATGGCGCTCAGCGAGGCGCTGTGCACCGGCACATAGGGAATTCGCCTGTCGTCGGCGAGCGTCAGTGTTCCGTTCAGCGTGTAGCTGTACAAGAATGTGTAGTTGCCGCTCAATTCCCATGCGCCCCGTTTCGCGGAAGCTTCAACCTCGACACCGGGATAGAGGGCATCGCCATAATTGGTCGGTTTCCATACTCCGAGGTTGTCCGGTTGCCAGAGGATGAGATCTTTCGCGTAGCGCCCGAATGCGCCGACTGACCAGCTCATTTTCTCATCGCGGTGCGCAACCGCGATATCGGCCGAATACGCGCTCTCAGGCTTTAAGCTCGTATTCCCGGAGGTCCACGGGTCCGCGGGCCAGTAGAGGTCGTCGAACGACGGCGCCCTGTACGCGCTCGAGATCGAAGTTCTGAGCACGGTTCCTTGCGTCAAATCCTTCAGCACGCCGAAACTCGCCGAAACCCCTGAGGGGAAATCGTTCGTCACGTCGTAGCGCAGCGCGGGAATCGCGGTCCATGTGCCAAATTCGAATTTCGGTTCCAGAAAGATTCCGCCCGAAAAGCGCTGAGGAGCGCCGCCACCGCTGAGCTTCACGACGCTCGAATCGAGCCTGTCGTAGCGGAATGAGGCTCCCCCCTTCAACTCGCCAGCCCAGGGCGCGAGCCACGAGAAGAGTCCATCGGCCCCTGTCCGGAGCGAATAGTGCGTATCGGCGCTCGAAGAACTCGAGGCGCGGTACTCGATTCCGCCCAGTTGCGCGTAGGGGCTGATCGCGATGGAGAGGGCTCCGTCGAGGAGGGCATCGGTGCTGAAGGAGAGCGCGCCGTTCGCGCGCCAGTCGTTTTGGTGGGCTTCAGGAGTCGGCCAGCTCTCCGTTCCGGCAACCCCGAGAGAGCGGTACCCGCCCCTCACGGAGGCGGTCATTTCGCCTATGGCGAGGGGTATCCTGCCCCGTATTCCGCCAGAGCCCCCGAGCAGCGCGGAGTTGTCCCTCTGGCGGCGTACCCCGCTCGCGTCGTAGTAGGGATACATGTTTGACGCGCGTTCAGCCTTGCCCCAGACCGAGAGATCTCTCATGCTCGCGGAGAACTCGGCGGACTGCCCATCGATCAGGGTCTGCCATGGAAAGTAATTGACGGTCGCGGATCCTCCGCTTCCCACCGTGATCGGCAGAGGCAGATACGAGCCGTTTTGAACTGAGAATCGAACCGACGGAGTGTTGGTGCCAGCCTTCGTGTGAATGTGAATGACCCCGCCCACCGCGTCCGCGCCGTACTGCGCGGAGAGCGCGCCGCGCTGCACATCGATGCGCGCGATCTGATCGAGAGGAATCGCGAGGCGGGAGAGGTCGGTTTGGCCCGTCGAAGGATCGGTGACGCGAACTCCATCGACGAGGACGAGAACCTGGTTCGACGAAGAACCTCTGAGCGATATCGTTGCGAGAGCTCCTGTCGAGCCGGTGGGGGAAACCAGCACGCCCGAGACCGCGGAGAGCAGGCTGGGTAGGCCCTGGGCGGCGGAATTCGCGATTGTCGATGCGTCGATGACTGTGGTGCCCGCGGCTTCGGCGAGCGCGCGCGATGGGAGCGCGCCTTCTACGACCACACTAGGCAGTTCAACGCTCTGCGACCACAACGCCGCGGGCGCGGCCGCGACTAGGCCAATCGCCGCAACAACCCAAACGCCTCTTGATAACCGTGAGAATTTCATTGCATACCTCCGTGCAACGCGATTGCGTCCGAGGTGGAAGAGCCGCGCGTTGCACAGAGGAAATCCTTGATCGCGATGCGGGTGTGGGGAATATCAGATGATGGGGCGCCCCGGCGATCGATCGTGGGAGACTGCGCACGAGAAGATCCTCAAACCTCGAAGTTTCGCCCAAACTCAGGTTGGGCGTGCCCCAGAGCGGTATCCTGGCTTCCGGATCTCCTGCGCGCGCAGCGCCTTCTCACGGCATCGAGCCGCAATGGCCGCGGAGAAAAAATCTCCGCATGCTGGGGCATCCCCGGTTACAGTGGCGGGACCGCTGCGGACTCACACCGCATTCCTCTGGCCCCTGGAGCGGACTCAGAATATCGGCTGACTCCCCGCGCCGTCAAGGGACTAGCGCGCGAAGAGGGCGATGACTGGGTTGAGCCAACCGAGCAAATACGCGACGGCGAGGAGGGCTACGATGAGCACCGCGATATAGAGCCCCCAGGGCTTTCTCTTGGGCGCGTAGGGATCGTTCATCGTTCGAATTGAGTTTGGAGGCAGCTGCGCGAGGTGGCTCAGTGTCGCGCCGAAAGGAATGTTGAGCTTCAGCCTGCCGTTGATCGCCCAGCCCTCGGCGTTCAGGAGCGGACTCAAGTCCCTCCGGCGGAGTTTGATCGCGGCGAGAATCATCGAGGGCCCCGATATCAGGAGAAAGACCACGACAATGCCGATCGGCATCCAGACGCCCATGCCGATGAAGAGCCCGAGAATGCTCGTGATCATGGCGCCGATGCTGCCCAACGCGACACCGATCGCCGCGACGGTGCCCACATCGACCTTCTTCGGCACGACCTGTTCGGCGGGCTGGGCTGTTTTCGCAGGCTGTTCGACTGTCTTTTGGGCAACATCCTTCAACTGGTTCTGTCGATTCGCCTCGGCTGCTCCCGCCCGTCTGGCGGCGAATTCCTCGATGGTGCGGGCGAGCCACTTGTAGGGGCTGAGGAAGGCTTCTCGTATGCTCACAGGCTGGATTACAACCTTGGTGATCGTCGCGTTCCAGTCTTTTCCATCTTCATCGAAATAGATGCCGTTGCGGCCGATATAGACGCGGTCCGCGGCTCCCGCGGTGAGCGCGGCCACAATCGAGGCCTTTTCCCCCGTAGTTCGCGCGATGTCGCAGTAGAGGAGACAGATCGCGGAGAAGCCAGCGAGGGTGGCGTGGGCAGCGGGGTTTCGCACTTCGAGGCAGAGCTCGAGCTCGCGCCCATCGATGTAGAGCCGGCCGCTCTGGAAGAGACCCTTGTGCCGACCGTAGAACTCGTCCATGGATACGAAGTTTCTTAGAATCTTCAGAAGATCGCGCTTGAGGATCATAATGTCGCGCAGCTCGCGCAGCCCCTGGGCGCGCGGACCCTCCGCGAGATCCTTTTCGATGAGCGCGCCGAGAGCGGCAGTGGTGGTCTCCGTGAGCGCCGAGCCGAGCAGCTCTTGGGGCAGGGTTCCGACGCCGCCGCTCGGGCGCTGAGAGAGCCAGCCGGCGTAGCGATTCATGTCCGCCGCGATCCTGGCCCAGGCGCTTCGGTCGATGGTCGGCGCGAGCGCGTAGGCTGTCTTGAGGGCGCTGAAGAGCGCGTTGGCCGCGTCCGCGAAGAGCGGATTGAAGGCGGCGTCGAGGGCGAGGAGTCCGTCGGCGCGAGGGAGTGCAAGCGGCAGTTTTTGGAGCGACTCTCCGCCCTCCGAGGGGGAAGCGGCGAGCATGGCGGCCATCTGTGCCGAGAGGTCTTTGAGCGCATCCTGGTTGCCGGCGAGGTTGAGCACCGCGCATCGGCGGAAGTAGTCATCGACCGCGGAGGCTATGGCTTGGTACGCGGGGAGTATGCTCTCGAAGGGCGCGCTCGGCAGGTTCTTCGCGAGAGTCGCGCCTGCGTCGGTCCACGCGAGGAGGGCCTTCGCGTCGGCGATAAACACGTCGAGGTTCGCCTGGCTGAGGCCTGGGGTTCCCGAGCTGTCCGGAGTCTGGTAGCCGGAGCCTATAATCGCGGCGATGGCCGCGGCGAGCGCTTTATCCGCCGAGGATTCGGGAACAATGACGCCATCGCCGTTGAATGGCTTGACGCTGTAACGAGAGGTGGCGAGCTCGACAGCACCGAGGTCGACTCTGTCAGTGCCGACTCCGGCGAGTTCGGCGGCATACGCGCAGCTTGCCCGGAGACTCTCGTTCCGCAGCATCTCGACCGAGATCGCGCTCGTCTCGTCGAAGAGCGAGTCGAGATTCGCGAAGGCGTCTTGGCATTTGGCTACCGCGCCCAGCAATTCGGGAACGCGCACCTTGCCATCGCTGTCCGCGTCGAGGAGCGCCAGAACCTCGCGGCACTGCTGCTGGGCAGCGGGCATCGCGAGGGCAACCCAGAGCTTTGGATCAAGCTCCGTCAGCGACGCGATGTCGTCGCCCGTCTTGAGGACGACCTGATCCATGCCGCCAATACGCCTGAATCTCCACGCGTGGGCTTTGTCCGCCATGCGCGTCCCCCTTGAATTCGATATTCGCTCTATTCTTGCTCCGATTGTAATGCCGAACGGTGTTGAAAGCGATACTGATGAAATGCAAAGCGGCATAAAAAAAACAAGCCACGAGCCTGTCGTGACTTGTTCTGGTTAGCCCCTAGGGGAATCGAACCCCTCTTTAAAGATTGAGAATCTTTTGTCCTAACCGATAGACGAAGGGGCCTCGCAAATAAAAGAGCTTTCCGAGAAAGCTCTTTTATTTGCGAGCAAGGTTCGCGGACGTACCGCGACTCTTGCCGAATGACTGCCATCGTCGTGATTTCCCCAGGGAGGATTTGAACCCCCACAAGCAGATCCAGAGTCTGCCGTGCTACCATTACACAACCGGGGAATGATGGAAAAACCATAGCGATTTTTCACATTTTGGTCAAGTGCTTTCAGCGCGCCGTACGTCGTAGATTTCGAGCTGAGGCCGCTCCTCGCCGTTCCAGTAGTTCATCGTAACCTTGTACAGGAGATCGATTCGATCGCTGTTGCGGAAGGAGAAATCACGCTCGAGCCGCTCCGCGCCATCCCAGAGCATCGCGGGCCACTTGTAGGCGCCAAAGTCCAGGGTCAGCTTGAGGTGATTCTTTCCGCTCTTGCCCACAACCTGTGCGTCGACCATCGACACCCCGCGCGAGCAGAAGAGCAGCGGCCCATTCTCTTCGCCATACGGCTCGAACTGGCGGCAGAGCTGAAGAAGCTCTGGCGTGACAAAGCTGTGGGGAAGTTCCGCGTCGATCGAGAGTTCAGGCTCCTCAGCGCTGAGCTCCGTGTCTGCCATGAAAGCTGCGAGCCGCTCGAGGAAGGTTGGCCACAGCTCAGTCTTGAGGGTGAACCCCGCCGCGGAGTCGTGCCCGCCGTAGTCGATGAAGAGATCTGAGGCGAAGGCGAGGAGGGCGGTGAGCGGGAAGGAGTTCCCTCCACGGATCGATCCTGTGCAGCTGCCATCTGGCTTGAACACCGCGACAATCACGGGAGCCTTCATCACATTCGCAGCGCGCGAGGCCAATAGACCGGTAATCCCCGCTCGAATCTTCGCGCTGCCGACAACCGCGAATTTTCCGCCGCTCTTCTCGAGGCTCTCATTGAGGTCGTCACGGATGATTTCCCAGGCCTCGGTGCCGAGTTTTCTTCGCTCATTGTTCGCCTGGATCAGGAGCGACGCAGCTTCGAGCGCGCGGTCCACCGTCTGTGACTGGAGAAGATTGAGCGCCAGTTCTGGGGTGCCCAGCCTGCCGGCGGCGTTGATCGTGGGGGTGATCTGCCACGCGATCTCGGTCGCGCCGAGCGGCTTCGCCAGGCTGAGGCTCAATTTCAGCTCACGAAGTCCGTTCGTCGGCGCTCCGTTGATTCCCTCGACGCCATTCCGGACGATGAGCCTATTCTCATCTCGGAGCGGCATGAGATCGGCGATCGTTCCGAGCGCGGCGAGCTGAAACATGCGGGAAGTCAAGAAACCCTGGGTCTGCATCGACTGAAGCGCGTAGGCGCTGAAAATACTCTTGAGGGTATCGAGCGGTCCGTGTGAGTCGGGCGTGTACTTTCGCAGCCTCGATAGAGTGCTCAGCTCGGCGAGCGAGCGCTTCGCCATGTCCGGCCAGAAGTTCGCGGACAGCTGCCGGAGTTCCATGACATCCATGTCTACGCCCGAACCGAAATGCGTTCCGAAGAAGGCCGCGGTTTCGCGTTTATCCCAGGCGACAATCGCGCGGCCGCGCAGGAATTTTTCCAGTTTGTCCAGCGCGGAGGGGCCGAATCGTCCCTCGCCGTCCGCGACGAGAGTGAGCCGGGAAGTCTCGGCGAGATTGTCGAGGCGAAGCGCCTGAATTGAAGGAGGCGCCGCGGTCTGACTGGCGCTCGGTTCTGGAGTCGCGGGCTCGGCTTTGGCTGAGCTCGATTCAACTACGCAGAGGAGCGCGAGCGGCTCCTTGTACATGCCCAGCCGCGCGATCGCAAGGGCGTGCGCGAGTTTAAGCGCCACACCGCAGCCTGAAAGATCTCTGAAGGGGTACCCGCAGCCTACGAGCTTGGGATCGAGCACCGCGATCGCCTCGGGGACCTCCTCTGCCTGCAGGCGGTGGTGGTCGGCGATGATGACATCGATGCCCTTTTCGTGGGCATAGCGCACTTCAGCGTGATTCGATATTCCACAATCAACTGTTATAATTAGACTTATATTATTCTGTTCTGCGTAGTCCACGGTGGCGGTCGAGAGCCCGTAGGGGTCATCGCCCTGGGGCACCCGCTGCTGCGCCTCGAGTCCGAAATCGCGGAGCGCTTCGGTCAAGAGCACTGTGGAGGTGACGCCATCGGCATCGGAGTCGCCGAACACCAGCACCTTCTCCTCTTCCTCCCGCGCCATGAGGAGACGGTCGATCGCATCTTCCATCGAGCTGAAAAGGAAAGGATTGTGCATGAGCTGAAGGTCGTCTTCGAGGTAGAAGCGTATCTGTTCTGGCTCGGTGATATTGCGCCGCGCGAGGATCGAGGCGGTGAGCGTGTCGATGCTGTAGCGGCGGGCGAGCGTCCGCACGAGGGTGGCGTCGAGGTCTTTTTTGATCCACTTCATTGGGCGGTGATTTCCTGGAGGATGAGCGCTGAGGCGGGCGGCGCGCTGTCCGCGATATCGATCGCAGAAGCGGCCAAAGTCTGAGCTGGTTCGAGGCTCTCATCATCTTTCCCGTAGAGGGTGGCGATGAGTTCACCCTTCTCGACGCGATCGCCGCGTTTTTTATTGAAGATGAAGCCTGCGGTCGGGCTCACCTCGTCTTCGGTGCGGTTCCTTCCCACGCCGAGATACACTCCCGCCAGACCGATATCGAGCGCGTCGATCGAGCGTATGTGGCCGGACTTTTCGGCGCGCAGCTCCCGGACGTGCTCCGAGCGCCACGTGCCGCGCCGGCCGAGCATTTCGGCGATGTTCCCGCGCTGCCTCGACACGTTTCTGTAGAAAAGGTCGAGCGCTTCTCCCGATGCGACCGCCTCCTCGCAGCGCGCGCGCCCTTTTTCAACATCGTTTACGACCCCGCCCAGCACGAGCATCCACGAACCCAGACGATACACGAGCTCCATCACATCCTCGGGGCCCTTGCCCTCGAGGCAGTCGAGCGTCTCTTCAATCTCCAGGAAGTTGCCCACCTTGTATCCCAAGGGCTGCGACATGTCGGTGAGAACCGCGACGACCCGCTTGCCCATCGCGGTGCCTGTCGAAACGAGGCTCGTGGCGAGGGCTTTCGCGTCGTCGAGCGACTTCATGAAGGCGCCGGAGCCGCACTTAACGTCGAAGACGATGCCATCGGCGCCCTCAGCCACCTTCTTCGAGAGAATCGAGGCAGTGATGAGCGGAATCGACTCGACCGTCGCGGTGACATCGCGCAGCGCGTAGAGCTTCTTGTCCGCCGGCACCACGCGCGCCGTCTGGCCGGTCATCGCGAAACCGTCTTCGGTGATGCCCTTCCGGAAGGCGGGGAGATCGAGCGATGTGAAGTATCCGGGTATGGATTCAAGCTTGTCGAGAGTTCCGCCGGTGTGGCCGAGGGCTCGGCCCGACATCATGGGCACTTTTACGCCGCAGGCGGCCACGATGGGCGCCAGAGGAAGCGAGATCTTGTCGCCCACGCCGCCCGTCGAATGCTTGTCGACGAAGGGCCCCGCGATTCCCGAGAGGTCCATCCTGTCGCCTGAGTTCAGCATGATGGTGGTGAGGGAGGCGGTCTCGGCAGGGGTCATCCCCTTGAAGAAAATCGCCATGAGGAGGGAGGAGACTTGGTAGTCGGGTATTTCGCCCTTCACATAACCTTCGATGAGAAAACGGATCTCCGAATCGGAGAGCTCGGCTCCTCCACGTTTTTTCATGATGATATCGACTGCTCTCATTGACTGGTACTCCTGATTCCGCCTCAAACGCCTCTATTGCTATGTCGCCGTTGAAACACATTTTACTTCAAAAGTGCGCGATATAAAAGCACTAATGGAAGAGCCTCAGCGTTTGAAGAGGTCCCTCCGCGGCGGATTCGGCGAGCGATTCGATGATGGCCACGATATTGTCGCGCGCCGCTGAGGCAGCCAGGCTCGCGGTAGCGTCCGCGTACGGCTGAGCGGCAAGCGCGCTCAAACATCGGCGCGCTTCGTCGTCGAAGACGATCATCGCGCTCGGCGGGAAACCTTGAAGGCGACGCTCTTCGGCGCAGCGCGCGCACAGAATGCTCTGCTCGCCCCTGAGGAGCCGCCCCGGCATGCTTCCCCGCTCGATGAAGGCGCGGCCGCAGCGCTCGCAGCTCGCGGTATCGGGGGCGAGGCCGAGCGGACCTAGGGATTTCCATAGGAAAATGTGCAGCGCGAGCTCAGCCTCGGATTCGCTGAGCCCATCGATCTGGCGCAGGAGCTCGATCATCATGCCGAGCGCCTCGCTGGAATCTCCGCCGAAGGCGGAGGTGCGGAGCACGAATTCAGCGGCGCCGGTCGCCGACTGCACGTGCGCGAAACTCCTCTGAACCCCGGGAAAAGTTTCCAGCACGTTGACACCGGTCAGCTTGACGAATTCGGTGCGCGCGTCGCGGTATGCCTCGATTTCCGCGAGGGTGAAGGGCATCGCGCTCGAACGGAGGGAACTCTTCGGCCCGCCGAAGATGAAGAGCGGCAGCAAGCCCTCGGGGCAGAGAAAGTTGACGATTCTATCGCCCCGCGCCGTGTCGTGCGCATGCAGAAAGAGGCCGGAATGACGCTCGTTTCGTTCAGCCATAGCTCACTTGTCGTCCACAATTCACCAACGGACACCGTCAGAGGAGCCGGAACCCGGGCCCGACCGACGCGCCTGAATGCGCTCGCGCTCTCGCCGCTTATAGCTTCGCGCCCAGATGTACGCCACCACAAATCCGCCGATGTGCGCGTAGTAGGCGGTGCCGCCACTCTGAATGCTCGTCAGGCCCGCGAGTCCGCCGAACACCTGCAGCGCGAACCAGAAGCCGATGACGATCCACGCGGAGAGCGCCGTCGGGATGAAGTAGAACAGGAGCACGAGCACCCTGTTGCCCGGAAAGAGCGCAAGGTACGCGGCGAGCACGCCGGAGATGGCCGCGGAAGCGCCTATGAGCGGAGTCTGAAGGGCTTGTCCTCCCGCCACGGCAGCCGCGAAAATTTGGAGCAGCATGCCGAGCGTCCCTGAAATCAAATAGAGGAGGGTGTAGCGAAGCTTTCCGATGCGCAGCTCGACATTGTCGCCGAACACCGCGAGGAAGAGCATGTTGCCGATGATGTGCATGAAGCCCGCGTGCGTGAACTGGCTCGTGATGAGCGTGAAGAGCCTCTGTCCCGAGAGTATGTCGGAGGGAACGGCCGCCAGCGCCACCGTCGCGTAATCGTTCAGCGCGAATCGCTGAATGAAGACGAACACGATGACATTCAGCCCGATGAGTATCCAGTTGACCACAGCCTTGCCGCGGCTCTGCGAGTTGTCGTCACCTATGGGGATCATTCTGCGCTCCATTGTACAGTTGCATGCGATACAAAATAGCATAGCCCTGCCGGCGCGGCTAGTTTCGGGGTTTTGGCTTGTTCCGAGCCCGCGATCCGTGATATTACAGTAATCACATGATACGAGCCTTGCTCTTTGACCTTGACAACACTCTCTACTCCGAGGCGACGGGGCTTGAAACCGGAGTCGCGCAGCGGATGAATCAATTTGTGGCGGAGTTTCTCGGCATGCAGGTTCCCGAGGCCATGAAGTACAGGCGGGAGCACGCCAAGCCCTATGGCACCACGCTCGAGTGGCTCATGCGCGAGAAGGGCTTCACTGAGCTTGAGCGCTACTTCAGCTTCATTCACCCGAAGGGCGAAGAGCGCTGCCTCGAGCCCGACCACGTCCTCCGTCTCATGCTGAACGAGATACCGCTGCCCAAGGCCGTTCTCACGAACGCGCCCATGGACCACGCGCGCCGCATCCTCGAAAAACTCGACATCGCGGAATGCTTTATCGGCGTCTATGATATCTGGTTCAACAATCTGCTTGGAAAACCCAACCGCGACGCGTATCTGCGCGTGCTGAAGAGCGCCGGTTTCGCGCTTGAGGACACGCTCTTCATCGATGACCTGCCCAAGTACGTCAAAGGCTACGTCGACCTCGGCGGACAGGCGATACTCAAGGATGAGATGAACCGCTTCCCGGATCTGCCCTGCAGGCGCATCACGACGATCTATGAGCTCGCCGCCGTGCTCGACGAGATGGGTGCCGGCGTCTAGAGCTCCGATTCGCTCAGTAGCCTGCCGCGCGTTTTTTCCCCGCGACGATCAGCGAGATGAGGGTGACCGCGTAGGGTAGGGCGAGCACGAGGAGCGGCGGTATCGTGGAAAATCCTTGAATATAATTGGAGAGGCTCTCAGCCAGTGCGAAGAGAAGGCACGAGGCTGCGATCCAGAGCGGTTTTCGCTGCCCAAGGTAGATCGCGACGAGCGCGACCCATCCCCGCCCCGACACAATATTCGGCACAAACGCGGAGATCGAGAGGCCCAGCGCGTACCCGCCAAGGCCACTCCCGATGCCCGACCAGATGAGGGCGGCCATCCGCGACCTGTCGGGAGAGAACCCAAGCGCGGCCACAGCCGCAGCGTTCATGCCCGTAGCCCGTATCCTCATCCCATGGCGAGTCCTTCGAATGATGGCGGCCACCGCGAGCGCCCAGAGCCACGAGCTCACCGCGAGCGAGGACTGCGTGAAGATGATCGGGCCGATCAGTGGGATCGCGTGCAGGAACTCTGGGAAAATTGCCGGCGGCGAGGCTATCGAGAAGGCGACCACCGCCTTCGTGTGGTACCACCACTGCGAGAGGACCGCCGTGATGCCTCCCGAGAGCAAATTCATCGCGAGCCCGGCTATGAAGAGATTCGCCCTCAGCCGAATCGTCACGCTGCCCATGAGGAGCGCTCCGAGCACCGCCGCGCACACCGCTGCCAGCGCGCCGATCATGAGGCTTCCCGAAAGTCCCGCCGCGGCCATGCCGAAGAAAGCCCCGATTCCCATGAGCCCCTCGAGCGCGATGTTCAACATGCCCGAGAGTTCGGAAAAGAGTCCGCCCATCGAGGCGAAAAGGAGAGGAGTAGCAGCCGCCACAGTGTACTTGAGAATATCGATCAGCACCAAAGACGTGGCGCTCATGCCTTCCTCCGTCGCCGCACGCGGGGCAAGGCTTGCGCGGTGATGAAAAAGAGCGCGACAGCCTGGAGAATCGAGATGATCTCCGAGGGGATACCCGAGCCGATCATAACCTGATTTGAACCGGCGCCTAGAAAGGCTACGAAGAGGGCGGCTGGCACGACACCGAGCTCGCTTCCCTGCGCGAGCAGGGCCACGGAGATCGCGCTCCAGCCGATACCGCTCGAGAATCCGCGCATCACGCGGGCCTGCGGGCCGATCACGAGGAGCGCTCCCGCGAGCCCGTAGAGCGCGCCTGAAAACGCCATCGCGCCGACATCGTAGCGCACGACAGAGATGCCGCAGTAGCGGGCGAACTCTTCATTTTCGCCGCAGATTTTCAACTCGAAGCCGATCCGCGTGCGCGCGGCAGCCACCGCCGCGCCCGCCACCAGCGCGAGCGCGACGCAGGCCGAAATATCGAGCTTGGATGGGACGAGGATCTTGGGGAGGAGAAACTGGGCGGCGAGTTGGCGTGTCGTCTGGAAATTGCTCGCGGGGTCTTGGAGCGGCCCCGTGATGAAGAAGTCGACCACATTCACCACAATCGCGGAGATAAGAAATGAAGAGATCAGCTCGGAGACGCCTCGGTATGCCTTGAGCGCGCCAGAGAGCGCGGCGATGAGCGCACCGGTGAGCGCACCCGCGACCGAAGCGGCGATCCAGAGCTCGAGTGGGTCCGTGGCTTGTCCCAGCCGCAGCGCGAGGATGCCCGCGACGAGCGCGCCGCTGTAGAGCTGGCCCTCGCCTCCAAGGTTGAAATTCTTGGACCTGAAGGCGATGAGCACACCGAGGCCCGAAATCGCGAGCGGCACCGCGTCCGCGAGAAAATTTCCGAAAAAGTACCGATTCGAGAAGGGCGCGATGAAGAATTGGCCCAGCGCGCCCCAGAAATCCGCGCTGAAGAGCGCGAGCACCGCGCAAGTGAGGGCAAGAGAGACACCGACCGCGAGCGAAAGCCGTGTCGAACTTCTCAGTGAGGATTCGGAGCTCATCGCTCGCTCCGCGTGCCGAGCAGGAATTCTCCCAGCGTGGCCCGGTTCATCTCTGCGCTCTTCTCTTTGAGAAGCACCTGACGCCCCCGCGAGAGCACAGAAATTCTATCGGAGAGTGCGAGAATCTCATCGATATCTGAAGAGAGAAGGAGTATGGAGGCACCCGCGTCGCGGGCCGCGATGATCCGCTCGCGCACGGATTCGGTCGCCCTGATGTCGAGCCCCCAGGTTGGCTCGCAGAGGATCAGGATTTTGGCCTGAGGCAGAGAGAATACGCGCGAAATTGAGAGTTTCTGGAGATTGCCTCCCGAAAGCTCATCGGCGCGCTGCTCCGGGCGCGCCACAATGTCGAAGTCCGAGATCGCTTGAGCCGTCGCGCCCTGGGCGGAGCTGCCCCGAAAGAGGCCTCGCCGAAAGTACGCGCGCCGGCTTGGCGCGATGAAGTTGTCGCGCACGCTGAGCGAGAGGGCCGTACCCCGGCGCATCCTGTCGGAGGGAAGATAAGCGATCTCGCCAGAGAGGAGGAGCGCGCGATAGCTTCGAATCCGGGCGAGATCGAATTGCCGCGTCCCCACGCGACAGGTTCCTCGTGCGGGGACAAGAAAGGCGGAGAGCGCGTCTTCGAGCTGTTCGAGACCATTGCTGCCGAGCGCGCATATTCCAAGGATATCTCCGCGCCGAACGTCGAAAGAAATATCGTTGAGCTTGAGCCCGCCATGTGCCCGTGGCCTCGTGGCGAGACCTTCGATACGGAAGACGATCTCGCCTTTGGGTCGAAGGGTGTTTCCCCTGTCCGCGTCCTCGCACGAACTCGTTCCCATGATGAGGCATGAGAGGTCGCTCTCGGTGATGGAGGCGACATCGTAGGTGCCTATCGTTTTTCCGAGGCGCATGACGGTGACCCTGTCAGCGATGCGCATTATCTCGTTCAGCTTGTGGGTGACGAGGAGGATCGTGTGGCCCGCGCGGCGAATTTCCGAGAGCTTCTCGAAGAGCACGTGGGTTTCCTGCTCAGTCAGCGCCGAAGTGGGCTCGTCGAGGATGAGGATGCGCACATCGCGCGCGAGCTGACGCAGGATCTCGACCTGCTGCCGCCCGCTGATGCTCAGCTTTCCGACCGGGACGGCCGGGTCGAGGGTGAAGCCGTAGGCGCGGGCGAGTTTTTTCGCGCGATCCTCGAGGGTGGCGGAATCGACGACTCCCAGCTTATTGAGCGCCCATCTGCCCTTCAGCGGTTCGATGCCGAAGAAAACATTCTGCGCGGCGCTGAGCTCGTCGAACATGAGAAAGTGCTGGTGCACCATGCCGATGCCCAGCTTGAGCGCGTTCGCGGGCGATTCGATCGCCGCGGGGGCTCCATCAATCTCAATCGTGCCGGAGTCTGGAGCCTCGAGCCCCGCGAGGAGCTTCATCAGTGTCGTCTTGCCGGCCCCGTTCTCGCCCACAATCGCGTGAATGCTCCCTCGCGCTACCTCGAGCTCCGCGGCGTCGTTCGCCACCACGCCCGAAGAGGGATAACGCTTGGAGACAGCGCGCATTCTGACCGCGATCATGGGCCGCATTCTACAGCGAAGGGACCTGGAAGGTAAGCTTTCCCGTTTTGATCGACTGGATCACCGCGTCGACTTTTTTGCGGATGGAGGAGGGGACATTCTTGATGTAGGACGGATTCGTGTCGAGGAACTCGATGTAGCCCTCCTTCATGCCCACGACATCGGCCTTTCCGAAGGGAAGGGTTCCGTCGAGGGCAGCCTTGAGGCTGCGGTATGCGAGATCTTCCTGGTGGAGCACCGCGCAGCCGAGAATGTTGTCCGGCGCGCGCGAGAACTCATTGTCGTCGAAGAACACGAGGTATTTCCCGAGTTCCTGCGCGACTTTCACCGCGCCCTGGCTCGCCGAGCCGCAGATCGGGAGGATGATGTCGGCGCCTGACGCGTAGAGGCTTCGACTCAGATCGGCCGTCTTGGCGGCATCGAACCAGTTGCCGAGCACGCGGATATCGAGCTGGAAGGCTGGGTCGACCGCCTTCATGCCGGCGGTGAATCCTGGAATGATCATCTTATCCATGACGGGGTAGTTCTGGCCGATGATCATGCCGATCTTCTTGTCGGGGTTCGTGCCCTTCATGCCAGAAATCGAGACGAGGCCCGAGAGATAGCCGCTCACATAGCCCTGCTCGAGCTGATTGTAGAGCGCGCTGTAGACGCTGGGGTTGCCGGAGAGGTAGCCGTCGAGGCAGATGAACTTCTGGGTAGGGAAGCTCTTCGACACATCGTTCACGAGCTCTGGCATGGATGGGTTCGAAGTGATGACGACCGTGAATTTGCCCGCCGCGACAAAGGAAGTCAGTTTCTCTTCCCAGTCGGCCTGGTTGAAGCCCGCCTCAAAAATTTTCACACTCGCGCCGGGGATTTCGGAAGCGAGACGCTCGGCGCCTTTCGCCATGGTGTCGTAGATGGGGCTGCCTTCGCGTACGCCGGGAATGAAGACCCCGATGCGGGGGGCTTGTGCCCAGAGGGCTGTCGCCGCCAGAATGGCCAGCGCGGGAAATAGTAGGAATCGTCGCATAGGGTTCCTCCTCGGGGAGAGAGAGGCAGGCGAAGGTGGAAAGTTTACCTGCTTTTAAAGTTGACGTGAAGTTTTTTTTCACGTAAGATTCAGTATAGTGCTTTTTCACAATTGTTCAAGAGGTTCCTCCGTTGAATGAACGCCTACTGAAAATCGGCGAACTCGCGACGCTCTTC